>Ga0222712_10002277_pt1 | contig 22213 bp, 24 predicted proteins | sample C33_657DmetaG_FD_165043 | JGI IMG/M metagenome (GOLD analysis project Ga0222712, IMG submission 165043) | Estuarine water microbial communities from San Francisco Bay, California, United States - C33_657D | ecosystem: Environmental > Aquatic > Marine > Unclassified | place: USA: California... | reverse complement strand
TCTTACGAAGACGATCAAGCGCATAAGCCTGCTGCCACTCCTCACCATACAAACCAAGAGTCTTCTTAGTATCAGACCGACCATACAAACCCGTATAACCATACTCTGACAAACGCATAGCATCAGTAAAATTATACTTAGGCTCACTAGTCTGCGAATTATACGAAGAGTAGAACTGATTACGATCCCCAATCAGACGCTCCTGCTTAGCAAAATACTTATTAGCCTTAACAACCTTAGGTCGCACCTGTCGCATAAAATCCTGAAAAGCATTAGAATTATACTTCACAGGAGCCTGAGAAGTAGTGTTAGTATTATCAGGCGTATTCTGCACAGGCTTAACACCCATCTGCTTACGCCAATTATCCATAAAAGTAGCCATAAAACTCCAATCCAGTACACCGGAACATCACAAAAGCGGCCTAAGTACTATAAAATTATTATCAGGACGAGCGAGGAGCGGGACGACCCTGACTCCCACGATTACCATAAGTAATCGCATTACCACGCAAATTATTCAACCCAGCAATACCAGACATAGCCGCAGACAACGCGGAATACTCGTCACCAGCAGTACTAGCAGCAGGAGTCGTAGGCGTAGTCGTACCAGACTTACCACTGTTACCACTACCCTTAAGAGCCTTCTGAGCAGCCTGCCACTGCATCATCATACTAGCAACATCAAACGGATTCTGATTAAACCCAATCTTCTTACCCTTAGTCTCAGCAAGCATCTGACCCAACTCCATACGCTTCATACGCGCAGCATCCGTAGCCTCACCAATACCAAGCATCATAGCCTGACGATTAGCCTCATTAGCCTTAAGAGTATCAGCCTCCAAACCAGCAAACTTAGCAGCAGCGCCACCCATAAGCGCCTTAGAATACACATCACCACCCTGACCACCCATACCACTAACAGTACCAGCAGCAAGCGCCGTATCCGCAGCAGTACCAGTATCAGCACCAATAGCACCAGCAGCAGACTTCACAATATCAGAAACACCCTGACCAGCCCTAGCAAAATCCATACCACTAAGAGCATTAGCAAACTCAGTACCCTTACCCTTATACGCAGCAGTAACCTGATCAGCACCCGGAATACGACCCAGAATACTCTGATACTGCTTAACAACCTCACTATTCTCAGGCTTCAACAAAGCCATTTGATTAGTAAGCGTACTCAACATAGGATTAAACTGACCCTTCTGAGTCTTCATCCAATTTATAAACTGCTTCTTAGAAGGATTAGTATATCCACTCATCCAAGCATTCTTGTCCTTAGCCATACTGCCTCCTAAGCCTTTTTCCATTTACCATTAAGATACTGCATTTTCTGCCCATTCACCGGATTAGTCCAACGCTGATAATTCTTAGCATTCTTAGGCGGACTACTAGCAGCACTACCAGCCGGAGCCTCAGTAGGCATATTAGCATTCACAATACTATTCTTAGCAGCCTCGGCAGCAAGACGATCAGCCGTATCCATACTCTGCGCAGTCTGCAACTGTTGATAAGAAGTACCAATAGGACTAAGACCCTGACCAAGAGCACTAATAAACTCGTTCTTAGCCTGCCCCAACTGTCCCCTAGTCTGCGCCTCAGCCAATTGCCTACGCTGATTCATAAGACCACCACCGATCTCACCACCAAAACCACGACTAGCAGCCTCTTGAATAGCCTCAGCCTCAGCACCCGCACCCGCACTACCAATCTGACCAAACAAACCACCGCCACCAATACTAATACTACTCATAGCCTGAGCCAACTTGGCCTGATCAACACCACCAGTAGCCTTATCAAAAAGACTATTAGGATCAAACGCTGCCTGAGCAGCCTCAGTACTATAACCACCAGTACTATTAGGCGCAATAAAACCATACTGACGAAGCAACGTATTCTGCGTATTCCGAGCCTGATTAAGGGCATCCTGATACGCAATAGTTGCTTGTCCAGTATAAGTTAATAAGTCTTCACCAGCCAAGTTTCACCCCCTTAATTCTTTTTAATCCAAATATAACCAGTAGGCTTAGCAGCCAAACCAGCAGTAGAATCAATCGTCCAACCACTAGGAGCCGCAGCACCAGCATAAAGCACAACCATATTAGGCTTAAAAGCCTTATCTTGCAACTGAGTATCAATACTAGTAACCACACTATTAATACTCGTAAACCCCGCCGTATCCGTACCATCAATAGTTTTAAAACTATAATTAGTAGTCGGCGTACCAGTAGCATCAGCAGCCATCAATAACCCCCTTAAACTCTCTCAAATTATTTAAAATACGATCATCATCAGGCAAAAACTCCAACGCCTTCTCACACCACTCAATAGCCTCAACATCCTGACCCAAACGAAACGCAGCAATACTACCAATATCCCAAATAAAACTATCCCAAGCCCAAGCCTCATTAAAATAATGAAGCGGCTTATCAATAATACTAGTAGCCTTCTTAGCCGCAAAATAACACCCATGCCAATCCTCAACCACATAATAATGATTAGCAAGAGCGACCCAACCCTCACGACCCTCAGGATACTCAGCCACAGATTTAAACAAGTAAGACTCAATCTCATCACGATCAGTACAACACATACTCATATAACGATACGAATTAGCGCGTTCAGCCTTCCAAGTAGCAGTAGGAAGACTCAGATGCCGCTTAAACTCTACAAGAGCCTCCTCTTTACGACCATAAATAAGAAGTTCACGCGCATAATAATGAGCATTACGATCATCATGCGGATCCTCCTCAACACTCTGCTTAAGAAGCGGCAAGTATTGACTACGAGGCTTAGAATTATCAGGATGATGATGAATCTCAATATCACACCACACTGCTTTTTCTTGATGATTAGTAGGCTTTAAGGCTTCGTGAACAGGATGCTTCCAAGTATAAAACTTACGAGCATGAATCTTATCACCACCATATACTAAGCCTTCGGTACCATTATCATTCCACGACCATACATACTTGTATCGTGGACGAGTAACTCGCATCTCATGCATAAGTTCAAGATGCTTACGCCAACCCGGCACAAGAACCTCGTCCAAATCAAGAGCAATACAATAATCATAATCTTGTGGAATAGCATCAAGACTCTTGTTACGTGCTACATCAAAACGCCAAGGTTTAACTTCAATCTCAACGACACTAATGCCAAGATCCTTAGCGATTTGTACTGTATTGTCTGTTGATCCTGTATCAGCGAGAAGGATCATGTCCGCTTCTTTTGCGGATTCTGCCCAACGTTCTACGAATTGTTCTTCGTTTTTGCTGATACTATAGATTGCTACTTTCAATTCTACTCCTTATAATTCTGCTGCTGCTCGCCAAAAAAAGAATGATCTATAACCAGCCGCCGTAGTATAAATACTAAGACCCGATTGGCTCTTGTATTCTAAAATACTAGTTAAGTCACCTAATCCCGGCGCATGGCTTGTAAAACTACCACCATTATAAATATTATCGTTTACGCTTGTCCACGCTCTAAAATCAACCGTTGGAACCGCTCTCATTTCAACAGGAAACGGAATACGAACTCCTCCACCATTTGTACTTGAAGTAATCCAGCAACAGCCAGAATTCATATTACTGTCTGCGGCTAATGTAGTAAAAGTAGTTTGAGTAATAGGAGTAGACTTAGAAAAATATCGTTGACATTTTCTTAACGTAGTCTCAAAAGGCTCAAACTCAAAAGGAGTAGCAACACTACCAGCCTCTAATTGAACACCAGTAACCTGCCAATAATTACTAATAGCACTAGCAACATTAGTTTGACCAACCGCATAATTAATTCCCGAATAAGATCCCCAAGAAGAAGGAATACTACCAGAAGTCCAAGAAGATCCAGCGCCCAAACCAAAATCAACCCATAAAGAATCAAGATTATCATTATCAAAAGCGCCACTGGCATCCGCAGCAAATACAACCGTTTTCTTTTCCCAAGTAGCACTAGCACTAATAGCATACGACGCTCCAATATGACGATTATTATCATTATCATACAAAGCAATAGTATAAGTACCTGTTACATTCGATTTAACCCAAAACTGCAAACTAAAAGACTTAGCACTACTAGTCCCTTTAGCAAAATGTTGAAGATTTTGACCTTCAATCTTGTGTCGAATCCATAAACCATCTCCAGCAGAAGGACTAGCCTTAGCAGCCGTGCAAAGCATTTTAAGAGACTTACGATGACCACTGCCCGTAGGGGCATCATTTTCTACACTTTGTGTCCAAGTTCCTAACGTAATGTTTCTAGTACTAAAACGATCAACTGTATAATATCCGTCGGCAGTAATACTAGCAACACTAGAACTACGCTGAGCCACGTTCATACCACCATTAGTAATAACATTACGAAATGCTGGTGCTCCTACATTATCATCATAACCATGGCCTACAACCGTCATAAGAACACCTCCCTATCCAAATAATTAATAGCATTAAAAACACCCTCAAAAGTATCCCCAAGACACCCAATACCAATATTACAATTCCCACAAATAATACCACGAACATAAGAATTAGGACCAGCGTCCACATGATCCATACACTTAGTCAAACGCTTAACACTAGTATCAAATTCTTTACCGCAACACTGACAATGCGTAACATCATCCCAAATATTTTCATACTCTTCATAATTATTACAATGCTTATAATAAGCGCGCCGATTAGCCTTTGATTGTTGTTTCTTACGCTGATCCTTATTATTACTTACCCATTCTTTATTCTTATCATACTCACAAGATTTACAAATACGTGAGTGTTTACGATAATCTTTAGAGGGTTTTTCTGTATTGCATTTATTACATACAGTCATAACACCTCCTTAAAGTAAAATAGGTCCATAAACAGTAATATATGAAGGAACATAACCTGTAGCATTACCATGAATAGCACTACCATTAGTATTAGATCCTGAATACATTGCTCTAGCATTTATTGTTGCTGTTCCCGCGGAAGGAGTATAATAGAATTTAGAAGATAAAACACCATATACACGATAAGTAGATACCGCAACCGGTCCAAAAACAGCACACGTACCTAAAGAAGTACCAGAACCATCAACAAAAGCAACAGAAATACCGCCGTTTAAATCAGTTCCAGTATATACATATGGGCTAAAAATTTCAATTAAATACGCACTCGTTCCATCCGCAGTCCACGTAATATTAGTAAAAATATTACTTGCACCAGCAACAGTAGTAGAAGTAATACTGTAAGTACTTGTTCTAGATTGATAGCCTAGTCTTTTTAAAGAATTATATTGTGTATTTAATTGATTATCAATACCTTTAAGATGGGCTGTAAGATCAGTATTAGCCCCTGCTTCTGTTGGGCTAGAATCACGAGTATACCGAGTAGGAACAAAATCAATCTGAGCACGATCAGCATCAATAATATCCGAACCACCACGAATATGACTAGTCGCATGAGCAACAGTACTAGGCTCAACCGTACCACCAAGACTAGCCTTAATAATCTTAACCGGGCTACCCGTACCAGCCGCCACAAGATTAGGAAGATTAAACGTAGTAGAACCATCACCACTACCATAAGTAGTACCAATCAAAGCAAACAAATCAGCATAACTAGTACGACTAACAGCACTACCATCAGCACGAAGATAACCAGTAGGATAACTAGACGTAGTAGGCCAATCAAGCATAGTGCCCACAGGACTCGTAGAAAGGCTCGTAGTCGTCACCGTACCAACACTAGTAGTATACCTAATAAAATACTTACCCGTCGTAGCAGCCACGCTAGGCACATTAAACGTCGTGCTACCATCACCACTACCATACGTTGTACCAATAGTAGAAAAAAGAGTAGCATACGTTGTACGACTAATAGCACTACCATCTGCTGCAACCCAGCCCGGAGGAGTAGTAGTCGTATTAGCAAACCAGAGAATACTACCAACAGGCATACTATCATTAGATGTAGTAGTGTTAGTATTGAGATTCCATTTTACTCCATCATAGGTCCATGAGGAGGTGCCGCTTGTAAATACTTGTCCGTTTGTTGGACTGTTTGGAAAATTAATAGCCATTCACACCTCCTTTAACCAACACGAATAGGAGTAATGCTTAATTGCCTACTCCAAAACTCTGCATTTACACCGGCATTAGAAACAGCGTACTGTAATTTAATAGTGTTTCCCGATAAAACACCACTTCGTTTAACAATACCACCTATTGTCGAATTACCAGTGTATGCCTGTCCATCAACGTCATCACTCCAAGCAATACTAGTTGAATCTCCAGTTACAAAAACACGGACATTTCCAGAGGTAGTATTTGACTGACAAAGCGCCTTAAAAGTACATAAATAATCTCCCGCTAAAGGGGCCGTAATACTTGGACCAGCAGTACTTAAATCACCGTAAAAAAGAGAACTATACGTTTGACGAGTATTATAATTACGAGAACCAGCAGTAGCAACTAACTCTCCTCCGCCAATAAATTCCCATTTATAAGAAGAAGAACTACTAGCATTATAACGAAATTGCCAAATAACGCCATCTGCAGCACTAGCCTGATAATAAATAATTTGCCCATCATAGGGAGTACTAGGCAGACTAGTGACAAATGCGGGAGCAAGCGCGGTATTTACACCACTAAGATGCGCCGTTAAATCAGTAGCATCGCCTGCACCACTAGCAGCCGCATTACGAGTATAAGCAGTAGGAACATAATCAACAGTCAAACGATCACCATCAATAACATCACTACCACCACGCACATGACTAGAACCATGCCCCGGCACAACAATACTCGTAGGATTACCCTCCTCAACCCACTGAGAACTAGAACCATCATTATAACGAATATACGTCTTAGCCGTAGTAGAATCAAACCAAGTAGTACCCGCGCCCGTAGCACTAGGAGCAGTATCACTAATAATATATGAACCAGTAGGACCAGTGGGTCCAGTAGCACCATCCGCGCCAATATAACCAGCCGCACCAGTAGGGCCAGTAGGACCGGTAGGACCAGTTGCGCCAGTCGCACCAGCAATACCATTAGCACCATTAGCACCAGCACTACCAGTCGGACCCTGAGGTCCAGTAGGCCCTGTAACAGTACTAGCAGGCCCCGTAGCACCCGTTGGACCCGTAGGACCAGTAACCATACTTGCAGCACCCGTAGGCCCTGTAGGCCCCGTAGGACCCGTTACACCCTGCGCACCTGTAGGACCAGTAACAGTACTATCCGCACCGGTCGGACCAGTAGGACCTTGAATACCCTGAGCACCAGTCGGACCCGTAGCACCAATAGCACCCGTTGGACCCGTCACAGTAGACGCAGCACCAGTAGGACCAGCCGGACCCTGAGGACCCGTAGGACCAACACCACCAACAATAGTCCAACTAATACTATTAACACCAATAACAATACTACCAGCCGAATTCATCATAAACGTAGAACCAGCCTGCGTATCACCACCCTGAATAATCGTAAAATCACCAGCATCAACCTGATCAGCAACATGATTATCATAATCAGTAGCACGAATAAGTTTCCACTTAGAACCAGCATCACCAACAACACTAACAGTATAAATACCATTCTGAGTAGCCGTAGCCTGATTCTTAACAAGGATACGATCACCAAAACTAGGTGTTACACCATCAACGCTAAGCGCACTATTAGTACCAGCCTCTAAATAAGCGCCAACACCATAACCACCATCAGCACCAAGAGTACCAGCAGTATAAGTAGGCGAATTAGCAAGCACAGCAATAGTAACAAAATTACAAGCATCATGTGCATTAGTAGTTCCTGCCGGTCCAGTCGCTCCCGTAGGTCCTGTAACACCTTGTGGACCAGTAGGACCTTGAGGTCCCGTTACGGTACTAGCAGCACCAGTAATACCCTGAGGACCAGTAATACCCTGAGGACCAGTAGGACCCGTAGGCCCAAGCGGACCAGTAGGACCAGTAGGAAGATTACCAATAAACTCGCTACGAACCCAACCAGTCGTAGGAATACGAGTAGTATTATCACCAGTACTAGGCGTAGTAGTCGTAGGACTACCAGTAAGATTAACACTAGACTTAATAGTCAAAGCATTATAAGCACCAATAACATCACCACTAAAAGTAGAATTAGTAGTTAGAATAGAATACGAAAAGCCAGACAAACCAAGAGTTTCAAGAACAACTACAATACGATCAGCCAACTCCTTAATCCTAATTGGAGCATTACTAATGTCGTCCCCATCAAGAGGATACGGAAAACTATAAATACTAGTATAAGCCTTTAAATCAGCCACACGCACCCCCTCACAAATTAATTAACAGGAATCTTAATATTACCACCAGCAACAGTCTCACCCGTACTAGCCACGCCAAGAACCTGACGAGTATACGAGTTAACTTCCTTACGAATAATCATAGCCAACCAAGACTGAAACTCTTGCTTACCCTTCGGCGTACTCAAATCAAAATCCGGCATAGTATCCATACTAAACCCTACCCGACCGCATAGGCTTAAATCCAACACTAAAACCTTGAATCTCAACACGATTAGGAACAGTAGTAACACCATTAAACGGCTTCTTATAATCATTCATCTGATACAAACGAAAACCAATACTCGCCTTACGCCAAGCAAACCGCTTAGAATAACGATTAAAATCACTCGTAAACAACTCATCCCAAGAATACAAAGCATCCTCAACACGCTTCCAAGAAGCCTTATTAGGAGACACAATCTTCGGGAACTGAATATCCGTAAGATAATTCCAATCATAACCCGTTTCAGTAAAGATCTCCCAATACTTATGCTTCTTCTTATTAATATCAACTTCATCATTATCATCATCGTCAACAAAATCCATACGAATAGCACCATCATATAATAGCATACTAACCATAATACGCTGGAACCACTTCCGAAGAATAGGATCACCAACAGTAAAATGCTTTGTCTGCATATAAAAATCAGGACCAAACACAAGATCCGTATAAGGAATATTAAGTTTTTCTACAAGCAAATCATCAGTACCATTAGTGTTAGTATCAAACACAGGATGAATATCAATAAGCCGCGTCTTAAGAGCATTACTCTCCACACTATTAACACCAACAAGAGTTTTCAAACCATTCGTAGTCTCAATATTAGCAACACCACGATAATCCATATTACTAAGCGTAGTAATAGCATTCGTAGGCAAATACAAACAAAACGTCATACTCGTATTCTTACGAAGAGGACCCCACTTATACTCACTAGTAGTCTGCTTCCAAGCCACATTCGACGCATTAACCTTACCAGTCGCCGCAACACTAGCCACATTAGAAGCAGTCTTAGCATAAGACACCGTAGTACTAGTAATCGCAGTAACAGTATAACGACCATTAAACGTAGCATCAACACCAGACACCCAAATACTATCACCCACACTAAAAGGATGAGAAGCAAAAGTAAGAGTAGCAACATTAGAAGTTAATGCCTTATTAGTAACAGCGTACCGCGTAGGCCACTTAAACCCTAGACCAGTACTAGCCGACTCCTCAGGATTATTAAGAATCTTACGATCCCAAAAAATAGGAGTATTATTCTGAGTAAAAAAATCATCATACTCAAAATCAGAATCAAACTCATCCCAAGTACGATCCGCAATACCCTCAGTATTCTGCCAATCAGCAGCATAAATAGGCTCATAACGAACCGGATCAAACGGAGACTTCCAAGCAGTATACGACATAATAAGATTATTCTTATGAATAAAACCCATCACACGATCCTGCTCAGGATTAAACACATCAAGACTATCAGTATAATACAAACCAAGATTATCCTTAGTAAGATTACGCACACTAGCCCCATCAAAGAACATAATACCAGCCTTAGCAGCCCAGAACACACCACCACCATACTCTACAATACTAGACGCACACAAACACCCATCAGGAACAAGTTGCTCAACCGAAAAGTTAGTACGATCATTACCACGCAGAATATAAGTACGATCCTCAAGAAAAACTAGAAGACCAGCCGACGAAGCACCCAAACCTCGGAACTGGCTCTTACCCGGAAAAATAATACTATCAGCAGAATCCTTAGACAAATCAACTGCTTCACGATCATGCGGAGCACTAAACACCACACGATTAACATTAATATCTTCCTTAGCAAAATTACCATACCACTGATAACCAGCATACACAGCCGTATACAAACCAGCAAACTCACTAGCCTCACGATTATTAACAATCATATCATTATTAGTAGAACCAATATTAATACCACTACTAATAGGACTCATAACATACTCATCACCAGCCATACGAACACCAGTATCCGCATAAGTACGAACCTCACGATTATCAATAACAGTCTCAATTTTACCAACATAAGCATTATCACTAGCACGATAAACATTCCAACCAGCAACATCAGCAGACTTCCAATGACCCTCACCACTAGTACCAATAGTACCACTAATAATAACATTAGTAGAAGCATCTTCAATAGTCATTAAACCGCGACCATGATTATGAATATAAGGACGCACACTAGTAAACTTAAGAGACACATTAAGATCAGCACCAGCATCATCCTTAATAAGATTACTAAGAGCCTTATCCATACGAACCACGCCGCCACTAGCCGCACCAGCATTACCACCCAAAGCAAAATTAAACGTATTACCAGCAACACTAGTAACAGTAACAATAATATTATACGCTGACTTACTAAAATTCGTTAACTTAAGACTATCACCAACAATAAAAGGACACGCCGAAGGCAACGTAACCGTAACATGCGTACTAGTCGAAGTAGCAGTACAACCACTAAAAAACTTACTATGACTATTATCAACATTAGGATCCCACACATTAGGCTTCTTATCAAGCGTAACAACATTAGTAAGAGGATTAATATCCTTAACAGTACCAACATAATAATCAGACCCAGACAACGTAGCAAACACAAACTGGCCCTTAGTAATACTCGTAACATTATTCATCGTAATAGTCTCATCAAGCACACCATGCTCACCATTAAAACCCTGAACATTATTACTCACACTAAACACACCAGTCTTACTAGCCGTAACAGAACCAGCACCACCACGCCAAAACAATTGATAATGCGACTCCGCATCAGCAGGATCACCAGCAAAACTAATCCACAAACCACCACCAAGCGCAGGCTTAGAACTCACAATACTAAGATTCTCAATATCAACCACACCACCAAAAAGAACCTCTTCACCAAGCAACTTCAACTGATTATCAAACACACGCATAATAGTCTGCGTAGTAACACCAGCAGTCGAATTAACAATCATAGCCACACGAGGCAAACCATTAGGATCATACGTCGAAAACACACCCAACACACGCTCATTACTAGCACCAGACTCAACAAACGCATCCGTATTCTCAGTACCATCACTATTATACATAGTAAACTTAGAAAACGGTCCACGACGACGCATCAAACCAGCACGATCAAACAACACATCCTGCGACCAACGAACAAACGTATCAGGAATAAGCGTACCCGGAGCAGCCTGATTCATACCCTCAATAGCACCAATCTGATTAACAAAAGTCAAACCCGCCACCGGATCACCCCCTTCTTAGTAATTCCAATCGTAAGAATCCGTCAAAATATGAATACGATCAGTACGATCATACTGCTGCATCCAAGCATCATTACGCATCTGCTGATAACGCTGCTCAAACATATTCTGAAAAGCCGCAGCCTGCGGATCATCATTAACAAGAAACGCCTTCACAAGCGCACCATACACAATAATACTATGATGACGCGAAGGAATAAAAAACGTATTAGAATCCGTATCCTGACCCGTATCCGTAGCCGCAATCGGCACACGCACATAATACAAACGATACGTCGTATCACCAGTCGGAGCCGGATACAAATACAAATCCTCACCAACAAAATAATAACGCTCAGGATACACATTAAGATTATTAATCTTATAATTCTTCTCAACCACATCCCCACGCTCAGGAATCATAATAACATCATGCGTAATATCAGTAAACGACAACACAGCATTAAGATCACTAGGAGAATTAGCAAACGAATTATTCGTAACCTTAGTAGTACCAGAAGGCACCGTCAACTCAATAACCTTCTCCATAAAAGGCCAAGGCTCACGAGTAACAACATCAAAATACGCCTCATTAAGCAACAATAACTTCTGCGCATCCTCAAAATCATCAAAACCATACAAATCCATCTCAGTATACATATCATCCAGCGTCATTACTCACCCCCTTAGAAAAACTCTTAATAATCGGAGACTTACCATGCTTACGCATAAAATGCTCCACAACCTCAACACTCTCATCAGTCGCCTGATCACCATTATACTTCAACTCAGCACGATACTTCTCCTGCGAACGAATAAGATCCTTATAAATAGCATCACCATTACGCATAGTATCCGACCTACGAATACGAACCATAACATCATCAACACTAGGAATGTCACGCCCAAATCCGCACACAGGATAAGGAGGCTCAGCACCCGGCATACGCACAAACACGCACCAATCACCAGTCTCCTCATTCTTAGCGAACAACAAACGCTCATCATACTCATTAACGGCCTGATCAACACGCCAAGCCCTAGTATCAACAGTACCACGACCCGGAATAAACAAACTAGTCATCAACAATCCCACTTTCGAAGACTCTTATTAATACGACTATTAGGATCATTAGCAGTCTTAGCAGACGTATTACGCCGCTTCATACCCATCATCCGCGCACAAAAACTCTTACGCCGAGCAGCACTCTTAGGCGAACTAGCAGCCTCTTTTGCGCTCACAGGCGGCTTCAAATTAGCGCCATGCGCCCGATTATACGAAGCGCGACCCTTAGCATTCAAACCACCCTCAGGATTCTTACCCTCTTTACGAGTCCACGCCTCCGACATATTCTACCTCACTTCTTCATCTTATTATAAGCAGCATTAGCAATAGCATAAATCTTAGACTCAGACCAATCAGGATGATCCCGCTTCAATGCCGCAACAATATTATCAACTTTCTTAGGCATTATACCTCCTTAAAAGAATGGGTGGAGAGCCGAAGCCCCCCACCCAAACCATTATTAGAAACCAGCGTCCGGAGCACCATCAACAGCGATGCTGTTAATGACGACCTGATTGTTACGACGATTAGCGCCGAGGTTCATGTAACGAGCCATGACCGCCTCGAACTTGTCGTAGCCAGTGACCTGACGCAGCGTCATACCATCAGCATCAAGGAAATGCCAGTCCTGATCCGAGAACACCTGAATGGTGGCCTCGTCAAGAATGTACATCTTGCCATACGGAGCATCAATGTCCGCGATGATCGGCATGCCATTGTACGACAGAGCCTTGAAGCCCGAGGAGTACGACAGACTGTCCGGCTCAACGTACCGAACGTCCTGACTCAGCAAGCCATAGAACTCGCGCTGAACGCCGAGCGAAGTGATGACCGAAGTCGGCATTCCACCAGCGATACGAGCAAGGTTCAGACCCTTCTGAATGTCCTCAAGCGTGAGGGCAAACGTCGAACTAGAACCACTAGCACCCGAAGCCGTGATGCGCTGATTGTCCCACCACGTAGCCGTACCAGTAGCGGTAATACCACCAAGGGACGAACCCGTAGCCGAAGCCACGATACGCTGAAGACCATCAACCTCATCCGACAACGAATACGTGTTACCCTCAGCCGCCGTCTTAACCGTCACACCAGCACGAACGATATAATCGCCCGAAGCAAGCGCAGCAGCCAGCGTCGTGGTAAACGTGATAACACCCGTCGAAAGAACGACCGAATCAACAACAATACCCGTGTAGGTAGCAGCCGACGTAGAAGCCGACACATCAAAGATATCAACAACCATACCCGGATAAACCTGACCCTTACGGATCGACTCAACGGGAACCGTCAACGTCGTCGTCGAACCAGCAGTACCAACAGCGATCTGACCATTACCAGCACCATACACCTGACGCGCAAGATCCTTCTTAAGATCATTACGAACACCATCCAACTCAGCCTTAAGAGCCTGAAGGAAAGCACCAGCCTCATTCTTCGTCTTAGCCATCGACGGACCCGTAACCTCAACGCGACCATACAGGTACTTCAGGTCATAGACAGCCTTCTCGTACTGCTGATTACCAGCCGCAGGAAGGGCAGCGGCCTCACTACGAGCACCAACACCCGAAGAACGACCCCAATGAAGCGGCACATAAGCGCGCTTACCAACCAGATCCTCCGACTTCGCCTCAAGACGCGAAAGAAGAAGAACCTCATTATTCAACTGCTCAGCAACCGGCCCAAGGTAATACTCCTTGAGAATCGTGCTCAGCGTACCAAGATTAGCACCAGCCATATCTTAACACCTCCAAATTAATTTTTTAGGAAATGTTACGAACAGCCTCCATCGCCGCCTTATGCGCATCATCCAAATTAGAACCAAAGTCCTTAGGAGGAACACTAGACGGACCACCCGGAGCAGGCGTAGCACCATGCGGCACCGCTTTAGCCTGCAAATACGAGCCAAGAAGATTCTGCTGAATCTGATGATACATCTCCTGAGCAGCAATCAAATCGCCCTGCGTAGAATACGCCAACGAATAAATAGCATCCATATCAGAATCAGTATAATTCGGATTAGTCGTCCGAATAGTCTGTTCAGCAGCCTCAATCTCCATAAGTACCTGCTGTTGCTCCTGCTGCTGCACCATCTCCTCACGGAACTGACGCATCTCATGCAACTCTTTAGCAACCTCAGGCGGAAGCCCTTCGTAACCATTATTAACCGGAGCATCCTCAACAATAGGATCATTAGCATAACCAAGTTCCTCTAAGCGACTCTGAATTTCCTGACTAATGCCCATGGCAAACTCAGGATCAGTATTCATCCTCTGCAAGAGACTAACGGCCTCCAACGCCTCGTTCGGATCAACTCCGTTCTGCGAAAACGCCTCATACTGCTTACGAGTTTCCGCAATCTCCTGAGTCTTACGAGTATAATCAGCCTGCATAGACCGATACACCTGCTGCATATCCTCAGGAAGAGTAGACGGATCAAAACCAGTAAAGGATTCCACACTAGGATTATCCTCAACCAGCGAATCAACCGCCTCAAAAGACTCGTTACTCGGAACATCAATCTCGTCCGGCAACTCGCCCGTAAGTGCTGCAACGGCACTTTCCATATCAATATCACTCATCGTGACTCCTTACAAACAAACGACTCCAGTTTATTCTGGTTGGTCGCTATTAACAACAACACTAGTAGCCTCAACAACCACAACCTCAGACGCACGATCCTCAGCAGCAGCCACCAAGCCCTCACTAAAACCACTCATTAACTCTTTCATATCCTCCTTACTAGGAAGCGTATGCACAGTCTCAGTACGCTTAGTAGCAAGACCCTGAGCCAACCGTAGTTTATCATCCATAATACCAACCACAGTCGCAAGCGTACTCAACTGCTTAACCTCAGCATCAGGAATCAACTCCTCCAACTTCTTCATCGCCTTCTCACGAATAAGCGTAGCATGATGAACAAACTCGTACGCATTAGCACGAATCTTATCATCAATCTTAGCCGGAGGCCCATCCTTCTCCCACTGCCTAGCCCAATAAGCCACAGTAGTATGAGGAACACCAGTCTCACGACTCGTCTGCCTCACATTCTTATCATTACTCACCCATTGAACATAAACGGCAGCCTTAGCATCATCGTCCCATTCAACACGAGTCTTAGCCATTAGTTACCGCCTGCTCTGCCATACTATTAGCAATCTTCTGATCAGCCAAGGCCTGATTACCCTGCAACTTCTGCAACAACTCCATCTGATACTGATCCTGAGCACCCCCAGCACCACCCTCAGCATTAGGCTTATCCTTATTATCAATAACCACAGTATCAAGCGGCGGCTCCAACAACTCTTGCGGAGTAACATCCTTAACACCACTCTGATTAAGCATCTTAGAACCAACCGTCGGACCAACAGCACCACGCAACTGAAGACTAACCTTCGGAGCATCACCCTGCGGCGCAGACTCAGCCTGAACAGCCTGCTGCGTCAACTCATAATGCTTATAAAACTGTTCCTTCACATCAAACGGCAACGACTCAAACTCAGCACTCTTCATATACGAACCATGAGTCTCCAAATGCACAGCCTTATTCTCATAAGGAAGCGGAGACAAACCAGCCTCCACACTCTGCTGAAGCATCTGCGGATCAATCGGAGCCTGAGGATCCTGAAGCATCTGCATCATAAGCGCATCCTGAGCCTGCTTAGCCGCCTGCTCATTAATAGTCTCACCATCAAGAAGCCTATCATGCTCACGCATAGCCTGCTCCTCATCAGCCTCAAACTGCATCTGAACACCCTTAAAATCAGCCATATCAAGATACTTATAAGCCTTAGTAGGACTAAGAATACCCATCTGAAGCATCTGCATCACACGAGCCTGACGACCCGCACGAGTACGAGGCAAACCAGAACCAGCCTCAACCTTAACAGTAACACCCTGAATAAGATCAGCATCCTCAAACCGCTCAACCTTAGGCTTAGAACCAGAACCCATAATAATCATCGTACGCGGCTCCTGATAGTACTGCTGAGCCAACTCAAGCATCATATTACCAGCACGTTCCAACGCCTTCTCCATAAGCATAATCTGCGGAGCCAAACGATCCGTAGCAGCCTCCTGAAGAAGATCAATAGCAACACCAGCCTCAACATTAGGAGGAACACTACCCTCCATAATCTCATTCAAACCAAACGTATCCTTCAAACGAGCACCAAGATCCTGCAAATGCTCAAACACATACGCAGGCATACTAGGCACAGGAATAGCCTCAGGAACCTTACCAGCCACCGGATTATACTCAAAAATAGCACCCGGCTCATCAGTAATACGCTGACGCAAAGAACCAACCGGAGCCAACATCTGCGGCTTCAACGTCAAATTCTTATACTCAATAATCTGCGACAACGAACGATTAAGTTCCTTCTGAAGCGGAATAGCATTCTCCACAACACTACCATCCCACAACTGACCCGGCACACGAATACCCGGAAACTTTACAAGAGGCAACTTCTCAAACGGATAAGGCCACGGAGCATCATACAAAACAATACTAGGATTCTTCGTAAACACCACAAAACGACCCTCCGGATACTTAGGACCCGGAAGAAAATACCCATAATACACAACACGAACATTCTCAGTCGTCTTAGACTCCATATTACCAAACGAACCCGGCAACTGCTCATCAGGATAACGATTAATCGCATTCGCCGGAAGACGCACACCATACCGCTCCTGAATCTCATCAGGACTCATAGGATGCACACAAAACGCATACTTACAATCCTCAAACACCTGAGCCGAATCATCCAATAACACATCAAACGGAGACAACACATCAACCTTAATATCACCCTGATAAATACGCTGCTCAAACTGCTCCGTATCAACACCCATCTCCTCAAGATTCTTCTCAAAAAAATGCTTAACCATAGGATCAACAATCGGCTGACCATCAGGACTCATCATAACCTTCATACCCGGCCCAGACTTATCATCCCAAGTAACCTTCCAAAAACCATTACCACAAATGATACTCCACATCATTGCCTCTTCACGCTTCTCCGTCAAATGAAACGCATCCCACCAATACTCAAGAAGATTCTCAGCAACCTGCGCAGCCTTCTGAGCCTCATACGAAGCCTGACCCGGCGCAGCAAAAAACTGTGGCTTAGACTTAACAAGCCGCGACAACAAAGACTGAGAATTAGGAGCAATCTGATTACTAATCAACCGCACACGATAACGAGGCTTATCACCCTCATCCGTAGGCAACGACTCAATACGCCGCGACTTACGATTATAAAACACATACTGCTTACCCTTATAAAACGCCAAATTAATCTTCCACTGACGCTCCAACAAATTCCTCTGACGCTGCAACTCATCAACACGCTTAACGAGACTGGTAGCAGGAGCGAAACCAGCAGGAACTTCTACATTGTTATTCGACTCCTCCAATACCACCCTCCTTAAATATTAAACAAACTCTAAATCACCCGGAGCAAGACCAGCCTTAGACAACAAATCATTATACTCCTGAGGAGTAATAAGACCCGTATTCAACGCCCAATCAGCATCCTGCTCATCCTCACTAATCCTTAACTGACCCATCGGAACGTCGCTTAGAGGCTGACTTCCCTCCAACCGCAACCTCTCCAACCGAACCTTCTCCTCCTCCAACGCCAACATCCGATCCGTCCACGTTTTCTGAGTCTCCAACAACGACTCCATCACGCTTAGTAACAACATATCCTGCTGCTTCCGCCAACCGAACAATGGTATCCTCCTTAACCACTTTTGTCTTACCATTAGACTGATAAGGAAACGCCCTATTAGCCAACCCAGTATCAATAGCCTCCTCGCCCGGAAAAATACGCTCCCCAGTCAAAGCATCCGCCATATTACTATGAATAATCATATTACCACATACTCCCCATCATATCATCAACAAAACGATCCTCTTTACTACCACTAGGACGATCATTAATCACCCAATCCGGCAAACCACCCGGATTCTCAGTAGGCAAAGGATCAACAAAACCATCCAACAAAGCACCAGCAGTCCTCAAAGCAATCTCCATACTATCCAAACAGTCATCCTTAGGCTTCTGAATAGCAGAATCATAATCAACCCACTCCTGAATAAAATCAGCATGATCCTTCTTAATCCTAACCTTACCAATCCTAAACAAAGGACTCATAGCAAGAATACGCTCCCACTTCTTACCCTTAGCAAACATAGGAACAACAGGAGGCATACTCGTAAGACGCTCAGTCTGCTGCACTAATGCAGCCTGATAAGCATTAGACTCAATACCAATAATCTGCGGCTTATGACGCAAATAAAACTCCTCAATCTTAAGAAGTTGCTCTGCGAATGGAATTCGCGCCGCGTACTGCTCTAGTAGAAACACCTCGTTAGAGTCTGCTACCCCAATAATTGTGATCACGAACCGGTCCGCATTAGCGGATAGGCTGATCGCTGGGTCAACTCCCATGTATTTACGCAGTTTAAGCGGTTTTCCTTCCGAATCTAACAGATCCGTGCTGTCATAATAGTGAAGCCAATCTCCGGCTAGGTCTTTGCCTGCCATGCTGTCAAAACTCGCCATGTACTCTTGTGCGAATAGCAGTGGATGATATCGTGACTTCACATACTCCCATTCTTCTTTACGGAAGTAAGGATTATCAATGCTTCTATACTCTACGCGACTATTATTCTTGTCTTCGCGTGAGTCTTTTGAGAAGAATTCTTCATAAAACCAGTTTTTCTGGTTAGGGGTGGTGGTTGTGATAAGCAATCCTTGCTTATCTGAGAGGCTTGGTCGAATAACTCCCCAAGATTCATCATTTTTGATGAATGCTGCCTCGTCCATCCATAGGATATCCAAGCCAGCACCGCGAAGTGATTGTGGATCCTCAGCAGATTTGAATTCTACTAGGCTTCCATTAGCAAATTCAAAGCGAAGACCACCCTTGTTCTCTTTTACCTCTTTACCAATCGTAATTCCCGCTTTGATACAAGCCTCGCGGAATGTTAAATACGACGGACGACCCACCTTATACGAGGCGGATAGCGCCCAAACCCATAATGGCTGGTCGCTCTTGCGTCCGTGTGCATCCAAATGGAATTGTTCTGGATGCAAACAATAAAAAAGTACTTCCCAAGCAGCAGAAAGAGTTTTTCCACCGCGACGCCCCGCTACCAAGTGCCTGAATCGTGTCAGTTTAGCACCATGCTTATCCGTATGGAATAGGATTTGATAATAATGAGGCGCGTATCCCTTTGATAGGAACCAGCCGATTTTTTCGGGGTATTCTAGGATTGTCTTTTCTAGTGCTTTTGCACTGATTTTCTCATCATTATACGAGTAGTTTCCCACTATTACTCCTTAATGTGGGCGATGCTCCGCACACTTAGGACATTTAGAATAAAAAGCCTTATTCTCAATATTACACCGATGACACCACCACGGCTCTTTGCGAGCCTCTTTGATGCGGCGTTTAGGCTGCACATTACTACCAAACATAACCTACCCCTTAACTATCTGCTTCATAAGTAAGCGAACCTCTAATTTGATCTCCATTTGCTAATCCTAACGATGGAACAGCGCCCCAAGCAAAACCAGTAGACCAATCTCCAACAAGACTTATACTATTTGAACTATTTACTTCAGCAATAAAAGCATACCTAGTATTAGTGCTAGCGTCATACACCCACCCAGAACCAATAACGCTTATTTGAGTAAATATAGAAACCGGTAAAGATAGTGTAATAGCCGTTCCTGCTGTTCCCGCGCCAGTTATAGCATACGCAAAATTCCAATGTACAAGGCGTCCAAGTTTAATATATTTAGAATAATAAATAGTAAAAGTAACCGCATTAGACTGTGAAATAGTAGTTCCACTTGTATTAATCCAAGCACCCATAGGAGTATTATCAGTATCAAGCATACTAACCCACGAAGAACCATCACAAATCTTCAACTCATTAGTATCCTTCTGAAACATCATAACACCCTCAAGCGCAGCACTAGCAGCAGGAAGATCAGCCACCGTATCAATAACAGTAGCACCAGTATTAGGAAAAGACTTAGCCATACATCACCACTTAATAATATAATTAAGTACCATAGTTGGCTGAACCACACCATGTGTACCAGTACCAGTAGGATCCGTAGTACCACTATGCGAATGAGAACCATCACCACCAACATTAGAAGTAACCCAACCACCATAAGACCATCCACCAGACGCACTAGTAACATACGCATTAGTACCAGCGCCACCAACATAGGTATTATCAACCCCACCAAAATAAGGCCTAGAATAATTATGCGCATGCGTACCACCAGTAGTAGACCAAGGATGCGTATGCGCCGGAAGAGTCTCAGCGCCACCAGCCGTACCCATCGTATTAGACAAACTCAAACGACCAGCATCAGTACCACCCATATTATCAATACCAGCAATAACACGACCACGCAAATCAGGCACCTGAAAACCACCAGACGAACCATACGCAGTACCAATAACCCCAAACAAATCAGCATAAGTCCCCGTAGTAGCATAGCCCGTACCATCACACAACAACCAACCACCCGGAGCAGTAGTACCAGCAAAAGGAATAATACCACCAACAGGAGCATAAAAAGTATTACTCTTCATCAAAGAAGCAAAAGCCGACAACTCATCAACCAAATCCTTCAAACCCGCAAAATTATCAACAACCGCATCCGAACCAGAAACAATAGTACCAACCGCCGCAGAAGCAACCGCAGCATCCGCAACAATCGCATCCAACTTATCAGTAAAAGCATTAGCCACAAAATCACCCCTCAAGCAAAATAGAATAAAAAAAAACACCCTCTACTAATAATAACACATCAAAACACACAAATCGGACATCAAAACCGTAATCTTAACAATATCTTAATAATATAACACCAAACTAAGCCAAACTCATTTTGTACAAAAAATATAAACAGTATAATTATATATGATGTGGGGTGTGTGAACGGGGGTATGCATGTGCATATACGCATACGCAGGAGCCGAGTTTGTCATATTTTACAAGGAGGAGCCTACTAGAATGATGTGATATTTTACGACGAGATTTTACGACGATGTAGAATATATTATATAATACCCTTGGTATTATATGTATTATAATCAGCCTTATAATATACTATAAGTAACAAAGTTACACTATAGTATATTATATATATATATACTACTACATAGTAGTAGTATAAGTATACTAACTATGTTAGTATAAGTTTATTGGTGTAAAGAATATAGATTAGGTAGTAATGTATTACTACTACTAATCTATGTAAATAAGCCAAATACTAGGATAATCTTTGATTATCTAGTATTGTACTCTTATACAACCTATTGGTTGTATACTTTTCTATCTTCTATCTAGTTACTAACTAAGTGCCTTTGGCATTAGTTAGTCTAGATTAAGAAGATAGTTTGTTATCTCTACTCTCTATAGAGTAGAGATAAGGGAGAATTGGCCGAGAACCTCTATTCCCTTTCATAATGATTATCTCTCTTTGTTTACAAAGAGATAATCCTTATAGAAAGGAAA
>Ga0222712_10002275_pt1 | contig 22216 bp, 26 predicted proteins | sample C33_657DmetaG_FD_165043 | JGI IMG/M metagenome (GOLD analysis project Ga0222712, IMG submission 165043) | Estuarine water microbial communities from San Francisco Bay, California, United States - C33_657D | ecosystem: Environmental > Aquatic > Marine > Unclassified | place: USA: California... | reverse complement strand
TTTGCATCTCAGTTGTGACTTGGATACCTTCATTGATAATACGAGTGAGTTTGGCCTTCTCTTCGGCCGAGAACATTCTTGCGGGCATAAAAAATCTCCTTGTTGATAGTTGTTATAATACTAGAATAACAACTGTCTGTCAAGGAGATTAGTTACCGTTTATGCGCCCAGAACGTGCTTCATGTGTTCGAAATGTTTGATGCGATCATCCAGTCCAATTGTGCCGCCGTTGATCTTCTTGGTCATTGTCAAGATATCTTCAGCATCGGCCAAGGCATTTAATCGATTGGTGTCCCAGAACCAACCAGCTGATAATACTGCAACTGGGTTCTGTGCTACCAGATCGGGCTCGCTCACTAGGTCAATACCCAATGCATCAGAGCAAGCGGTGTAATTGGCTTTGCCAGTCAATTGGATCAAGCCGCGACCTCTATAGGCCCAACCTTCGCCGCTGGATTCTGGCCCATTGCCCATTCTGTCGCAGTAGGCTCTGTTGGCAATCATTTCTGGATTGCGAGCATAACGAGCAGCCACGTCAGGTGGAAAACGCTTGGGCCACAATCTTGTGAGAGCATCTGCTTTGTAGTTGAGATTTTCTTCTGTCAAACGGAGACCACCACTTTCATGACCGCACTGGGCTAGAAATGCTGCCATACGTGGAGGTGTGTTGATTTCAAACACTTCAAATGTTTGGCAAATACCTTCGTGGAAATATTCTACTCGATCGGGTTTGGTTTGCGGAAAGCAAGCCTGTAGTGTTGCTAGTTCAATCATGTCTGTTCCTTGTTATCTTTTTGCTGTTGCTGACAGCATCCATGCATGCTTGGCATGCGCATCTTGACGCTCTGCCAGGATGTTACTCAGGCCGTGTTTGTGTTGTACTTCAGCTAATTCATATGCTGATTCAATTGATGCCAATACTTTTTCGTTGTCAGCAATTAGTCTTTCAAACATGACTATGGCTACAGGTACCTTGAGTTCGTCTTCAATGTCAGACAGTTGACCAAACCGTGCAAAGCTAGCAGGTGCAAAATCACCTAGCGCACGAATTTCTTCGCCCAGTGTATCAATGCTGCCATAAACTTCTTGATAGATATCACCAAACAAATCGTGATACTGTTTGAAATCGGGACCAGTGACGTTCCAATGATAGTTCTGTGTTTTTAGGCCAAACGCATAGGTATTGGCCAATACTTTTTTGAGGGCAATTACTAGTTCTTCCACGGTTTACCCCTTAACCCTTTTTAGCCAGCATGGCTTGAATTTTTTCTTGTATGGCTTTTGCCCAAAATGGCTGTGGAAAATTCCAACCAACAAACGCACCAACCGCAATCCATAATAAAATGTCTAACATAGCATTTCTCCTATTCAAATATTTATCAAACCATACCGCTCACAATGGAAATCAGTTGTTTGATACCAGTTTCTAACGCCGCTTTTACTTCCATATTATCGGCATCTTTGTCCAGTTGATCGGCACGTATTAGATCCTGTGTAAGCTCTACAAACTCGTCCTTGCTCATTTCATTGTTTGCAAACATTCTCTGTAGATCTACAGCTATACGAGCACGTTCTTCTGCCCACGGAAGCCCACACTGGGCCAATTGTTCTAGTGTCATGGCATGTTCCTTGCATTTGTTCCACGTGCCACTGCATCTAGCTCAGCACGTATGATTCTCATTTTCAACTGGCAATAAGCAGGGCTCATGCCGCCTTGCTGTGCTCTCTGCACTAGCGGATCCAGTGTTTCTTTGACAGGAGTCAGCATCTTGTTGATGTCCCTGCTGCCTTTGCTTTGTGTGTACAGAACCAGCCAGTCTAGTCGTTGTTGTACTTTCAACAAGTCATCTGCAACTTTGGGATTAGCACAATCTGCTTTTACCGCAGAATACCTGGCATCAGTAATGGCTGCGGATTCATTTGCGTCCCAATGACTGGGAAACAAATCCATGATTCCAGCACAACCTGCAAGTGAGGTCGATAATATCACAATGGTTATTAGTTTTTTCATTTTGCCGTGGCCACCATTCTTATGTTGTTAGCTGTGTACTGCATGTCTCTATTGACTTTCTTGTCGCCAGCAGGCACATGAGTGTCTTCTTCGTCCCTTGTGGAAACGTTCACAGGCTTGTTTGCTTTCATGTCCCAACCAAAAATATTAACGTCGCGATGCTTTTTCTCAAGTTGTTTCCATACAGCCTGGCCGCCAGGACTTTGTAGCTTGTCGCTGACCAAGGTAAGACCTAGTTTTGTTATGAGTATATAATAAAACTCGCTGGCTCTCACAGGGTTGTTGCTGTTGGCATAGGTACCCATGATCTTCAAACTGTTGGGATTGTTTTTGAATCTTGTGCCAAACACACTGAGAATACCGCGTTTGGTTTCTGGATCGTATAAGTTGTAAGCAGGAAAGCCGCTAAAGTGATCCAGCCATATTTCGTACCCACCAGACACCTTGGAAATAAATTTACCCATCTCAATTTCTTTGCGACTGTCAGGTATAGGTCTTCCAGAGTTTGGCAGTTGATAGCTGTTGCCTCGGCCTTTTTTCTTTACACCAGGAATCAGGGTAACCTCGGTCAGCTCATGCAATCTCATTTGGTTCTATCCTTGTTGTCAATGGCTCCCCCGACCAACCAGGCCTTGCATGTTCTATCTCCAGCACATTTGAAATGCAGTACATTGCAGTAGCCAAGATCGGCTTTTTCGATAGTGGCCATAGCATCAACTGCTTTGTCTTCTCCGATCATGCCGCGTTCAATACAGGCTCTCATGGCATCGCTGACGTCAAATGCTGAACAATTACCGCATCGCATGGTTTTTGCTTGAGACTCGGGTATGTCCCAGACCCCTGCGATACCTTTCCAGAAGTTGCCTGGCTCATTGGGATTTGCAGGACCGTACATGTATTCATCTATTGCCTTTTGTCTGTTGCGTAGATTTGCATCTAGGTCAGCAGTTTCTATCGGGCAACCTTTTTGAACTGCCTCAATAATGCGATACGCTCGTCTTAATATCATGTCAGCCACTTTTTTGTGTCCTTTCGGCTCGTACAAAACCAAAATAACGTGCTTTCCAGTCGTTTTGTGCAAACCCTGTTAGTGATTCCCACTGATCTCGTGTGGCTCTAATTCGTTGAGCGGCATCATGCCAATCAGTATTTGATACAAACTCTTCCAGCCGTTGCTTGTCTTGCATGGTTTCATTGTAATCATATGAATCCATTTCTATATGTATGACTTCTAGTGCACCTTGCTCGTCTGCCCAATCCAGTGCTAGATCCAATCCCCACTTGCGTCGTGTGCGTAACATGAAATGCAATCTGGGCAATCGATCGCAGTGTCGTATCAGTTGTTCTCTGGCATGTTGTGTAAAATCACAGCGATGCAATATCATGCTATGATCAACAATGAGTCCGTGGGTGCTGGGAGATTGAGTAAACCATGACTGTTGCCACACGTTGGTGTGGTGTAGCTGAGGTTCAAAGGGATAGCCGTGTATGCGGTAATAGGCTTTTTCAAGATGACACAGTTCAAAACCATCTTTGTCATAATACCTGATATTCTCTTCTGTGAAAGAAGCGTCATTTATTTCCCATTTCAGGGTGGCATCTTCCCGTAACGCATTGGATGATACCTGCAACATGATTAACCTCGCATTACATTGCTACATGGAGTTTTGTACAACTTGCCTTCGGGGTGGCGAAACCAGCAGTAGTCAATGCCATTGACTTCTCCAACCTTTTCTACTGTGCCTGGAATCTGCCCGCCCTTGCGTGTGCGAATCTTGTCGCCTACTTTGGGTTGGTAGACGGATGCGATCATGTCTTTGAAAGGAGGAGGACTGCTGTAAGCCTCGTCCATGTCATGACCGCCTTTGATCAAGTCTTCTAATTCTAATGTTAGTTCATGTTGAACATCTTCAAAATCTTCTTCAGGATCAAATCCATGTTTTTGTGCAGTTGCCATAAACATGTCATGTAGTCCAGGGATGCCTTCATCAAATAGATCAGTTAGAGTAACTGCACCGTTGCTGTTGTAAATTTGGTCAAGCACATACTTGGCCCAATTTGGCGTCATTTGTTCTGCACCTTCCGCCACATCCTTTTTACCATACATGTCCACCAGTTGTTTAACAAAGAAATCATAAAACTGTTTACGCTCTCTGTAATCTCTTTCTCCAACTTGATATTTTATTGCGGCCACAGCATCCAACCATGTTGGACCGCGCATTATTTTTAATCCCTTGGTGACAAGTGAATCAACTCGCTGTGAGCCTTTTGCTGGACTACTTGCTTCGCTTATGCCTTGATCAACGATTGGTAATCCTAGCATTTTAATGTTGCCTTGTAGACCTAATACAAATCGTCCATCTGGCAATTTGCCAATCGCCCACTTGAATCTGCCACCTTCGGCATTGGCCCGATCTCTCAGCGTGTCGATTGAGTCAGACACTTCTTCGGGATTATTGTCTATGTATTTCTGCAAGCGAGGATCCATGGCTGTTTCAGACATGCCAGGTTTGCCAAAAGGATAAACAGGCACCCACTGGTTGCCTTGCTTCTGTACAAACTTTTTGGCATCAAACTTGCTACGGATGATATTGGCCACACGAAGCGCGGCATCTATGCTGTCTCTATAACCCATGCTACGAGCACGTGGTTCGTCAAGATTGGCAATCATCTTTTGTTTGAGACGGCCATCAGTTTTATCATAGATGTACCAAAGATTTGCTTCATCATTTTGATATGCTTCTGACATGCGAGATTCTTCTTCATCACTGTCTGCGTAGTCATTGACGCTTACATCACTGCTATGGAAGCTATGTCTACCATGATTGTATAGATTCACAACAACAAAACGCTTGTCTTTTCCAAACGAATCAATTACGCCAGTCTTGCCATTGAACTCAACATTACCGGTGATGATAACATCATCTCCTATGCTAAGACTTTCTGCACTTTCCATGGTAGCCGAATTGAATACCTTGCGATAGCTGTTGGGGTTCATGCTGTTTTTGCTTCCAATAACAGAATTGCCTTCACCACTCAGCATGAGATCATACATCATCTTGATCACAGCAATCTTGTTTGACTTACTGGCCAGCGCCTGCTTGAACCATGCTACCTTTTCAGGCTTCATTGGTTTAGCACTGGGTTTGCTGATCAGGCCAAATGCCTGTGTCTTTAGTGTTTCTAAGTCATTGATGCGTTCTAGCCGCTTGAGATCTTCAGCATCAAAGTTAACGTCGGCGCGAGCCTCATCAACTTTTACACAAGAATCTTTTCCATCCTTAGTGCCATTATAGCGATAGCCTTTCCAACAGGCTTTGCCGTCGGCGCCCTTGATCTTGCTTTCAAAAAAGTCATGCACACGCATTTTGTTGTTCCCTTAATCAGCCTTTAGGCTACCGCTCATCCAACGACGTACAAAGTGGCTGACCAAACTGTCGGCTGCCTCTTCCGGTGTATCATATCCCATGTCTTCGTAATAGAACTCTCCTGCATCTCGTGCAGCCGCTTCAATTGTTTCTGGGTTGTATTTTCCATCATGATTTGAACGGATATAATCTTTCATCATGTTGATGGCAGCCGATGTGTCGCTTGAACCCCAGTCTTCGCCAAATATCTTCCGGGCACGTGCATCAACATCTTCTCTCACACCAACTGCGGCTTTGAGTGAATCAAAGCTCTTGGTCACTGCACGAGTGAACGCCAGTTTGTCTGCAGGCATCTTCATGCTGGCAAACTTCTGCAACACTGCATGAGCCATGTTTACAGGAACACGCACTTTCTTGCCATCAGCAAAAGGCACATCATATTGACCGCGCAGGTTGATTACCTTGCGCATTTGATAGATGCCATTTTCGTTGCCGTCAGCTTCGGGTTGATCTGCTTCCTTGACTTCTTTTTCATCCTTGGGCTTGTTGCCCAGTTTCTTGTCCAGCCACTTGCCAGCAGTGGCTCCTACTGCTGAACCCACTGCGGCGCCTGCGGCATAACCGCTTTTCTTTTTAGTGAGAGCAAATCCACCTGCGGCACCCAGTGTGCTGCCTAGTGTGGCACCAGCATCAGCAAATGTTGATTCGCCTAGTTCTGAATCATCATAAGCGCCATACCCGTCTGTCTTGTCGGGGCCATTGAATCTCCATGCCATCACAAGTTTACCATCGATATAACCGTGTACATCCATTCCGTCGTCACTTGTTTCTTCTTTGTCAAAGTGATCTGCTTCAAATTGTCCAAAGAAATCTGCTGAATCTTGATAGTATTCACCACTGTCTGCTTGTAGATCTTCTTTGAGTGATTCGTCTATGCCAAAGTCATCAACAATTCGATCCATCAAATTGTCTAGTAGCTGTTCATGATCGTCGTCAAGGAATCGATTATCGATTGCAATATCGTCTGCCATGTTTTGTACATACTTGCCGGTAGGTGTGTTGGCAGTTAGCAAATCATATAATGCATCCATATCTTGAGTCTTGGCAATCGCAGAAAGCTCTGCATCAATTTCGCTCATGACACTTTCTTCTACTGGCCTGGCCTTTAATTGCACCTTGACGCTTTCTTCTTGTGGCTGTTGTGTGATGTCATGGAATCCAAAACGGTCAACCATCATGTATTTGTTGCCAATTTTCACAATGTCGCCCATGCTCATTGAAGTGTGGCCAGTGCCGCTGGAACGGATCATGTTACGTGCCTGCCCACGTGGACTCCACATTTCACCCTGCATCATCATGTAAACTTTTTCAGGATTGGTTTCTGCAATTTTGCCAATCAACACGTAGTTGTCGCTGATGTTTTCTGGCTTGGGCATGAGACCTTTCTTGGCCAGCCAATTGGCACCCATCATTGCGTCTCGGGCAAAATCTTCTTTCCAATACCATACCTCTGTTGAACCAGCTGGATATGCATCGTTTAGGCTTTTGTATTGTCCGGCTGGGCCATCATCTTCGGTTACTTGCATGTTGCCTTGTGCGTTCTTCTTGGCCACATCTTTCTTGGCCACAACAGATACATTTCCGTCGGGGTCAGTCATCACTGCATTTTGTGATGGATTCAATCCCTGCGCAACTTTCTTGACAATTTGAGCTGTTTGGGGTGGTAACTTTTTTGCACTCACAGTTGAACCAGTTGGCATGATGGCTTCGGCCATCTGTTCACCAATGCCATCAATGTTGCCTGCCATGGCCAGCTGATGATCCATGTAATCATACACTGTGGCAATGTAATCTGCTGCCAATGTGACTTTGCCTTGTACCCAACCTTCCAGCTGATCAACATTGTCCAACATCTTGTGCAATGCGATTGTTTTCTTGGCCATCTGATATAGATCGCCTTGCGCCATCTTTACTTCGTGGTCGTCTTCCACATGCATGCTGAGGATGTGAGCTTCTTTAAGGCTTTCATTTTTGGATAACTTTTCAGTTTCACGACGTGCTTTGTCACTCATGTTGGTAACTTTACCACGTGGATCTTTCTTGGCAGTGGACTTTTTCCAGTCGCCTTCATCTTTCCAACTTGTAACTTTGCCTTCTTTGTCTTTGATTTCGGTACGTGCTTCCGCTACCCCGCCAATGGCAACAATTTTATCACCTGGCTTGCCAATTTTATCTAACACCTGCTGTGCCATAGACTTGTGTCGATAAAGTAAAAACTTTTGCTTTTCTACTTCTTCTTTGCTGACCCATGATTTACCGCCCAGCAAAAATTTATTGCCTCGTTGAATGGTAAATGATTCAGCAACTTCTGTCATGCTGTACCCTGAGCATTCTTTAAGCCCGTGTACTGGACATGCTTCTCCAGCTGGGGTTTCGTTGCATTTCATCTTGGCTTCGGCTACTTGGCCTAGTTGGTTGATTTTCATTGTGTCACCTTGGATTTGAATTTGGTTGTCCACTGCTCGGCAATGTTCATGCATTCGTCGATCAGGGCTTTGTCTTCGTTTCTTATTCCGCGGGCCTTAGTGCCGCCTTTACTGCGAATCTTGTTCAGTTGATCATATGCTGCCACGATTGTTTTCAGCGTGTTGGCCAATTGATTAACATTGTATGCGCCACCACGGAAACTTTGGCCGTGATCGCTTTGCAAATCTTGTGCTAGTTGAGCGGCTTCTTTTCTAGCCTTGGCACGTAGCCCTTTGAGGCTGTAACGGCCTGCACCACCTATAACAAGTATTTCGCTGTCGTCCATTGGATTTTCAGCATCTAGTCGATATATCACATTATCTGCATGCATCTCTGCTTCTGTGACCCGGGGCTTTTTCTTCTTGCTTAGATAACCTTTGGGGTCAACTGCTCTGCGTATCATTTTTTGGTCGCCAAACAGCGGAAAAGCCACGGTGGCAACGCTGTTGCTCAGTGTGCTTGATGCTTCCCCGTCTTCGTTGATGATGTCTGTTATGCGCATGATTGTTTATTTAGTTTGATTCCAATTGCAATTATCTTTTGCAGGCAGCACGTTTACTGTCAGTTATGGCCTTGAAATTAACAGGCCATAAGGGCAATACACGATCTTTTGGCATGTTGCGCGGTACTGCAAAACGTATACCAGTCAACTGCTCTATGTCATTTACAGTGACTTGGAATTTGCTTAAATCATTGCCTAATCCGCCCTGATGCGGGAACATGAACGCTAGAGTTTCACCAGTTTTGCTGTCAATCACAATCTTGTAAAATGCATCAGCGATGATGACTTTGTTTGGCCCAATGCGCTTGTTGGTGCGCTCATCGTATATGGGGCCAGCATGCACAATCAGTGTATTGCCACGCTGGGCGGCCCAGCCGCGTGTGCTGGTTTCCAGCAGTTTCCATATTCCGCGATTCAGCCCTGGCAGTTGTGGCATCATGTTGCTGAGATAAAAACTTTCACGTTCTACCTGTGGATCCCAGCCCTGATCTCCATTAGGAGCCACGTGACCGATATCATAGCCGGATCCTGCATAATCTACCATTTCTGCGCGACTGCCACGAGGAATGCTTTGATCCGGTTGAAATGCATTGCTACGTTCCACACAGCCATTCACATGCTCAGGGGTCAATGACCACGACACCCAAACGGGAATTTTCAGTGCGGCATCGTGTTGCAAAAAGTATCCGGTACGACAAATTTGCACATTGTTGGGTCTGGCAATTTGTGGAACACCGTATGGCACATGAACAGCACATGCTTGTGGTGGCAATGGAGGCTTTTGTTCAGCAGACAGCGCCGCAGTAGACATACCAAGCATTAACACAAGCAATATTTTTTTCATAAGCAATTCTTTCTTATTGTTGGAATAATTTTCTTATCAGCTGTACACCCTGTGCCAGTTTGTCTTTGGCATCCTGTGCACGTGCTTTGGCATCAGGTGTTTCTGCTTTGTCAAATTTGGTAGCAGCCATGGCTTCAGCCGCCTTGCCTTCATAGTGCTGTAGGAACTTGGCAACAAAATCCTGTGCGTTGGTGAAGTTTTTGAGATTGAAACGACCATACATGTCGTTGGCTTCAAAGCTATTGGCCAAGCCTCGGATCATGGCAACCAAGTCTGCCACTGCTGGCTTTTCTTTGTTTAGACCAGGATGTGCACGTAGCTCAGGATCAATCACCATGTCACCGGGTGCAAGGTCTGGGTGTATCATTCGGTATAGATTGGTGAGCACATCCATACCAAAGTTAGAAATGTCTTTGCTCAATGTGGCAATGCGATCGAACTTGCGTCCACGTTGGAAGTTAACGGGTTGATCATCAAGTATCTTCATTTGCACACCAGCATGCTGTACGCTCATGTCCATGATCTCGCCTAGGCTGCTGTAAAGGTTTCCGTAGATGGTTCCTTTGATACCACGCTCAGGTGTTGTACGATAGCGAGCCCAGTCTGCATTTTCTGGCTGAGCCCACAGCATGTCCACTTGTACGTATGCATCAGCACCAATGGCGAAAATGATATGACCGTTTGCTGGCTTGCCTTCGTAGTGTATATAATCTGGCTTTGTGGTCGCAATAAAATCATCTGACGCTTTGTTCCATGCGCCTTGGTATTGGCTATGTGTTTTGACTTCGCCAGCCACAGGTGCGATCATCTGCAGGTCAATGTCGCCGTATACTTTGCCTGGATCTTCTCTTGTGTCAATTTCATGATGCGCACTGGAACCAGTTGGGTGTCCCATCTGCACAGCAGGCATGCCCACTTTCTTTAGATATATGTTGAAGTCGCTGGTAAAACGCTGTACCACACTCAACGCACGTTTTACCACATCTGGTGTGATCTTTGTATTTTGTGTAACAGTAGAGTCCCAGCCTCCTTCTAGTATGATTTCGTGTATCTTCATGTGTTATCCTATCTTGAAGCCAAGTCGTCCGCGAACTTCGCTGCCTGTAAATGTTTTTTGTGCTGTAAAGATCACCTTGCCGGAGAACACAGGAGGCCAAACTACATCCATTCCCAGGATGTCAAGGTCTTTCTTGTTGCGGATCTTGGTCTTCATGTAAACCTGTACCAATGATGCTTTGTTGATGATGGCCTTGAACACATCAGTGTAGTCTTCTTCATTTAGTTTGGCGCACATTGCAGTGGCAATGGCAGCTACTTGATGATAGTAAGGACTGTAGTTGGGGTTGTCTTTGCGAGCATTGAAACTCAACATCAGCTTCTTGGTCTTGGCACTGACCTTGGTGTGCTGTCCTGCCATCAACACTTTCATATCCTGTTCGGGGATGGTACCAACAGCTACCGCTGACAGCAACATGCCTTCGAGAGAACCATTCTCAACAATAGAGCTGACGATCTTGACAAACTTTGCTACCTTGGGATTCTTGAAGAAGCCAGAACCAAATTCAGCTTTCTTGTTCTTGAGCACATCATACAGTCCCTGCAAGCTGGCAGCGGCACCGCCACCTTGTTGTTTGCTAGAAATATAGATCTTGAAACCGTCTTTGTCAATGCTGGAATCGCTGAGTGTTTCACTCACGCTCATGGAATAATATATGTCAGCATTGATCATGCTTTTGCCGGCCAACAAATTCTTTTCAAGCATCAATCTATCTGGACCTGGAATCATTCCTGCACTGAGCGCAATAGGAGCAAGCCATTCGTTGGTGTATTTGCTGTGGAAAGCCAAGTACTGGGCGCCGTCTTCAATAGTGCAAGGCCAGGGCTTCCTTCGAGCAACGTGTACTATTGCTTCCATCAGTTGAGAGACCAGATCTTCTGGCCCTTGGGCTCGTAAATCCCAGTTGCCTATCTCACGCATGAGTTGTTGAGCGGACCAAGGCCCAATCATGTTCAGCAAGTCAGTTGGCTTGAGCTTGAGGCTTTCGCTTGCACCCTTCTTGTAGACCAGGCCAGGGTGTGCATCATCGATAGCACCAGCCGGAATGCCAGTGAACTTGCCTTTGACGATAGAGATGTCTTTGACCCACTTGGCAAAGAACCAGTGCTGTTTCTTCTTTGGATCCAGCATGTGTACAACCATCACGCCCAGCATGGCAGCATTGGGTGTGTTGAGTTCTTTGACTTCGCCCTGTTGCTTCATCCAGTGCCACAGCTTCTTCCAATCTTTGTCTCTGCGAGCGGCATCTGGCCATGCAGTTAGTCCGGTTGGATAGGCCTGGAAGTCCTGGAACACCATGCTATCTTCAGGCTTGCTGGGGTTGTGATAAACGTCGCCAAACTCTCTATTAGGGAAGCCAACGCTTTCGTCTAGTTGCTGGATCATATGCTAATACCTTCGCGTCCTAATGTATCTCTTGCATCTTGCAATGCAGACTGTCCTTCTGGATTGTTGGCTAGTTTGCGTACGATGGATTCCACGCTGGTAATGTCTTTGCGTGTGGCGCTTGCCCCCAATAGCATGGTTGCAATCTCATCTGGGTCTTTGGTCAACAGCTTGTCTGTGGTCCTGCTGATCAATCCCACTGTGGGGCTCCACTTGAGTCCATGATGCTTGGCCACGCTGGACAGAACGATGTGCTTGTGGCTGTCTTTGAACTTGCTGGCAGGATCAGCTCGCATGCTGAACTTGCTTAACTGTACATCTGGTAAAAACATGAAATCTGTTTGTACAAAGCCTTGGTTGGGATCTCCAGCGATAGGAGTACGGAAATGCACACTAACGCCCGACTTCTTTACATAGTTCTTGGGATCTCCACCGTGGCCTTTGACCCAGGCACTGAGCTTTGCTACCAGTTCGTCTTTGGTAATGGCATTGGCGTCCATGCTGAGGTCAATGTCTCCACTTACTGCTTTCTGTCCTGTGCTGCCGAGCCACTCGTCGGTAAGATCTTCACCTACAATTCCACTGAGAAATTGGATAGTTGGTGCTACGTCGGCTTGTTTAACGTCCACAGTGGCCAGTTCATTTTTGAACACGTTGCCACCTTCCATTACAATTTGTGCGAATCTCATGTTGTTTCCTTTTACGTGATTTCTTCCCAGCCAATAGCTGACCATACACTGGGTGAAGTATTTGATGTGGTGGCCACGGCAATAACAAATTCATATGCAGTGCTGGTGAATGTATTTCTTTCCAGCTGGAATAGGAATCCCACGTCACCTAGAGAAATACCACCAGAGGCCTGATTGCTACTGACTATGTATCCTTGCCTCACTAGAGTGCCACTTGAGATAGCCGACCCATTGGTCTTGTATTCAACCGCACTGTCGCTACCTGGATCAGTCCATGTACCACCTGAAGTTATTGCCCTAGCATATATCTTGTATTGAAATGTGGTATTGGCGCCTAGCCCAAGACTAAACTCTCTTGGCAATACAATAGCGCCAAGGCGGGTGCTTTTTAACCTTATGCTGAGCACCGGATAGAATGTGTTTGCTGAAGCCAACGAGTAAGGCAATGCAATATCGTGTCCGCCAGTCTTGGCTTTTCCTTTAATGACATAACCGCCTTCTGAAATAACCGTGGCACAAATTACTCTGAATCCCGACGACGCTGTGGTAACGCCTGTGTTGGTAATTTCAGATCTCAAAGGCAAACATGCTGTGCCCATGTATGTGGTAGTTGTGTTGAGATAGTTGATGCTGTCTGCGGTTTTGTTGGCATGATGCCAAACATGTGCCAGACAAAACACACCATCAATCACAAAACCCATGCGCACCGAACCCACGCCCAACCATTCAATGTCAATGAACATGATTTGCGCTTTGTCTTTTTGCAGAGTTTTTCCGCTGGGACCAGTCCCCAACAAAGAGTCCACGTTCCAGTTGGATTGATTCACAACCAATTCTGTAACCGATCCTGTTGATTTTGATCTGCGCACAAAAGACAAAGTGCTGTTGGTCAACTGCAAATAAAAACCATTGGATGTGTCAAAGTAACCTATGCGCTGGCGCAGATTTGTTTGCCCGGGCGATAGACAAAATGTCTGCAAAATTTCAAGACTCTTGCCAGGTTGATATGCAAATACCTTGCTGGTTTCCCTGACAACCTCATCGCCGTTGGCAGTGCCCACGCTCATCAACACCGTACTACCATTTGCATCGTGTGCAGATGTGCCGCCTCCGGCAGTGTACACAGTGAGTGATTCGTTGTCCTGGTATGTATTGAAACTGTCATACAGTGTTTCGGGATTGCTCACACGCAGTCTTCCAAATGCATCACTTTGCATGGGACTAAAGAAACTGGTGTCTGAGGTGCCTTTGACAAATATTGGATTAGCTTCAGAGTTGGTTGTGTTGTTTTTGCTGACGGCTATAGGATTGCCGGTGTCATTTTTAATTTCGACTTCTGGCATGGTTCCTATGTTAACAGAACCATCCACTGTTAATGTACCGCCGCCATCCTGTACAGTTACCGTACCGCCAACAGGCAAGTATGCAGTGGTCAAAACGCCACTGGTACCAACTTCAGTGATGTGAGAATGTACAGGGTCAGCTGGTGTGCTAGACACTGTGACAGTGCCAGGTATGTTTACTGTTCCAGTGATATCAATTCCGCTGCCAATGCTTACGCGAATTTCAGGCAATCCAGTATCTGGATTGAGTTGCATTGCATATGGTAAGCCTGTTAGTTCTGGTTGGTATGGCATTTTTAACCTCTATGCTTGAAATATTGTACGCGACGTTCTACTTTGTCTACCCAGGCCCGGCTAGGACGTTCGTCACCGCCGCGGTAGTATTGTAGTACCTTGTCGGGATTGCTCTTGCTTACCAATGCCCACTTGCCATCAACCTTGCGCAACATTTCATCAATACCTTGGGCACGAACAGCTTCTTTTATTTCGGGTTCTTCAGCAGATCCAGAAATGTCTTTGACCTTCAAGCCAAGGTTATGAAACATAGGAGCCATTTTGCGTTCTTCTTCAGGACTCATGAAAACAATCATGGCATTGCCTGGACCTTGGCCTAGTTCATTTCGATGCATGTCGTCTAGATCGCTGATATTCATGCCCAGCTTGTACCAATCATACACATCGGACACTTTTATCAGATGCGTTCCATTAGGAAAGGTCAGCAGTCGTTGCCCTTCTACTTCGTCGGGTTCATCGCTGCCGCCTTGGGCACCAATGTCCTGATCCTCATCCCCGGCATCTTCACCCAGCACAGGGGTCAATAGATACAGTTGTTGAGACGTTTGTATGATTTCATTAATCAGCATGAGTCTGCCCTTGTTAATGCTTTATTTACCGTTTCTAGAGTTATTGATTGTTTACGCATGCCAATAAATACCACGAGAAAGATAACATGAAAAAATATCACGCTGTTATATTTGCAGGACTTGTTAGTAGAGCATACAATCGATATCGCGGTGCTCGTGGTCACGCGGCCTATCGCCTACGCAGTGCCGCCGAAGAAAGAGGATACAATACACGTGTGCTAGACTTTGCTTGGAGCCTCGATGTTAATCGTGCCATGCAGGTCCTGGAGAAGTTTGTGACTGCTGACACAAAGTTGATTGGTGTTAGTGCAACATTTTGGCAACCCTGGCATTGGGGTCAATTGCCTGCCATACTGAGTGAAGAATTCTTTGATCGTGTGCACACACGCTGGCCACATGTAAAACTGGTACTGGGTGGTCCAGGTTCGGGCATGGTGCAAACACAGCACCTGTTTGATTATCATGTCAAAGGCTACAGCGATCGCATTTGGCCAGATCTTCTGGCACACGTGCACGGCAAACCAACATTTGGATTGAAATTTGAGCGCCTGGTAGAAAATGGTACACAGATAGTTTCCTGTCCTCCGGGCTCTGCAGGTGACACAATGGATCGCCTAAACACACGATTTTTGCCCGAAGACTATATAGAGTCATGGGAGCCGCTGCCAATAGAAATATCCCGTGGTTGTATTTTCAAGTGCGCATTTTGTAGCTTTCAACTGAACGGTAAAACCAAAAACGACTATGTGCGGCCTGCAGATTTGTTACTGGAAGAACTGCGCTACAATCACGAACACTTTGGCACGACCAGCTACATGTTCTTGGATGACACCTACAATGACAGCCTTTACAAGCTAGAAGAAGTAGGCAATGCTGTCAAGCGTCTTGATTTTGATATATCATTCTCCACATTCCTGCGACCCGAACTCATGGTCAAGTGGCCCGAGCAGATTGACATGATGGTTGAATCAGGACTTGAAGGAGGCACAGTTGGCCTAGAAAGTCTGGAACCCATTAGCCGTAGTCGTGTGAAAAAAAGCTCCTGGGTGGAACCTGTGCTAGAAGCATGCAGTCGCATCAACAAAACCTCAGGCATACATGCCAGTTTGATTGCTGGCCTACCAGGTGACACACGTGCCACGCTGGAACGCGACATGTTGTACATGAACAATCAAGATGTGTTCAAAAGCTGGATCTGGGTACCACTAAACATACACAATGTTGAAAACAGCGATGCTGCCAGCGACATGGACAAAAATCCAGAAAGCTACGGCTATTCAGTGCTACCTGGCGGTCAACGAAACAACATTGTTAACTGGGCCATCAATGACATTGATTTTGATTATGTCACCAAAATTGCACTGGCCAACAATCGTGCCACGGCAGAAAAGAAATTGGTAGCAGGATGGGATGTCAGTGGTGCAAGGGCTTTGGGTTTTACCAAAGCGGAAATTGACACAATGACCTGGGGATATTTGGATTCACATGCGCTGGAACGTGCTCGCGATATTGCTGGTAAATATTACAGCAAGATCATCAGTGAGTGAAATGAATAAACTAGAAAAACAACAATACCTCAGCGGCAAGTATGGAAACATAGCATACACTCCGTTGGATATTCCTGAAATACGCCCAGACTCGTGGCAAGAGTTTTGGCAGATATGGCACGAAGAACGCGACTACCTAGAACGTCAGCGGAGCGATCGCCGCAACGTGGGAACCAAGCACTGGTTGGGCATGGAAATTTGGACAAACGATAAAGCAGAAAAACGAGCATGGGCAATGCCTTTTTCACGACGCATGCGAGATGCAAACCCACGCATGATGTCCTTGATCCAAGATCACATGCCGTTTAGTAAAATTGGCACAGTTAGATTATGGCGCAGTGTAGAAGAGATATGGCCACACAGAGAAGGAAATCCTAGCCCATATTTGCATCCAATGGAAGTTCGTGCCATGCTGGCTGACAGCAACCCAAAGCCTACATTTTATCTATCGCCTGTGCAAGACAGGCTCAATGCTGATTTTGAACAATCAAGATATCTGGCAAGACAAGAAGGCGAGCGCCTGTACATGGATCCACCCAAAGAAAACAATGCATTTGTTTTCAACTGTGAAACCTGTTATCACGGCAGCGACTATGACCCCAACTATGCCAAAATACTCATGGTTGTAAATGGGGTCATGGATCTAGATCGCTATGATGATCTTATGTCACGTAGCATCAAGAAGTTTGAGAATCAGGTGATACGTGTTGAACCAACTCTGTATTAGAAGTTTCCCATTCTAAGATCACACTCTTGTTGTCTCTTTCATGCATGGCAATGCTTTGTATGTCATCTGGCATTACCACGCCGTAGTGAGACTCTATATAACTGCGTAATGCTTCGTATGCTTCTTGCTCTGTCAAAGAAATAGATATTTTTATCTTCTTCATTTAACCTTGGTCTTTGCGGCCAAATCCTTGTAACCTTGTGTAGTAGGATGCACACCGTCTTTGCTGATCATCTTCTTGTCTGGACGAGGAATCACTGTGTCGCCAAACTTTTTGGCAACTTCTTCAACAGCCTTTACAGCTTCAGGCTTCTTTTCTTCATTGGGCAACAACCAAAACACATGATCAGCTTTGACCTTTTCTCTGATTTTGAGAATGTGTTCTCTGGTGTTTGTCTTGTAGTCATTTGCACCCAGGCTGATGACCACGGTCTTGGCAGGAGTACCTGCCTTGTCACCAAACTTCTTCACGAAATTTGGGCTACTGATACCGCTTTGCACATAGGCCGAACACTCCTTGCGCTGTTGCGAAACACCTACTGCAATACTATCTCCCATGATGAGACATTCTAACATTGTAATTCCCCTTTAGTTGGCCTGCCCGGCAGGATTCGAACCTGCGACCCACAGCTTAGAAGGCTGTTGCTCTAGTCCAGCTGAGCTACGGGCAGTTTCGTATAGCTTATTTACTCATACTAGTTCTTCAACGACGCCTAGCACTTCGGCCAGGATAAAACCAGCACCGGCAAATACCAAATTACCGCTGATCAAACACACACCAGCGATGATTCTTATTCCACTTTTAACCAAGCTGACATAAAAATGTCCTCGGCTGGTATCTTTTGGTTGCACTTCCATTTTCTTTTCCTTAGAATGCGTCAAAGTAGTTGTAGGCTTTTTCCTTGACACGTGTCAGCAACAGCTTGTGTCCATCTACATTCATGAACACAAAACGTCCGTTTGGCGCATCAACCTGTTGCAAGTCGTTCTGCTGGAACTTGGCTCGCTTCCAGTCAGCCTCGTCGTTGTCTGGTTCAGGATCGTAGTCAACATTGATTGCCTGTTGCAGTGGATTGCCGCGCCACTCTGGACCTTCAAAGTTGGTAGAATCAATTTCCTTTTCGCCCACAAACAAGCGCATGGTGAACTTGTGATTCTCTTCAAACTCTGGCTTGGCATTCAACATCTTGAGTGCTTCTTGCGGAGTCTCATTGTAGCGATTCATTTCTTCAACCACGGCCTTGAGCATGTCAAAGTTGAACTCACCAAACAAGCTGGAGATCTGGCAGACCTTTTCAATGTGATTTTTGTTCTGCAGATTATCTTCGCAGTATTCCTTCACAAAGTCGTAGCCAAGACCCTTGTATTCCAGCATGTAGAAGATGCGGCCAGGACGATTGCGCATGTGCTGATTCACACGCCACTTGTCGTTGCAGGTCAGCACGAACAGTTTCTTGCTAGGGAACACACCATCCAGCAAGGTCAACATCTGCTCCTGATCATCGCTGTCGTAGACCTTCTCAAACTCATCAAACAGCACGATAATTGGCTGTTCGATATCCTGCATGAACTTGTTGAAAGCATCGCCCTTCCACGGAGCATTGATGACGATGGTAGGAATGCCCATCTTGACAGCTTCAATAGAAAGGTTTTTGGCCAGCAGGCTCTTGCCCGAACCTTTTTCACCACTGAGCATGACACCAGTGCTGGAATCACGGCTCATGAATGTGTTCAAGATACGGTCAGTGTTGCGCAACGTATCGCCATACAGCTTGCCAGGACGAGTGAAACTGTCAATCTGTTCCAGGAACAGGTTGCCAAAAGGATCTGCCTTGATGATGTAATTGCCAGCTGGCAACACTTCATGTAGGTCCATTGCCGCGGCAGAACTCACACGGAAGGTATTTCCGGATTTCAAAAAGTAAGTCATATTTTCAGCCTTTTATATTTGTCAACACGTGAACAAACACGTCTTCGCCAGGTACCACAACCATTTCTTCAGGACGCTTCAAATGTCCTTTGCTAGCACGTTTGGAGTTGATAAGATGTACCCGTACCATCTTGGGTGTGAGATTGGTGACCTTGCAGATTGCCAAACTGTTGTATGACGAAACTGCAACACAATCACCAATTTTTATATCACGTCCCAAGACATCTTGGTGTACGGGCACATCCTTCACTTGACTTACTCTGTGCCCTTTGCAACAGACTTGAGGATCCTGGCAAGATTGCGCAGATCTTCTTCGGTCAGGACACTAGCTTCACGCTCAGCCTGTGACTGCACTGCCTTGGCAAAAGCTTCATCGGCCTTTTCCTTGTCAATTTCGTCAATCACTTCGTAGCGGCAAGCACGGCCCTTGGTATCGTTGTAGTCAGCTGGAATGCTAACAACATCACGTGGATTGATCTTGACGATGATCACACGCTCGCCACCAAAGTGGTTGAGATACTCACGTGAGCAAAAGTGCAGACCAGTTGAGCAAGTACGATCCTTGTCGTCATCCACGCGGTTACGTTCCATCTCAACAGTCTGGCCAACGGAGTTATCCATGGTACCAGTGTAGCAGTCCTTGTAGTCCTGCTTGACTTTCTTGTAGGCCAGGAAGTGACCATCAGGAGTGATAGGCAGGTTGCCCTTTTCCAGGAAGCCATACAGTTCAGTAACAGCTCGCTTGCTGGGATTCTGCATGAGATTCTCCATGAAAGCAATCATGGGCTCAATTGGAAAACCATCCTGATACATTTCGATCAGGCGAGCTGCCAGCGTGGTGTGCAGTTCCTCACCCTTCCAGAACAGCGTATTGCCCTGGATGGAAACATTGCCAGCGCCATAGTTGAGCACCACCTGCTTGGGCTCAATGATGTCCTTGACAGTGTCCCAGTCGTTGGACTTGATAGCGTCCTTGATACGCTCGTAGCCAATGTGGCTGGTGGTGACTGTGTGCGGCTTGTTGTCAATCACGACAACAATGTTCTTGCCTTGGATGATATACGGATATGACATTTTCAGTTCCTCAGTTTTGGTTGTCGATCAAGTTAACATACTGTGCGATAGCCGCTTTGTCATTGCGATACCCGCTCAGGCAACGCAGTAACGGATAGCGATCCATCACGCCCTCACACTCTTTCTGGATGCTATCCAGATGGTCAGTGACCTTTGCAGGCTTGGCATAGGTACGCAACAGGCGTTCCAGGCTAGCAGGGTCAAACTCTTTGTCACGACTGATACCAATCATCTTCTCGTTCAGCTTACGAACAGGACTATCAGTACCAAGCTGGCTAACAATATCACGAGTATACTTGAATATCTCGTGGCCGTCAACCAGAGACAGCGACATTTTTGCAAGTTCAGCATCCGTAATCTTTGCAAGACGCTCAGATAAGAACACTTCCAGGTTGATCCAATTTGGGTTGGACTTCACGCTCTCAATGTGGTTCTTGCGCACACCGTAGATTGTGATAGCAGTCACATCCTTGATGCCCGACTTGATCATGCTTGAACGCAGAGTCTCAGGCTCCATCTTGGAATCAGCAGTGTAGTTGGTCAATGGCAGGTAGTAGTAGGTGTCAGTGTCATTGAATGATGCACCAGCATCTTCCCAAACTATCTTGGCACGATAACGATCTTCACGAACAGTCAGACGCATCACGCCAACCTTGTTCATGTTAGAACGCTCTACCACTTTCTTTTCCAACGAGCTTGCATCGACCACAGTAGGTGGATTGTGGATCTCGGCCAGGAAGCCAGCAAAGTCCACCGGACGAGTCTTGTCAAAAGCATCCATCACATACACCACATGTTCTGCCTTGCGGTCTTGTGAGAAGTGGAACTTGGCACGTTCAGCGGCACCTGTCTTGGTGTCATTGCGAACAAACACAGTGGTCTTGCGTGGAATAAACTGCCACACATTCTTGGCGGCACCAGCATTATATTCGTGTTCAGCTTTGATATTGCGTGTCTTGGCCACACCATGACCGGTGTTGGTACTAAAACCACGCACTACCATGTTGTACTTGCCGCGCAGGTCTTCTTCAGACACCTTCATGATGCGCAGGAAAGAATAACGGTTGCTGGTATCAACCATGACAAACTTGGTATCGGTGGCATACTTGGCAACAGCCGCGCTCCACAGATCGTCGCGCTGATTGTCAGCAAGATACAATGCACGTTCCCACATGTTGGGAATGGCATTGGCTCGCTCGGCAACATGCACAGACAACTGATCGTTCAGCTGTTCCAGCTTCTTGCGAATAGCACCAATCGTAGAAGGAATGTAGCTCAAGCCTTCGCGGCTGGCCTGGAAATCCAAGTCACCAATTTCAAAGTGCATTTCAAGTCCGCAGTTGAGCAGACGTGCCAGCTCACCTAGATTTGTATCCGAGTTGGGCACTTCAATAGGATAGGCAATATTGCCCATCACAGCACGAGAGCGTCGTGTGTCATGCGTCTGATGAACACCAGGAATAATGTCTCGCTCTTTGTAACCAAGTTCTGCGATAGAGAAATTGCTTACACCAGTCACAACAGGCTTGAGGCTGAAGTATGTGAACACAGTACGAGCTTCTTGCTGGAACTTGTCAAAGTCCCAACGATCAGCCACGCTGAACTTGACTTCAACGCCATTTGCTTCGTCGGTGTTGATGGTTTCCATCAGCGCAACACTGGGTACACCCTGCTCGTTGATGAACGCAGAGTAGATGTTTTTGACACCTGCTTGCACGGCAGTCACAGTGAAATTGTCTGTGTAACTGAACGGGCTCTTGCTACCCAGACCCAACGCACCGATGAACGCATTGCTGTCAGTCTTGGTGCTTTCAAAGTAAGTGGTGTAGATGTTGGTCACTTGGGCATGGTTCAAGCCTGTGCCAAAGTCGCGCACAGAGAACCAAGGTTCAAACGTGCTAGGCAGATGCACTTCAAAGGGCACTTCTGCTTGGCCTGCGGCCACGTGTGAGTCCACAGCATTGCAACTCAATTCACGGATAATGGCACGGATCTTGTTGGCATACAAGCCCGAGCTCAGGATGTTGAACGCCTTGGCGCTGTTACGGATACGAAACTCGCCAATCTCGCCCACGTTGGACAGGACAGCTGGGTTGTCTTGCGTCTGGTTCAAAATCATGGATGCTCCTAAGTGTGTCAGTGTAAGTGTATTATAAGCGGATTTGGGCTAACGGTCAACCGTTATTTTAGCCCCATGCCAGACCAAAGTGCTTGGCGCAAACTGGACCGTAACCAACCTTGAGGCTACGCTCGTCTGTCAAGCCCTGCTTGCAGAAACTGCAACCACCCGTCAGGCGACCGTACTTGCCAGCAGTGCCAGCAGGGTCACATGCAAAGTCCTGCACCAAG
>Ga0222712_10002274_pt1 | contig 22216 bp, 22 predicted proteins | sample C33_657DmetaG_FD_165043 | JGI IMG/M metagenome (GOLD analysis project Ga0222712, IMG submission 165043) | Estuarine water microbial communities from San Francisco Bay, California, United States - C33_657D | ecosystem: Environmental > Aquatic > Marine > Unclassified | place: USA: California... | reverse complement strand
TTCTCGAGTTTACGCACTAATGCTATCTTTTGGGCATGCGCGGCGATCTCACAACTCGAAAGACAAGAACGGCCTCAGGCTCGACAGCCGTTCAGGTGGTGCGCCATGAGGGCAAACGGCGCATTGTGGTCAAACACATTGGCAGTGCACGTGATCAAACACAGCTTGAGGCTTTGGTCGTACAGGCCGAACAATACGCCGAAGCCCATCGTACTCAACCAAGCTTGTTTACTCAGAATGCATCGGAGTCCCTAGATCTAGCGCACACCACGTTGGTGGGTGTCACACACCTGTTTGCCCGAGAGGCCTTACTTGTTTGCGTATCGCGCTGCGGGTTGGGCTCATTGCCGATGTTGTATCAAGATCTAGCGCTCATGCGCATCGTTGAACCGGCCTCTAAACTGCGCACGATACAGTTGCTTGAGCAGTACTTCAATGTCGGCTACGCCGAGCGAACCGTCTATCGACAACTACCAAATCTAGTAGAGCACCAAGAGGCGATAGAGTCTGCCGCCATCGAGACTGCACGACAAGATTTACAAGAGACCTTTAGCCTAGTTCTTTACGATGTCACGACGCTGTATTTTGAGTCCTTCAAGGAATATGACTTTCAGCGCCCAGGTTTCTCCAAGGACAACAAGCCTCAGCAGCCTCAGATCGTGATCGGCCTGATCACGACTCGCTCAGGGTTTCCTGTCATGCACGAAGTGTTTGAGGGCAATACCTTTGAAGGTCACACCATGCTCAAGATCTTACGCCGCTTTGAGAAGCGGGTTGGCCAAACAAGGCCCATCATCGTGGCTGATGCGGCAATGCTATCCAAGGAGAACATGCAGCAATTGAACACTGATGGTTATCGCTATATCGTGGGCGCTAGGCTTGCCAACACGGCTCAGCGTTTCATTGATCAGATTTATACCGAGTTGCCTCGAACCGACCAAGCCATCAAACGCTTTGAATACGCCTACGCAGGCCTCAAGGCCCCGATCGTGTGTGAGTTCTCAACGACGCGCTATCGCAAGGACAAACGCGAGTTTGACAAGCAGGTCGCACGCGCCATGACGCTCATCGAGCGCAAAGAACCGGGTCGGCGAGCCAAATTCGTCAAGAAGTCTGATCAACCAGGTGCACCCTTTGTGTTCGATGCGGACTTGAGGACTAAAACCGAGAAGCTCTTGGGTATCAAAGGCTATGTCACTAATATTCCAGAGCAGGAAATGTCCAACGCCGAGGTTATCGCCTATTACAAAGATCTCTGGCACGTCGAGCAAGCGTTTCGCATGAGCAAGTCCGATCTCAGAGCTCGACCAATCTTCCACCACACGCAAGAGGCTATCAAGGCTCACGTATTAGTCTGCTTTATGGCGTTAATGGTGGGCAAGTATCTCGAGATCAAAACCGAGCAGTCGCTCAGGCAGGTCAGAGATCAACTCTGGAGGGTACACGAGGCGCACCTGCGTGATGATCGCACAGGAAAAGTTCATATCCTGCGCACAAATACCGCCGATTGGGCCACCACTGCGCTGGGCAAATTGCTAGACCTCGAATTTACGCACTAAATGGCAGAAGTCAGGAGTATCGATGATTTTGGCAAAGACTATTCATCTCACTCACGCTTGATCGCGTTGCCGTTTAATCATCTCAAAATTGATCGTGAGTTTATTCATCAGTTAGGCAAAAGCAAGAACGCCGATATTGTTGTGAAAAATATTATCGATCTGGCGCAGAGCCTGGGGATTTCAGTGACTGCTGAAGGTGTGGAAACTCAACAGCAACGCAACGTGTTGGTGCAGTTAGGCTGCCATTGTGGACAGGGTTGGTACTTTGAAAAAGACCAACCCCTAGAGCGCTTGCACGGCTTACCCGCTACGTTTGGGCCGCCGGTGGTGACTGCGCTAGAGGGCGCCTAAGCCTCAAGCTTAGTAACCTACCGCCTCACCATCGCGGCGGTGATCAGAACCCGCAGCATAGGCAAAGGGCCCAGTGCTCGTTTGCTTTTCGCCTAGGCGAGCAATCAACTGTGCGCTACCAAAATCGGTACTGTCGGCAGCTGCCACGATTGGCGCGTGACCCATGGCTTTGAGCCCCGCGACAACAGCGGGGCTAACAGTAGCCTCAACAGTCAGTTCAGCTACGTCATTGATGCGCCAACGCGGCGCGTCTGAGCAGGCCTGTGGATTGTGCTGTTCAACGACACGACGCAACACCATCTGCATATGGCCTTGTGCTTGCATGTTGCCACCCATCACGCCGAACGCCATTTCAGGTTGACCATCACGCGTCATGAAGGCGGGGATAATCGTGTGCATGGGGCGCTTGCCGCCTGCGACTTGATTGGGGTGGCCAGGGGTCGTGACAAAACCAGAGCCGCGATTTTGTAGTGCGATGCCGGTTTTAGGCACGACCACGCCCGAACCAAAGCCTTTGAAATTGGACTGAATAAACGAAATCATGCGACCGTCTGCATCAGAGGCGCATAAATAAATGGTGCCGCCTGAGGGTGGTTGTCCCGCCGCATAGGTGCCTGCTTTTTTAGGGTCGATCAGCTTGGCGCGCTCGCGTGCATACGACTTGCTGAGCAAATCTTTTGCGCTGACTTTCATAAACGCCGGGTCGGCAACGTGTGCATATAAATCGGCAAACGCTACACGCATGGCTTCAACTTCTAAGTGCATGCGTTCGGCTGACCCTGGAGCGGTTTCGTTGTAAGGCAGGTGCTCGATGATGTTGAGCGCCAGCAAGGCGGTGAGGCCCTGACCATTAGGCGGGATCTCGTGCACGTCGTAGCCGCGAAAGTTGGTCGAGATAGGCTCGACCCAGTCGGCTTGATGCGCGGCCAAGTCAGCCTCTGTCATTACCGCGCCACACTCGGCCGAAAAGGCCGCAATCATCTTGGCTAAGCGACCACGATAAAACGACTCACCCTTGGTACGGGCAATATCTTCAAGGGTATCGGCTTGATCGGCAAATTTCCAGATCTCGCCAGTCGCGGGTGCGCGACCATTGGGCATGAAAGCGCTAAAGCCAGGGTACTGCGCCAAATCTTTGACTGCTGCAGCCCATTGCTTAGAGATGACCGGGCTGACCGGAAACCCTTCGCGCGCGTGACGAATTGCGTCTTTAAACAAATCTTCAAAGGGCAGTTGGCCAAATTTGTTTGACAACGCAACCCATTGCGAGACGGCGCCTGGTACGGTGACTGAATCCCATCCATTCTTGGGCATGGTGTCCATACCCTTAAAGCGCTCGGGCGACCAGGCAGCTGGCGCACGCCCTGAGGCGTTTAAGCCATGCAACTTTTTGCCATCCCAAATAATCGAGAAGCCGTCACCGCCAATGCCATTCATGGTGGGCTCAACAACAGTTAGCGTAATGGCTGCAGCAATCGCTGCGTCAATGGCATTACCACCGCGTGCAAACACAGCTGCGCCTGCTTGCGAAGCGAGCGGCTGCGAGGTTGAAACAATATTGCGTGCCAGCACGGGTTGACGGCCAGACTGAAATGGGAGTTGCCAGTTCATGAGTGAAAAGATTCCTGCAAAGGTTGAGTAACAAGAGCAATAGGCCAGTATGTTGGCGCTTTAGCATGACGTCGCGCCAAGGCAGAAATGAGCGCCCTGACAGTATGAGGTTGACCCATCATAATCGTTGGCGTAGCTTCTGGCTTGTTGTTGGCGTCTACGCGGGTTGCAACAACAAAAAAAGCGCCAAAGCGCTTTCTTTGTTGGGCTTAAGCGCGAACTTAAGCAACCATATGAATCGCTTTTTTAACCGTATTGAAAATTTCATCAATCTGGTCTTCGCTGACGATCAGCGGTGGCGAAAACGCCAAGCTGTCGCCGGTGTAGCGAACTAACACACCCATTTCTAAGCACTTCAAGAAAACGTCATATGCGCGTGCACCTGGCGCACCTGCACGCGACTCAAGTTCAACCGCACCCATCAAGCCAAGGTTTCGGATATCTTTGACGTAAGGCTCGCCACGCAGCGCGTGGATCGCTTTTTCAAATTTCGGAGCAAGAGCCAACGAACGGTCGAATAATTTTTCGCGCTTGTAGATTTCTTGGGTTGCCAGGCAAGCAGCTGCAGCGGCAGGATGCGATGAATAGGTGTAGCCGTGAAACATTTCAATCGCATTGGCTGGGCTAGCGTTAAGAATCGCGTCGTAGATATGGGTTTGAGCCGCGACAGCCGACATCGGGATCGAAGCGTTGTTGATGGCTTTGGCCATCGTAATCATATCGGGGGTCACGCCAAAAAATTCGCTGGCAGTGGCTTTGCCTAAGCGACCAAAGCCTGTGATCACCTCATCAAATATCAGCAAGATGCCATGCTTGGTGCAGAGCTCGCGCAGGCGTTGCAGGTAACCGACAGGCGGCACCAACACGCCGGTTGAGCCAGCAACCGGTTCAACGATCACGGCCGCAATAGTCGAGGCGTCGTGCAAGGCGCACAGGCTTTCAAGATGGTCAGCAAGGTGCATGCCCCATTGCGGCTGACCTTTGCTAAAGCCCATGTCAGGGATGCTATGTGTGTGCGGCAAATGATCAACGCCAGGGATCAGGTTGGCCGAATAGGCCTTGCGATTGGCAACGATGCCACCGACTGAAATGCCGCCGAAACCCACGCCGCTATAGCCACGCTCGCGACCAATCAAACGCGTACGCTGCGCTTCGCCACGCGAGCGGTGATAGGCCAGTGCCATCTTGAGTGCGGTGTCGACAGCTTCAGAACCAGAGTTAGCAAAGAAGATGCGATCCAAGCCTTTTGGCATCACGCCAGCGACAACTTTGGCAGCTTCAAACGCTAACGGGTGCGCCATCTGAAAGGGCGGTGCGTAATCAAGCTCTTGCATTTGCTTGTGCACGGCCTCAATAATTTCGGCGCGGCCATGACCAGCGTTGACGCACCAGAGGCCAGCGCTTGCATCAAGCACCTTCTGGCCATCCATGGTGGTGAAGTGCATATCTTTGGCACTTTTAAGAATGCGTGGGGCAGCTTTGAACTGACGGTTGCCTGTGAAAGGCATCCAGAAATTGGTCATGTCCACACTGTTGGACAGGCTAACGGCTTCGGTGATAGCGTTCATGGGGTTCTCCGGTAATCGGGTTGTACGCTTACTGTAGCGCTGCAATACCGGTCGTGACCAGTACAGTTACACAAATATGTGGCAAACTGTACTGGTACTTGGGCGATTTGGGACAGCGCTTGCGCGCCCCAGCCTCAGTGGCTCGCCCATCCTCACCTAAAGGTGCCTCAATTGGCCTTTTCCCTGAATCTTGATCGCCAAGCTGACCTGAGCTTGGTCGAGCAAATCGTCGCTACGTTGACCGCTGCGATCGCGAGTCGTGCCTTACGGGCGGGTGATGCTTTACCTTCGGTGCGCCAGCTTGCGCGTGAGCAGGGCCTCAGCGCCTTTACCGTCTCAGAGGCGTATCAGCGCCTGGTCGCGGCCGGTCAAGTGGTGGCGAAGCGGGGCGCCTCCTATCGTGTGGTGGATAAGCGTGCGGCGCTGCCCCAGTCAATCCCCACGTGGTCCGCACCGACTCTGAGTGCGGCGTGGCTGTTGTCAGACGTTTTCGCCGACCACTCGGTGCCGATCAAGGCGGGTTGCGGTTGGATACCCGGCGAGTGGATCAACGAAAGTGGTTTACAGCATGCCTTGCGCACCGTCAGTCGTGTGCCGGGCGCGCGGTTTGGCGGCTATGGACACCCCTATGGCATGGCGTCGTTGCGCGAGCAAATCGCAGCCAGGCTCAGGCGCAATGACATCCCTGTTGAGGCTGCAAATGTGCTGCTCACTCAGGGTGCTACGCAAGCACTTGATTTGGTGGTGCGCACGATCTTACGTCCTGGCGATACTGTCATTGTTGAAGATCCTTGTTATTGCAATTTGCTTCAGATTTTGCAGCTTGCGGGTTTAAAGGTTGTGGGCTTGCCCCGAAACGCAGACGGCCATGATCTTGATCAGCTCAGTCAGTTGATTAAGCGCGCGCGCCCCAAAGCGATTTTTATAAATACTGTGTTGCAAAATCCTTCAGGTACCACGTTGTCGTTGAGTCGCGCCAAGGGCTTGCTTGAGATCGCCGATCAGCACGGCTTATGGGTGATCGAAGACGATATCTATCGCGAGCTCGCACCTGAAGGCGCGCCGTGCCTCGCTGCACTCGAGGGGCTGCGTCGCGTCATCTATATTTCAGGCTTCTCGAAAACGATTACGCCTACGTTGCGGGTGGGCTATGTGGCCGCACATCCTGACATACTGGCAAGTTTGGCGCGCAGCAAAATGGCCGTTGGCCTCACTTCGTCAGAGGTCACCGAGCGTTTGGTGGCCAACGTTTTGACAGATGGTCACTACCAACAACATCTCAAGTTTTTAACCGAAAAATTAAAACAGGCGCATCAGCGTGTGTGCGCAAGTATGCAGGCAGTGGGCGTTGAGATTTTTGAGCAACCGGAAGCCGGTTTGTTTTTGTGGGCGCGTCTGCCGATTGATCCAAAACAAAGTACCGGTGTCGCAACCCGCGCCTTGCAACATGGCATTTGGTTGGCCCCTGGGGCATATTTTCGACCGGAAGATCGCGCTTCGAACTGGTTTCGCTTTAACGTTGCCAACTCAGATCATCCGGTTTTATGGGATTTCATCCGCACGCTTTCTTAGAGCTGTTCGCGCGCCAAAGTCGGTGCGCGTGGCGCGCCTTAGGGTTCTCTGTTGTCAGAATGCTTTTCTAACGATCAACCGCCAAATAAAGCGTCTCTTTGATTTCTTCCATGACAACGTAGCTACGCGATTCTGCTGAAGCGGGCAGACGCTTGAGGATCTCGCCCAACAGTTGTCGATATTTGCTCATCTCGGCTAAGCGCGCTTTGATTAAATAATCAAAATCACCCGACACGAGGTGGCATTCCATGACCTCAGGAACATATTCAAGTTCTTTTTTGACTTTTTCAAAAACGTCATCGGATTTTGTTGAGAGCTTGATCTCAAGAAATACCAACAGACTCTTGCCAAGCGCGGCAGGGTTGACTCGCGCGTAGTAGCCCATGATGATGCCTTCACGCTCGAGTCGCTTGACACGTTCTGAACAAGGGGTCGCAGACAGGTTTACACGCTCGGCCAAGTCGGTCATTGAGATGCGGCCATCGCGTTGTAAGACATCGAGTATCTTGAGGTCGATGCGGTCGAGCGGGCGCGGGGGGTCTTTTATCGTCACGGGGCAGATCCGAAAAGTCAAAACAGTAAAAGGCAGGTAAAACTATGGCTTAACGACTTGATTTTAGTGATTTCTGCTGTAATGCTGTCAGAATCTTTTTACATGGATCTCAACGCCCTATGTCGATCGCCCCACAGCCCGTCACCGTTACGCTTGAGCAAGGCCAAGTCACAGGTCTGCAAACCCAGACGGTCACGCAGTTCTTAGGGCTGCGTTACGCCCAAGCTCCAACCGGCGCCTTGCGCTTTGCTCCGCCGCAAGCCTTATGGCCCCAGCCGCCGTTTGACGCAACCCAATCGGGCCCCGTGTGCCCGCAGTTGCCCTCTCGCCTGCGTACGGTGATGGGTGACTTTGAGGACGGGCAAGATGAAGACTGTTTGCGCTTAGCGATTTGGACACCTGGCTGCGACCGGCGTAAGCGCCCAGTGGTGGTGTGGCTACACGGCGGTGCCTGGCAAAGCGGTGGCGGCGCGCTGGCCTGGTACGACGGTACTCGCCTGGCGGCGAAGGGTGACTGCGTAGTGGTTGGTGTCAATTATCGGCTTGCCGCGCTCGGATGGTTATATGTGCCGGGTGAAACGGCCAACATGGGGCTGCTTGATGAAGAGGCTGCCGTGCGTTGGGTGGTCGACAACATCGAGCATTTTGGCGGTGACCCTGCCAACATCACCATGATGGGTCAGTCGGCGGGGGGCTTCAATATTGCAGCGATGCTCGCGCGCGAGCCCCTCTTTAGCCGTGCGATTTTGCAAAGCGCGTCGCTTGGGCGCGGGTTTCGTGAACCGGCGCAAGCCGCGCACCTCAGCCGCGTGTTTTTGCAGGCGGCAGGTGCGCAGACTGTTGAGCAGGCGCGTGCCTTGCCGGTGGCGAGTTTATTGGCAGCTCAACAGGCCCCGAGCGTGATGGCTGCGCTCAAAGAAGAAGGCGCGAATCGCAGTTTATTTTGCCCGGTGGGTGATGCCGAGTTTTTTCGCTTGCCGCTTACCCCACTGATGCAGCACGCGGCGACCCGTGCCGATGTGTTGCTAGGCTATACCCGCGATGAAATGACCGCGTTTCCGGGCACCGAGCGTGATACGGCCAGTCAACAACTGGGTGAAAAAATCTTTGGTGCCCCGTCGCGACAATGGGCGCAAGACGCACACGCTGCTGGTCGGCAAGCGTGGGTGTTTGAGTTTGCTTATGGGCCTAATCCCGTGTTCGGCGCCTGCCATTGCAGCGAGTTGCCGTTTGTGTTTGGTAATGTTGAGAGCTTTGATGGGGCTGCAATGCTGCAGGGGATGGTTGCAGAGCATGGTGCGCGTCTGGTCGAGCAGATGCAGAGCGCTTGGATTGCGTTCATTCATGGCCGCTCGCCTGGCTGGGCACCCAGCCCAGCGGTGCATGTTTTTGAATAGCATTTAAACAAAGGATCATCAGTATGCGAATCAATATCCAACTGTCTCGTGTCGCCCTGTTTGTGATGGCGGTGGGCGTCTGTAGTCTGTCCCTACTGAGCCCGCGTGTGACGCAGGCTCAAACCCCGGGCGCTTACCCTGACAAGCCGGTCAAGATCATTGTGGCGAACCCGCCAGGCGGCCCGATCGACGTCATTTTGAGGGTGTTAGCGACGCGTCTTACTGCGGTCTGGGGTCAACCGGTTGTGGTTGAAAATCGTCCGGGTGGTGCAGGCATTGTCAGCACAACGGCGCTCGTCAAAGCCCCGGCAGATGGTTACACGATCGGGATGGTGGCAGCGTCGTCTGTCACCATCATGCCGTTTGCGGTCGATAGCTTGCCTTACGATCCGGTCAAAGATTTGCAGCCGATCTCACTGGTGGCGCGCACCCCGTTTATTTTTATTGTGCGTCAAGACAGCCCATTTAAAACTTGGCAAGATTTTGTGCAGCAGGCCAAAACCCGCGATCTGACGATCGGCTCGTATGCCATTGGGTCGGCCTTTCATATGGTCTGGGAGCAAACCGCACGCCGTGTCGGCATCAAGGCCGTCTATGCGCCCGCCAACGCGGCCAGCAAGACACAAGGCGACCTTGTAGGAGGTCAGCTTGATATCGCGCTTGAAGCGCCGTCTAGCGCGCGGGCAATGCTCGATGGCGGACGGGTGCGGGCAATTGCGATCACCAGCCCTGAACGTTTTGCCGGTTTGCCAGATACGCCAACGCTCTCTGAGTCTGGCTTGTCAGGCTATTCGTCGCTTCCGTGGCTTGGGTTGATGGGCCCAGCAGGGATTCCAGCAGAGCGCGTCGCCCTGATTCAAAAAACCGTTGCGCAAATTTTGCAAGAACCGGCCATGCTCAAACAACTCGAAACACTTGGGATGATGCCGGTAGGCAGCACACCACAACAGATGGGTGAGACGATTGCGCAAGACCGACTGCTGATGCAGCCTTTGGTGAAAGAGCTTGGGATTCGCTTGAATTAGCCCGTTAATTTATGAACGAGTCGGTTGACTTATTTTTTTGCCGGCATCGTTTTTGTTTTTGGCTTTGCTTTGCTCTCTGACGCCCAATGATTGCCTTTGGCTGAAGTTGTGCGTTTGAGTTCGACACCGTATTGATACAGGTCGGGTCGATACTGCACGCAGATCAACTCAACCGGTCGTTCAAAACGATCGTAAACAATGCGCTCAGAGGACAACAATGCGGCGCCAGGCTCAACGTGCAACGCACGCGCAACTTCTGGCGTGGCTTGCACCGCAGAAATCACCTGTTCGGCGCGAGCAATCACGATACCAGCAGCCTCAAGTAGGTCAATTAACGGGCGCGTTGACATCTGCTCAGTTTTGACTTGTCGGCTCACAAACAAAGGTAAATGTGTCACTGCGTATGAGAATGGCACGCCGTTAAGGCGTCGAACGCGTACCGACCAGAGCACCGTAGCCTTGTGCTTCACCTTAAGTTTTGTCGCCACTTCTGTACCCGCCGGCACCTGCTCATGGGACAGCAGTTCTACACTTGTTGCATCCCCCATGCGGCGATTATTTTCAATCATGCCTTCAACCCCTGCCACCAGCTGAGTACTCGGCCGATAAAGTGCAACGATGGATTGTTTGCCCTGAGTTTTGACAATGAGTCCGCGTGCGGCCAGTTCGTCTAGGGCACGGCGTGCGGTGATACGAGAAACCTCTAAGGCTTTTTCTATCTGGCTTTCACTTGGAAATATCGCGCCAGAGGCGAAGGAGCCCTCTAAGATACGATCCCGTAAAAATGAAAAAATCTGATGGTACAAAGGACTGGGCAAGCTTTTATTCGTTCGAAAGCTTGTCCAGTCAGATCTTTTGACCCGTTTCGGGAGCGACTGCTTCGCTACATTTTTTTTAGGTAGCGCTTGGCTCATCTCTTCAAGCCCCTAAGCTACTTTGTCATTGCTCGCGGCAGCCACAGGGCAATCTCGGGCCAAAACACCAACAGGGCAACGACAAGAAACATGATCAGATGAAAAGGAATCGTGCCGTATACAACCTCTGAAAGCTTACCTTTCCAGATACTTTGTATGACAAATAAATTGATTCCAACAGGTGGCGTGATCTGACCCATCTCAATAAATAATACCAAGATGACACCAAACCACACAGGGTCAATCCCGTACTTGAGCAACACAGGATAGAGCAGCGGTACGGTAATGACAATCATCCCGATACTTTCAATTAAGCAGCCGAGAATGGTGTAAAGAACAAATAGTGCCAATAAAAACTCAAAGCGCGTCAGATTGAGTGCACCTAAAAAATTTGTGAGATCACGACCAACGCCAGCCATTGAGATGGCATAAGAAAACAAAAACGCGCTATAGACGATAAAAAGAATATTGCCACTGACTAAAACAGTGTCAAACATGGCGCCACGAAAGGCCTGCCAATCTAAATTACCCCAGATGCGCGCGATGATGATTGCAAAGAGGCAGCCCACACCCGCCGCCTCTGTGGGCGTGACCAGACCCATATAAATGCTACCCATCGTGCCGCCAATCAACAATACAAAGGGCATCAGGTCGAAGATGGCGCGCAACCATTCAGCGCGCGTAGTAGTGGTCGTCTCTTTAGGAGCAGTAGAGGGTTTTAAGATCGCATGGATTGCGACGTACAGCATGAATAGACCTGTGAGTAGTAAACCGGGCACGACACCAGCCATAAACAATTTGGCAATTGAGGTTTCTGTGAAGGTGCCATAGATGATGAAGGCCAGACTGGGTGGGATCATGATGCCGAGTGTGCCCCCCGCGGCGAGCGTGCCCGCCGAAAGCTTGCGGTCATAACCACGCTGTAATAACTGGGGTAGGGCAACCGAGCCAATCGCCGCGGCGGTGGCAACGCTTGAGCCACTGATTGCGGCAAATAAAGCGCAACCCGCTACGTTGGTTTGTAACAGGCCACCGGGGATGCGTTTCACAAACAGCGACAACGCGCGATACACGCTAAAACTCAAGCCGCTTTTCTCCATAATGAGTGCAAGCATGATGAACAGCGGGATAGCGGTTAGCGTAAAACTATCCATACTTCCCCAACTCACCAAGCCCATGGCTTTTAAGCTACCAAAGCCGCCATGTGTTGTGATGTAGAGCAAGGAGGCGACCGTGATCGCAAAGGGCACCCAGAGACCCGAGCATAGCAAGGCGATAAAGACGCCAAAGATCAAAATAATTTCGGTGCCTGAACTCATTGCTGTGCCTCCTTGGCGCCTTGAATCACGCGTTTGATATCGCGCAACAACATCACGACCAGCGCCATACAAAGTAGGGTGATGCCCAAAGGCATGACCAGTCTCGGGATCCAGAGAGGGGTCTCTAGTAAAGTCGGTGCAAGATCGTTGCGAACATAGCTCGCAATGACAAAATTAATCAGGTGATAGTCCAAAATCACCGAGGTTGCTAAAGCGATCAAAATAAAGATCACCATCAGCACGCGGTTTTGCTGCGCGGATAAACGACTTGTGAATAACTCAACCTGATGGAAACTGTTGTGCATGGCACAGCCCGCCAAGCTTAAAAAAGAGACGGTGACTAACAAATAGCCACCAAGCTCTTCGGATAATTCAAGATTAAATCCTAGCAGTCGAGCGGTCACCTCAGCCACGACTAACAGCATCATCGCAAGCATCGCGAGTTGACAGAACACCATGGTGCCATCGATAAAACCTTTGCCCCAGTAGTGCTCTTCAGTACTGTTCGTCGTGGTGTTCATGGCTGACCTCTAGCGACCAATCGCTGCGCGGATTTTAGAAAGTGCTTCTACTGCATCGGGACCTTGTTTTTCAGCCCAGGTTTTCCAATAGGGTTCCATCATTTTTGCGCCCAAGGCCATATCGGCGGCCGTCGCCTCAGTGATCTTCATACCCTTGGCGCGCAACGCAGCCGTGACTTGATCTTCTTCTTCAAAAAGCGTTTTGGTGTTCCAGGGCATGACGTCTGAAACGATGCTCTTGAGCTTGGCTTGAGTGCCAGGGGTCAGCTTGTCGTAGGCGCTTTTGTTGACGATGATGAAGGCGTTAAAGTAATTGGGTCCTAAGCGGTAGCTGTATTTCAACAAGTCACCCCAGATTTTTCCGCCACCTGAACTGGCGGTGAAGACGCCGCTAATGACGCCGGTATCCAAAGCTGAGGGCACCTCTTCAGCGCCCAAGGTTGCAGGTACGCCGCCGAACTGACGCACGAAGGCAGACTGTTCGGGCGAGGTCACGCGCATTTTCTGGCCTTTGAAGTCTGCCAACGATTCAAGCTTGTTGCGCGACCACGAGACTTGTAGTGGGTAGTAATAGCCGCCTAGCACTTGCACGCCTTTTGAGGCGTAGGCCTTTTCAATGTAAGGCATCATGATTTTGAGGGCGATTTCAAGGTGCTCTGTTGTGACCAAGAGCATGGGCAACTGAAGCAAGCCACCGATTGGGATGTTGCCTTGGTAAAGTCCGTCGTCACCAAGCTGCATGGTGCCTTCCGCAACCGCCTGGGTGATCGTGGTGGTTTTGATCGGAACGGCGCCCGCCAAGTGGTAGTTAATTTTTAATTCGCCGTTTGTTTCTTTAGCGACCCGTTCAGTAATGGTTTGCAAACCTCTTGCGCCTGCCAACGTTGCGGCGGGGGCATAGGTGTAGGCGTTCCAGTCAACGGCGTGCGCCGAGGGCGTCAAGCCAAATCCTGCTGAAACAATGCTGATACTTGCTGCGAGTGCAATGCGAAGGCTCTTCATTTTGTGGACTCCTGGGTGGTGGGTTGGACATAACGGCTCTCAATCTCCATAAAAGCCGGGTACTCAAACAGATTCCAAAGGGTGCGATGGTCAACCATACGATCCGAGAACGCCGCGCTTGAGCCATTACGCGCTAACTCTTCATATAAGGCCTTGCCGACTGAAGCAATGACCCGGGTCATCGAATTAGGAAAGATCGCGATGCTATAGCCCAAGGCGGTGAGTTGATCAACGGGTAGCATCGGCGTGCGACCCCCTTCAACTAGATTCGCAAGCGTTGGTATTTTGAGCTGTTGGTTGAGCAGACGCATTTCGTCAGCAGATTCTGGCGACTCAAGAAAGCACACGTCGGCGCCTGCCTCGGCGTAGCGCTGCGAGCGTTCGATGGCAGCGTTGAGGCCGAGATCACTGCGAGCATCGGTACGCGCGATGATGACGACATTCGGATCGTGCCGCGTATCAACTGCGGCTTTAATGCGCCCGACCATTTCTTCGGTCGAGACGATCTTACGACCGGGCTCATGTCCGCAGCGTTTGGGCCACTGTTGATCTTCGATCTGGATGCCACTGATGCCCGCGCGTTCGAATTCACGCACGGTGCGAATCACATTCAGTGGCCCGCCATAACCCGTATCGGCATCGGCGATAATGGGGATGGTTGTGACGTCGGCCATGCGCTTAGCCTGATCCACAATTTCGGCAAAAGACAGTAGCGCAACATCGGGTGCGCCCAGACGCGTAATCGAGACCCCCGAGCCGGTCATATAAGCGGCTTTGCACCCAGCCTGTTCGGCGAGTCGAATCGTCAGACAGTCAAAGGCGCCGGGCGCGACCAGCAGCGCAGGGTCAGCAATCAGTGCGCGCAGCTGTTGATTTTTCCCGGGATGAATGCCCAGGGAGAGAGGCATTGAGAGACTCATGCGAGGGCCTTTTGTTTTGCAGTTTGAATGGCAGAGAGGACAGTATCGCAACTATGGATTGGATAGCGCGCACGAAAGAAGTTGAGAGAGCCTTCATGGAGTAACGCATTGGGGGTCGCTACCGCGTCTTCAAGCACGACGACGTAATAGTCGTGATACGAGGCAGACCGCACGGTGGATTCAACGCACCCTTCGGTCACGGTACCCAAAATAATCACGCTTTGAATACCCTGTGTACGCAAGATGTGATCGAGGTTGGTACCGACAAAACCGTCAGGGCGAAATTTTTCAACGACCCAGTCTGTTTTTTGAACGGTTAAGCCCTCTACAAATTCGTAGCCCCAAGTGCCGGGCTTGGTGTAGTCAGGGGCTTTGCCATCACGTGTTTTAAAGCGCAACCACGCAGGCGAGTCCATGCGAGCATCCGAGAGTGACGCTTGTCGTAAAAAAATCGTTCGCATACCTAACGCTTGGGCTTTGCCAACAAAATCAACCATTTTTTTGACGGCTGGCGCCATGCGTGCAACATCTTTTCCGAATTTAGCAAAGTGCCCGTCTACGTGACAAAAGTCATTTTGAACATCGACCACGATGACCGCAGTCCAGCGCGGATCAACAAGCTCGTCAAGCGTATCTAAAACTTCGCGGCCCATGATGGTTTTCATTTAAGGCATCCTGTATTGAGGTGTATTCAGTCGCGTGCCGTTGCAACTAAATTTGTTCGATTGAGACGGGAAATAATTGCTCGTGATCATCAGCGGGCATCACGTGATAAGCGGCAAAGCGGTAGGCTGGACCGCCAACCAATTCGGGTGGCGTAAACGGAAACGCAATATTGCCGCCGGTGCACTGCCGGCCTGAAAAACCTTGGTGCAGTAAAAACTGTTTGAAGGTTTTTGCAGCCGCCATGGCGATGTCGGGGGCGCGTGCAATGATCTCGATCAAGATGAAGACTTCGCGCGCGGCTTGTACGCCAGGCGTTTGAGTCCAGAGCGCCACGCCGTCTAAGCCGTAAAGTCTGGGATAGATTTCGTAGTCGCCGGCCACCAAGCCGCGGGTGGTCTGCTCGACGGTGGCCAGAATCGGTCGCAGCTGCGCGATAAAACGTGGGTCGGCGGTTCCGGCCAGCAGCACCGCACGATGGCCGACCAAGGCACTGCCTTCGACCTTGATCGTCGTGCGTGTTGCGGGTTGCCAGGTGGCACCTGTGACGTGCGTGCGGCGTTCATCCAATGCGGTGTAACGCGCCGCGTCGACTTTTAGTGTGCCGTCAGGCTCGGTAAAACTAATCGGGTCGGCCTGTTCATACAGGCTATGAGCAGCCACTGACAGCGGGGTGGCTCGTCGTGCTGGGTTCATGCTCTCAAGCGCAAACCCCTTTGCGTCAAGCGTGGCCAGCATGGCATCGCGCCCGCCTGGTTCGCAGCAAATCGAAGTGCATTCGATAATCTTCGCCATGTGCATGACATTGGCCATGTCAAAGCCCAGCATTTTTGGCAAACTCGCAAACACGGCGGTATCGCAGGCTCTGCCCGCAATGATGACGTCTGGTTCGAGCGCCAGCGCGCGTTCGAAGGGCACGCAGCCAATTTGGCCCACAAGATGCGCGCAGGCATCCAAATCAGCCTGCGTGATTGGCAGGTTGCCACCCAGCGCTTTGAGCTCGCCCGCAGAAAGTGCTTGCCCAACGCGGGCTGCCGTGAGATCTGAACGAATCGTCGCGAGGCGAAAATGGAGGCTGTGCTCGCGTGCGATCTGGCGAATCATGTCTAGGGTTGCCTCTAGGTGAGGCGCCGCGCCCGCGGTGCCCGCCGTACCGATGATGAGGGGCACGTTGAGCTTGCGCGCACCAATCAGTACGGCGGCAAGATCGCGCTTGGTGATAGATGGGCTCGTTGCCATTTCACCCGAGCCCAAATAAACGGGGCCTGGGTCAACTGAGCCCATGTCACAGCCAATAAAATCGGGTTCGCGGGCTAAGCCGGCGGCGAGTGCTTGCTCGGGGATGCCGTAGCCTAGCTGGCCCGACGCCGAGAGCACTTTCAAGACTGTTGGTTTGCGTGCGAGCAACGCTTTGACGGCGCTCATATTTCAAGATCCAGTAAAGGGACATGCTGTTGAGCGCCATACACATCATGGTCGCCTGGCGAGCCCGAGACAATGGCACGCGGCATGGCAATTTTGATTGCCCGCGCCGCTTGGTAGGGCGTCACAATCACCTCGGCAGACGCAACGTTGTAGAGTCGCGCTAACGCGGCGGGCTGGAGGGTTGAGGCACGTTTGGCGGCCTCAAACGCCTCGTTGGTCGGAAACATCAAATCAAACGATAAGGTCAATGGCCCTGCATTTTTGCTGCGTATCACCGTCGCAATGTCTGTGAGTCGGGGCACGCGCGCTCCTTTGTTATTATTCGATTTATCGACTTGTTATAACAAGTTGTATTTGGATTTGCAAGTCGAACCGTCAGCGGGTGCTCCTACATTTTGTGGTCTTGTACAGCTATTAACGTTATTCAATGTGAGATTTACAAGAGTTTGAACCAAATTTTTCTTTGAGATCGACTAATACATCGGTGATTGACTCAACGTCGGCAAATTTCATGTCCAGATCAAACATATTGGCCTGATGAGCCTGCGGGCTGCGATCACCGCAAGCTTCATCCACCACAATCACTCTAAAGTTATGTGAAAACGCATCGGTCGCACCAGCTCGTACACAGCCAGAGGTCGAAATCCCACAAATGACGAGGGTATCGATTTTGTCGTAACGTAAAAAGGCCTCAAGTGGTGTGCAAAAAAAACAAGAGGGCTTATTTTTTAAGATGATTCGATCAATGGGGCGTGGCGCGTAGGCTTCTGGCCACTGATCGGCACGTGGATCACTTGTGTATTGAAAGGCATCGGGTTCGGCAAGTTTGTAGTTCCAAGCGCCACGATACGTTGGGTGACTACGATCGTCACGGCGGCTGTAATAAATCGGAAGATTCAGGGCGCGAAAGGTGTCGGTAAGTGTGACGAGCGCGCGGGTGACCGAAACCATTTCGCGACCACACATTGAATAAGCGGGGTCGACGAACATATGTGTGGTGTCGATATTCAGTAGCGCGACACGCTCGCCCATACCGATGCGTTGGGCGAACCCCCCCTTGCGGTAAGTTTCGAGCTCTTCGTCGGGCACGTAGCCACGCCACTTTTCTAGTTTGTCCATGGTGTCTCCTTATTGACCAATCTTCTCGGTTCTGTTGTGATAGAGCACGTTGCATTTAAACATTGTGTGGTTTGTCAGCAAATGCTTGTCTGTTTCGGCGCTGGCTATCGTAGCGAAGCGCGGATCAGAAATGATATCTTAATGGAGATCAAATGAAGCGTCGTCACTTTATCGAGACTGGCCTTGCGTTAGGTGCAAGTATCGCGTTGCCGGCCTTTGCGCAAACTAAAGCCGGGTATCCGACCCAGACAATCAAGATGATTGTGGCCTTCGGGCCCGGTGGGTCAACTGATGTGACCGCACGAATTATTACAGCCAAGATGTATGACCTGCTTGGCCAACGCGTCGTGATTGAAAATAAACCAGGTGGGGGTTCGAATATTGGCAGCGAACTGGCTGCGCGTGGCGCACCTGATGGATACACGATATTTTTAGGAACCGTTGCCAATGCCATCAACATGACCCTATACAAAAATCCTGGTTACGATATTGTTCGTGATTTTGAGCCGATTTCTATTTTGACTTCGGCGCCTGCGGTCTTGGTGGTGACGCCAAAGTTGCCCGTCAATACCGTGCAAGAATTGATTGCCTTGGCGCGTGCTAAACCCGACTCCCTAAACTATGCGACCTCGGGCGTTGGTACGACTCCACATCTGGCAGGTGAAATGCTGTTGCAGCGCTTCAATATAAAAATGACGCACGTTGCCTACAAAGGGGCTGCACCAGCCTTGACCGATACGATTACCGGCGTCACGCAGTTGGGATTTAAAACCGCGTTGTCGGCGATCCCGAGTATCCAGTCGGGTCAGCTAAAAGCGTTAGCGGTTTGTTCGGCCAAGCGTTTGTCGCTGTTGCCGGATGTACCTACCATGGCCGAGGCCGGGGTGCCTGACTTTGAAATCACTTCTTGGAATGGTTTATTCGCGCCCAAGGGCACACCTCAAGACATCGTAGAAAAACTGAATCAGGTCTGCGCAACAATTTCGCGCATGAAAGACGTGCAAGAGACTTTTGCAGCGCAAGCAGCTGACAGTTTGACGAGCACGCCCGCTCAATTTAAAGCATTTATTGCGGCAGAGATTACTAAATGGGGTGCCGTTGTGAAGTCAACCGGCGCGCAAATTTAACTTCAACCGCTGTGCGCGCAACGAGCAGCCTCAAGGAAAGTTAGCTTTTTGGGTCCAGAGGATATCGCTGCGATTTTTGCCGTCCACGATTGAAGCGTACTTTTTTTAAGAGAGTTTGATGTTCGTTCAGCAACAGCCCGCCATCCAAGTGTTTAAAGTGTTCACTGAGATGCCCGCCGAGTTTCGGCGAACTGGTGAGCGCTCTGAATGGGCAGATATTAATCGGGGTGGCGCCTTACTTGATTCTTTTCTTGAGGGGCCGGTCTTTGATGTGCAGGGCAATCTTTATGTGACGGACATTATTTTTGGCCGCATTTTTAAAGTTGACACCAAGGGTGCTTGGACCTTAGTTGTTGAGTACGATGGTGAACCTAACGGGATGAAGTTCTTTTCTGATAACGAACTGCTAATTACCGACTACAAAAATGGTTTGATGCGTTTAAATATCCACTCAGGTAAGCTTACGCGCCATCTGGTCAGACGCAACACAGAGAGTTTCAAAGGGGTAAATGATCTGACTTGTGATTCGTTAGGTAACGTTTACTTTACAGATCAGGGTCAGTCAGGTCTGCATGACCCCTCTGGGCGCGTTTATCGGTTGCGGCCCTCTGGTCAGCTTGACTTGTTGTTGGCCAATGTGCCAAGTCCGAACGGGCTGGTGTTGTCTCCTGACGAAAAAGTTTTGTGGATTGCAGTTACGCGGGGTAATTGCGTTTGGCGCGCGCCCTTGATGCCTGACGGCAGTGTTGCTAAGGTTGGCCAGTTTTTTACTTCGTATGGACCCAGTGGGCCAGACGGCCTCGCCGTAGATATCGCGGGCAACTTAGCGATTGCGAACCCAGGTTTAGGCTACGCGTGGCTGGTAAATCACCGCGGAGAGCCGATTGCTGTGTGGTCTAGCCCAAGAGGCACCACGGTGACAAACCTTGCCTATGGTGGTCAAAACAATCAGACGCTGTACTGTACAGAAGCTGATACCGCAACCATTCTGATGGCGAGCATGCCTCACCCAGGCGCGCCGGTGTATCGGCCTAAAAATAGCGAGTCCCTTACGCGATAAGGGTTTTATTCAAAAGCCTATGGGCTTTGGCGCCTGCCGTGCGAAAATACAACTTGAAACACTATTGTTGTTTTCTTTGACAAACTTTTCGGCGTTGTATGCATAATCTCAGTTCTTCTATCCGCGGTTTGGCCGTTGCGCTGACTTTGACTCTTGGCTTGTTCGGGGCCTTCACTGCAAATGCAGCCCCCCCCATCTTGGTGCTCAACTCACTCAACGCCAACGTCAGCGTGATTGACCCTGTCACCTACAAAGAAATCAAGCGGGTGCCGGTTGGCAAAGAGCCGCACCATTTGTACTTGACGCCCGATAACAAATCAGTCATGGTGGCCAATGCTGCTGGTGATTCGATTACTTTTCTAGATCCAAAAACCGGCGAAGTTCAGCGCACGCTGAAAAATATCTTAGACCCTTACCATTTGCGTTTTTCACCCGACATGAAATGGTTTGTGACGGCGGCAAATCGCTTGAACCACGTCGACATCTATCGCTGGGAAAACAAAAACGGTGAGTTTCAAATGCACTTGGTCAAGCGTTTGCCCGCGGGCAAAACGCCTAGCCATATCGCGATCGACAGCAAAAGCACCACGGCGTATTTCACCTTGCAAGACAGCCACGAGTTGATGGCGGTTGATCTGGCCACGCAAAAACCGCTCTGGACAATCTCAACGGGAAAGACGCCTGCGGATTTGTATCTCGCGCCCGACGACAAGACTTTGCTGATTGGCTTAACCGGAGCCTCTGAGGTTGAGGTGTACGACGTGTCGGGTGCTAAAGCGGTCTTGAAAAAGCGCATCCCGACCGGCGAGGGCGCGCATGCGTTTCGCTCGCAAGGCGACAAGCGGCATGTATTTGTGAGTAATCGCAGCGCCAATACAATTAGTCGCATTGATGTCACCACATTGAGTGTGGTCGATACGTACAAAACCCCTGCAGGCCCTGATTGCATGGAAATGCTCGCCGATGGCAAGACCTTGTTGTTTACGGCACGTTGGGCTGGCAAATTGGTAGCGCTTGATATCGAGAAAAAAACCATTACCCAGCAAGTGCAGGTGGGCAAGTCGCCGCACGGGGTCTGGACGCTGAATCATGCGAGTCGTCTATAAGGCTTTGTTGGGCTTAGGACTGTCGTCTTGCGCGACTGCCCTCTCAGGTTCGCCGGCCTCGTCGACTACAGCCCCAGCTTGCGAGCGACCGGTGTATCTGACGTTTGACACCGGACACATGCAAGTTGCTCCCTTAGTGGCTGAGGTACTGGCACGGCAACAAGTGCGCGCGACCTTTTTTTTGGCCAATGAACCCACGCGCACGGGCGGCACGAGCCTAGATGAGGTTTGGGCGCCTTGGTGGAGGGCCATGGTAGGGCAAGGCCATGCGTTTGGCTCACACACGTTTGACCACGTGTACTGGTTAAGCGACACAGCAGATGGTCGATTTTTAATGCGGCCCAGCGCTGGCCCGCAGCCCGGGAAAAGTTTTACTTGGACGGGTGCCCAGTATTGCGAAGAGCTTGATCGGCCGGCAAAGCGCTTTGAAGACATGACCGGTCAAAAAATCTTGCCGCTGTTTCGCGCTGCAGGCGGTAAAACTTCACCAGCCTTAGTGCGCGCCGCGCAAGCCTGCGGCTACGAGCACGTCGGTTGGGCGCCCGCAGGGTTTTTGGGTGACGAATTACCAAGCGACCAGTATCCTAATACGATGTTGCTCGAGCGTGCCTTGCGTAATATTCGCAGCGGCGATATTTTGGTCGCGCATTTGGGGATTTGGTCGCGGCAAGATCCTTGGGCGCCGGCGGTACTTGAGCCTTTGGTTGTTGGTCTCAAGCAAAAGGGTTTTTGTTTTGCGACCATGGATTCGCACCCGGCATACCGTGAGAAAATTCAAGCGCGCAAGACCACCGTTGGTGTGCCTGACGGCGCGACCGTGCAGCCTGTAAGAGAATCAAGCGCCGCGGCGATAGGTGTATTAGCGCCAGAGCGGCAAGCCATGCCTCAACCAAAAGATATGAAAAGTAATGAATCAAATGATTGAACTCTTTGACCAAGCACAGCAGTGGCTTTTTGAGTCATTGGTGCAGCCGTTGCTGTTTCATACGGGCATGGGTAGCATCATTGAAGACGCTTACGACGGCACCATGTGGCTGTTGATCGGCTTGTTACAAATTGCTTTGCTGGTTGTTGTGTTCGGCACCCTGCAGCGCGTGTGGCCCGCTGAGCCCGTGCGTGATCGTCAGCAGATTCGCATCGATTTTTTGTATACGCTGATTCATCGCTTAGGGGTGTTTAGACTCGCTCTGTTTTTTATGATCGATCCCCTGTGGGACGCGCTCTCTGGTGAGGCGCGTTTAATGGGTTTTACGCCCTGGCATCTGGATGGGATCTGGCCCGGCGTCACCGACGGCGCGATCGCGAGCCTGCTGTTGTATTTGTTGGTCTTTGATGCTGTTGATTATTTTTATCATCGTGCGCAACATCGCTTTAACTGGTTTTGGGGTTTGCACTCGGTGCATC
>Ga0222712_10002273_pt1 | contig 22234 bp, 23 predicted proteins | sample C33_657DmetaG_FD_165043 | JGI IMG/M metagenome (GOLD analysis project Ga0222712, IMG submission 165043) | Estuarine water microbial communities from San Francisco Bay, California, United States - C33_657D | ecosystem: Environmental > Aquatic > Marine > Unclassified | place: USA: California... | reverse complement strand
CTCCAGTCGCTCGGCGGCCAGGAGATCACCGTCATCCGCGACTAATCCGCACCCATGAGCCGCTATCTCGCATTCCTCGCCGTCGCTGTCGTCGCCACGATCAGCTTCCTCGGCTTCCAGGGCAAGAAATCCAAGGACACGCCCGTCTATGTCTTCGACGACATGGACACCCAGAACAAGTACAAGGCCCAGGGTGAGAACAAGTTCTTCGCCGACGGCCGCGACGCGCGTCCGCCCGTCGCAGGCACCGTCGCCCGCGGTACCGGCCTCGAGCCGACCAAGGTCTTCTCCGCCGGCTTCCAGCGCGCCGAATCCCAGAACCCTTCCTTCGTCACCGGCAAGGACGCCAAGGGCGCCTTCCTCGTCGGCTTCCCGGAGAAGTCGCTCGGTTTCACCAACGGCAAGCTCAACGACTACAAGGTCAGCCAGCAGACCCTCGACGTCGGTCGCGGCAAGTTCCAGATCTACTGCGCCGTCTGCCACGGCCAGGCCGGCGACGGCAACGGCATCATGAAGGTCCGCTCCGCCATCGAAGGCGACGCCGCCATCGTCACGATCGCCAGCCTCCAGACGCCGCTCATCCGTTCCTATCCGAACGGCCAGCTCTACGACGTCGTCACCAACGGCAAGAACACCATGATGGGTTACGGCGACAAGCTCTCCCCGGAGGAGCGCTGGGCCGTCGTCGCCTACGTGCGCGCCCTGCAGCTCTCGCAGAACTGCCCGCCCGAACTCGTCCCCGCCGCCGTGAAGGCCCAAATCAAGTAATTCGCACATGAGCTCCTCTTCGCCTCACGCCCTGACCGCCCACTGGAAGAAATTCCTGGCCGTCGGCGTCGTCGCCTTGGCCGTCGTCTGGTACTTCGCCTGCGTCGGCGTGGCCCATCACGAGAACCGCCAGGCCCTTTCCATCCTCGTCGGCTCGCTGTTCTGGATCTCGGTCCTGATCGGCATGCTGATGCTCACGATGATCACCCGCGTCTTCGACGCCGGTTGGGCCCCGCTCGTCCGCCGCAACTGGGAGCTGCTGATCGTGGCGCTGCCGGTCGTCATCCTCCTCGGCGTCGTGCCGCTCGCCTTCGATACCGGTTTCCGTCACGCCCTCTGGGATTGGACGAACGCCGAGCACCTGCTCCCGGGCGGCCACACCGTCGGCCATGACCCGATCCTCCAGGCGAAGAGCTGGTTCCTGAACGAGAAGTTCTTCCTGATCCGTGTCAGCCTCTATGTCCTGGTGTTCGGCGCGCTCGTCACGCTCCTCCGCCGCTGGTCCTTCGCGCAGGACACCGACCGCACCGCCGGCCATACGCATCGCCTCCACGCCGTCTCCGCGGTCGGCATCCCGCTCGCGGCCGTGACGCTCACCATGCTGGCCTTCGACTGCCTGATGGCGCTGTCGTACCACTGGTTCTCGACCATGTATGGCGTGTGGTTCTTCGCGCTCTCCATCCGCCTGGCCCTCGCGGTCACGGTGATCCTCACCTACAAGCTGTCCAACGGCGGCTGGCTCGACGGCCTCCTCAACCAGGCCCACCGCCACGTGTTCGGCTGTCTCATGCTGGCCTTCACGGTCTTCTGGGCTTACATCAGCTTCTCGCAGTACTTCCTGATCTACACCGCGAACATCCCGGAAGAGACCTTCTGGTATAACATCCGCGAGATCGACGCCGCGACCGGCCTCAAGAGCCAGTGGTGGAGCGTCTCGATGTACCTCATCTTCGGCTTCTTCCTGCTGCCGTTCCTGTCCCTGCTGTTCTATCGCACGAAGATCGTCGCCGGTCGTCTGCTGACCGTGGCTTGGATCATCCTGGTCGGCGGCATCGTCGACCTGTGGTTCAACGTGCTGCCTCGCCAGGTCTACGACAAGTCGACCCCGGAACAATTCGTCGTGACCCCGTTCCTCACGCCCTCCCTCTTCCTCGATCTGGCTGCGATCATCGGTTTCGGCGGCATCGTGTTCGCGCTCTTCCTGCGCGGCGCCGCCAAGCACGAGACGATCCCGGTCCACGACCCCCGCATCCTCGAGTCCATCAACTATCATGAGTGAACAACCTTCCTCCGGGAGCCGTCCGCTGCTTCCCGGCCAGATCGCTTCCTGGCTGCGCCTCGTCTGCTTCATCGCCGCCGCCGTGATCGCGACCGGCTACCTCTACCTCTCCGTCCGCAAGGCTCCCGACGCCGACACCGAGCGTCGCGCGGCCCAGAAAGCGCTCCGCTCCGAGAACACGAAGAAGGGCCTCGCCCTGATCAATGAGCCCGGCCGCAACGCCGACGGCACTTATCGTATTCCGGTCAAGGACGCCGCCGCCCTCATCGCCGCCGACGTCAAGGTCGTGGCGAAGATCCAGGCCGCCGCCGCTCCGGCTCCGGCCGCCGCGCCGGCTGCTCCCGCCGCCGCCGGCGTCTTCGTGAAGGCGTCCGACGAACAGATGAAGCGTGGTCTCGCGGTCTACTCGCGTACCTGCATCGCCTGCCACCAGCCGACGGGCATGGGCCTGCCTCCCGTGTTCCCTCCGATCGCCAACGCTCCGATCGCCGTCGGCAACCCCGAGCTCCCGATCAAGTTCATCCTGCAGGGCCTGATGGGTCCGATCACCGTCAACGGCATGACCTACAACAGCATGATGCCTCCCGTGGCCGGCGTCAGCGACGGCGACATCGCCGACGTCCTGACTTACGTGCGCCAGTGCTTCGGCAACAAGGCCAACCCGGTCACCGCCGACCAGGTGAAGGCCGTCCGGGCCGCCACCGCCGGTCGCACGACTCCTTGGACCACCGCCGAACTCGGCCTCAAATAACCCTTACTTCCTTTAACCGATGACTCAGGAAAATCGTTCCGGCCGCCCCCAGGGCCGTCCCCCCGAAGGCGACTCGCGCCTCACGCGGACCGAGGCCCAGCTCCGCGGCCCGTTCCTCCTCTTCTTCGTCTCCGCGGTGATCTGGCTGCTCGCGGCCTCGATTCTCGGCCTGATCGCCGCCCTCCAGCAGGGCTCGGTCGCCGGCGGTCTTTTCCGTGACTGCGAAGTGCTCACCTACGGCCACGTCGCCTCGGCCCAGCGCAACCTCTTCGTCTATGGTTGGGGCTTCAACGCATTCTTCGCCCTGAACCTTTGGCTGCTTTCGCAGCTCGGTCGTTTCGAGCTCCGTAACGGCTGGCTCGCCACCCTCGGTGGCGCGGTCTGGAACCTCGCCCTCACTTATGGCGTGATCCAGATCTTCGCCGGAAACCAGAACGGCTTCGGCCTCCTTGAATTCCCCCGCGAAGTCGGACCGGTCCTCGCCGTCGCCTTCCTGCTCGCCGGCTTCTGGCCGATCGTCGCGTTCGCGCGTCGCCCCACGGGTCACACCTTCGCCTCGCAGTGGTTCGTGGTGGGCGCCTCGTTCGCCTTCCCTTTGACCTACCTCCTGGCCCAGCTGCTCGTCCTCTGGCAGCCGGCTTCCGGTGTCGTGCAGGCCATCGCCCATAGCTGGTTCGTCTCGAACCTTCTTCTGCTCTGGTTCAGCGCCTCGGCCCTGGCCGCGGTCTACTATTTCCTGCCCAAGGTGCTCGGTCGCACGATCAGCGCTTACTACCTCGCTCCGGTGGGTTTCTGGACGTTCTTCCTTTTCGCCAGCTGGACCGGACCGGCTGCTCTCATCGGCGCGCCGGTGCCGCTCTGGCTCCAGTCCACCGGCGTCGTGGCCGCCGCGATGCTGGTCATCCCGGTGATCGTCACCGCCATCAATTTCCACGGCACGCTTTCCGTCGAAGGCGGTTGGACTCGCGCCTGGAACGACACCACGCTGCGCTTCGTGAGCTTCGGCGCCGTCGCCTTCACGCTCTTCGGCGCGCTTAACGCGGTCTTCGCTTTCCGTGGTTATAACGCGGTGGTCCGCTTCACCTCCTTTGCCGCCGGCCAGGAGCAGCTCCTGACCTATGCGTTCGCCTCGATGGTGATCTTCGGCGCCGCTTACTTCGTGCTGCCTCGCCTCACCGGCTCACTCTGGCCCTCCGCCAAGCTCGTCCACGCGCACTTCTGGGCTGCCGCCCTTGGCGCCGTCGCTTCGATCGTCGCCTTGCTCGTCGGCGGCTGGGAAAGCGGCAAGCAGCTCGCTGACGCCTCCTTGTCCTTGCAGCAGGTCGCCAAGGCCGGATCCTCTTGGAACCTCGCGCTCGTCGTCTCGGCGGTCCTCTTGCTCGTCGGCCACGTCGCCTTCGCCCTCAACGCCTTCGGCATGATCCTCAAATCTTCCGCGCCGGCCTCCGCTGGTCGCCACGAATAATCCGGACCCCCATGAAGAACCTCAACACTCTCCTAGCCGGCATCTTCCTGGCCGTCGCTTTGCCTTTCGGTGCGCTGGTCATCAGCAGCCAGGTTCAGCTCGGCACGCTGGGGCGCGCCCCCGCTGAAGAAGGCGGCCCGCTCTTCCCGTCCCGCGAACCCGGCCTGGCCATCCAAGGCCGCGCGGTCTACGTCTCGCTCGGTTGCGTCAGCTGCCACACCCAGCAGGTCCGTCCTGCCGGGCAGGGTAGCGACATCGCCCGTGGTTACGGCGTCCGGCCTTCCGTCGCCCGCGACTACTCGAAGCAGAGCCAGGTCCTCCTCGGCGATCGCCGCATCGGTCCGGATCTCGCCAACTATGGCGCCCGCGCCAAGGGCCTCGATGCCGTCCACGCCGCGATCCGGCACGACGGCCAGTTTGCTTTCCTCTACGCGGGTGCGAAGCAGGAAGCCGCCACCGAGCGGGCCATCGCCTTGGCCGCCTATCTCCAATCTCTCCGTCAGGATTACTCCTCGCCGGAAGCCAAACTGAAGCAGTGAACCCATGAACGACCGTAACCGTCATCCTGATAACAACCGCCCTCGCCGGGGTCCCTCCGGTGCCGGCTCCGAAGGTCCTTCCGACGGACGCCTGGTGGAGGTTCACTCGCAGCTGTCCCGCGACAAGGACGAGCCGGCCGAGGGTTTCTCCCTGACGCCGATTTTCATCGTCTTCCTCTTCTGCGGATTCGGCTTCTGGGCCGGCCTCTACCTTACCCAGAATTCCGGTAATTTCGCTCCGACCGCTTTCGACCTCAACGCCCCCAAGGCTGCCGCCGCCGGCGGTCCGGTGGCCTTCGAGCCCGATGCCGCCAAGGGCGAGAAGCTTTTCATCGCGAACTGCGCCGCCTGCCACCAGGCGACCGGTCTCGGCGTCCCCGGCGCCTTCCCTCCGCTGGCCAAGTCCGCTTGGGTCGCCGGTTCGGAAGAGCGTATCATCAAGGCCGTCCTCGCTGGCCTCGCCGGCGAGATCGAAGTCAACGGCGTGAAGTATAACGGCAATATGCCGAACATCGGCGCCGGCCTCAAGGACGCGCAGATCGCCCATATCGTCACCTACGTCCGTCAGGCCTGGGGTAACACGGCTGAGCCGGTCATGGACACCAAGGTCGCCGAAGTCCGCAAGGCCATCGGTAACCGCGGCCAGTATAACCCTGCCGACCTCCTGAAGGAACACCCGCTCGAAGCCAAGTAAGGCTTCGGAGCAGGCGGCAACAAAAAGGCCCGGGAGCGATCCCGGGCCTTTCTTATTGGGCTTCTGCCCGGCGCCTTAGGCGTGCTTCTTGATGAAGGCGGCGATGTCGCCCTTCGGGCGCGCACCGACCATCTTGTCGACCACGACGCCGTTCTTGAAGAGGAAGAGGGCGGGGATGGAGTTCACGCCGAGCTGCTGGGCAAGGGCTTGATTGGTGTCCACGTCGACCTTGGTGATCTGGACGGTACCGTTGAGTTCGACGGCGAGCTGGTCGAGCACGGGACCGATCTGCTTGCAAGGGCCGCACCAGGTGGCCCAGAAGTCCACCAAGACGGGGACGGTCGACGCCTTGATCGTGGCGTCGAAGTTGCTGTTATCGAGATTGAGGATGAGTTCGGAGGCCATGAAAGAGGCTTAACCTTTGGATTTGACGAAAAGTTCGAGCGCGAGGAGCACCGCACCCGCAAGGGAAGCGACAAGCGCGATGACGTCAAACGTGGCGGCGAGGTTGCCGACGTTGCGATTGGCGGTCGGCAGGACCGGACGAGGGGCGGCCGAAGGGGCGGGGGCGGGAATGGCCGCAGGAGGCGGCGGGATGGGCGCGCCAGCTTCAGCGGAAGGGGCGGGCGGAGGAGGCGGTACGAAGCCGGCGGGCTTGGCGAGTTTAAGCTTCGGAGCCTGCGGCGAGGAATTGTCGCCTTCGGCAGGGGGAGGGGGCGGAGGCGGGGGAGGGGGCAGCTCGTTGCTCATTGGGGAATCGGAGTCAAATCCCGCCAAACAGGTGAGTCAATCCGTCTGTGGCTCCTTTTTGGAATCAGGCGCCGCGGTCGTGCTTACGGAGCAGGTCGGCGAGCTCTTCCGGGTGGGCGTCGGCGATGGTGCGCCCTTTCCGCCCCAGGTCCTCGGTCGTCTTGATCACGGTTTCGGTCATCCGCTCGTGCGTGTCTTCGGAGCCGCCCACGAGGTTGAAGCCGTCGCCGCGGGTGATGCGCTTATGCTTGTCCTGGCCGTCGAGACCGAGGCCGAGCAGATGGTTCTGGTGCCGCTTCGCGCGATCCATGCGTTCACTCTGACCTGCCGGCCGGCGATTTCAAGCCTGCGGCTTATTCCGTCGGAGCCGTCGGTTCGTCGAACTCCGACGTTCCTTCGAGTGCTTCGCCCGCGTTCGGCACGGCGGCGGCCTCGGCTTTGGAGCAGTTGATTTCGGCGAACGAAGCATCCTGCTCAAGTTTGAGCTTACCGAGGCGGGCGAGCTCGAGGCAGGCGAGGAAAGTCGCCACGAGGAAACCGACGGTCGGACGTTCGGGCAGCAGGCTGGTGAAGGCGAAGGTGGCCTCGGTCTCGAGGCGGGCGAGGATCGTCTCCATGCGGTCGGAGACGGTGACGGTCTCGGTCGTGATGTTGCCCGGCTGGATGCGTTCGGCCAGGCGGCGCAGGACGAGGTTGAAGGTGTTCCAGAGTTCGATCCGGTCCGCGGGAGCGACGGGGCGCACGACGGCATCCTCGCCTTGCGGTTGCACGACATGGCGGCCGAGCAGGCCCTGCCGGTCGTCCACGAGCCCGCGGATGATCGCGGCGGTCTCTTTGACGCGCTTGTATTGGATGAGCTGTTGGACAAGCGCCCAGCGAGGGTCTTGGCCTTCGTCCGCGGCGGCGACTTCCTCTTCCGGACGGCTTTCGACCGGGAGGAGCATGCGGCTCTTGATGTACATCAGCGTCGCCGCCATCACGAAGAAGTCGCCGGCGAGCTCCAGGTTGTCCTTCTCCTGCGTGCGGAGAATCTCGAGGTACTGCTGCGTGACCTTCTCGATCGGGATGTCGTAGATATCGATCTCGTTCTTGCGGATCAGGAACAGGAGCAAGTCCAGCGGGCCTTCGAAGACGTCGAGGCGGATGGGCAGGTCGGCCGGCGGCAGGATGCCGTCTTCGGGGACCGAGCGAGAGTCTGGAGGGGTGTCCGTCACGCTCAGAACTTGAATAATCTGGCCCGCAGTTGGAAGCCCAATGAGCTCTTGCCGTTGTTCAGGGGGTCCAGGCGCTGCATCACCCCGTATTCGACTTCCCAGGAGTTCCCGATCCGCTGGACGATGCCGATGCTTTCATACGTGGTCTGGCCGGCCAGGGCGTCGTAATTGAGCGAGGCGACGAGCGAGTAGACCGAGTTGAGGGTCACGCGACCTTCCCAGATGAATTGCTTGGCGAGCGTGATGTCGCGGAGTTCGACCCAGTTGAGGGAGGTGCGCCAGAAGTCGCCGGAATTGAAGGCGAGGCTCTGGATGGACTCGAGAGGGGCGCCGCCGCCGTTGGGCAGCCGGAGGCCGGAGGTGAGGGTGACCCACGGCGCCGGGGTCAGGCTGATGGCGCAATTCAGGTCACTGCGACCGGTCTCGGCGTCGGTCGGACCTTGGCGCCAGTCGGCGAAGAAGTCCGCGCGGAGCAGTTCGCGCGTGCCGGCGACCGCGTCGCGGGTCTCGACGGTGTTGCGCAGGCCGAAGCGGGCGACTTGACGGTCGGTGGTCGAGGCGGCGTCGAGGCGGTCGGCGAGGTCGATTTCTTCGAGGACCGAACCGGAGACGGCGCGCTGGGTCTGGGGGACGTTGCCGATCTCACGGTCAGCTCCGGGCATGAAGCGGTATTGAAGGACCGGACGGATGCTATGGCGGAGGCCGTTGACGCCCCACTTGGAGCCGACGAGATCCCAGGAGCCGGTCGCGAGGCCTTCGAGGTCGAAGCCGGTCTGGGCGATGACCTTGGCGGAAGTTCCGTTGCCGTTGATGCCCTCCGACCAACCGGTCGCGCGGACGCCGCCCACGGGCTTGAAGCTCAGCCACTCGCCCACGGCGAAGGTGCGGTTGATGCCGTAGTAGGCGTCGAGTCGCGTCGCCGACCACGCGTCGCTGGCCAGGGTGGCGGTCTGGAAGGCAGGCAGCGGCAGCGCGGCCGAAGGGCGTTCGGAGAAATACCCGACGCTGACGAAGCTGCGGCGATTCCAATCGCTCTCGTCGATGGCTTGCTGCGGCAGGTCGAAACGGAGCTCAGGCAGCTTCTGGACGATATCCTGGTAGTTGTCCGCTTTCGCCGTCAGGGACGCCGAAAGGTAACCGCCGGCGTAAGGCGCGGAAATCTCGAAGTTGGCCTGCGGGTTGCCGCTTTCGCGGATCAGGTTGGGCCGGAAGTCGCGCATGAACCCCGGGTCCGACTGGCCGAAGATGTTGCCGGCGAATTCGACGCCGTCGACGCTGCGCCCGCTGACTTCGCCGAGGATGAACTCGCGTTGGCGGTCGGGCGTACGTCCGTAGACGTCGTTCAGCAGGTCTCCGCGATCGTTGATGAAGCCCGTCTCAAGACGACCCTTCCAGGTGATGCCTCCGGCCGGTTGCTTCGAGTTGTCGTAGCGGAAGGCCGGGCCGACGAGCAGGCCGGACTTGCCGTAGATATCCAGCAGGCCGCCGACCCAGAGGGAAGGGTTCTGCCGTACCAGGAAGGTCGAACGCAGGTAGCGTCCTTGGCGGTCTTCGCTGCCGGTGTTCAGGTATAGGTCGTAAGGGATGTCGCGGTAGCCTTCCTGGCCGTAATAGGGGAGGTTGAAGAACGGGATGCCCGCCACGTAGGGCGTCACGCTGCGGAGGGTGAGATGGTCCTCGGCTTCGACATAGGAGGCTTCGGAGATCTTGAGGTGCATCCCGAGCCGGTCGGGCTCGCTGTTCCACATGCGCAGCCCGCGCATGGTCTTGTCGCCTTTGACCATCTTCAGCGTCTCGGCGGTGAAATACATCGGCGCGCGGCCGAAGCGGACGTTGGTCGCGACGATGGTGTCATTGCGCGGGTCGGCTTCGATCTTTTCGCCGATGATGCGGAAGCTCTTGGTCGCATACACGACGTTGCCTTCGGCGACGATGGTGCCGGTGCGGTAGTCGAAGCGGATCTTCTTGGCGTCGATGGTCGCGCCCTTCTTCGGGTCTTCGAGGTGGGCGTTGGTGGCGACGACGATCTTGCCGCCTTCTTCCGGAGCGAAGGAGTCGGCCTCGATATTGGGTATGACCTCGCCGCTTTTGCCGGCGGGCTTGGCAGGGTCGGCCGCCCAGGTCGCCACGGTGAGGGAGAGGCTTGCGGCAAGGATCCAGAAACGACGGCCAGGCATCGCGTGAGCGTTGTCGCTCAGGGGTTTCCCTCAAGTATTTTCGGGCAATGAGCGCTTGCCGATTTGCCGCCCTGCGTGGAGTCTTCCGGGATGCGCCTCAGCCCAGCAGAGTTGACCGCCCTGGTGGACGCCAAGGAGACCTCTCCGCACCGTTTCCTGGGCCTGCATCCGCTGGCCGGAGGCGGTCTGGTCGCCCGTTCGCTCTTCCCCTGGGCCAGCGCGTGCGAACTGATCCCGGAAGGCCCGACCAAGCCCGTCCCGATGCAGCAGCTGCATGCCAGCGGGGTCTTCGAAGCCGAGCTCCCCGGGTCCGCCCCTTTTCGCTACCGTTTCCGGGTGACCTACCCCGACGGCGTCAGCCGAGTGGTCGACGACCCTTATCGTTTCCTGCCCACGATCTCGGAAGACGACCTCTTCCTGCTGGGCAAGGGCGACGATCACCGCGCCCACTATAAGCTCGGCTCCCACGTGCGCACGATCGACGGCGTGCGGGGCGTCTCCTTCGCCGTCTGGGCGCCTTCCGCCCGCCGCGTCTCGGTCGTCGGCGATCATAATCTCTGGAACGGCCACGCCCACCCGATGCGCAACCTCGGCGCTTCCGGCATCTGGGAACTCTTCATCCCGGGCGTCCACGCCGGCGCCCGTTACAAATACGAGATCGTCGGTCCGCACGACGCCACTCCGTTCCTGAAGACGGACCCTTACGGCCTGCATTTCGAGCCTTCGCCGAACCATGCCGCGATCGTCTGCGATCTCTCGACCTTCGTCTGGAACGACGCGGCCTGGATGGAGGCGCGCCGCCATCGCGACCTGCGCTCGCGCCCGATGTCGGTGTACGAGGTGCACCTGGCCTCCTGGCGCCGCGTGCCCGAGGAGGGCGGCCGCGTGCTCGGTTACCGCGAACTCGGCCAGCAGCTGGCTGCCTACTGCGTGAAGATGGGCTTCACCCATGTGGAGCTGATGCCGCCGTCCGAGCATCCGTTCGACGGTTCCTGGGGTTATCAGGTCACGGGCTTCTATGCGCCGACGCACCGCTTCGGCTCGCCGCTCGACTTCATGACGATGGTCGACGCCCTCCACCGGGCGGACATCGGCGTCATCGTCGACTGGGTGCCGGCCCATTTCCCGCGCGACTTCTTCGCGCTGGCCCGTTTCGACGGCACGCATCTCTACGAACATGCGGATCCGCGGCTCGGTGAGCATCAGGATTGGGGCACGTTGATCTTCAACTACGGTCGCCACGAGGTCCGCGGCTTCCTGGTCTGTTCCGCGCTCTCCTGGCTCGAACGTTTCCACGTCGACGGCCTCCGCGTCGACGCGGTGGCGTCGATGCTCTACCTCGACTATTCGCGCAAGGCCGGCGAATGGATTCCGAACCGTTTCGGCGGCCGCGAGAACATCGAGGCGATCGAATTCCTCAAGCAGGTCAACTCGCTCGTGCATCTCTACCAGCCCGGCGTCGCGATGATCGCCGAGGAATCCACGTCTTTCCCGGGGGTGACGAAGTCCGTGCCCGAAGGCGGCCTGGGCTTCGACTTCAAGTGGAACATGGGCTGGATGCACGACACGCTCGACTACTTCCGTCAGGATCCGCTCTTCCGTAAGTTCAACCACGACAAGCTCACGTTCGGCATGCTTTACCAGTGGACCGAATCGTTCGTGCAATCGTTCTCGCATGACGAGGTCGTGCACGGCAAAGGCTCGCTCATCGGGAAGATGGGCGGCGGCGACGACGCCACGAAGGCCGCGAACCTGCGCTGCCTGCTGGCCTTGCAGTGGTCCTGGCCGGGCAAGAAGACCCTCTTCATGGGCTGTGAGTTCGGTCAGTTCGCCGAATGGAAATACGACGCCTCGCTCGACTGGCATCTGCTGGAGTATCCGATCCACCTCGGCGTCCAGAGTCTGGTCGCCGACCTCAATCGACTCTACGTCGGCGACGCCGGCCTCGCCGAGAACGAGCTCCGCCCGGAAAGCTTCGCCTGGCTCGTCGCCGATGACGGCGCGCAGAGCGTGCTTGCCTTCGAGCGTCGCGGCCGCGACTGCGCTTGGACCGTCGCGGGTAATTTCACGCCGGTCGAGCGCACCTACCGCCTCGGGGTGCCTTTCCCCGGACGCTGGGAAGAAGCCCTGAACACCGATTCGAAGCACTACGCCGGCCATGGCCTCGGCAACCTCGGCGGCGTGCTCGCCGAACCGATTCCCTGCCAAGGACGTCCTTATTCCATCGAGGTCCGCCTGCCTGGACTTTCGATGGTCATCTTCCGCCAATCCTCGGCGAAGCCGAAGGCCTGAGCATGTCCCGCTCCGAACTGTTCCGCCGCCACGTCGCGGCCGATCCGGCGAACCCGTTGTTCCGCTTCTCCCTCGGCCAGGCCCTTTGGACCGAGGGCGACGCCGCCGGCGCGATCGAGCACCTGCGCCTCGCCGCGGCCTCCAAGGCCGACTGGATGATGCCCCGCATCCTGCTCGGCAAGAGCCTCCTCGCTGCGGGGGACAAGCCGGCCGCCAAGGCGGCGTTCGCGGACGCGCTCGCTCTCGCCGTGGCCCAAGGGCACGAGGAGCCGGAAGAAGAGCTGCGCGCTTTGCTGGCGACGCTCTGAGCGCTCAGTCGACGCGCTCGAGGATCACGCGTCGCAGGTCCATGACCGCGGCCTTGGCCTTGCTGACGGGCCGGACGGTGAGGGTATTCTCGCCGGCGACGAGCGTCAGCTTGCCGACTTCGCGGGGCACGAAGCGCTGGAAGTGGCCGGTCTCTTCGACGGTGAATGCGCATGAGCCCTGCTTGGTGTCGAGGGCGACGACGGAGCCGCCTTGGCCCTTGCCGCAGCCCTGCAGGACCGTGACGCGATAGGTGCCGGCCTGCGGGGCCTGGAAGGTCCAGGACGCGGTATCGGCGGCGTTCACCCAAAAGCCGAGGGTGTCCTTCTGCGGAGGCTCTTCGTATTTCATCTTCGTCGCCTTCACCTGGGCGTCCCGCGCCTCGAGGAAGATGAGGGCGTTCGCGCCTTCCGCGGAGGCGTCATTCATCGCTTTCCGCCAATCGGCGAGCAGCGGACGCATGGCCTCGGAGGTCGGCAGGGCCTGGAGCTTGGTGACATCCGTCTTCACGAAGCAGGCTTCCCAGGCGGCGCGGCTGAAGTTCGGATTGGCCTTGGTCGGTTCGGCGCCGACGCTGCGGCGCCAGGCTTCGAGCTTGCCGCGGAGGGCGGCGATGCGGTTCGGTTCGGCGGCGGCGAGGTCGGTAGTCTCGCTCGGATCTTTGGCGAGGTTGTACAGCTCCAGGCTGCCGTCTTCATATTGCTCGATGAGCTTCCAGTCGCCCTCGCGGACCACGCCCGCAGGCTTGCCGCCTTGGTTCATGTAATGCGGCTGATGCCAGAAGAGCGCTCGCGGCTTAGTGTCGGCCGGCTTGCTGTCGAAGAGGAGCGGCGAGATATCCTGGAAATCAAGGGGCAGCGGGGCGGGCACCTTGGCCAGCGCGCAGATCGTCGGGCAGAGGTCGCCGAGCACCACGGGTTCGCTGATCACGCGGGAAGCCAGGCGGCCGGGGTAGCGGATGATGAGCGGCGTGCGGATGCCTCCTTCGTAGACGAACCCTTTGCCCGCGCGGGAAGGCGCGTTGTAGGTCGCCGGGCTTTCCTTGAGTTCGGAGATGTGCACGCCGCCGTTGTCGGAGGCGAAGATGACGACGGTGTTCTTCGCGACGCCTTGGTCGTCGAGAGCCTTCAGGACGCGGCCGACGGCGTCGTCGAGCGATTCGATGAGCGCGGCGTAGGTCGGGTGGAAGGATTTCGCGTTGGCTGCGATGGCCTTGGCCGGCGCGGCGAGCGGGATATGCGGGTTGTCGAAGGCGAGGTAGAGGAAGAAGGGCTTGGCCTTGTTCCGTTCGATGAACTTCACGGCGTAATCGGCATGACCGAGCTCGCCCTTGCCGCCTTGCGGTGATTCGGCGCCGGGGTTGGCCTTGCCGGCGAAGAATTCGTCAAAGCCGTGGTTGGTCGGCTGATGGCCCTTGCCGCCGAGGTGCCACTTTCCGATGGCCGCGGACGCGTAGCCCTTGGGTTTCAGCAGTTGGGCGATGGTCTGGACGCCTTCCGGCAGGTTATGGTTGATCGGCGCGGCGAGCAGGCGATGCGAGGCGCGGTCGGTGCGGCCGGTGAGGAAGGTCGTGATCTTGAGGCGGGCCGGGCTCTGGCCGGTCAGGAGGGCCGCGCGCGAAGGCGAGCAGACCGAGGCCGCGGCGTAGGCCTGCGTGAAGCGCGCGCCTTCGGCGGCGAGCTTATCCAGGTTCGGGGTGTTCTGGTCCTTACGGCCGAAGCAGCCGAGGTCGTTGATGCCGAGGTCATCGGCGAAGAGGATGACGAAGTTGGGCGGGGTCTCCTGCGCGTCTGACGGGGAGAGCGCGAGCAGGGTGCCAAGGAGCAGGCCAAGGATGAAGCGGGGCATGGCTTGGGTTTAACGTCCGGCCGGGTTGTGCAAAGGGTAAAACCCGCTTCGGTGCCTTCATGGACCTTCGTTTAATCCAATCCGGCGTGGCCTGCGTCGACGTCGCCATGGCCGCGGTCTCGTGGCTGATCCTGCTCTGTACCTATCCGGACTTCGCCCGCTGGCGGGCCGAGGGCTTTGCCGAGCATCATGAAGCCTATACCCGCAGGGTCGGTCGGGTCGTCGGGCCTCTGCTGCTGGCCCAGCTGGCTGGCCATGCCGGCCTGGCTTTCGTCGCCGGGCATTATGTCGGGCTGGTGCTGGTGCTCCTCTGTTGGGCGCTGACGGCTTTTTGGTCCGTGCCGTGCCATCGAAGGTTGCAAGCGGAGGGACCTGGTTCACCGGCGCTCCGCGAATTGATCCGCTCCCACTTGTGGCGGACGATCCTGTGGTCGGCCTTGGCAGCCATTTCCTTGGCACAGGCGGCGGGTTGACAGGGTAGGTCAGTCGGTGATGCTCAAGGCTGATGAGGACAGCCGCACCGAACCAAGCCCGCACGGATTCGCGCCTGAGCGCTTTCCGCCGGTTCCTTGGTTTCGTCGGGCCGGGTTTCCTGGTCTCGGTCGGTTACATGGATCCGGGCAACTGGGCGACCGACCTCGCGGGCGGTTCGCAGTTCGGCTACGCGCTTCTCTGGGTGATCCTGCTGTCGAACCTGATGGCGATCCTCTTCCAGCACCTCTGCGTGCGCCTCAACGTCGCCACCGGCCTCGACCTCGCGCAGGCCTGCCGGGCGCGTTATTCGCCGCTCGTCGGCAAGTTACTTTGGTTCGCGGCCCAGCTGGGCATCGTTGCCATGGACCTCGCCGAGCTGCTCGGCTCGGCCATCGCGCTGCAGATCCTCTTCGGCGTCCCGCTGTTCTTCGGCGCCCTCATCACCGCGCTGGACGTGCTCGTGCTGCTCGCGCTGACGCGCCTTGGCTACCGCTGGTTGGAATCGCTCGTGGCGGTGCTCGTGCTCACGATCGCGGCCTGCATCGGCGTCGAGCTCCTGCTCGCGCAGCCGGTCATGGCCGACCTCCTCAAAGGCTTCGTCCCGACGGAGGAGATCCTGCGCCGCCCGGGCATGCTCTTCGTGGCCCTCGGCATCGTGGGCGCCACGGTGATGCCGCATAACCTTTATCTTCACTCGTCGATCGTCGGCCAGCGCGCCCAGGGCACGACGGAAGCCGAACGTCGCGAGGCGATGCGCTTCGCGACCTACGATTCCACCCTGGCGCTGACCTTCGCGTTCTTCGTCAACGCCGGCCTCCTGGTGCTCAGCGCCGCGGTCTTCCACCAGTCGGGCCAGACCGGCGTCACGGACATCCGCGAAGCCCATCGTCTGCTCGACGGCGCGCTCGGTTCGACCGTCGCGGGGACGCTCTTCGCCGTGGCCTTGCTGGCCTCGGGCCAGAACGCCACCATCACCGGCACCATGGCCGGCCAGATCGTCCTGGAAGGCTTCCTGAAGATCAAGAAGGCCGGCTGGATCGTGCGCGTGGCGACCCGCCTCGCCGCGCTCGTGCCGGCCTTGCTGGTCATCGGGTTTGCCGGGGAGGGCAGGGTGGAGAACCTGCTTATCTGGAGTCAGGTCATCCTCAGCTTGCAGCTCGGCTTCGCCTGCTGGCCGCTCGTCCGCATGACGGGCGACGCCCGGTTGATGGGCGTGTTCGTCGCGCCGCGCTGGATCAGCATCCTGGGTTGGGTCGCGACGGTATTGGTCGTCGGAGCTAGCTTGTGGTTCGTTGTTGGTGTATTTTAATACAAATAACTGATAGTCATATGTTTAAGTATTTACATATGTGGGATTTTATAGGCTCGACTTCTAATCCTGTTATCTTAACTAATGTAGTCATAAATTAACTGTGCAGTCTGCCTCCGCCCATCATGTCCGCCATGCGATCTCTTATCCTCGCTCTTCTCGCCGTATCCTCCTTGGTCGCGGCCGATCAGCCAGTCGTCTTGCGGGTGGGCTTCTTTCCTAACCTGACGCACGCGCCAGCACTGGCCGCACGCCAGTTGGAAAGAGAAGGGAAAGACTTTCATCAGGGCAACCTTCCGGCCGGGGTTAAGTTGGAGTGGCGTTCTTTCAACGCCGGTCCTTCCGCCATGGAGGCCCTTGTCGCCGGAGCCATCGATGTCACTTACGTTGGTGCCTCGCCGGTCATCAACGCCCATGTCCGCACGAAGGGCCGCTCGATCCGCGTCCTCGCGCCGGTCGCTTCCGGCGGCAACGCCTTGGTCGTGCGCAAGGGCTCGTCCCTGCGCTCACCTGCTGATTTCCGGGGTCGTCGTATCGCCACGCCGCAACTCGGCAATACGCAGGACGTCGACGCCCGCGTCTGGCTGCGCTCCGGCGGACTCAATATCACCATCGCCGGCGGCGACGCCCAGGTGCTCCCCGCGCAGAACGCCGAGCTCATCGCGCTCTTCAAGCGTGGCGACGTCGACGCCGCTTGGACGGTCGAACCTTGGGTGACGCGCCTCGTGGATGATTTCGGCGGCGAGATCCTCGTCGAGAATCACGACTCGATCATCACCGTGCTGGCGTCTTCCCAGAAGGCCCTCGATGCCAAAGGCGAAGCGGTTAAGGCCTTCGTGCGTTCGCACTATCTGCTGCGAGACCGCTTGGTCGCGGACCCGGTCCTGCTCGAGCGTCTCTCTCGCGAAGCCTTGGGAGCCGAATCGCGTTCCGCTGCGCCGAAAGCCGAACTCATCGCCCCCGCGCTCCGCCGGATCCGCTGGGATCAGCCCGAAGATACCGCCCTCCGCCTCCATCGCTTAACGGAGTCCTTCGCCAAGGCGCAGTCCGATTCTCGCGCTTGCGGTCTGCTCACCGGTGAAGCTCCGGTGGCGCCCTTGTTGCAGGCTCTGGTCGCCGACCTTCCCGCCGTCCGAAAGTAACCCTCCTTGCTTTCTGCGGCCCGTTCACGCTAATCACTCGCCTTCATGCCGGCCCACCCGTCCAGCGAATCTCCTTCCCAGCTCACGCTGAGCCACGTGACCAAGCGTTTCAACGGACGCTCCGGTCTCGTCACGGCCGTGGAAGACATCAATCTGCAGGTGAAGGAAGGCGAATTCCTCGTGCTCGTCGGTCCGTCGGGTTGCGGCAAGTCCACCTTGCTCAGCCTGCTCGCAGGCTTGGAGCAGGTCGACGAAGGTTCGATCAAGCTCGATGGCGCCGATGTCGTCGAGCCCGGCCGTGACAGGCTGGTGATGTTCCAGCAGGATGCGCTCTTTCCTTGGCTCGATGCATTGGAGAACGTGCTTTTCGGCCTGCGCCTCAAGCCGGGTCTCACTGACGCCGAGCGCACCGAGGCCGCTCGCTACTACCTCGACCTCGTCGGCCTGGCCGACAAGGAGAGGGCCCATCCGCACGAGCTTTCCGGCGGCATGCGCCAGCGCGTGGCCCTCGCGCGCTCGCTCGCTCCTAATCCGCGCGTGCTCCTGATGGACGAGCCGTTTTCCGCCCTCGACGCCCTGACGCGCGACCAGCTCTACGGCGACATCCAGAAGATCTTCACGCAGCGGAAGAAGACCATCGTGCTCGTGACGCATAACATCCGCGAGGCGGTCTGCCTCGGCGACCGGGTCGTGCTCCTCTCCCCTAACCCCGGCCGCGTGCGTCAGGTCTTCAACATCGATCTTCCGCGCCCGCGTCGCATCAACGACCCGGCCCTCGCCACCTTGGCCGCCGACATCACCAACGCCCTTTCCGCCCATCTCGCCGAACCGAAGGAGGGCCTCGTATGAAAACTCCCCGTGCCCTCGTGCCGATCGTCATCGGCCTGCTGATCCTGGCCGGATGGGAATGGTTCGTCCGTTCCGGTCGCGTAGACGACGTGCTTGTCCCCGCGCCCACGCAGATCGGCGAATGGTTCTGGTCCGCCCTTCGCGATGGCTCCCTGGCTTCGGCCACGTGGGTCACGATGCGCCGCCTGATGCTGGGCTTCGTCATCGGCGCCGCCATCGGCATCCCGGTCGGCGCCCTTTGCGCTCGTTCGAGTCTCGCTCGCGATACCATCGGCATCCTTTCCCTCGGTTTGCAGACGCTCCCGTCGGTGTGTTGGGTCCCCGTGGCCATCATCGCTTTCGGTCAGAACGAGGCCGCCGTCCTCTTCGTCGTCGTCATGGGCACGGTCTGGGCCGTGGTCATCGCGGTCCAGGAATCGGTGCTTTCCGTCCAGCCCCTATATCTTCGCGCGGCGATGACGATGGGTTCCCGTGGTTGGCACCTCTGGACCCACGTGATCTTCCCGGCGGCCCTGCCCGGTGTGATCAGCGGCCTCAAGCAGGGTTGGGCCTTCGCCTGGCGCTCGCTGATGGCAGCCGAGATCTTCGTGGTGATTCTCTCCGGCTTCGGATTGGGGTCCCTCCTGCACGCGGGTCGCGAACTGCTCCGCATGGACCAGGTCGTGGGTGTGATGCTTGTCGTCGTGGGCGTAGGGCTGCTGGCGGACCTGATCTTCTTCTCGCCGATCGAGCGCTGGTTGCGTCGTTCCCGCGGGCTGGAGCGCTAAGCCGTCGCCTTTCCTCCTCGCCCTCGGGGCCGGGGAGGCCCTACCTTTGGGCAAATGTTTATCGACGAAGCCAAGGTTGAACTGAAGTCCGGTGACGGCGGCCACGGCTGCGTCAGCTTCCGTCGTGAGAAATTCATCCCGAAGGGCGGACCCGACGGTGGTAACGGCGGCAAGGGCGGCGACGTCGTCCTGGTCTGCGACCGTAACGAAGGCGACCTCCAGGCTTACCGCTGGCAGCCGCACCGCCGCGCCCGCAACGGGGCTCCGGGCATGGGCCGCCAGTGCGCCGGTCCCGATGGCGGCGACCTGATCCTGCCGGTGCCTCCGGGCACGCAGGTCCTCGAAGAAGGCTCCAACCGTCTCGTCGCCGAGCTGACCGAACACGGCGAACGCGTCGTGCTCCTCGCCGGCGGCAAGGGCGGCCTGGGCAACATGAACTTCAAGAGCTCCGTCAACCAGGCTCCGCGTCGCACGACTCCCGGCTACCCGGGCGAAGAAGGCAGATTCCGCATCGTGCTCAAGACGATCGCCGACATCGGCCTCGTGGGCTACCCGAACGCCGGCAAGTCCACGCTGACGAACCTCCTCACGGCCGCCCGCCCGAAGATGGCGCCGTATCCGTTCACGACCCTCCATGTCAACGTGGGCGTGATCGACTATACCGACCGCTTCGACCGCATCGTGATGGCCGACATCCCGGGCCTCATCGAAGGCGCGCACGAGAACCGCGGTCTCGGCCACCAGTTCCTCCGCCACGTCGAGCGCTGCTCGCTGCTGGTCTTCATCATCGACATGGCCGGCAGCGAGAACCGCGAGCCGTGGGACGACCATCGCATCCTCGAACGCGAACTCCGCCTCTACTCGCCGATCCTCGCCGCGAAGCCGCGCATCATCGTGGCCAACAAGATGGATCTCCCGGCCGCCGCCGCGAAGCTCAAGAAGTTCCAGGAACGCGTGAAGGATATGGTCATCCCGATCTCCTGCTACTCGCAGGAAGGCATCCAGGAATTCCGCGATAAGCTCTGGGCCGCCGTGAAGGGTCCGGTCGATCAGCGCCCGAAGGCCCCCGCTCCCTACGTCGAACCCGCCGTGGCCAAGCGCCTGGCCAAGGTCCATCCCGCCAAGGTCGTCGCCCCCAAGGCGAAGGCTAAACCGGCCGCTGCCAAGCCCGCCAAGGCGAAGAAGGTCATGCCGAAGGCCAAGCCGCTCGCCAAGAAGGCCAAGGTCGCCGCGAAGAAGTCCGCCAAGCCGGTCGCCAAGAAGAAGCCGGTCAAGGTCGTGGCCAAGAAGAAGGCCGCCCCGGCGAAGAAGGCGGCCTCGAAGTCGAAGGCGAAGAAGAAGTAAGTTACTTCTTCTCCGGCGCGCCCTTGAGTTCCTTGAACTTGAGGGACTCGGAGTTGAGGCAGTAGCGCAGGCCGGTCGGAGCCGGGCCGTCCTCGAACACGTGGCCGAGGTGGCAGTCGCAGCGCGCGCAAAGGATCTCGGTGCGGGTCATGCCGTGGCTCTTGTCGGTGATGGTCGCGATGTTCTCCTTGGAGACGCCCTGGAAGAAGCTCGGCCAGCCGGTGCCGGAGTTGAACTTGGCGTTGGAGGAGAAGAGCGGCAGGTCGCAGCAGACGCAGTGGTAGGTGCCGGTCTTCTTGTTGTCGAGCAGCGTGCCGCAGAACGGACGCTCCGTGCCCTTGGCGCGCGTCACGAAATACTGCTCAGGGGTGAGCATGGCCGCCCATTCGGCGTCGGTCTTGACGACCTTGTCGACGAGCACGGGCTTCCCGACGCCGCCTTTGCCGTCGTCGAGCGTGACGAGCACCTGGGGGACCTTGGCTTGGGCGGATTCTTTCATGGGCTTGGATTCGGTAGAGGGGGAGGGCGCGACTTTCTTGTCGTTGTTCGCGGTGAGGGCGTACGTGAGGGCGGCGAGGGCGAGGACGCCGGCGGCGAGGAACCAGGTTTTCATGGTCATGATCTTAGCTGAAGGATTTGCCGCAGCCGCAGGTGCTGCTGGCGTTGGGGTTGCGCACTTCGAAGCCCTTGCCGTGCAGGCCGTCGTCGAAATGCACGGTGGAGCCGTCGAGGTAGGCGTGGCTGGTGGGGTCGATGAGGATCCTCATGCCCTGGCTCTCGAATTCGAGGTCGCCTTCCTTGCGCACGTCGAAGGCCATGCCGTATTCGAAGCCGGAGCAGCCACCGGTCTCCACGAGGACGCGGAGGACGGACTCCGGGTTGGCCTGGGCTTTCTGCAGCACCTTGATCTGCTGGGCAGCGGCTTCGGTGAGGTTGATCATGCCACTAAGTTTAGGGTCATTCGACGGGAGTCAAGGGGCGGCCGCCGTCCGGGGCTTTTCCTTGGCTATCCGGGCCGGAGGGATAGGCTGGGTTCTGACCCTGCCATGCCGCCCGTCCTCGTCCGCGTCCTCACCTTATCCGTTTTATTGGCCTTCCTTTTCCACTTCGTGATGATGGTCGTCGTCGCGCTCGTGGGCTGGAATGCGGATTCGCTGACGCTCCGTTCGCTCTTCGGCGTCGGTCTGTTCGAGGCCTCGGGCTCCGACTGGCTCTGGATCCTGCTCCTCTGGGGGCTGGCGCTGATGCAGTCGTGCCTCCTCACGTTGCCGCTGCCGGTCTCGTCCGCCCCCGGCGAAAAGACCCCGCTGGGTCCGCGCGTCATCGCCGCCGCCTTCCTGGGCGGGTTGTTCATCGCGATCCCGCTGCTCGCCTCGGTGGACCTCTGTTACCTTTCCGCGAAGGCCGATCCGAAGGGATATAACGCGGAGCCTTACGTGCTCGGCGTCTTGGCGGCCTGGGCGATATCCTGGCTGATCTGGACGCCGATCCTGTTGCACCGTTCGCGTGGGCAGGCTGATGCGGTGGAGCGATTCGTGGGCAGGAACATCGCGGGTTCCGCGGTGGGTCTGGCCCTCTGCCTGCCTTGGTACTTCGTGTTACGTCGCAAGCAGTCCTGCTACTGCGGTCTCGGCACTTTCTGGGCTTTGGTGCTGGGACTTTGGTCCCTGCTGGTCATCGGCGGTCCGTTGCTCTTCGTGCTCGCGCGCGACCGGCGTCTCCGCGCCGGCGTGCGCGCCGGCTGAGCTCAGAGCGCGCAGCCTTGCTGGGTCTCGCGCGTGGGCCGGGCGATGAGGCCGCGGTGCGGTTCGTCCGGATAGGTTTCGCCGGCGCGTTCGCCCAGCAGATGCGCGTCGCAGCATTTCAAGAGGTCCGGCAGGTTGTCGGTCCGGCGCATGTCGTGGAGGAACTTGCCTTCGGTATCCACGGCGAGGCCCACGAAGTTCAGGAATTTCTTGAGGCGCCCGGCCTGCTTGTCCGTGGCCTTGGCGGCGTCGCAGCATTCGTCGGCGAGCTCCTGGATGTATGCCCGCACATCCGTCAGCGTGGGCGCGAACGGCGTCAGCCCCTGCTGGACCTCGCGCCATTGGCGGAAGACCCACGGGTTCCGGATGGCGTGCCGGCCCATCATCATGCCGTAGGCCTTGGTCTCGGCCAGCAGGCGCTGGGCCTTGGCGGCGGAGGTGACGTCGCCGTTGGCGATGACGGGGCAGGGGACGGAAGCGACGGCCTTGGCGATGGCGACGTAATCCACTTCGGACCAATA
>Ga0222712_10002272_pt1 | contig 22244 bp, 25 predicted proteins | sample C33_657DmetaG_FD_165043 | JGI IMG/M metagenome (GOLD analysis project Ga0222712, IMG submission 165043) | Estuarine water microbial communities from San Francisco Bay, California, United States - C33_657D | ecosystem: Environmental > Aquatic > Marine > Unclassified | place: USA: California... | reverse complement strand
ACCGTGACCCTTACTTCCCACCAAACCAAGTTTTGATTGGACACAAAGGAACGTCATTGTTAGACACAGGTTACATCTACGCACCGTATGTACCTCTACAATTAACACCTACAATGTACAACCCATTCAACTTTACACCTATTAAAGGTATTATGACACGTTACGCTAAGAAAATGGTTAACAACCGTTTCTACGGACGTATCACAGTTGACGGTGTTCGTACATTCGACTTAAGAGAATTGAGATAATCAATATCTTATTAGATACCGAAAAGGAGACAAGAAATTGTCTCCTTTTTTTGTTTAGTTTGTTTTGCTCATTCGTAATGTTAAAATACACAATTATTGGGACAATTCGTAATTTACATTTGTCAATATTGTGTTAACTGTTTATATTTATTTAAAACCTTAATTATGAAATATTTTATCTTAACAATCATGACCTTATGGTCAATATTTATTCACTCCCAATGTAATCAATACCAAGTCTATGAAAGTTTTGGTGCGACCACTATACCAACTCAAGGAGGTACATGGACTCAAAATTCAATGATTTCCTCACTTAATAACCCAAGAACGGGTATTAGGGATTTAGCGTTTAATGCAACAGGTGATTGGATTAGAACCCCAATGTTATCTAACGTTAATAGTCTTTCATTTTGGTACAGGAGAAGTGCAAATACAACCGCTTGGAGTTGTGTTATTGAAACGTCACCTGATAACGTTACATGGACCTCAAGAGGGACTATAACAACAATCACAACAACATATCAACAATATACGTTAAACTTGAATTCATTAGGTTTAAATAATGTTTACGTTAGAATTAGGGATACAAGAGCGAGTGGTGCACAGGAAAGATATCTTGATGATTTATCTTGGGTTTCTTCGACCTCTATAAATAATACATTAATACCATTCCCATTGGCGGGTAATTGTTCCCAAACAGTTGGGTCTACTATTTTACGAATAACGGACCATGGTGGTCCTACAGATTCTTATGGTGATAATTTAAACCAAATTATTACTTATACTCCGTCAGACATTACTAAAAAGTTACAATTAATTTTCTCATCGTTTAATCTTGAAACTAGTTATGATACTTTATTCATCTATAATGGGTCAACGATAAGTTCACCTGTAATTGGTATGTATACAGGAACTTCATTACCACCATCAGTTATTACTTCATCAACAGATGGTAGTCTTACACTTCGATTTAAAACAGACGTTTCTAATATAGGTACATGGGCAGGATTTGACGCAACAATTGAAATGATTACACCATTACCTGTTGAATTACTGTATTTTGAAGGTAAACCCGTTTCAAATACTAATTACTTATATTGGTCAACCGCGTCAGAACATAACTCAGATTATTTTGAAATTCTACACAGTGTGAATGGTGAAGTATGGGAATCTATTGGACAAATTACTTCATCAGGTAATTCAACAATCAAAAACGACTATCACTATTATCATAACTCACCCGAACACGTATTCAATTATTACATATTAAAACAAGTTGATTATGATGGTGTGTATAAAACCTATAATCCAATTGTGATTAATAACAGAATTAAAGACAAAAAAATTATAAAATACATTAACATCCTTGGACAAGAAGTGGGACCAAATGAAAATGGTGTTATTTTTATTACTTATGAGGATAATTCGGTGATAAAAACTATAAAATAAAAGTATTTATATACATGAATACTTTAAGAGGATTAATTAAAGAAAATCTTTTATTAGAAAAACGAATTGGTCAGATATCCGCAAACTTTGAGATTGTTATAGGGTTTGATATTATCACCACTAAACATTCTAAAGATAGGAGTGGTGGTAGAAACCTTGAGAATTATAATCAAAGACCTGTTGAGAATAGAGAAATTGTTGAGGTTGTTAGTCAATTTAAAAAGGACATTGCTGAAAAAATTATCATGGGAGAAATCAAAGACCAAGATAATTTTGTAATCATATCAAACCAATGGGAATTGGCAATGCCGATTATTGCTGAAAAGGAATCAAACACTTATTGGAAACTTATTGTAAAATCAGTATTCAGACAATCAGAAACTCACAAATTCTTATACGGAAGAAACCAAGTGGTTTTAGAGAAATAAATGAGGGTTGTATCTGAATCGTTGCCTCCCCCATTCTGTGTGATTAATCGTATCTAAATCGTTCCCTTCAACCACAATACAAAGGTAATGATTTTTTCCGTCCCTACAAGATTTTTTTATTATTTTTTTGATATTTATAAATAAAATATCAAATGAAAAAGATTTATCTTAATGAAGAACTTAATTCAATGAAATACCTTTTTGATTATAAAAGAGGTAGAGTTATTTCTGAACAAGTTACTTATTATAAAGGTGCCGATGGTAAAGTTGGTGTTTTTAATGGTCCATACGCTTTACCACAAGGTGCGGTCGCAATAACCCAACAGGAATACAATACCGCAAGTTCTGTACAGTCAACACCTCAACCCTCTCAACAAACGGCACCACAAGCGTCAGTAACAACCCCTCAAACAACACAACAACCAACTACACCACAACAACCAGGTTCAGGGTCAGACGCCTTAGAGTTACAAAAACTTCTAAATAGTAAATTCCAAGCAGGACTTAAAGAAGATTCTAAAATTGGTCAATTAACTGTTGCCGCAGCCTTAAAAGCATTAGGCGGAGTACCTAAAGGTAAAACAAATTCGTCCACAACTACTACGACCACTGCTAAACCTACAGGGTCATCAACAACTCAAACAAATAATTTAACACAGACAAATACTCAAACTCAAGGTCAACCATCTGTGGATAAAGGACATAATAGTACTGAAGAGGCGTAATAGTAAAAAAAAAATAAACAAATAGTTATATATAAAACAAAGGTAAAAATGAAAAAATTATATTTTTTAAATGAAGAAGAATCAAATAGAATTTTGAATCTTCACAAAAACGCAATTAAAAGACAATATTTGTCAGAACAAGTTTCTGACGACCAAGAATTAGATGAAATTGATTTTGGTAGAGTCGCCTCAGGTTTCGCAGCGGGAGCCGCGGGAGGTGCGTTAGTTGGTGGTGTTGGTGCGATTCCTGGAGCGATTATCGGTGGAGGTGCCGCATTATTAAGTCAGGCATTTGGTGGAAGTTATTCTGCGGACGCGGCTAAGAAAATCTTATCAGCATGTAGTAAAAAATCTGAAGTTGGTCCTCCTAAAATGAATAGACAAACATTAAATGCAATTGCCGATGGGATTAACGCGGCGATTGAAGGTATGGGTACTGATGAAGATGCAATTAAATCTAATTTAAGTAAAATTCAATCAATCCCTGATTTATGTGGTATGGCGTCTACTTATCAGACGAGACATGGTGAAAGTTTATTTGACGCTATTGACGGTGATATTGATAGTCCTAACGAATGGAAAACATATGTATTTTTACCATTGTTAAATGCGTACGAAAACACTAAAGAGGCAGCGGCGAAAGCGGCAGCGGCAAAACCTAAAACTGATGGTACAACTACCACAACACCTGGTAAGACGGTTACTAAAGGTACGGTCAGTAAAGGTACGGGTACAGGAGTTCCTACTATAGCACCGAAAGTTAAATCAATCCAATCTAAGATTGGTGTGAGTCAAACAGGAACTATGGACCAAGCTACTATAGATGCTTTAATGAGTAAATTAGGTGGTGGTAGTACACAAACAACACCAGCGGTATCATCAACACAACAAAGTGGTGGTGTTGCATAATTAAATAAAAAATTTTAACAAAAAAATATTATGAAAAGAAGATTAGTGATAAGTGAAGGTGAAAGGTCAAAAATCCTTAACATGCACGGGTTCAAACAAATGTTATCTGAAGCAACTTTGGTTGACGTTCAAAAAATATTAAACGACAAATTTGGAGCTGGTTTAACACCTGATGGTAAACTTGGCCCTAAAACGGTCGCAGCAATTGAGAAGGCGTTAGGTGGTTCACCTGCGGCCCCAACCAATAACAAACCTGAAGAGATTACAAAATTAACTCCAAAACCTTTAACTCAAATCCCAACAAATGTTAGTACAGAATTAGCAGGTCGTGGAGAAAGTAGTAGCGCGGGTGTTTAAACCTTAATACAATCAATTATTCTACTTGCAGTGGAATAATTTGTTGCTAAAGGAATATCATGTACATTACAAATCCTTAATAACATACTGACATCCACTTGATGTGGATGAACTTCCAAGGGGTCAATGAAGAATATAACTACATTGACCTCTTTGTTTATTATCATAGAGGCGATTTGAGCATCACCACCCATAGGTCCACTAAACATTGTTTGTACTTTCTGTAATCCTGCATGAATTAAATGTTTACCTGTTGTCCCTGTTGCCACCACCTCAACATTATCTGAGGTAAAGAACGGTAATCGTTTCATTACAAAAGACACCATATCAGCCTTTTTACCATCATGAGCAATTAATGCTAATTTAATCTTGTTCATTAATTTCCTCTTTTTTAGATAATACTCTTATACATTTAGAAATAACCTCAGACTCTCCTAAAGAATAAACCCCCGATTCATGTGCATATCTAACTGCTTGAACTAATAGATATGTAGAATGTTCTTTATCCATAGTCTGTAGTAATACATCCAAATGGTCTTCGTTGAGTAAGGGAATTGTATTAAATAATTTCCCAAATATTTGTTGTTCTTCCATTTCCATAATTTACGATATTTATAAGTATAAGTATTAATTTTTATAATGTTAAGAGATATCGTAAATAAGGTGAAGAAGGAAATCCTAAAAGAGGCCACGGGAGATTCATCGGGGAGTAGAGGGTCGTATGTAGGACCATTATCCTTAGGTGTTAAAGAATTTGATAAAAACGCATTATCTCCATTTAACATACCTGTATCAAAATACAATGATGCAATGTTAGAGTATGATAGTTACGATGGTAGTATGGACGAACCCAAAAAACAAATTAAAAAGATTGAGACTAAAGCAAAAAAACAATCTGACTACCTTAAAAAACATCCTAACCTAACATCAAGTGATGATGACGGTAATAATATAAATCAAACACCAGGTTATAAAAAGAAAATAGTTCCTATTAAAGAAAGTGGAACATCAATTAGTGCGGGACCTTATAATGGTCCGATAGAACTTGGGTTAAAGAAATGGAAAAAACAACAGTTAGGACCATTCCAAGAATTTGTCGATACTGACTACAATCACCAAAAAAAACAAAAAACTTTAAAGAATAATCTTAAAACGGTTGTAGGTGTTTGGGAAAAAAATTCTGACGGTACTTACGATACTGACGAACATGACGTTCATACTGTTAATGAATGGATTGAGGTTACAGATGATTTAATTGTTGAAGATTTAGGTGTGTGGTTTGGAACCAAAAAGAAACCTAAAGGTAGTAGTCAACCTAAAGGTCCTTGGGTTAATATATGTAAAAAAGTTGACGGTCATCATCCTCCATGTGGAAGACCTGACGCTTCAGATAAGTCATATCCTAAATGTAGAGCCGCTGGTGTTGCGGGTAAAATGAGCGATTCTGAAAAACGTTCAGCATGTAATCAAAAAAGAAAGGCTGAAAAAACACATTCTAAAAGTGGAACAGGTAATTCACCAAAAATGGTTAGTTACAAACCAAGAAAAAATCAAAATGAATCACTTAAAGACGTAATCAAAGACGCTCTACGTAGTTTAATCTAAACTCTTGATTCTATCGTGAATATTCTTTAATGAGAATTTAATTTGAGTCATAATCTCATCTTCATACTCTTTTCTAATCTTTTCAGTTTTACCGTCATACATTGTAGTGATTCTATCCCAATCTCTTTGGCATACCCTAACATCATAATGATAAACGTGATTAGTAATACTAATATTTCTTTCATCTAAAATTACGAATAACCCAAGGTCTTCATTTTTAATATATCTCACCATTGATAATGGGGCGATTAAGAACTTAGAATTAGCATGTGAAATCATACTACGACATATGGACAAACACAAAGTCTCTGTTTCAGATATTTTTGTTTCGTTTTGTAACCATTTGTATTTTGTTTTTAAACGCCATTTTACATACAATCGTCTAAACAACTTTCTTAATTTGAACATAATTTTTATTTTAATACAAATTTAGAAATTTTTTTCCATAAAAAAAAGGACCTGAGTCCTTTTTATTTAACAATATGGTGATGAACATCGTTTTTTACCATCTAAACCTGGCATCCTACCTTTACATACTTGGACGGCAAAGCCGTTTGCATAAGCGGAAGGGTAAACTTTAAATTTAGATTTAGCGGCTGATTTTCCTCTTGTGCATAGTTTTGTACCTGATTTTTTTTTACCTTCCATCATGACATTATCCATATCTTCAGAGTCATCTTTTTTTGTTTCATTCATCAAGAAATCAAATACTTGGTCAATAGATTCTTTTGCAGTTGCAATATGGTCTTGAGCCCAATCATGACCATTCTCTAATATGTCATGAAGTTCTTCTTCATTTAAATCTAATAACAATCCTGTTTGTCTATGGATTTGTTGTAGGTTACTAAAGAACATATATCTATCAGTTTCTTGTTCTTTAAGGACTTTAGAAATTAACCTTGTTAATTCCGTTTCATTTATTCTTACTACTTTCATTTTAATCTTTGATTTTGTATGTGTTCATATATGCCTTCTCAGCATATTCTAAAAACTTATCTCCATAGATACGACATAATCTGTTCATAACTAACTGAGGGTTCTTTCTCATATAACGAAGGATATCGGCAGGTATTTGTTCATCATACTTGCCGAATAATCCTTGTATTTGTTTTTCTCTTGGAATCATTTTAACATGAGGTTCCACAGTGAATTCAGGTTTTCCAATTGTATCATCAAACTCTTCTTCATTAAGAATTCGTTTAACAATTCTGTTTAAATCAGATTCGGTTAATTTTACAACTTTTTTCATTGTTAAGAATTTAAACCGTTCATGCCTCCTAAAACGACCGCATCTAATAAAACAACTGCTTTACCTTGTTCGTTTAACCACGTTGGGTGTGGAGGTGTTATTGATACAGTGTTTCCACTACAATCAAGTATACATTCATTGTATTCAGTTCCTGCTGAAAATGGTGCTAATGCGTCCTCAATATTTGAGAATAAATATGACGGATTTATAATTGACATAATTTTGTTTTTTTTTTAATAGTAATAGTTTATTATTTCGTAAGCTTCTACACCTCCTGTAGTAAATATAGGACCGTTAGCCAATACATTATCAATATTTGTTTTAGTCATTGTACGTGTTGTAACATACTCACTAACTCCTGTTCTAACATATAACATAGTGTTAAGTAATTGACCACATTCATCACAACTATCATAATTTCTAAAATTAGTTGCGGTAAATAATGAAAAATTAAGTGTATTTACAAATGGTGTTAAACTTGACCAAGTAACTCCAGTATTTGATGTACTTTGTCCACCACAAATATCTTTATATAAATTATCCGCATCATTTGAATTTATTAACAATATTACATTTGGGTCACAAGTTAACGGTTGTGTCGGAACTGTTATGGTTGGTCCTGAATAAATTGCTGATTGGTTATTAACTCTAAAGTTTGTAATATTTCCTAAAAATTTACCGTCATTATTAATTTGATTACCAATAATTAAAGGTTCTGTATTAGAGGTATCAGTATTGTCAATTTGGTCTGCTAAAACTTGTATACCATTAACATACACATTCCATAAATGGTCAACACCGTTAAAATATCTTGTTATTGCAAAATGAACCCATTTATTTTGTAAATCGTTTAAATCAAGTCCTAAAGTATATGTGTTACCACTAACCCAAAGAAGACCCCCACCTTCAAAAGAGACTTGAATTGCATTTCCATTACCAATTCCGTAAGTACCAATTGAGAATGGTCTTGAGTTAAAACCACCTTCCCAATATTGGAACCATTCTATTGTTAAATCAAAAACACCTCCAAACCCAAACTGACCACCTGAGTTATCAACTTGGACCATAGTGTCGTCAACACCGTTAAAATACATACTACCACCAAGACCACCACCTTGATTTAATTGAGGGGTTGTAATTAATCCATTATCAATACCACATACCGCCGCTCTAGTATTTACGTTTGCTTTGATATATTTTAACTCAGTACCTGTTGGTAAATAGATATTAGAATTTAATCCATCACAAGTATCAAATGAATGTAACTCATATTCTTCTCCAATGAACAATTCTAGCATTCTATCCATAGGTGAACTAAATCTACCACCAACTATTAATAGTTTAGATAATAATAATTCTGTTGTATAAACTATTGCAGATAACTGAAATGTGAATGTGGTATCTAAAGTACCATCAGAATTTAATCTCACTAAATGTGATGTACTATCATAGTATGTATTATTATCACCATAACTACTAAATCTACCACCTACAATAATTTTACCATTCGGTAATAATGTTAAATCGAATACCGCTTCACTAAACCCACCGTCATTATCCCAATCACGAGTTGTAAATGTTTCATCAATTATATATGTTCTATTAACTTTAACTAATCTAACAATATTTTCAGGAATATTAGTTTGGTTATAATTAATAAGATTATTTCCGAATCCACCACCAATAATAATTAACTTACCGTCAGGTTGTTGAACAATTTTATTAACCCTCGGTGTGTTACCATTATCAACATTAAACCCTTCACCAAAGTCAGGTAATACTTCACCTGTTGACGTTAATTTAACTATACCTCTAACTGTTGTTCCATTATACCAAGTGAATCTACCACCAACAATAATGTTTTCAGTATATGTTATAGGACTATTGTTTGACCATACAAAAGGTGCGTTTCGAATTGTCTCAAGATTAAGTGTGAAAACTTCATCACCATCAAAACCATCACCCATAACAAATGTAGGGTCAGGAGAACCATCAGAATTTAATCTAACAATTTGAGGACAATAAAAATCATAATAATGACTAAAACGACCACCGACAACAATTTTACCATCTTTTTGAATGACAATTGTGTTAACGGTATTATCAAATTCAGAACCCCATGTAAATCCTTGGTCAATAGAACCGTCAGAATTTAATCTGATAATACGGTTCGATAATTCATTATTATAATTGTTAAACTCACCACCGATTAAAATCTTACCATCAGATTGTAATGCTATTGTTCTAATAACACCATCAAATCCTGAACCTCTAAAATATTCGGGAGAATTAACACTTGTACTTATTTCGTCATCACAATTATCTAAAATATAATCAGTTTCATTATTTACTGATAAACATAATACAGTATTACCAGGAGTATAATTAGGGTCTAATGGTTCTGTTGGTACAGTGAAATTTTCAGTATATATTGCATTACCATTATTAACTCTAAAATTAGTTATATAACCTTTGAATCCTCTATTATCGTAAGGATTATCAGTATTACCAATTAATAATGGACTTCCTTGACTAAAAGAAATTTCATAAAGAAGTTCACCAAGTTCAATCCCGTCTTGGAAAATTCTCCATATATAATCATCTCCATCGTAGTATCTTGTAATTGCAAAGTGACACCATACATCGTTTATTGGATTTATTGTATATCCGTACTCATCACCATCAACAACCAAAATAACACTATTACCCTCAAAATATACTCGTATTAATCTATCTTGATAATCAAATGCGGTTGGTTTAGAATGAGTTAAATCACCTGTAAAGTATTGGAACCACTCAAACGTAAAATTATTATTTCCTAATTCCCATACCCCTACATTAGTGTCGGCAGATAAATTACATAATGGTGTACCGTCAAAATATATACTACCTGATGTTGTATAACTAAATGGTGTTTTAGTACTCCAAATAGGTAAGTTACAATAAACATTATTAAATGTGTCATCTAACGAACCATCAGCGTTTATTCTCATAAAATTGTTTACGTTAACCTCAAGGTATTGGTTAAAGTCACCTCCGACTAATATCTTACCGTCAGGTTGCTCAACTGTCGTATAAACAAAAGAACCATCAAATCCAGAATTTAAGAATCCGTAATTTAGAATACCTTCAGGACTCATTTTAGTCAATCCTAATTCACAAATGATTTCACCATCAAAACTATCATCAGTAAATTCAACTACACTGTAAATTTCAGGAGTTCCCCCTGAAATTAATTCATAAGGACCCCATTGGTAATAATTATTTATATATTTCACAGGATTATCACCTGTCGGTACTAATATCCCTACAGTATTATAATATGTTTTATGAATTAAAGAGACATATTCATCCTCTTCAATACAAGATGCTACGTTATAATAAAGTCCATTAGCATCAATTGCTTCATCACAAGAAGTGTAAGGAGCGTACTTAATAGATGGGAGATATTCCCAAATTGGAAAAGGGACATTCCAATCTAAATCTACTGATGTTATTTGTGCTGCGAACTTATTAAAGTGCCTACCTTCACCATCTAAAACTAAATCAATAAATAATATATACCAACCTCATATTTTTTATCAACTACCCAAACAGGTAAAAATTGATTGTAATAAGGTGCTAAACAATCCTCAACAGTTACTAATTTATAATTGTTCACATAAGCGTCTTGACAATTATCATATTCATTAACCATTGAATAATCAATAATATTAGATGGGTATTCATAAGTTACATAACCGCAAACCGTTACTGAAGGATTTTGAATACTTTGGAAACTATACGTTGGCCCGTCAATAATTAATGGGGTTAATGAACCAACAACATATGTTACAGTTTCATCATAGAAAGGTTGAGCACAGGCCTGAACGGTATATGTGTACGGATAAACTGAAATTGAGTTGTGTAATCTACCGAAGTAGTTAAGTGGATATACTGTTGGGTTTCCATTACCAAAAAATCCACCAATTAAAATATCGCTATCTTCTAAAACAGTAATGTACTCAACACCACTATTTAAAATGTCATCATAAGAAAAACTATAATCAAATGAACAATCAGAATGAAATCTAACCAACTCATCTATAGAAAGTCTATTATTATTGTTATCATAATAGTTATTAAAGTATCCACCAACTAATATTTTACCATCAGATTGTATTGCTAATGAGTGTACTTGATTATCTAATCCGTAACCAAATAAAGTATCTAACGTACCATTAGAACTTAATCTAACAATGTGACCACTAAATAAATCATTATTGTCAAATAAATAAAAATACCCACCAACAATAATTTTACCGTCTGATTGTAATGCAATTGTCATAACCTCAGCGTCAAATCCATTCCCTGTTTGGAATGTTGTATCTAAAGTACCATCAGAATTTAATCTTGTAATATAATTTTGAGTATTAAACCCATAAGTCGTAAAGTAACCACCTACCAATATTTTACCATCTGATTGTAACTCAATTACATTTACATAACAATCATCGGGACCACTAAATGCGACATCACCATCACCAATTAAGAATGAACTATCAATACTACCATTAGAGTTTAATCTAATAATACGATACGCATCTACATTATTATATTGTGTAAACCAACCACCAACTAAAATTTTTCCATCAGGTTGTACATGAATATCAAGAACCTCATCATTAAATCCATCACCGACATTAAATGTAGTATCTCTACTACCATCAGAATTCAATCTAATTATACGATTAAAAGTATCACAGTCACCGTCTCTATCAAATCGTGTAAAGGCACCACCAACTAATATTTTTCCGTCAGGTTGTATTTCAAGGGTGTAAACAGTATCATCAAAACCTCCACCATAACAATCCTCATTATATGAGATATCAAATGATTCGTCAATTGTACCGTCAGTATTTAATCTTATTAAACGATTATATTCATAACCACTACCATTATAATAGTAGTTAACAAATCCTCCACCAATTACATATCTTCCGTCAGAGTCCACCGCAATATGATATACCGCACCATCAAATCCATCATTTCCATAACCTTCACCTGCAGGGAATGAGTAATCAACAGTTCCCGCAGTAAATGGTAAATCAACACCTAATGGTGCACTAAATGAACGTAGATTAAATGGTGTTGGTGACGATAATGTTTGAGTCTCCCCCGTGATATTTACAGGACCTGTACTTCTAGTTCTTGAAGGTCCATCGTTAGGTACTTTAGTTATAGTAACGGGACCCTCAACGATTGGGTTTGATATACTTACGGTTGAACCACTAAGATTTAGTTTTGTTAGGTCTAATTTAGTAACTTCGGGTTTACCACTCCATCCGATAAAATTTGTATTATTAGTCATTTTACTTTTTTTTTATTTATAAATATCAAATAGATTTACTTCGTATTAACTATTTGGAATTTTATTTGTCGTTTATATGTATTAATTTCCCCACTTGATTCTACTTTAATATCTATAAAATATTCATTTGGAATTTTATCTCTAGTATCAAACATGAAATAATACTCATTAGGTGTTCTATTTATCTTAGTCCAATCTTGAACTTGAACTTCAGTTTGTCCTTCTCTCACATATATACGGTAATAAGAGTCAACTTTTTGTAATAATTTTTGAGTTGTATAAGCTTGTTTAATCACAACCCCCACTTTTCTAATATCGGTATTTAAGATTTTTTCATCTTGTTTAATACCGTAAAAATCAAAACCGTATAATTTAGGGTCAACAGATGTTGTTCCGATTTGAATTGCGTTTTTATACGGATATAATGTAAAGTCATTAAGAATTGCTGGTATATCAAATCCATTTAAACTTAAATTATACCATCTGTCCGAGAATGTACAAGGTGTTTTATAACCTGACAAAGGTGGAATGACAACCTCATATACACCTTTTGTTTTTTGACATGTTGGTAACCCAATTAAACCTGTTATAGGTGTTCCTGTTGAATCTAAAATATCCACACTTGGTAGGATATCTAAATTTACTGGTTGACCATTATCATATAGATAGAGATATAATCTATTAACATGTCCTAATGTGAACAGATTTCTATCGTCTTCGATTAAATCATTGTAATTTGTCTCTAAGAATGGTTCGTAAAATGTTTGAGTATGTCTTGTAAAGAATTGTACTTCGTAAGCATCTGATAGACCTGTTAAGTTTTCAACTTGAGGTTTATAAGCAATACCCCATCCCGCAACATTTAACAATGAACCATCCAAAATACTGTTAATTTCCGCAGTCATATCGAAACTAATGTTTTCATTACCAAATTCAAAATGTTGGATATCAACAATAGTTAGTGAATTAAATGGAACAGTTCCTGTATTTTGATTATTATAAATCCCTGGTTCAGTCCAATCAGTTATTGTTGTGGTTGCCGACCAATTGGATGGTCTGTCTGAAAAACTTTTATCAAAATTACTATAGTTATATATTAAATCCGCAAAATCATAACCAACACCTTCATCCCAAATTTGAGGTTGATTCATATCGTCATCAATATATGGAATTCTAAATAGGATTAAATCAAATGAAGTTGCTCTCATTCTTGATTGAGAGGTTTTAGTGTTTAGTAACTCATCGTTAAAAAACGCAGTATTAACCATTCTTAACGTATGTTTTACTGTATCGGGACAAGTAGTACTGATTGTACCGTCATAAACCTTCTCTAATAGTAGGGAAAGGTCTAAATTGAATATAAAACGACTGTACCCATTTGGGTATTGAGAGCTAGCTAAAGACCCGTAAAAAAGTTCGGTTACAGGATTTCTTCCTGTATTAGTTAGACTGTTAGATACTATCGTGTTATTCTTACTGAAATACGAATTATTTATTGACATCAATGCTTTATTACATAAATATCAATTAATTCGGATATTTTGATTTAAGATTGAATTTTCAGCGTCTGCAAGTATTTGGTCTATCTCAGTTGTTGATTGACCATTACCCGCAGCGACAGAAATAGGAGGAACTGTTGCAGTAGAATGTACGTGTCCCTTTACGTATGAGAACATTTTTCTTAATAGTATCATTAATTCATCACCCCTAACAGTTGGGTAAGTTTGACTTGAAATACTTTTTTCATCCCCGATGAATTTATCTTGAGGAATACCATATAATGTTTGTTGTAAACTTATCTGTCCTTTAGGTCCTGTTGAATCCTGAGATAATAAATAAAGTCTTTGAGCCCCCAATACACCATAAGTAATTGAAGATGGGTTAAACTCTGCAGGTGTTATGGTTTCAGTTTTAACATCGGCCTGTGGACCAATCAAAGGTTTTCCGTTTTTATTTTCAGAAACTAAGAAAAATCCACTTTGTGCCTTACCCGTAGAAACTTTTATTTTAGTGTAGAATCTAAGATAATTAGCAAGTTCCGCAACATCATCGGTTGTTGTTGATGCTGAAAAAGTGTGTCCTTTTTCATATGTTAACTTTGAGGGTGTAACAATAAAAGGGTAAGAATCATTTGAAAAGTTTTGTTGGTTGTTAACAGTATACCCTGTAATATCCAAACGACCCTCAAGTAATCCACCAATAAATTTATTAATTAAATAAATTGCATCGTCATAAGAAACGTTAGTGAACTTAATTTCTTCTAAAGGACCCGTATAGTTAGTCCCAACAGATAATTTTGTAATCGTATTCGCTTTAAAATTTTGAGTGTTAATAATATCTGATGTAGGTAATACGTTATATAACCCAACAGTTCCATTGAAAACATTCTGAGTATTTTCAAGATTATCAATATTCCATATAACCATCTTTTTAACCACTTTTACAATTTCCTGTAGTTTGGTTTTAGTTTCAGGTTCACCCAACACTTTTGTCTGAGTAAAATTAGATAATTGTAAGAATGACCTAAATTGATTACCCACAGGTAATTGACTTGATTTAAGTACTTTTGTTTTACCCGCTCTGATTAAGACATCATTTTCTTTTACGATAACATCCGCAGTCCCTCTACCTAAAAGAGCGTTATCACCTGGCTCGGGGAATACCCCATAACTATTTTTATCACGATAAGTACCGTCAGTATTTCGGATACTTAAACCTTGTTTAATTCTATCCCCTGAAGCTAAAAATTTCTTTGCGCCTTGATAATATTCAAATGGGGTTAACATTGGTGATGAGAACGGTCCTTGAATATAAAATTGGTTTTGGAAAACAAACTTTTTATTCTGGTAAATAATATGAACGTACTCGTCTTTTTTAGGTGTTTGACTAATATAGAATGGAAGTAACGGTAAAAACACAAGAGGGTCCTTACTTGTCCAAATATCAGTCTCCTCATTCCAATTAGGAACCGACGCAATAATATCTCTATAATTTTTAGTTTCAGGAATAATACGAAGACGACCTAACATCATAGGGTCTTGGTCATCGTAAACAATACCTGGAAATATTATTTGATGTATATTTTCACTACTTTCTGTCATTTCTTAATTCTTGAATTGTATTCTTTTAAAATAGTATCATAACTTAATTCTAACTTATCTAAGTGATGTGTTAATTTAACTAAGGTTTCTTTAGTTAAATTAAAGTCTTCTTGGATAAAATCCATAACAAACATTAAATCTTTGTTTGATTGTGACTTATAGTCTTTAATAATTCGTAACGCTTTTTCCGCTTCTTCTTTTTTTGTCATAATTACATTTTTTTACCGAAAGCACTTGTAGGAACAGTTAATCCTGCAGGTGTTATACTTAATGCTCCGACCGCAATTTGAACTTTACCATTTTCCGCCTCTTCATTAACCATCGCCTTCAGTTGTGCTAATTTACTCAATACATCCAAATTGGGACTTCCGTCAGGCATTGGTCCTGTAGGTATTCCTAATTTTTGCATCTCCTCAATAGTTCCAATAAAAGCTCTTGATGCAGAATATCCATCCATAAGTTGGGATGCGAATAATAATGGTAATGGGATACTACTAATACCCCAACCTGAAGTTGCGATTTTTAACAACCAAAGTATTTCATCAACAACACTTTTACACTTCCTCCAATCACTAATAAATTGAGCAACAACTAATAACAATTGAATTAACTTTAAAATCATTGTGATTCGTTTATCGGCTTGTTCTTTAGCGATATCCGCGATTACAACCTGTAATAAATTTTTAATATCTTTTTTAATTAACTCAAATAATTCTTTAACAAAAATGGCCCCTACTTTAGAAACTAAATTAATAACAAATGTTGCGAAAGTTCTTGCAAAATCAACATAAGAGTTTATTGCGTCAACTACTGTTTGTCCTAAGGCTTTTAACATTGTAAAAATAGGTAACAAAATCTTTGGTCCCAATAACGCACCAATTAAACCTTGAGTGATTAACTTAACAAAGTTTAAGTCCACTGCGGCCTTTATGTTACCCGAAATTGCCAAACCCGACCAATTAGGATTATCTGTTAAAACATTAGTTAATTTATCCGCGGCATTAACTAAATCAGTATCAGGTACGAATATTAAATCATTTATAGAATCTAATATTGTGTCCGCATCTACAGGTAATTTAACGTTATCACAATTTTCATATTCAACAACACCATTTTTGATGTTACTAACTTTCAAATCAATGTTTCTTAAATCAATTTCAGTAAATTCAAAAAATGAATTATCAACTCCGTCTAATTCAGCAACTTTCGCCACTCCACTAACATCAATTTCAGTTTTATTATCAAAACAAAGTCCAAGTATTCTTTGGAGAATTAACTCGAATTTAGTAGCATCTTCGGCTTGTACCAAACCAACATTTGCTTTAATCGAAACCGCCCCTGATAATGAATTCATTATGTAAGCCATGATGTTGTGAAAATCAACAATCTTAGTTGTTTTATAATAATCAATTAAAAATTCACCAACTTTGTTAATATTGTTAACTCTGTTTGGTAATGTTATTTTATACCATGGTCCCGTCTGACCTAAGTTATCCACCTCAACATATTGAATGTCAAAGAGGTCTTGACCTGAACGACCAATATATAATTGACCATTGTCAACTGAATAAGGTTGACCACTTTCAATACGTCTAAATAACTCTTTGTTTAATGAGAAAGGATATGTTTGAATTTGGATTGGGTCTTTTTCATATAAAGCTTTACCAACACTATCGTTAGGGTCTTTAGTTAAAATATTAGCGATGTCTATAGATTTGACTTTGATATATAATGTTTGAGATGTAAACATTTGTTGTTGGTCACAACCAACCGCGTTTAACGCTTCTTCATGTAGTATCTCAGCAATTTTTGGTTCAATATTTTTTATTGTTTGGAGTAGTAATTTTTTAACGTATTTAATTGAATTACTCCCCTTACCTCCTGTAATATTATTGATATCTAATAGTTCCTCAAACTGACTTTTAATTTGTTTTTCAAAACGTTTTGTTTGTTCTTTTACACTATTTAAACTTTCAGTAACATTTGCTTTCTGTTTCTCAAAACTATCACCAACCTTTTTTTTGGCTTCACCATACTGACTTTTTAAATCGGTGTAGGCTTTAGTTGAAGAAACTTTATCCTGAACTTTTTTATAATCAACACTTAAATCTAAAGACGCCATAATTATTTTTTCATTTTATATGTATCGTCTTTCGCAATATCTCGTTCTATTAAATTTTGAATAATATCATCATCCATGTTTAAATCCGATATTGAAAAAGCCTCAGTTGATGCACTTGATTTTTCCCAAATTGATGATTGTATTTTAGATAAAGACAATTTTTTCTCTACACAATCGTTAATAATTTTTTGTTGTTTCTCAATCACAGGACCAATAAGAGTCATATCTTCAGGTTCCTTCATCATTGCCAACATTTTATTCTGTATTCTGATTGCAGTATTTCTTTGTTCTACAAGCTCATTATAGATTTCTTGTAATAAAGAAAGAATAGATTCTTTACTTAAATTAATTTCTTTTTTTTGCGGTCTTCCCATTACAATAAATATTATACCTTATTTTTTATTTTGACATTTTCTCAACCAAGTTCAAGTAGATAATTCTATATTTTTTCATAGAACTACGAATTTCTTTGGTTGATAGATTAGTCATTTCTCTTAAAGACAATAAAATTATATTCTTGTTAAATTTATTATTTGAATTTCCGATGAAAATATTCTCATAATTCTCAAATAAATCGTGGAGAGCATGGCCTAGTTTAAGCTCATTCTCATTTAAATTTTCTTGTTCAAGAAATAAATCCAATTCATCTAAAAAATTTTTAATTACTTGAGCAGGGTCAACATAATCACCATCAATTAAATATGAAAAGTCAGGATTATTTTCTAAATTTGAAGAAATGTCTTCGTAGGATATTTTTCTATTAATTTCCTTTTGGTCTTTAATTATTTGACCCATCAAATAATTCTTACAAATAGTCCCAAAATACGAATAAGCTTTTTTCTCCTTAGCGGGTTTAAACTTATCAATTTTAGTCATTAAAAACGAATGGGTATCGGTATGGATTTCATAGAAGTCCATATCTTTACGATACAATTTATATCTTCGTATAATTGAAGATATCATCTTATCCAAAGGTTTTCTTAGAAAGTCATTATAGATTTTATTTTTTTCTTCCCAAGATTCGGCGGTTAAAAAATTAACCACCGCAATCTCTTCCTGAACGTCAAAATAATTTGTCTGTTTTGGTTTTCTCCCTTTTCGTTTTAATTCTGTATCTGTACTGCCTGATATATTCAGTGTATCACTCATTAAACTGTTTGGGGTTCGTATTTTATTGCTCTGTCTTGAATAAAGTGATATTCTTTTTTCGCTGACTCAACCCAAAATCTAACTTCTTCTTCAGTTAAAACATCTTCACCGTTTTTATAATTCCAGAAAATAGACCCTTCTCGTAAATTGATATGTTTATAACCAATCTTAGGAATTGACATAATTCTAACTGAATTTTGTGTCATTCTTAAAAAGAACTCATAACCAAACGTTAATTTAAATGATGGTTTTAATAACCCAAAATCAATAAAAGATGATTTTTTAATTACCATTCCTGATATTTGAAAGTTCTGATAAGTTTGTAGAGTATCGTTAGTCAAAATACCCATTTCCTCAGAAATATTTAAAGCGAATGTTGCTTCATTAGTGAATCCCGCAAATTGACCTTTCTCATCGGTATCAATTACGATAGGTAAGAATGCGTCAACATTAGGATATGATTTAGAATATTTTACAACATTATCAAACCAAATACTTGAATATTCATCATCGAACTCAAATAAAGATATCCATTCAGATGATGAGGTTCTTACACCGTGATTTACTTGTTCTGCAAAATTTGGTGATTTAGTCCAAACAGTTTTAACTACGTTTAAATCACCAAAATCAAATCCCTCTAAAAATTCAATTAAACTAGTCTCATCTGTATGAACAATTACTAATTCGTTGATTTGGGTTTTTTGGTTTTTGATTGAAGTAATTGCTTTCTCAAAATATTCGGAGAAATTATTAGTCTTAGATGATTTAATTGGTAATATTACTGATACGTTAAGTTTTTCCATTATATATAATTTTTTATAGTTTATTCTGTTGGTTCTAATTTATTTAGTTGTTCTTCAAAAGATATTAATCTTGTGTTAATAAACCCTCCAAATAGAGTATCTACTCCTTTATCAAAATCTTCTTTAGATGTTAACTCATCAACAGTAGTCTTCATTGATTCAAACATTTTTTCATTAATGTTATCCTCCAACCAATTTTGTAAGAAATCGGCAACAAAATCCACAATCTGATTCTTATTGTTAATCCAAAGACCATTATCTTCATTCATCCAATGAGGTAGAAGGTTTGGTACTAATCCTAATACAGGAACGTTTGATATCATTGACTCAAGAGGGAATGTCCCATAAGCACTTGTTTCATCAATCCATACTGATAAACAACAATCTTGTAATGCGTTTGCAAATTGTTTTTCGGTCAAACCTTTCATATCACGGAAAGTTATCCATCTATATTGTGGGAATTTAATATAGAAATTTTTAATTACATTTGCAGTGTCTCTTTGTTCTCTTGAATGAATTGCAATCATTGGTTTTGCAGGTAATGATTGAGGTTTAAACTCGTCAGAGATAACTGGTGGTAATACATCAATTGAGGTTCCTCTCATAACATTTGAGATATATTCTTTCTGATGTTCTGATGTTGTGATACATTTATAAAAACCTAATTGTGACCATGTTTGACCTGGTTGTAATGTTTCTAACATATGGTCATATGCTTGACATAGTACAATTTTTGCACATGGTAATTTTGTAATTTGACTCATTACAAAACCAAATAATTCAGGGATGATAATGAAATCATCAGGTGAAATTTCTAAATTTTGACCTTCGATAGCTCTGTGAGGTAATTCCATATATTCTTTACCTAACCACCCCTCAACACCTGTATAGTCAGGTTTTTCATGTAACATGATTGGATTATATCCTTGTTTTGACAGGGATAGACCTAAACGGTAAATATAAGACACTGAAGCCTTTGCGTTACCTTTAGTATCTTGAGCCAAAAGATAAATTCTTGATTTCTTATCCCTTAGATTTTCAATTGATTGTTCTAATTTTTTAATTTGTTCTTGATTCATATTTTTAGTATTTGTTTAATAATTTTTTATTTAATAAACTATTAAAAGATAGTTTAAACGGTATTGATAGTTCATTACTTTTCATTGCTAATGTCTCATCAACTTCTTCATTTTCAGTCATTAATACCTCAATAAGGACTTTAACCATATCATATTTAACCACACTTATGTGATTCTCAGATATTCCTGTATAATCCTCGGGGGGTTTAATTGTTGTGAATTCTTCAATCTTATCCAAATCCAAATAATAATGGTCTCCTAATATTTTTAACATTATATGACTTCTTTTAATATTTCACCCAATTCTTTAATTGACTTAATAGTATGGGTTGCGTTTATGTTTTTATTGTATTCCGTTTCATATTTAATAACCAATACATTTGACGGATAATCTAATAATAATGCGGGATTTGCCGTAAGTAAAACATCAATTTCCTCCCACATTGAATTTATTGTGATATTACTGTAGAATTTTACTTTTTCTAATTGACACCCAAATTTAGATAAGAAGAACAATGATGCGGGTTTAGACTTACCTATTTCATCGGATACAATAATCAATTCATGATTGTCTCGTAAATCCATATAGACCTCATTTAAATCATTAAACGTACTGTATTCTGTTGATTGAGAATGACCAAAAATCTCCATTGGAAATTCCTCGTATAGAAAAGAAAACATCTCCTCATCATTTTGAAATTTAAAATGGTCTTTAAGATTCAAACTTTCAACAGGAAGGGTCATACCATAAGAAAAGTCATCCTCCATCTCAATACCCTCGGTTTTATCAATTAAAAATTTTTGATATGTTTGTTCTATCTTACCGATAGTATTTCTAAGAACTCCGTTTATTTCAATTCCTATTCTTGTCATCGTCCTCGTATTTTTCTAATATGCTTGAAATCAATGGGTTTCTCACGATATCGTTTTTATCCTTAAATTCAAAAATTGAGATTTGATTAGACTCTCTAAATTTCTCAATAGCATCCCATAAACCACTATGAGTTTTATTTTTATATTTATCTGATTGCTCAACATCACCTGAAATAAAGAATTTACTATTAAATCCAATTCGGGTTAGGAGTAATTTCATTTGACTTGGGGACGCATTTTGACCCTCCTCAAAGATTAGAATTGAGTTATCAATATTCATCCCTCTCATGTAAGCTAATGCGAAAACCTCAATTACGTCAAGTTCTTTTAGTTTTTCACGAGCTTCTTTACCAATGATTTTATTCATTAAATAATAAGATGGGAAAATGTACGGGTCCAATTTTTCTTCAAGATTACCAGGTAATGACCCTAATTTCTCTTCCGCTTCAACCGCAGGTCTTACGATAATAATTTTTTCATAAGGGGTTTTAGGGTCTGAAATTAAATCAATCGCCGCTTTCATTGTTATGTAACTTTTACCAACACCTGCAGGTCCTGAACAAATTGTAATCTCACTTGAGATTAAAGTATCGTAATACTTTTTTTGATTCGTTGTTAAGAATTTTTCTTTTGTTTTCTTCTTAACAATCTCCATAATCAACTCTTTTCTGTTAACATTTTTTCTTGGTTCTTCAGAATTTTGAGATTGGGTGGGTTTTCTTTTTTGAGTCATAGACGTTTTTAATCTAAATTTATGACAGGAAAAAGAATAGTAAACTAATTAATGATTTAGGTTA
>Ga0222712_10002271_pt1 | contig 22245 bp, 18 predicted proteins | sample C33_657DmetaG_FD_165043 | JGI IMG/M metagenome (GOLD analysis project Ga0222712, IMG submission 165043) | Estuarine water microbial communities from San Francisco Bay, California, United States - C33_657D | ecosystem: Environmental > Aquatic > Marine > Unclassified | place: USA: California... | reverse complement strand
AAAGACCTGACCCCTGTTGAGGATACTCCTGAATATAAATCTATGTTCCAAAGTCCAACATTAAGCAGGGATAGAGGTGCCGGAAGACCTACAAAAAGAGATCGCAGAGAAATTGATGATTTGCAGGAGGGCTGGTTTGAATAGGGTTTACTTCGAAAAACTACAAGTTTAAACTGTTTTCATTGGAGTGTCAGCTCTCAATATTAAAGATCGATAATTCGGCAATCGCATCTAAAATCTAACAGGTATAGCAATCTTTCTATTTCTCTAGATACCTATAGGTTGATCAAATTATACTATTCAATAATTTAACTTCTATTTAAACTAAAAAACCCCGGTGTTTCCGGGGTTTTTCTTAATATTTTTAATACTATTTATTTCTTGTCTTTCTTATACTCAGTATTCAAACCTTCTACTACTTCTTTGGTAATATCCAGACTTTGATCAGCATATAAAACTGCCGGATTAGACTTTGAATAGGTTAATACTACTTTATATCCTTTTGCTTTAGCATGAACCTTTAAAAATTCAGAAACCTTATTGTATAATTTTTCATTCTCTACAGCCTCTTCGTTTGAAAGTGCATTTCCTGCATTTTGATTATATGTTGCAAGTTCTTGTTGCTTTCTAGCCAGTCGTTCTTCTGTAGAAGCACGCTGATCTGCACTTAAACTACCTGCATTTTGCTGGTAAGCGGCAACTTCACGTTGAAACGCAGCTCCTTTAGCGGTCAAGTCAGCCTGTGCTTTTTTAGATTTTTCTTGAAAAGTAAGCTGTACTGCTTTAAAATATTCATAATTAGTCAACAATGAATCTGAATTTACATAGACTATAGATTCAGAATTGTTAGTAGATGAACTTGTTTTAGAGTCCGCAGATTTAGTTTGGCCTTTGTTACATGAGACAACTAGTGCTGCAATGGTCAAAATGCCTGCAATTTTACTTATGCTTGTGATTACTTTTTTCATATTTTTCTATAAAAATTTAACAAATATAAACTTTCAAACCATTATCTCAACCATTTTATTTACTCCAAACTATTGGTAAATAAATGTGGTGTAATTTTATCCACATTGCAACAAATTCCATAGTAAATGGTTATTTTTGATACTTGTTGTTATAAGAAAATATGAGCGAAGAAACAGAAGACAGATCTAATTATTCGGCGGATAATATACAGGTCCTTGAAGGCCTGGAAGCGGTAAGAAAGCGCCCATCAATGTATATTGGTGATACCGGGTTTAAAGGATTACATCACCTGGTATATGAGGTAGTTGATAATTCAATTGATGAGGCTTTAGCCGGTTATTGTTCCGACATTAAAGTAACCATTCATAAGGGCAATTCCGTTACTGTTGAGGATAATGGCCGCGGTATTCCAACTGCTATGCATACCAAAGAAAAACGGTCTGCACTCGAAGTAGTAATGACTGTGCTTCATGCCGGTGGTAAATTCGACAAGGATACTTATAAAGTTTCAGGAGGTTTGCATGGTGTAGGAGTGAGTTGTGTGAATGCTCTTTCAATTCTTTTGAAGGTTGAGGTTCAGCGTGAAGGTAAATTATTTGTCCAGGAGTATTCATGTGGTAAACCAAAGTATGATGTAAAGGTGATTGGTGAAAGTGATAAAACGGGTACAACAGTTACCTTTCAGCCAGATCCTGAAATTTTTACGCTGACTACGGATTATAAATTTGATACCCTTGCTGCACGTTTGCGTGAGTTAGCCTACTTGAATAAAGGTATCCGATTATCCCTAACTGATGAGCGAGAAACTACCGATGAGGGTTCATTCTTGTTCGAAGAATTCTTCTCTGAAGGAGGATTGAAAGAATTTGTCAAATATCTAGACGCAATGCGTACTTCAATAATTCCTGAACCGATATACGTAGAAGGAATTAAACAAGGAATACCAGTTGAACTGGCTCTTCAGTATAATGATACCTATACTGAAAATGTGCATTCTTATGTCAATAATATAAATACCCATGAGGGTGGTACGCACGTAGCCGGATTTCGTCGGGGATTAACCCGGACATTGAAAACATATGCTGAAAAATCGGGCATGTTGAAAAACATGAAGATAGAAATTACAGGTGATGATTTCAGGGAAGGACTTACAGCTGTTATATCAGTAAAAGTTCAGGAGCCACAATTTGAAGGACAAACCAAGACCAAATTAGGCAATAATGAGGTGATGGGAGCAGTAGATATCGCTGTAGGTGAGATTCTGGGTAATTATCTTGAAGAAAACCCGAAGGAAGCTAGGATGATTGTTAACAAGGTGATTCTTGCTGCTACCGCCAGAGCTGCTGCACGAAAAGCTCGTGAAATGGTTCAGCGCAAAACTGTAATGGGAGGTTCTGGTTTACCCGGAAAACTTGCAGATTGTGCAAACAATGATCCTGCTGCTTGTGAATTATACCTGGTGGAGGGAGATTCAGCGGGAGGAACTGCAAAACAGGGTAGAGATCGTAATTTTCAGGCTATTCTTCCTTTAAAGGGAAAGATTCTGAATGTAGAAAAGGCAATGGAGCATAAGATCTATGAAAATGATGAGATCAAGAATATGTTCACTGCAATGGGTGTGAGTATTGGAACTGCAGAAGATGCAAAGGCTCTAAATATGGAGAAATTACGTTACCATAGGATCATCATTATGACCGATGCTGACGTGGATGGTTCCCACATTACTACGCTGATCCTTACTTTCTTTTTCAGATACATGAAGGCTTTGATCGAGTTTGGATATATCTATATTGCAGCACCTCCACTTTACATGGTTAAGAAAGGTAAAGAATTTCAATATGCATGGAACGATGAACAGCGTGATGCTGCTGTACAATCACTAAAAGGTGCTGGTAAAGAGGAGAGTGTTAATATTCAGCGATACAAAGGTCTTGGAGAGATGAATGCAGAACAATTATGGGATACTACTTTAAACCCTGAAACTCGTACATTAAGAAAAGTGACTATTGAAAATGCAGCTGAATGTGATCATATATTTTCAATGTTAATGGGTGATGAAGTTGCTCCAAGGCGTGAATTTATCGAGAAAAATGCAAAATATGCTCGGATTGATATTTAATTCAAGCGTTAGAAATTAAAATCAAGCCCTTCAATTTATTTTGGAGGGCTTTTTTGTTCCTTATCTGATCGTTGATGCGGAATTTAATCATTGCTCGATTGAATCAAAATTTGAAATGGGTAGTAGTAATAATTTATTAAGATGAGATAGTTCATCATCAATCATTTACTAGTTCCTCTTTTATTTTGCGCTTGGTTTATACCTTAAATATAATGCTGCAGTTTTTTCTTTATCAGATACGATCATAATCCTGTATTTGTTTTCTCCATCAATTAAAATTAGCTCAGATGTGTTTGGAGGCACAAGTCCTAGATTTTCTGCATAAAGTAATACTTCATGAAGTTCGATACGGGAATCTAATTTTAAATTTATAATAGTAGGTCTTTTAGTTATCTTGATATTTTTTAATAGTATATCTCGATTCAAATAAACAGAAACAGTGTCATTATCAATCTTCATATAATCTAAAAGCATGATTTGCAGATCCTGTTGATATACGTTTATTTCGGTTACTTTTTCTGGGGTGGTATTTTGAAATTTTTCTGTAAAATTTATAACAGGGGGCTCCTTACTTTGATAGGTAATTTGTTGGGTGTTGATTATTGAATCTTTGAGTTCTGATAAGAGTAGATTTAAACCTGATAAGGATCTCGATAAGATTACCCGACCAGGAATACACGTATCCTCTTGGTTATCTTTACTTACACCTGTCCAAGTTCCTTCAAGATATTCAATATTATTGTGTTTTCTATAGGTCAACTTGAATTTCTTAATGCAAGCAATCCAGCCCCAAGGAACTGTATCTTCGCGGATAAGTTCGATGGTCTCAGATAGTAGAATACTATCTCTTGCTATCCGGCCAGAAAGCCCAACCCTGATTTTATTTGCATTTCCATATGAGGCAAAAGATTCTCCCCAAATATTTTTTTTTTGATTAAGTGAAAGTTCCAAATCATACAGATCATTATAACCCCCTGGGCCCTGTGTTAATTTACCGTACCACTTTCCACTAATTTCCTGTGAAAAAACATTGCTTATAAATAATGATAGTAAAATGCAGGATAGCCATTTCATAAAGGACAATTTGAATCAATTTACTGATTTAAATGCTAGTATTGATCTTTATTTGAATAGTTTAAGACGTAATTTTTTATAACTTATAATTGCCTTATGCTTGTATAGTATATCGCCGCCCAAAACTCCAATGATAGGAGGAAGGTTAAGTGCAGAATATGCCTGATTTATAGTAGAAAGATCAAGGACAGCGGCTTCAAAGTTTTTCAATTTTAGCTTACCGATCTTTAAAATTGGAAGAATAATGGTATGACTTTCCATGGTATTTGTCCCAAGGCCAGTAGAAAGCTTGTCTGAAGCATTTAATACGCCATCCATTTTGTGTTTCTCAACCGTTCCTTTATCAAAAACTGTTCTTGAAGCGCCAGAATCAAGCACTGCATGAAAGGATTGTCCAAAAACAACAACTTCCACCAATAGGTGGAAGCCGTCGTCATTTAAATTGATTAGTTCTAACTGAACTATAGTATTTGCCATGCTATAAAAGCAGCTTTTTAGATATGATTAGACTCTTTTAATACCTCATTCATAGCTCTAACAGCATCGGCACTTTTGTTAAATTCAGCCTGTTCAGAATCAGATAATTTAAAATCAAGGATTTTTTCCCATCCGTTTTTCCCAATGATTACTGGAACAACTAATGAGATGTCTTTTTGGCCATATTCTCCATCTAATGCAACTCCACAAGAAATTAGTTTCTTTTCATCGCGAACAATGCTTTCAACCATTGCGGCAGTACCTGCTCCGGGAGCATACCAGGCAGAGGTTCCAATTAATTTAGTTAATGTTGCTCCACCTACCATTGTTGATGAAACTACACGTTCTTGCTGTTCTTTGGAAAGAAGTTGTGTAACCGGAATGCTATTCCATGTAGCATGTTGAATAAGCGGAATCATGGTTGTATCACCGTGACCTCCAATAACTACTGCATTAAGATCAGCAGGAGAACAGCCAAGCTCAACACTTAGGTAATATTTAAATCTTGCTGAATCTAATGCTCCGCCCATACCCAGAATCTTGTTCTTAGGAAGACCTGAAGTTTTTAAGGTGAGGTAATTCATGGTATCCATTGGATTTGAAACCACGATAATTATGGTGTTAGGAGAGTGCTTAAGGATATTCTCGGTAACGCTTTTTACAATGTTTGCATTGGTGCCAATTAGCTCCTCACGGGTCATGCCCGGTTTACGGGGTAATCCGGAAGTAATAACAACAACCTCTGAATCTGCAGTAGCTGCATAATCATTGGTAACACCTTTAATTTTAGTATCAAAACCAAGTAGAGCAGAAGTTTGCATCATATCGATCGCTTTGCCTTCAGCAAAACCTTCTCGGATGTCTAACAAAATAAGTTCTTCAGCTAATTCTTTTCTGGCGATGTTATCAGCACAGGTTGCTCCTACGGCACCGGCTCCTACAACTGTAATTTTCATTTTATGATTTATTTAAATTTGAGATCGAATTTGTTAGAGATTTTTATTTAAAATCTGCCTTTTTATTATTCTAAACCGTCTTTAACGGTTAATTTGATTTGCTGAAACGAAGATAGATAATTCAATCTTTTTTAAGAAATTATTAATACTTGTTCTGTAAGTTTTTTAATTTTTACTCCTAATTCTCCTAAAAAGCAGTGCGATAAAGATTGCCTGAGATGTATTTTAGGCAATATATTTAGCGTCTTTGCTTTATGCGAAAATATTTCTTTTTTACTTTTCAACACCCTTCTTCACACTCTAAAAGATTCGTAAATTTGAATTTACCCCAAAAATATTTTTATGCCTGATTTTTCGCACCTGCACGTACACACGCAATTTTCACTATTGGATGGTGCTGCAGATATTTCGCGGCTCTTCAAAAAGGCTCAAGCCGATGGTATGAAAGCCATGGCCATTACCGATCATGGAAATATGTTCGGGGTATTTAAATTTGTAGCTGAAGCCGGAAAGCACAATATAAAACCCATTGTAGGTTGTGAGTTTTATGTGGTAGACAACCGTCATATTAAACAGTTTACCAAAGAAAAGCGTGATCAGCGTTTTCATCAGTTATTACTTGCTAAAAATGCTGAAGGGTATAAAAATTTGGTAAAGCTCTGCTCCTTGGGTTATATCGAAGGATTGTATAGTAAATGGCCTCGCATTGATAAGGAACTGATCCTAAAATATCATAAGGGGCTCATTGCCACTACCTGTTGCTTGGGTGCCTCAGTACCTCAAACTATTTTGAAAAAAGGGGAGGAAGAAGCTGAGATTGAATTTAAATGGTGGTTAGACCTCTTTGGTGAGGATTATTACATCGAACTTCAGCGCCATAATATCCCCGAGCAAGAAACGGTTAATGCGGTGCTGCTTAAATTTGCAAAGAAATACAATGTTAAGGTAATCTGCTCAAACGATTCGCATTACGTGGATCAGCAGGATGCCAATGCACATGATATCCTTTTATGTGTGAATACCGGCGATATGAAAAGTACGCCAATTGCAACCGATGAAGAGAGCGGCAAGGGTTTTCGATTTGGATTCCCAAATGATCAGTTCTTTTTTAAGAGTCAGCAAGAGATGGGCGCAATTTTTCATGACCTGCCCGAATCACTCGACAATACGAATGAGATAGTAGATAAAGTTGATATTCTTGAGTTGAAGCGGGATATCATGCTCCCAAATTTTCCGATTCCTGATGAGTTTAAAATCCATCAGGGTCCTGAATCTGAGAACATGAATCAGTGGGAATACCTGAAAGACTTGGCTTTTAAAGGTGCCAAAAACCGATATGTGGATATCAGTGCAGAAGTTGAAGAGCGTCTCAATTTCGAGCTCTTTACGATCCGTACCATGGGGTTTGCCGGTTATTTCCTGATAGTTGCTGATTTTATCCGTGCGGGTCGCGATTTGGGTGTATTCATTGGTCCGGGGCGTGGTTCTGCCGCAGGTTCTGTAGTGGCCTATTGCATTGGGATTACTAATATCGATCCCATTAAATACAATCTACTATTTGAGCGTTTCCTGAATCCCGACCGTAAGTCGATGCCTGATATTGATACGGATTTTGATGATGCCGGTCGCCAGAAAGTGATTGATTATGTAGTGGATAAATACGGTAAAAATCAGGTAGCCCAGATTATTACCTATGGCTCTATGGCTGCAAAATCTAGTATTAAAGATGTTGCCCGTGTATTAGATCTTCCTCTTGCCGAATCCAATATGTTGGCAAAGCTGGTTCCCGACAAACCAGGAACCAATCTAGTGCAGGTAATGACCGCTCCAATTGATACGGTTAAAAAGGAGCAGAATCCCGAAGATTTTGATAATATTAAAACGCTTCGAAAGATTCTAGAAGATGGTAAATCTCTACAGGCAGATGTATTGAAAGAGGCCATGATCCTAGAAGGCTCGGTGCGGAACGTGGGTGTTCATGCCGCGGGCATCATTATTGCCCCATACGATCTTACTGATATTATTCCTGTGGCAACTTCCAAGGAATCTGAATTACTGGTTACCCAGTTTGACGGTAAGGTCATTGAAGATGCAGGGGTAATTAAGATGGACTTTCTGGGACTTAAAACCTTGACCATCATCAAGGATGCCCTCCGTTTGATTAAGCAAAATCACAGTGTTGATATAGACATTGATTATATATCACTCGATGACCAGAAGACTTTTGAGCTTTATCAGCGTGGTGATACCAATGGAACTTTCCAGTTTGAGAGCGACGGTATGCAAATGTACCTTCGTGATCTGAGGCCAGATAAATTTGAGGATTTAATTGCCATGAACGCACTTTATCGTCCTGGACCAATTGAATACATCCCCAAATTTATTTCCCGAAAGCATGGTCGGGAGGAGGTAAGTTATGACCTGTTAGACATGAAGGAGCATCTGGAAGAAACCTATGGAATTACGGTTTATCAGGAGCAAGTCATGCTGTTATCGCAAAAACTCGCAGGTTTTAGCAAGGGCGATGCGGATGTGCTGCGTAAAGCCATGGGTAAGAAGCAGATTGAAGTGCTGAATAAAATGAAAGCCCAATTTATGGAGGGCTGTAAAACAAACGGGCATGATGAAAACGTAGCAGTGAAGGTTTGGACAGACTGGGAAGCTTTTGCACAATATGCTTTTAACAAATCGCACTCTACATGTTATGCCTTCGTAGCCTATCAGACCGCCTATTTAAAGGCTAATTATCCATCTGAGTACATGGCTGCTGTATTGAATAATCAGAATAACATCGAAAAAATATCCTTCTTTATGGAAGAATGTAAGCAAATGGGAATTTCTGTGTTAGGACCAGATATTAATGAATCTGAACTGAGCTTTACCGTTAATAAAAAAGGTGAGGTTCGTTTTGGTATGTCAGGAATGAAAGGGGTAGGTGAAAAGGCCGTTGAAAGTATTGTTGAAGAGCGAACAGAAAACGGACTCTATCAAAGTATTTATGATTTTGCAAGACGTACTAATTCCAGATCTGTTAGTAAAAAAGTGTATGAAAATCTTGTTTATGGTGGAGCATTTGATTGCTTTGGACATAATAGGTCACAATTTTTCTTTAAGCCTGATGCCAGTTTTTATAACGGTATTGAACGTTTGATAAAATACACGAATGATTTTCAGAATAACTTGAACTCCTCCCAGGCTTCCTTGTTTGGAGGGACGAATGATGCTGAAATTTCAGAACCTCAAATGCCTGAATGTGAAGAATGGGAATTGATTGAGAAATTGAAATATGAAAAGGAATCGATAGGAATTTATCTCACAGGTCATCCTTTAGACAATTATAAGTTTGAGCTTGCTAATTTTTGCTCACATCAGGTAAAGCACCTTAGCCTTATTAATAGAATGAAAGGAACTGAGATTATGCCTGAAGATCAGGAGGAGTTCAAAAAAATAAGTAATCGCGATTTGGTCATTGGCGGTTTGGTTTCAGCTTGCAGACACGGTACTACCAAAACAGGTAAACCTTTTGGTTCATTCATGTTCGAAGATTATGGAGAGACTTTTGAAATTGCTCTTTTTGGTGAAGATTATATTAAGCTAAAACAATATTTGGTCATCGGCTTGTTTCTTCAAGTTAGAGGTATAGTTACGGAGCGTTTTAAACAAAAGGATAACTGGGAGTTTAAAGTTAATAGTATAGTTCTTTTATCAGAGTTGAGAGATAAAATGTCAAAATGTTTGACTATTCAACTTCCTCTTACTGAACTATCCGAAACTTTCATGAATAAGATAGATGAAATTGTAAGGATCAATTCTGATCATAATGAAAGTAGAAATTGCCAGTTGAAATTCATGATCATGGATTATGATGAGGAAACGACACTAGAAATGCCCTCAAAATCAGTTAGGATCAATCCAAGTAATGAGTTTTTAGAAGAAATTTCTAAATTGGTTGGAGTTCGCTATAAGTTGAATTAATGTCACAAAAGCAGGGTATATTTGTGGCAGGAATATTGAATACTATCTTTAAATTATAAACACGAAAATCTTATTATTATGGCATTAGAATTAACAGATGCAAACTTTGACGAATTAGTCCTTAAATCTGATAAACCTGTTCTGGTTGATTTTTGGGCAGAATGGTGTGGTCCTTGCCGTATGGTAGGCCCCGTTGTTGAAGAACTCGCAAAAGAATACGAAGGTAAAGCAGTTGTTGGAAAAGTAAACGTAGATAACAATCCGGGAATTTCAATGAAATTCGGGATTCGTAATATCCCTGCTCTTTTATTTTTCAAAGATGGTGAAATTGTAGATAAACAAATTGGTGCAGTGCCTAAATCAGTTCTTGCTGAAAAACTTAGCAAGCAATTAGCATAAGCATTATAAATATCGCTTCACAAAGAAGCTCCTGCAGATTCCTGCAGGAGCTTCTTTGTTTTTATTAATCTGAATTGAATTTATTTCCAATATTCGAGGTATTCTGCAGGCACTGGCTTTTGTAGCATATTCATATAGATATACCGCACATTTTCCTGATTGCTATGTCTTGCTTTTGAACCACCCCAGCCATGACGTTCACCTGGATAGAGCATAAATTCAAAATGTTTATTTAGATCCTGTAGTTTGTTGATTAGTTGAATGCTGTTCTGCATGTGAACATTATCATCCATTGTACCATGCACAATACGCAAGTTTCCTTTTAGCCTGTCTGCATAAGTTAGTACTGAGGTGATCTTATATCCTTCTGGGTTATTTTGAGGAGTTCCCATAAAGCGTTCGGTATAGTGTGTATCATAAAGTGACCAATCAGTTACAGAGTAATTAGCAATACCATGTGTGAATACATCAGAGCCATAAGTCAGAGCCATTGCAGCAATATACCCGCCAAAGCTGCCCCCTGTAATTCCAATTCGTGTACCGTCAACATAAGGCTTTGATTTTAGCAGATTGGCGGCATCCATATAATCTTCGATCTCGTATTTTCCCATTTTTCGGTAAATGAAATCCATTCCTGTCTTTCCCAGATGCCCTGAACTTCGGTTATCAATGGCTACCTGAATGATACCCTCTTTAGCCCACCAGTAGGTAAGTCCTAGTGGACTTTTCCATCGGTCGTAAACAGTTCCGGCATCCGGACCACCATAAACAGAGATCCAGACAGGATATTTTTTGGTTAGATCAAAATTTAAAGGAAGAGTAATGGTCATTGGGAGTTCAAGGCCGTCGCGCGTCTTGTAATAGCTAAGCTCTGTTTTAGGAAGTTGATAGGAATCAAATGCAGAGCCTTTTGAATCTAATAGTTCACGAATAACAGTACCTTTATTATCCAATAAAGCTGATTTAGGGGCAGTTGTTATATTAGAATAAGTTGTCAAGAAATAGTTGCCATCAGGTGAAATACTTATCTGATGGTCATAATTCCCAAATGTTAATCTGATAGGTTCTTCATTACCTTTCAAGCTAACACGGTAAAGGTCATTTCTTGTTGAATTTTCCTGTCTTGCTGTGAAAAATAGTTCCTGATCCTTTTCATCAACTAATACCAATTGGTTCACTCTCCAATATCCGGATGTTAATTGTTTCTTCAAATTACCTTCTAGGTCATAATAATAAAAATGACTCCAGCCGCTCTTATCGCTTTTCAGGATAAAACCTTGTCCATTTTTAAGAAAATACAGTTCATCAAACCAGTCGACCCAGGTTTTTTGTGTTTCTTCATGAATAGCCTTTTTGCTACCATTCATTGGATTGACACTATAAATAATGAGATTATTCTGATCGCAGTTCATCCATTGCATCCACAGTGTTTTGCTATCGGCCATCCAGAAAGGAGTACCAAAATATTGATCGTTTTTTGGATCAAAATCAGCCCAAACTATCCCATTTGACCCTCTGTTAACTAATCCCATTTTGACTTCAGGATTTTTGTCTCCAGGTTTGGGATATCTGGTATTTTCAAGAAAGCCATGCTGCCCGTTTGAATTGTAAATAGGAAATACAGGAACTTTTGAATCGTCAAAACGCATAAATGCGATCCGTTTACTATCTGGGCTCCACCAAAAAGCCTTATATCGGGTTGTTCTGCCAAGGATCTCTTCATAATATATCCATGAAGCCCATCCATTATAAATCACATCCGACCCATCGTTTGTATATCGCGTTTCTGTGCCTGAAGCGATATCTATAGAATACAGGTCATTGTTTCTTGTAAATGCCACCTGAGTTTTATCAGGAGATAAGGTTGGATTTTTTTCAGGAATACTATCCTTAGTTAATTGTTTTTCTGTTCCCAAAGCGTCCTTGAAAAAAATATCTTTATTCTTTATACTTACTGAAGCTTCATTCACCTGCGCGGGTGCCGATTGAACTGCTTCTCCTGTGCGTGCATCAACAGTGTATGGCTTACTTTGCTGCCCTTCCATGCGGTATTCAATATAATGTGTATTATCAGCCCAGCCCCTGTATACCGGAATTGGATTGATAATATCTTTTACCGGAGTAGAAAAAATTTCTTTGAAACTCAGGTCTTTGAGTTGAGCTTGTGCAGAAAATGAACCAATTAGCAGCGCTGAAATTAAGGCATATCTGAATTTATAAATCATCATAGGATGTTGATTTTTCTTTAATTTAAAATAACTGGACTTTTGGATGGATAATTAGGCTATTTGGTCAATAGCAAAAAATCATTCTAAGTTAATTTTTTTCTATAATTCATCAAATGTTTGGGGGTGTATTTATTTTGCTACTCCTAAAATTTCTTTACATTATTTCAAAAAATCAGAATCCTTTACCCCGAAATTGTATTATTTTAGAGCATGGAACCTAACCTGTCAAATTATAAAGATCTTCAGGATTTCGGAAATCTTGAGTTGCTTTCTCAACAGGTTGTAGAGGGATTTATAACGGGCCTGCATAAAAGTCCGTTTCATGGTTTCTCTGTTGAATTTGCAGAGCATCGACTTTATAATACCGGAGATTCTGTTAAAAATGTTGATTGGAAATTATATGGTCGCACGGATAAGCTTTTTGTAAAGCGGTTTGAGGAAGAAACAAACCTGAGGTGCCAGATAGTAATAGATGTTTCTTCATCGATGTATTATCCTGAGAAAACTTTTAATAAGCTTTTATTTTCCGTATACGCTGCAGCTTCATTGATGTATTTGTTTAAAAAGCAGCGAGATGCATTTGGGCTAAGTTTTTTCTCAGATAAATTGGAACTAACTAGCTCTGCAAAATCAACAACAGCACATCAAAAATATTTATTCTCTGAGCTAGAAAAATTGATGACTAGAAAGAGTAGTGGCGATCATACCGATGTTGCTTCTGCTATGCATCAACTAGCTGAGCAAATTCATAAGCGATCTTTGGTTATTATTTTCAGTGATATGCTCGAAGCTGAGTCAGCAGAAGGTCTAAACAATATTTTTGCATCTCTACAGCATTTAAAGCATAATAAACACGAGGTAATTATTTTCAATGTATTAGATCATAAGATGGAGCTTGGCTTTGAGTTTGATAATCGACCTTATCATTTTATTGATATCGAAAGTGGCGAGGATCTCAAGATCCATCCCAATAATGTAAGAGAATCATATCTTGAGGCTGTAAATTCCTATCATAAAGAACTGAAATTGAAATGTGCTCAATATAAGATCGATTTTGTTGATGCCGATATTCACGCAGGTTTTTATCAGGTTTTACATTCCTATCTCATAAAACGATCAAAAATGGTCTAAAACAGGAATTCTATTTGCTTAAAATATTTATAAGTATAGTTTGCAATTTCAATTTTGTACTTTGATCAATCAAATCAAAACAACAATGAAAAAAATAATTCTTTCTTTTACAATCATCATCTTATTAAGTGGTATGCAAATCCAAAAGCCCTTAATGGTTATATTCTTTGGTGATTCAATCACTAATGCTGGTGTAAAGCCTGGAGGCTACATTACCCTAATGCAGGAAAAAATTAAGAAGGATGGAGGCCCATCGTATGAGCTGATTGGCGCGGGAATAGGTGGTAATAAGGTTTATGACCTTTACCTCAGATTTCAGGAAGATGTTTTAGATAAAAAGCCAGATGTGGTAGTTATTTACATTGGTGTGAATGATGTTTGGCATAAGCAAAGCAGTCAAACAGGTACTGACCCGGATAAATTCGTGGCTTTTTATACGGCAATGATCAAAAAGTTACAGGCTTCTGGCATTCAGGTAATTGTTTGTACACCTGCAGTAATTGGTGAAAGAACTGATTTCAGTAATTCACTGGATGGCGATCTGAATCGTTACAGCCAGATGATACGCGATCTGGCATCAAAATATGGATGCGGGTTAGTTGATTTACGAAAGGCATTTTTAGAGTATAATAGGGTTAATAATCCAGATAATAAAGAATCTGGTATCCTCACAACCGATCGGGTGCATTTAAATCCTAAAGGGAATCAGTTACTTGCTGATCTAATGTTTAAAGGCTTATCCACTAAATAAAAAATGCTCCGGAATTTATTTCGGAGCATTTTTGTTTTTCTATCTTCTTTTATTACCAAATCGTCTATTTGGACTTCCACTCATTGGAGTATTTCCGGATGATGGATTCGGTTTTTTACCAGATCCACCTTTCTTCTTTGTTGACTTGCTCATAATAAAGGATGCGCCACGCATGTGATAAGGTTGATCTTCAATAACAGGGATTTCCCTGCCGATCAATTTCTGGATATCTTTAAGATATTCCATTTCCTCTTCATCACAAAAAGAATAAGCAATACCGCTTGAACCTGCGCGGCCAGTTCTTCCAATCCGGTGTACATAAGTTTCAGGAATATTTGGCAATTCAAAATTGATCACGTGTGAAAGTTCATCAATATCAATTCCTCTTGCGGCGATATCGGTTGCAATTAAAGCCTTTATTTGTCCGTTTTTAAAATTAGACAATGCCTTTTGTCGAGCATTCTGAGATTTATTTCCGTGAATTGCTTCTGTCTTAATTCCAGCTTTAACAAGATCCTTAGTTATTTTATCAGCTCCATGTTTCGTTCTGCTAAAAATCAACGCAGACTTAATACTCTTGTCATTGAGGATATGGATAAGCAATTTTTTCTTATCGTTTTTTTCAACAAAGAATAAGGACTGATCAATGGTATCTGCTGTGCTGGAAGCTGGTGTTACTTCAACTTTTACAGGATTAACCAAAATAGTATTAGCCAATTTCTGTATTTCATCAGGCATGGTAGCTGAGAAAAACAAGGTTTGACGTTTTTGTGGAATCTTGGTTATAATTTTCTTTACATCATGAATAAAACCCATGTCAAGCATACGGTCGGCTTCATCAAGTACAAATATTTTTAGATAATGTAACTGAACAAATTTTTGATTAATCAGATCCAGTAATCTTCCTGGAGTTGCGATAAGAATATCAACACCTGCTTTTAAAGCTGATACCTGAGAACCTTGTGAAACACCTCCAAAGATAACGGTGTGCTTCATTCCTGTGTGACGCCCGTATGCTGTAAAACTTTCTCCAATTTGTATGGCAAGCTCACGTGTAGGCGTTAAAATTAGGCATTTGATTGCTCTGGGCCCTTGATCATATATTTTTCCACTCTCCAGAATTTGAAGAATTGGTATGGCAAATGCTGCGGTTTTTCCTGTGCCTGTTTGTGCACAGCCTAAAAGGTCTTTACGTTCTAATATGATTGGTATTGATTGTTCCTGAATAGGAGTGGGGGTAGTATAACCTTCTGTTTTTAAAGCCTTTAAAATAGGCTCAATTAAGTTTAAATTTTCGAATGACATGTAATGACTTTACATCGCTGTTAAAAATACCAGCGATTTTATATTTGTGCAAAGGTACGGCTTTAAACTGATAATGTTCTGGTTAAGAATTATTTGGCTATTCCAGCCCGGTAAAATTCCAGTGCTTCAATAATGGTTGCACATGCTTTATGTATTTCATTATCAGTAATGATCAAAGGTGGAGCAATTCGCATGGCGGTATCGCAGTGTAAGAACCAATCTATAATTATTCCATTTTCAACACAGCGTCTGCTCACATTTTCAACTTGTTCAAAGCTGCTTAACTGAATGCATAACATCAATCCCATTCCTCTAACCTCTTTGATTTCTGGATGCTGAAGGTGCTTTCTAAAAAGAGATTCTTTTAACGATACATCTTTATATAATTCTTCTTTTATAATCACTTCTAAATTGGCTAAACCAGCAGCACAACTAACCGGATGACCGCCAAACGTGGTAATGTGTCCGAGGATTGGATTCTCCTTTAGCACACTCATGATTTCATTACTAGAGATAAAAGCACCAATTGGCATTCCTCCTCCCATTCCTTTTGCAAGTAATAAAATGTCAGGTTTTATTTTAAAGTGCTCAAAAGCGAATAATGTACCCGTGCGGCCAAAACCTGTTTGAATTTCATCCAGAATTAATAAGGTGCCTGTTTCATTACAGCGTTTTCTTAAACGCTGCATATAATTAATATCCGGTACTCTTACACCTGCTTCGCCCTGAATCGTTTCCATTAGTACGGCCGCAGTTTTTGTACTAATTAAATCCAAATCGATATAATTATTGAATTCTATGAAACGAATACCTGGGAGCAGTGGTCTGTATGCTTGCTTATAATGTTCGTTACCCATTACACTGAGTGCCCCCTGGGTACTTCCATGATAGGAATCTTTACATGCTAAAATCTCAGATCGTCCGGTAAAGCGTTTTGCCAGTTTCATGGCTCCCTCTGTGGCCTCGGCACCAGAATTAACGAAATAGACAGAACTTAATGAATCCGGGAGGATAGAAGATAATTTACTTGCAAACTTTACCTGTGGCGACTGTATAAATTCGCCATAGACTGTCAGATGAAGGTATTTGTCTACTTGGTCTTTTATTGCTTGAACAACTTTTGCATTTCTGTGTCCTGTATTACTTACAGCAAAGCCGGAAACAAGGTCCATATAACTTTTCCCATCATAGTCATATAAATACATGCCTTCTGCACTTTCAATTTCAAGGAGACGAGGAGAAGTTGATGTTTGTGCCGTATTGAGTAGGAAAAGCTGTCGTTGACTTAGCATCTGTAAAAATACACATTTTAACGCTTGTTAGAAATCAGCTAAAAAAAATGTATTGAATAAATTGACTGCTTAATTAGTTGATTTGCGACGGTGATTTAGTTGCTTGATCAGATGTTCTCTGAATTCGTATTCAGCTTGGTATAAAAGCAGGATCTTTTCTGAAGGAATTGTCTTGTAATAGAGTTTTTTATACTTTTTTTTAAGGTCCAGCATCTTACTTTCATAAGCAAGTTCTGCATTAACTTTATCATTCGGAGTGATGTCTGTTTTCTTTCTGTATTCTCTTCGTTTTTTCATCAACTCCATCAGTTCCTTTTGGTAATTATTATAAACTGGCCAAAATTTTTGAGCTTCTTCTGTTGTGAAATCTAATTTATTGGTAATGAAGGCAACTTTTATAGCTTCAATCTGTTCATAACGTTCACGGCGATTTTGTGCAAATAACGATACTTGAAGAGTAAGGCAGAAAATAATACTCCAAAGCCCTTTCAAAAAATTTTCTTTCATAAAGTAGTATTATTAATGTATTGTTCAATCTCATTTAATGAAACATCAGAAGAAACTTGCTGGAGCTCATCCTCACTTAAGTTTTCAATAATAAATTGATTATCATGGACAGTACTGTGAATTTGTAGATAATTGATAATCTCCTGATCAGGAACTTCAGAGAGATCTCTATTAATTGAATAGCCCGAAGAGTTAAAATATACAGCGGTGCCTAAAACAAGTGTAATACAAGCAGCAGCCGAATAACTGATCCATGATTTGAAAATATTTATCTTTCTTTCTGGTTTCTGTTCGGCTAATTTGGTCTGAATACGTTCACTAAGGTCTGAAAAATAAGCTTCAGGTACAGTAAATCCTGTTGAAGGAACTAATGATTGAATAGCTTCTATTGTAATTCTTTCTTCAATACGCGAAGGTAGCTTTTGAAAGTAATCAGCAGGGATATTAAATTTTTCTTCTGCTTCAAAACGAGCCGACTCAATCAGTATTCTTGAATTTAATTGATCATTTAAAGATTCGAAATATCCGGAAGGCACAACAAAAGGATTCACCCTCTGCATCGCTGCTAGAGTTGGTGCATCTTTGGCCCATTCCATATCTGAATCTTCTAATCTCATAATCCTTTGATAATTTTCAAATAAAAAGGTTTAATCGGTATTTAATAATAGTTGTTCAATTTTTTTTACGGCAATATGAAAGGATGCTTTTAAAGCCCCCACGCTAGTTCCCAATATCTCAGAGATATCTTCATATTTGAGATCATCGAAATATTTCATGTTAAACACCAGCCTTTGTTTTTCAGGTAGTGTAAGTAACGCTTTTTGAAGTTTCATCTGGGCTTTGTCGCCATCAAAATAAGGGCTTTCTGCAAGCTTTTTAACCATATTTTTCCCATCATCATCGTCAATAGAAACACTATTCCTTATTTTTTTTCGCTTTAAAAAAGTGATACTCTCATTTGTTGCAATCCGGTATAGCCAGGTATAAAGTTGAGAGTCGTTTCGGAAGTTGGAAAGGCTTTTCCATACTTTTAAAAACACATCCTGTACAAGGTCATCGGTATCATCATGGCTGATTACCATTCTGCGGATATGCCAGTATACTTTTTGCTGATACTTATTAAGTAACAAACGAAAAGCTTCATCACGGGTATTTTCCTGTGCGAATTTTTTTAATATCTCTGAATCCTCAATCTGCATATTTTTATTAATTGGCCTGGATTCCCGGAGCTAAGGTATTTTACTTGCGTTTTATAACCTTATTCACTGCCTTTATAATGTCTTCGGTATCTAATCCGTACTTTTTCATGAGCTGATCTGGAGTTCCACTTTCGCCAAAACTGTCATTTACTGCTACATACTCTTGTGGAACTGGGTTGTTTCTTGCTAAAAGCTGAGCGATACTATCTCCTAATCCACCAATTCGGTTATGCTCTTCAGCAGTCACAACACATCCAGTTTTTGCTACTGACTTTAAGACTGCTTCTTCATCCAAAGGTTTAATGGTATGAATATTTATTATTTCAACATTGATGCCTGCCTCTGCTAGCAGTTCACCTGCTTCAATGGCTTTCCATACCATATGTCCGGTAGCGAAAATACTAACGTCAGTACCTTCATTTACCATCCATGCTTTTCCTATTTCGAATTTCTGATCGGGATCTGTAAATACGGGCACTGTTGGCCTTCCAAATCTTAAATAAACAGGGCCATGATAATCGGCAATTGCCATTGTAGCCGCTTTTGTTTGATTGTAATCACAAGGGTTAATCACTACCATTCCTGGAAGCATTTTCATCATCCCAATATCTTCAAGAATTTGATGCGTTGCTCCATCTTCTCCCAATGTTAAACCGGCATGTGATGCACAAATTTTTACATTTTTATCAGAGTAAGCTATCGATTGTCTTATTTGATCATATACACGACCGGTTGAGAAATTCGCAAAAGTACCAGTAAATGGAATTTTACCACCTATAGTTAGTCCTGCAGCAATTCCCATCATATTTGCCTCCGCTATCCCGATCTGGAAAAAGCGTTCAGGGAATTCCTTGATAAAAGCATCCATTTTTAATGAACCAATCAAATCTGCACAAAGGGCAACAACCTGATCATTTTTTTTACCTGCTTCCAATAAACCAGCTCCAAAACCTGAACGAGTATCTTTTTTCTCAGTGTATGTGTATTTTTTCATATAAAAAAACATTTCCTGATCTGAATCAGGGATAAGTAAATTTTAGGTCTATTCTGATCTTTTACTAGTAATGATTAATAATCGCCAAGCGTTTCTTCCAGTTGCCCTAGAGCACTTGCAAGCTGTTCATCATTTGGAGCTGTTCCATGCCATTTATGGGTGTGCATCATGAAATCTACTCCATTGCCCATCATGGTTTGCATTAAGATCATGATCGGTTTCCCTTTGCACGTTTTAGAAATTGCAAGATCGAGTACACGTACTACATCTGCCATATCATTTCCACTCATGTCAAGCACTTCCCATCCAAAAGCCTCCCATTTGGTTCTTAAATTTCCTAAGGAGAGAATTTTGTCAGTTGGCCCATCGATTTGCTGACCATTAACATCTATAGTTGAAATCAGATTATCTACTTTATTGTGGCTTGCATACATTGCTGCCTCCCAAACCTGACCTTCTTGCAATTCTCCATCACCATGTAATGAAAAAACAAGCCGACTGTCTTTATTTAATTTTTTAGCAACTGCAGCACCAATAGCAACAGACATACCCTGCCCTAAAGAGCCTGAGGCAATACGTATTCCTGGTAAATTTTCATGAGTTGTTGGATGCCCTTGTAAGCGGGTATTAATCTTTCTGAAGGTAGCAAGCTCAGATGCCTCAAAATATCCTGAACGGGCTAATACACTGTAAAAAACAGGTGAAATATGTCCATTAGATAAAAAGAATAGGTCTTCACCATGGCCATCCATGTTAAACTTGGTGTTGTGCTTTAGGGTATGAAAATATAAGGCAACTAAATAATCAGCACAACCAAGTGAACCACCCGGGTGACCTGACTGGCAGGCATGTACCATTCTAACGATATCTCTGCGAACCTGAGAGGCAGTTTTTGTTAATTTTTCAATATCTGGAGTCATATTTAATGCTTAAAGGCTTTACTAAAATAGCCATGATTTCTGAATAGATGAGATGCTTATTTAGTATTTTTTACTTTCTACTAAATTGTGCTTATTATTTCAGGAATTCTAATACCTGGGCAGATGAATTCTTAGTATCAACTTTATCAATGATCTTGAGAATCATTCCATTTTTATCAATAATGAAAGTTTTACGTGAAACACCCATGTATTTTTTTCCGTACATGTTCTTTTCAACCCAAACGCCATAAGCTTCAACAATTTTCTTTTCTGTATCAGCGATCAATGAGAATGGTAAATTATATTTGCCAATAAATTTCAGGTGTGATTTTTCATCATCAGTACTTACTCCCAAAACTTCAAATCCTTCTGCTATTAAGGATTCATAATTATCCCTAAAGCTGCACGCTTCCGCTGTACATCCTGGTGTATCATCTTTGGGATAGAAATAAAGGATAATACTCTTCCCAGCAAAATTACTTAGGCTTACAGATTTGCCATTTTGATCATTTGCAGTAAATTGAGGTGCCTTTTGACCTTCGCTTAATTCATTCATTTATAGGATTTTTTGATGCACTAAAATTAGTAAAATAAATATTGTGAAGGGAATATTTCTGTTACTTGTAAAATACAGCATGGAACATGGTGGTATTATTTTTCTTATCGCTTACAATAAGTTGGAAATCATGTTTTCCTTTGATTAGTAAATCGTCTAAACGATGCCATAATGAGCCAGATTTAGAGTCATATTCCATCAAAACCCAACGGCCGTCAAGCAGCGCAGTAAAGCTGTCGATCCCTGATAGATTATCAGCTATACGAAATTGAATCTTCGAGGCTGAGGCTAGATTCACTCCATCTCTGATATTTAAAGGGATAATTTTAGGAGCCACAGTATCTAGGGTAAGATAAAAGCTATCAAAGGTTTTTAATTCAGCCTTTACAAATCCATTTTCATAATACCCTCCCTGCGCAATTTTTCGAGTATTTACGATCAAGGCTTTGCTTCGCAAATTGGATGGGAGATCTTCAGCCGTGTTTATGGATAAACTATATGTTCCGTTTAAAGGAATTAAACGATTGTGGACATGATGTATAGGTGAATACCCTCCGATTGGCCTGGGAGATTTGCTATAAACAAAGTTCAGGTTACTAAATAGCGTTTTTAAGGGGAATGTAATACGGAGTCCGGTGGTATCAAACGTATTTATTTGGTTAAAGGCCATTTTTTTTCCTTCAAGCTGTTTAACTAATTTTTTTGATGCAGGATCAAATTTGACTTTGAAGTTTAATACACTTTCATTTCCGGTAATATCTTTTACTACATATTTTGCCTCGTGTATATTTTGGTCAGTGCTATTTATTAGTCCACTATTGACCAAACTTTTATAAATAGTCAATTCATTACCTGGTTCTATGAAGCTCTTCTGTATACGTTTTCCAGTTAAAATCAATGCAGGATGATCAATATGTGAATTGATACCACGGGAGTGTTCAAAAGAGAATTTTTCCCAAACAGAAGAGTAAATCAGCCTACCATCAATAAACAATTCAATAGAATAAGTTCCATTCTGGTTGTCTGATACAGAGTTTTTATCAGAAGCTATAATGCCAAAGCCAGATTCTTCTTCAAGTGGGATTATGGCTTGGCTAGAAATCTGGTATTGCCCAGCAGCTCCGTTAACCTGGTAAAATTGCTTTGGTGTATGTTCGCTAAACGGATTTCTATTCAGGTGGTACACGTATAAGCCTGCTATTGTAGGTTTAATTCTGTCAGGAATGGTAATGCCAAAGAGTTGCGGATTAATGGTTTCTTCAGTTTTTGTATCACGAAGCTCAAAATGAAGGTGAGGGCCACTAGAGCCCCCTGTATTTCCGGCATAGGCAATGATTTCTCCTTTTTTAACTGGAATTTCAGCGGAAAGAAGCGGAAAGTCAACATCAAATTT
>Ga0222712_10002269_pt1 | contig 22275 bp, 20 predicted proteins | sample C33_657DmetaG_FD_165043 | JGI IMG/M metagenome (GOLD analysis project Ga0222712, IMG submission 165043) | Estuarine water microbial communities from San Francisco Bay, California, United States - C33_657D | ecosystem: Environmental > Aquatic > Marine > Unclassified | place: USA: California... | reverse complement strand
ATGTGTAAATTCTTCCAACCGGCACCCCCAGGATCCAATACAGTAGTCACGCCGCAACGAAATGTAAATCCATCGGGTGGTACTGCATAAAATCCATTACTCAAATAATGATTGTGCTCGGTTCCATAGAAATGATGCGAATGAATATCAATCAATCCGGGTACCACCAATATATCAGTTGCATCAATAATCGAATCTGCATTGTTTGAAAGGGAAGATGCTACTGCTGCAATTTTCCCGTTCTCTACATATACATCAAATACCCCATTCAACCCATTTGCAGGATCAATTACGGTACCATTTTTAATAAGAATACTTTTCAACGAATTGGATTTTATTGAAGAAATTCTATAGCAACAGGGTTTACAATATCTACATCGTTTTGAAGCCACTTCATTTTACCCGACGAGCTATCAAATGAGAATACTTGCAATTGATTTCCATCTTGTCCACATACAAATACAAATTTACCGGTTGGATCAAAACTGAAAAAACGGGGCTTCTTGGTCACTTCTATATGTTCCATTTTTTGCAATTTCCCATCAGGCAATACCTTGTTCACTACAATTTGATTGCTGGTAACTCTATTGGAAGCCAACAACCACTTCCCATCGGGAGAAAGGCGAATTGCACCACTTCCATGATCTTCCTTGGTTTGAACGGTATCAATAACAGTAGTTTGTATTTTTTTCAAGCCACTGGCTATTACCTGAAAAGCATCCACAGATCCTGCCATTTCATTTACAACATATGCAAACACGCCGTTTGCACTCATTACCAGATGCCTCGGACCATTCCCATTGTCAACATTGTTTACAATAGGCTTCGTATTGATCAATCCATCTGCACCAATAGTGTGTTGATAGATACAATCCGTTCCTAAATCGACTACAAACAATGATTTTTTATCTGGTGATATAACTGCACTGTGGGCATGTGAAGAGGTTTGACGAACCTTGTTTACACTTGAACCTTTGTACACCAGATGCTGTGCTACTGGCAGCAAAGAACCATCTTTCTCTGTTTTAAATACTGATACACTTCCAGAACTATAATTAGCTGTATAGACTGTCTTAGAAGATGGATGATAAGAAATATAACAGGGTCCATCACCAATTGTAAGCTCGGTATTGATTTTAGTTAATTCGCCGGTAATCTTGTTCACTGCATACGATGTAACAGCACCTTTTTTATTTTCCTCGCCCAAAACATACAAAAACTTTTTATCAGGCGTCATCACCATATAAGAAGCATTGGGATTCTGATACTCATTTACAAAAGAAAGCTTACCAGTATGATTATCAAATGAAAAAACATTGATGCCTTTGTTTCCTTTAGAAGTATAAGATCCTACATATAATAATTGATCATTTGCAGACTCAAAGTCTTTTTGAAATGTTTCGATAGATGATTTACTCAAACTTGTTTTCCCTGAGGAAATCACAATTCGGTAACGAAAAGTTACAGATTGATTCGGCTGAAGAGTAAGATTTCTTTCAGTCTTCCCGTTGGTAAACACTTTTTCACCGAGTGGATTCGCTGCAAACAATCCATATCCCCTTGCATGCCAATTCGTAGGATAACCAATGTTTTTAGAATGATCCATCATCACAATACTGATGGAGTCTGTTTTCATTTTTCCATACAACATGCACCAGGTAGCCTTTTTACTCCACACTTCTTCGCCTTTTATTCCATTGCTGTTGACATAATTTCCATTTGCCTCTTTATCTGCAATGGCCTCTACGATGGTTTCAATTCCAAATGCATCTACGTATTTTTTCTTCTCTAAAGTTGGTAATTGTAATTCACGAGCTACACGCAAACCAATAAAGCCGTCTTTCACATCTTTGAATGTAACTGGAATTGCTGCAGTCAGCGTTGTAAATCGATCGATGACCCATGCTCCATTCATTTCTTTGATTTCATAGCCAGTCACTTCATCCAAATGTTTTTTTCCTGCATTGTCTAACCAGTTGGATTTATAAACCATTCGACCGGTTGTTCCATTCTTTACTTCGACAAATTTTTCAAACTTAATGGTGCCGTATAAATTCTTCTTGTCTGCAGGTATTGCAAAAGAATTGTTCCAGAAATCCAGGCCATTAACGCTTTCATAATTTAACCATAAACCTAAATGATGCGGATGATCTGTTGGCTCGCCCGCTAATGGATGAACTGGATAACCTCGTGTAATAGTAGTGCCGTTGGGCGCCTTGATCGGATACAAAACGGGTTTAGCAATCGTATCTGGGTAGAATAAATCGGTAAAAGGTTTTCCGCCGATCGTTACGTGTACGATGGGCTGTTGTTTTTCCTTTATAAATTCAACTTGTGCAGTTTGTGAATATATCCCCGTATAAAAAACAATAGAAAAGAATAAGGAAGAAAATATCTTTTTCATCAGTATTATTTAGTGGGTAAAGATACTGATGAAAAAGCTTACCTATATTCTTTTAAGTACCTCCTGGCCAATAGCATCTGTTCCAAGAATGTTTTCACTCAATGTGGAGGCGTCTGCAATATCTCTCGTTCGAAATCCGGCTTTCAAAACAGCATCAACAGCGCTGATAACGGTATCGGCCTCGTTCTTTAAGCCAAATGAAATGTCTAATAATAATGCCACCGATAAAATGGAAGCAAGTGGATTTGCAACTCCTTTCCCGGTAATATCGTGTGCTGATCCATGAATTGGCTCGTAGACTCCCGTTCCATCTCCAATTGAGGCGGAGGCCAACATACCCATGGAACCTGCAATTTGAGATGCTTCGTCTGTGAGGATATCGCCAAATAAATTTGCAGTTACAACCACGTCAAATTTCTTAGGATCCTTGATCAACAACATAGCGGTGGCATCCACAAATTGATGTTCTACTTCCACATCAGGATACTCTAATGCAATTTTTTGGATTACCTCTCTCCACAGCCTACTTGTTTCGATCACGTTCGCCTTATCAACCGAACACAATTTTTTTCTACGGGTTCTCGCTGCATCAAATGCTTTTCTTGCAATTCGTTCCACTTCAAAGCGACTGTACTCGGCAACATCGTACGCAGTATTGCCGTCGTTTTTCCTCCCTTTTTCACCAAAATAAATATCTCCCGTCAATTCTCTGAAAAATAAAATATCTGCTCCACGTAAAATTTCTGGTTTGATACTGGAAGCACCCAGTAACTCATCGAATAATTTAATAGGACGGAGATTTGCATACAATCCAAGTTCCTTGCGCATTTTCAACAACCCCTGCTCTGGACGAACCTTTGCAGTTGGATCATTGTCGTACTTCGGATGTCCTACTGCACCAAACAAAATTGCATCAGAAGCCTTCATTTTTTGTAGGGTCTCGTCTGGCAGTGGACTTCCTGTTGCTTCGATAGCAACATGGCCAATCAATGCTTCGTCGTAATGAAATGTATGTCCAAACTTCTCGGCAATGCGATCTAACACTTTTTTACCAACTGCTGTTACTTCTTGCCCGATTCCATCTCCAGGAACAATCAATATATTCTTATTCATATTAAATCATGTTAAGCATCTTCTGAGTAGCCTTGATTGCTGCTACTGTTTGATCACTATCCAGTCCGCGTGTTTTAAATTCCTTTCCTTTATTATCCCATGTGATGATTGTTTCGCACAACGCATCGCTCTTGCCTCCAGGTGGTATGCGAACAGCATAGTCCGTTAGCATGGGTAATTGCATTTTCTTTTGCTTATATATCGCGCGCAATGCATTCATAAACGCATCGTATTGTCCATCTCCCTGTGCATGCTCTTCAAACAATTCACCATCGATATTGATTTGAAGGGTTACAGAAGGCTTCAACTCTTTTGAATGAGTAAGTACGTAATTGACAATTTTTATTTTCTCTTCAAGGGTATTGCTATCAATAACATCAGAAATGATATAGGGCAAATCAGATTGTGTAACAACCTCTTTTTTATCCCCCAATTCAATGATGCGTTGTGTAACTTTTTTTAGGTCGGCCTCTGGAAGTTCAATTCCCAATTGAGCTAAATTATTTTCAATATTTGACTTCCCGCTTGTTTTGCCCAATGCATATTTACGTTGACGCCCAAATCGCTCAGGTAACAAATCGTTGTAATAGAGATTATTTTTTTTATCGCCGTCTGCATGAATACCTGCTGTTTGTGTAAAAACATTTTCTCCAACAACAGGTTTATTTACAGGTACTCTGAATCCAGAAAAAGTTTCTACAAGTTTACTTACCTGGTACAAAGATTTTTCAGCAACCCCCGTTTTGATATTCGGCATAAAATCATGCAAAACTGCTACAGCACTTGCCAGTGGTGCATTTCCTGCCCTCTCCCCCATTCCATTGATGGTTAGGTGGATACCGTGTACTCCAGCCCTTACAGCCTCCAGCACATTCGCTGTTCCTAGATCATAATCATTGTGACCATGAAAATCAAAATGACAAGATGGATATCGTGAAATAATCAGTTGTAGGAAATTCTTTACCTCGTTTGGTTCAAGTATACCCAAGGTATCAGGCAGCATGATTCTTTTTACAGGCTGCTTAGAAATAAAATCAAGGTATTGAAATACATACTCCGGAGAATTCCTCATCCCATTGCTCCAGTCTTCCAAATACACATTACATTCTATTCCTTTCTTCTTTGCTTTTGCAATAACCGCAGCAATCTCAGTAAAATGTTGGGAAGGAGTTTTTTTCAACTGATGCGTGAGATGATTGAGAGAACCCTTTGTCAATAGATTCATCACCTTTGCACCCGCTTTACTCATCCATTCTATGGAAGTGTCCCCATCAATAAAAGTGAGTATTTCAATTTTTTTCAATAACCCTTTCGACTTGGCCCAACGGGTAATTTTTTTTACCGCATCAAACTCACCTTCGGATACACGGGCAGAAGCAATTTCGATACGATCTACTTTTACTTCTGTAAGTAGTAATTGAGCGATGGTCAATTTTTCGGATGGAGTAAACGATACCCCGCTGGTCTGTTCACCATCTCGAAGAGTGGTGTCCATGATTTCAATATACTTTACCGATTTTGGCATCTTGGAAGTGCGCCGTATTAATAACGACTTTTGTCAGCAAAATTTTTTATTTCCTCTTTCATGTCTTGCAAATAATCAATGTCGTCAAACCCATTGATTAAATTATGTTTTTTATACCCGTTGATGCTGAAAGACTCTTGTTCTCCTGTTGCAAGCAATGTTATTGTTTGATTAGGGAGATGTATTTCCAGTTCGGCATGGGGATTTTCTTCGATGGCTTTGAAAATTTTATCTAAAAACGTCTCCGAAACCTGAACTGGCAAAATGCCAATGTTCATCGAGTTGTTTTTGAAAATATCTGCAAAGAAGCTCGAAACTACACAGCGAAATCCATAATCATAAATTGCCCAAGCCGCATGCTCACGACTGCTGCCGCATCCAAAATTTCTTCCGCCCACTAAAATCTTTCCAGTATAAATGGCATTGTTAAGTACAAAATCTTTTTTAGGACTTTCATCAGTATTGTACCTCCAATCGCGAAAGAGATTATCACCAAATCCTTCGCGCTTGGTTGCTTTCAAAAAGCGGGCAGGAATGATTTGATCGGTATCAACATTTTCAATCGGTAAAGGGACTGCTGTGCTTTTCAACACAGTGAATTTATCGTATGCCATGAGGTTTAAATTAAAGTTCTTGGATCGGTTACTTTTCCGGTTACTGCAGCAGCGGCTGCCACCAATGGGCTTGCCAACAACGTTCTAGCACCTGGACCCTGACGTCCTTCAAAGTTTCTATTACTGGTACTTACCGCATATTTTCCTGCAGGAATTTTATCATCATTCATTGCAAGGCATGCAGAGCATCCTGGCTGACGCAATTGAAATCCTGCTTCGGTAAGAATATCATAAATACCCTCTTCTCTGATTTGTTTTTCTACTAAATGAGATCCAGGAACTATCCAAGCTGTTACATTCTCTGCTTTCTTTCTTCCTTTCACTACAGACGCAAATGCACGAAAATCTTCGATACGTCCATTGGTACAACTTCCAATAAAAACATAATCTACTGGTTTACCCAACATAGATTCCTTTTCATGAAATCCCATATAGGCAAGTGCTTTATCGAAACTTGCTTTACCGCCTTCCACTTCTGTAGAAGCAGGAATGGATTTTGAAATCCCCACACCCATACCCGGATTGGTGCCGTATGTAATCATAGGTTCTATTGCTGCACCATCGTAGTGATATTCAACATCAAAACTTGCACCTTCGTCAGATTTCAAGGTTTTCCAATATTCCATCGCATCATCCCATGCTTTTCCTTGCGGTGCTTTCTCTCTTCCTTTGATATAATTGAAAGTAGTTTCGTCTGGAGCAATCATTCCACCGCGTGCACCCATTTCAATGCTCATATTACACACAGTCATTCTACCTTCCATCGACATGTTCTCAAACACCGAACCAGCATACTCTACAAAATATCCTGTTGCACCAGCGGCAGTGAGTTGTGAAATAATATATAGAATAACATCTTTTGGAGTAACACCCTTTTGCAATTGTCCGTTTACATTGATGCGCATTTTCAGAGGACGAGGTTGCATGATACACTGCGAAGACAATACCATCTCTACTTCTGAAGTTCCAATTCCAAACGCAATACATCCAAATGCACCGTGCGTGGATGTATGCGAATCACCACATACAATGGTCATACCTGGTAAGGTGATACCGTTTTCTGGTCCAACCACATGCACAATTCCATTTTTGGGATTTCCCAAACCCCAATGCGAAATTCCATGGCTGGAAGTATTCTCTTCCAATGCTTTTAATTGATTGGCAGAAAGAGGATCGGCTACAGGAAGATGTTGATTGATGGTAGGAGTATTGTGATCGGCTGTAGCAAAAGTGCGATGGGGATAGATAACACTCAGTCCACGGGTTTTCAACCCAAGAAATGCAACAGGACTGGTTACCTCGTGTATAAAATGTCTGTCGATTAACAACACGTCAGGACCGTCGGGGATGCTTCTTACAACGTGCGCGTCCCATACTTTATCAAACAGACTCAAAGGTTTACTGCTCATTTTTCAAAATAGTTATAAAGAGTTTGAAATATTTCTACAGAACTGCTAATTTCCGAAAAATATAGCTAAAAACTCCTTAAAAACTGGTTTTGTTTGATCAGATATAATCAGTTGACCGTTAACTGTTAACGGGTAACTGTCAACTGTGTACGGCTGTTTATAAAGTAACAACGCTGTTGCTGCCCCCGAAAACATTGGGAACTTCTGCATCTGCCTCGGGATCATTGAGCCAAAGAGAATTATTAACTAAATATTTGAATTCGTGTTTAGAATCTTTGGGTAGATTGACCTCGGCGCTGAAACTACCATCTTTCTTTTTAGACATGATAATAGAATTTTGCCAATCACTGTTCAATCCAAGAAGTTCAACTGTTTCGGCAAGTTCGGGTTTGAAATTGAACTTTACTTTGCAGTAGTCTTTTGTTTTATAATATGTTTTTTGCAACATGAGTCGATTAGTTTTTCTACCCTTAATTCCATTTTTTCTGAAATGTAACCCGCGCTAAGTTTTATTTTTTGGTATACTATATTCATTAACAATCTCTTAGTAAAAATTTTATTTACTTAGAGCAAACACACAAATATGGACCGCAAAGAATTTTTAGCACAATTGGGTATAGGAAGTGCAGCAGCAATGGCCATCACCTGTCTTCAAGCATGTAGTAAATCTGGATTAGGCGGAGGCGCTGGTGTAGATTTCACAATCGATATCAACAGCAGTCAATTTAGTGCATTGAAAAATGCAGGCGGCTCAGTTGTTTATCAAGGTATCATTATTGCAAAAACTACCAGCGGTTCTTACCTGGCAGTATCTTCGCGATGCCCACACGAAGGCGTAACAGTAAATTTTTCTTCGAACAATAACCAGTTCATTTGCAACGCACACAATTCGGTATTCTCTTCATCGGGCTCTAGAATATCAGGTCCTGCAAATACCGGACTCACCCAATACCAAACAGCCTTATCTGGAACATCTCTACGGGTATATTCGTAAAGCATAGAAATGCAATGCTTATATTTATGTAACAAACCTGTTACATGGATAAAAGATCATTTTTAAAATCTGCTGCGTTAACTGGATTAGGAACACAGCTAGGATTTTCTTCTCTCGCTGCAATGTTTGAGGAGAAGAAGAATATTTCAGCAACTGAACTTGCTGCAGACGATGCATTTTGGAAAAAAATTCGTGATCAGTATATTCTAAAACCAGATTATATCAACCTGGAAAATGGATACTATAATTTCACCCCACAACCCATCTTAGAAAAATATATCGAACACATCCGCCATGTAAACAAAGAAGCTTCCTATTACATGAGAACTGTTCAATTTGATAATAAAAAAAAGATGGCAGCAAAACTAGCGGCATTGGTTGGGTGTTCAGCCGAAGAAGTTGCCATCACGAGAAATGCAACGGAGTCACTCGATTTGGTCATTGCAGGCCAGGAATGGAAAACAGGTGATGAAGCAGTAATGGCAATTCAAGATTATGGCGCGATGCTAGACATGTTTGAACAAGTATCAAAACGATACGGAGTTGTATTGAAGAAAATTTCTGTACCCAACCACCCAACATCCGACGAAGAAATTGTTTCCTTGTATGAGCAGGCTATCACGCCGAAAACAAAACTGCTCATGGTTTGCCACATGATTAATATAACCGGACAGATACTTCCAATTAGAAAAATTTGCGACATGGCACATAAGAGAGGAGTGGAAGTTATGGTGGATGGTGCACATGCTGTAGCGCATTTCCAATTTAAAATAACCGATTTGGATTGCGATTATTATGGATCTGCACTTCATAAATGGCTGAGTGTTCCATTGGGCGCAGGGTTACTCTATGTAAAGAAAGAAAAAATTGCAAAACTGTGGCCATTGCTAGGAGATGGCAATACCAATCGCTCTGATATTTCGCGTATCAACCATATTGGTACACATCCTGTTCATACCGATCTCGCAATTGAAGATGCAATTGAATACTACTACATGATCGGTGCAGAGCGAAAAGAAAAACGATTGAGGTTTTTGCAGCAATACTGGACGAGTAAAGTAAAAAATATTCCAAAAATTATTTTGAACACTCCAACAGACGATAAAAGATCCTGTGGCATTGCGAATGTGGGTATTGAAGGAATTACTCCTGGAGATCTGGCAAAAAGATTGTTGAGCGAACACAAAATATTTACCGTAGCAATCGACGGAGCAAATGTATATGGATGCCGGATTACTCCAAATGTATACACTACGTTGGAAGAATTGGATGCATTTGTGAATGCATTGAAAAAATTAGCTGCATAAATGGGAGACGTACAATCGATTGTCCGAGATCTAATCTCCCACGCCTCAAAAGAGAAGGCTGAATTTCTGCCCTATTTTTTCAAAACGGGAAAAGGACAATACGCAGAAGGAGATCGATTCCACGGCGTGGTTGTTCCCGATCAAAGAAAAATCGCTAAACTCCACACGTCTAGTACCAACAAACAAACCATCATCGCGCTGTTGAATTCCCCTTTTCACGAAGAGCGATTGACAGCATTGTTTATTTTATGCAATAAATTTTTAGAAGCAAAGAAAAAACACTCAGAGAAAGAATGGGTAGATCTCTATTTAAAGAATGCAACCCGAGTAAATAATTGGGACTTGGTCGATAGCTCTGCACATATCATCCTCGGACAATGGTTAGAGGACAAAGACAGATCGGTATTATACAAGTTCGCAACAGATAAATCACTTTGGAAAAATAGAATTGCAATTGTTGCCACCTTGCATTTCATAAGAAACAACGATCTGGAAGATATTTTTAAATTAAGCGAAATAATGCTGAAACATCCACACGATCTAATACACAAGGCTACAGGATGGATGTTGAGAGAAGCCTGGAAAAAAGATGCAAAAAAAGTGGAACAGTTTCTTAACAGATTCGCCAATAAAATGCCCCGTACGATGCTGAGGTATGCCATTGAAAAAATGTCTGAACCCAAAAAAAAGGCATACCTCAGCGTTAAACTTCAACCGTACTGATTGCTTCTCATGTAATCGTCGCCACGGACGGATTCGAACCGCCTTCAAAGGTTTTGTCGACCTCTGCCTAACCTATCAGCCACGTGACTGTATTAATTAGTCTACCAAATTTATAGACTTTATTATTTACAGCCAAATTTTTTTATTTTCTGAAAACATACCAAGCATACCCTTGCGGCGGGATGTCTACTTCAAGTTGAACAGTATAACCCCGATCCAACGTATATACTTTCGAGGAGGAATCGTTCTTGGAAACGGTTACTGTTTTATCAAGACCAGTATAATACAGTGGAACTTGTATGAGGCGCTTCATTGGGATTGATGTTGGATTGAATACCATCATCAATCCTTTGTCGTTCAATGTTGGGTTCACGTGTAGAAAGCCATCCCAGTCGCGTCCATCCGCTCTGCGCAAATGGATGATGGAGGAATTCAAAATACTTCTGTATTTTTTATACCAACTGATCGTATTTGAAACCAATTGCTTGGTTAGGTCAGTATCATATAATCGCGGGCCACGGTAACATGCCTGTACACCAGCACCATAATATTGCATCATCAACATCTCGTAATCTTTCAAATGCTCGCTCAACGGCTCTAACACCGCTTCTGCTCCACCACCTTGGTATTTTGTCAATGGCACGAAACCCCACCCCATGGAAGGCAACTTCTCAAATGTGCCGTCATGAATATTTTGTCTGTTAAGAATTTTCTGTTGATCTCTAGATAATGAAAAATTAACTTCTCGATACCCCAATGCAATTTTATGTGTGCCATCCATGAAGTACCAATCGGGTGCGTTCACATAAATTCCGTTTTCATTGCACCATTTGTACAATCCCTTTTGCAATTCCATTTGTTTCCATTGTGAGTCGTCGAGATTTTTATGACCAGGATGAGAAGTAGATGCACATACATCACCAGGGTAAGGACCATCGTTTTCAAATAAATTGAAACCAGTACTCGACATAAAGTATTTTAATTTATCGATGTATGTAAGTCCCCACTTACTTCCCATACAAGGAGCATTTCCAAAGAAAGCTCCGCCAGGTTTCCCGGTTGCAGGATCAACCACATCCGTTTCATCGTCAATTCTCCTACTGCTGAACAAAGAATAACTTCCAATCAATATTCCTTTCTCGTGCGCATAATCCGCAAGAATTTTCCAACGAGCAATATTGGATGCGCTGGTATCTTCCATGTTACAATGACTGCCAAAGCTTAAAATCAATGCCTCGTATCCTGTTGCCTTGCATTGATCAATAGCTTCTTTCACCTGATAATCATTTCTGCTCACCAGATGCATAAATATTGGATTTTGTGATGTCCATGGAGCTACTGCTGCGTACATACGCTGAATCATCATCCCTCTTCGCTCCCGATCATAACTGTCCATTAATAACTCATTTGTTCTGGGAGAAACGATACGCCCACCCACATTCAATTCCACTGCTTTTACTTTTTCTGGAAAAACCTCTAAAATGCAAGGTGTCTGGTAATTATAATTTACCTGAGAAGTGTAAGCAGGGTCAGTCATCCAATGTGTAGTTTGGTCACTGATATCATATCGCATAGCATTGTTGAATGCATAATTCGTTTCTACATAAATACCATGCTGTTTTTTCATTTGCTCGGGTGTGCCTACTACTGCACTTTCTTCCTCCACCAAAGCAAGACTCTCGTTTACAATTCTGTTTACCGTAATTTTTTTATCGGATTGATTAACGACTTCTACCCACTTTACGATCAAGGGCAATTCATCGTATAGTTCATAATGTACTTCAACTAAAATATTTTTGAGTGCTTGTTGAGCCGAACGAAAACGAATCATTACATGTTGACCAGCAGTAAATGTTTGTACCGAAGACCATGTAGTTCTTTTCCAATTGATGCGCGGCTGAATGGGAGAAACGTTTATTTCTTCGAAGTGAAAATCATTGTTTGCAGAATATTGTTGCAATGAATCAGGAACTAAATACGCTTTCTCTGATTGGCCCTTCATTCCTCCCACTTGATAAACAACCCCTTCTATAGTAACTTTTGCTTCTGGTTGAATTGCACGTATCAACTGTTGCTGATTGCTTAGATTGGTAAAATCAATACACGAAAAATCAGGCTGTAAAGCAAACGATCTCTTCAAAAGACCGTTGTAGAATACGATTTGCTGTCTCTTTGCATCTTTGTAAATGCCTGCCTTTTGCACTGGTTTTTTCAGCAACCAGTCGGATACTTTTGACTGTGTAAACTGATCGTTCCAAATGGGTAATTCCTGCGCAGCAGAAGTGAACAATTGTACAAGTAAAAAGAAAGAAAAAAATAGTGTTCGCATGGCCTCGTATTGAGACCATAAGTTAGAGAATATTTTTAACTGCAGAGGGAATATAACGAAGCGGATCGTTGATCGAAGCTTCAACCGAATCAGCAAAGGAAGAAAGTGTTACTACCTTATCTAATAAAAATAAATGTGCATCTGATTTTTCGTGTTGTCCACAAATGACGTGTACAGGCTTTTGATGCTTTTTTGCAATGCTTGCAACATGTCCGACTACTTTACCCTGAACACTTTGTTCGTCTACCATGCCTTCGCCAGTGATGATGAAATCTGCAGAAGCAATATGTGTCTCTAAGTCAATATGATCAATGATGTATTGGGTTCCTGGCAACAAACGTGCTCCAAGAAAAATTTCACACCCTGCACCCAATCCTCCTGCAGCACCTGCTCCAGGTACATCGGCTACAGATCTGGTAAAGAATTTCATGAACAGTGTATCAAGATGTGCGAGCCCTTCATCCAATTTTACAACTTGCTCAGGAGTGGCTCCTTTTTGTGGACCATATACAAACGCAGCACCAGTAGGACCGCACAAAGGGTTCTTCACATCACAGGCAATAGTAAATTGTATATTTTCTAAAAAATCACTTTCAGGAAAAACAATTTCATGAATCAATGATAAGTTTTCTCCACACGGCTCCAATGGATCACCTTGTTCATCCAAGAACATATAACCAAGTGCATCTGCCATACCGATACCCCCGTCCGTAGTTGCACTGCCTCCGATGCCTAATAAAATGTGTGTAGCACCACGTCTAATAGCATCCCTTATCAATAACCCAGTTCCATAGGTCGATGTTTTGTATGGATTTCTTTCCTCGCTGGAAAGCAATGCCAATCCACTGGCAGAAGCCATTTCAATAAAAGCAGTATTACTTGCAGCTGCATACTGATACTTGGCCACAATAGCCCGACCCAATGGATCGGTGGTTTGTGTTGCAACAGAAGCAGTACCAAAATAATGTTGAATGATTTGCGAAAATCCGTCCCCTCCATCTGCCAAAGGAAACTCCAGCACTTCTGCTTCGGGATATAATGAAACAATCTCCTTGCGAATTGCATTGCACAAGGAGATTGAATCGATACTTCCCTTGAACTTATCAGGGGCAATGATAATTTTCATACATTATTTTCTCTTCGGATAGACTGCATTTACTCCCAACTCTTCTTCAATACGAATGAGTTGATTGTATTTTGCTAAACGGTCGGTACGAGATGCAGAACCAGTTTTGATTTGACCACAATTCAATGCCACTGCCAAATCAGCGATAGTAGTATCTTCTGTTTCGCCGCTGCGGTGACTCATGATAGAAGTATATCCATTTGTTTGAGCCAAACGTACTGCATTGATGGTTTCTGTAACTGTTCCAATCTGATTTACTTTTACCAAAATACTGTTGGCGATTCCTTTGTCAATACCTTCTTGTAAACGGACTACATTGGTTACAAAAAGATCGTCGCCCACCAATTGACATCTGTCGCCAATTGATTCAGTTAATTTCTTCCATCCATCCCAATCGTCTTCGGCCATTCCATCTTCGATGGAAATGATTGGATATTTATTCACCCACTCCGTCCAATAAGCAACCATTTCATCAGAGCTGATTACTTTACCTGAACTTTTATAAAACTTATAGGTTTTTGTTTTTTCATCAAACATCTCGGTGCTTGCAGCATCCATGGCGATATTGATTTGAGAGCCTGCCTTGTAGCCAGCTGCTTCGATTGCCTGCAATACTGTTTCAATAGCTTCTTCGTTGCTTTGAATATCAGGAGCAAAACCACCCTCATCACCTACGTTGGTGCTGTAGCCTTTCTTCTTCAATACATTTTTCAACTGATGGAATATTTCAACACCCCAACGAAGTCCTTCACTAAATGTTGAAGCACCTGTTGGAACTATCATGAATTCCTGAAAATCTATTTTGTTATCTGCGTGTACACCTCCGTTCAAAATATTCATCAATGGAACAGGAAGTGTAATAGCATTTACTCCGCCAAGGTATCTGTACAAATTCAGGTTACTGGCCTGTGCTGCTGCTTTTGCAACCGCCATGGAAACGGCCAATGTTGCATTGGCTCCCAACTTTGCTTTGTTGGCTGTACCATCCAAATCAATGAGCATTTTATCTACCAATGCCTGCTCGGTAGCTGGAACACCTAATAATTTTGGTGCAATGATTTTATTGATATTATCAACAGCCTTCAATACGCCTTTTCCAACATAAACCGATTTATCACCATCTCGTAATTCCACCGCTTCGTGCTTTCCAGTGGAAGCACCAGATGGAACGGCTGCGCGTCCGAAAAATCCACTTTCTGTTATTACATCCACCTCTACGGTTGGATTACCTCTACTGTCTAAAATTTGTCTAGCATGTACACTTGCAATGAGACTCATAAAAATTGTTTTAAAGCAGTGAAAAAGAAGCCAGCATCGTTATTTGCCTGTCAATTGTCTGAATACTTCTTCCAACTGACGGGTTTGCGATTGCAAAGAAACGATATTCAGGTTATGTTGCAAAGCGAAAGACATGAGTTCTTTGCTTAGAACAGAAGAATTCAATGTTTTGATAACCCATTCCCCGTCGCTTCCTGCTTCAACTTCTTGGATTCCAGGAACTGACAACAATTCATTTTCAAGAACATCCCCACTGAACCGTACCCGGATGACTCCAGCATCTTGCGATGATTTCAGAGATTGGATAGATCGGTTGGCAACGATTACACCTTTATGAATAATGATTACATGATCACAGACGGCTTCCACCTCCTGTAGTATATGCGAGGAAAACAAGATGGTTTTGTCTTTGCCCAACTCTTTTATCAATGACCTGATTTCAATGATTTGATTGGGATCAAGTCCTGTTGTAGGCTCATCCAAAATCAAAACAGCCGGATCATGTATAATAGCAGCTGCCAATCCTACACGTTGACGGTATCCCTTTGATAACTGATTGATTTCTTTATGGGCTTCCTGGGATAACCCGGTACGCTTTATGACTTCGTTTACTTTTTTATCTGCAGAAGAAATTCCGTGAAACGACGCCACCATCTGTAAATACTCTCTCACATACATCTCTAAATAAAGAGGATTGTGTTCGGGCAAATACCCAATTTTCTTTTTAGTGGAAATGGCCTCACCTTTTACTTCTATGCCACATACTTCGATCTTGCCCTTATCGGGTTGGATAAAGCCAGTGATCATTTTCATGGTAGTAGATTTACCGGCACCGTTGGGCCCAAGAAATCCTACAATTTGACCAGGCAGTACTTCAAAACTAATATCATCTACCGCTTTCTGGGTAGCGTATTGCTTTGTTACTTGATGAACTTTGATAGACATGTTTGAACTTAGTCTTTCACTTCTTCACTCGAAATCGGCAAATGATCGTAATCACCTTTCCATGCCAGCCAACCAAAGATGACAAGCCCGATTGCGATAGGAAAAAAAATGATGGCAAAGATACTCCATTGTACAATGGTATCTGTAGTAGGTTTTGCACTGATCTGAGCAAACGTTGTTTTTAATAATATACTATAGGCAAGTATAGCTACAACCATCCAACATAGCCCAGCAATTCGTTTAAGTTGATTCATAGTTCAATCGTTTACGTTCGGATCCAATTTATTGGATAAATACAATGCGCCGATCACCATCGACAATGCTGCAACGGCAATAGGATACCACAAACCTACCAAAGGATCGGTGGTGTAGATAGTTCCTAGCAACACTGCAATGAATGGTGTTAATCCACCAAATACACCGTTCCCTAGATGATAAGGCAGGCTCATGGAAGTGTACCTTATTTTAGTTGGGAATATCTCCACTAAAAATGCGGCAATAGGCCCGTATACCATGGTCACAAAAAATATTTGAATGAATACCAATGCAACCATTGCCCAATAAGAATCATTGGGTAATATTTTAGAGAACTTGTCCGTTGCTTGTGACTTCTCTGAACCATCGTTGTACAAGGTATCTACATGTATAATTTTTTCGGTGATGCCATTTTGATAAAACTGTTGTGTGGTAAGCGTTTTTAGGCTGTAGTCTTTATTTGCACCAACATTGATAGTGGATTCAATTTTTGTTTTGGATTCATCCAATACTGTATTTTTTGTATTGGATAAATTGAGCATCTGCTGATAAATAGGCCTGTAGCTGATAATTGCAAGAAGCATCCCAATAATGATGATCCATTTTCTTCCAACCTTATCACTTAAGTTACCAAATACGATAAACAAGGGAGTTGCAAAGATGATGGCACATATCAAAATTGTTCGCGTCTGCTCAAAGTCAATTTTACAGGCATTTTCCAAAAATGTTTGCGCATAAAACTGCCCTGTGTACCAAATCACTCCCTGGCCCATTGTGGCTCCGAACAATGCCAGCAATACCATTTTGAGATTAGAGCGTTTCATTAAACTCTCCTTAATAGGATTGGTGGAAATTTTACCTTCCGACTTTAACTTGCTGAACAAAGGAGATTCACTCATCTTCAAGCGGATATATATGCTCATGCCCACCAATACGATAGAAAACCAAAAGGGTATTCTCCAGCCCCATGATTCAAATTCCTTAATGGAAACTGCCGCATTGGCATCCAAACTTTTTCTCGTAACCAAGATGATGCCAAGAGAAAGTAATAATCCAAGAGTTGCGGTAGTTTGTATCCAGCTTGTATAAAATCCTCTTTTATGATCAGGAGAATGTTCTGCAACATAGGTTGCAGCGCCGCCGTATTCACCCCCTAATGCCAATCCCTGAATCAACCGCAACAGCAAAACAATGATCGGTGCAGCAAAACCAATTTTTTCATAACCGGGGATGAGTCCGATTGCAAACGTAGACCCGCCCATCAATACCAGTGTCAGTAAAAAAGTATACTTGCGCCCTACCATATCCCCCAATCGCCCAAATACCAATGCACCAAAAGGTCTGACGATAAACCCTGCTGCAAAAGTGGCAAGGGTAGAAAGTAATGCTGCGGTGGGATCTGCTTTGGGGAAGAACTGCATTGCAATAATGGGAGCAAGGCTTCCAAATAAATAAAAGTCGTACCATTCAATAAGCGTACCCACAGAAGAGGCAAATATGATCTGCCGGATATGCTTTTTTTCAATCGTTGTTTGCATGGAAAGCAATAGTTATGTGATGAGATTTCAATTGGTAAGTTAAAAATAGTTCATGAACAATCTTATTTTTTTTAACTTAACAACTTCAAATAGTTCGCATCGATATGAGTTACCCCTACCAAATCAAATCCCTCGAAGAATACAAAGCAGCATGGAAGAAAAGTGTGGAAGAGCCCGAACATTTTTGGGCAGATATTGCATCCAATTTTCATTGGTACAAGAAATGGGACAAGGTCGTGGATTGGAATTTCACTGAACCATCCATCAAATGGTTTGAAGGAGGAAAAGTAAATATCACCTACAATTGCCTGGATCGTCATTTGGTTGATAAAGCAGATCAACCCGCGATCATATGGGAACCGAATGATCCGAACGATCATCACCGTATACTTACCTATGCACAGCTACACGAAAAAGTAGTTCAGTTTTCAAATGTGTTGAAAAACAACGGCGTTAAAAAAGGAGACCGTGTATGTATTTACATGGGAATGATTCCCGAACTGGCCATCGCCGTACTTGCTTGTGCACGGGTTGGTGCAATTCACTCAGTGATATTCGGAGGATTCAGTGCGCAAAGTATTTCTGACCGCTTGCAAGACGCGCAGGCTGTATTCATCATTACGTGCGATGGTGCTTTTAGAGGTGCAAAAGATATTCCTCTCAAATCAGTGATCGATGATGCGCTGGTAAACTGTGCTTTTGTAAAACGTGTCATTGTATACACACATACACGTACTGCAGTAAGTATGATCAAAGGAAGAGATGTGTGGTGGGAAGACGAAGTTCGAAAAGTAGAAACAGCAGGCAATCCAGATTTTCCTGCTGAAGTCATGGATGCAGAAGATCCACTTTTCATTTTATATACTTCGGGTTCAACAGGAAAACCCAAAGGTGTCGTGCATGCATGTGCAGGCTACATGGTTTATACGAATTATACATTTGTAAACGTATTTCAATACCAACCCAAGGAAATCCATTTTTGTACTGCAGATATCGGTTGGATCACAGGCCATTCGTATATCGTATACGGACCATTGAGTGCAGGCGCTACCACATTGATGTTTGAAGGAATTCCAACATATCCGGATGCAGGAAGGTTCTGGGACATTGTTGATAAATACAAAGTGAATATTTTATATACTGCACCTACTGCCATAAGAAGTTTAATGGCATTTGGATTGGATCCATTAAAAAATAAAGACTTGTCATCGTTGCGTGTATTGGGAACAGTGGGTGAACCCATTAACGAAGAAGCATGGCATTGGTACGATGAACACATTGGAAAGAAAAAATGTCCAATCGTAGATACTTGGTGGCAAACCGAAACAGGCGGTGTACTAATCAGTAATCTTGCAGGCATCACCCCAGCCAAACCTAGTTTTGCAACACTCCCAATGCCGGGAGTAGAGCCAATTTTATTGGATGAAAAAGGAAACGAGATAACAGAAAACAACGTTACAGGAAATCTGTGTATCAAATCTCCTTGGCCATCTACCATCAGAACAACCTATGGCGATCATGAGCGTTGCAGAACAAATTATTTTGCCACCTATGAAAATTTATATTTCACAGGTGATGGCGCGTACAGAGATGAAAATGGTTTCTACCGTATCACTGGAAGAGTAGACGATGTATTGAATGTTAGCGGACACCGAATAGGCACTGCAGAAGTTGAAAATGCCATCAATATGCATGCAGGTGTTGTGGAAAGCGCAGTTGTAGGATACCCACACGATGTAAAAGGACAAGGCATCTATGCCTTTGTAATTTACAGCGGAACACATGGAACACCGGAGATGGTCAAAAAAGATATCACCGCAACCGTCAGTAGAATCATAGGTCCGATTGCAAAACCCGATAAAATTCAATTGGTATCTGGACTTCCAAAAACACGCAGCGGAAAAATCATGCGACGTATTCTTCGCAAAATTGCCGAAGGCGAATTAGATAAAATCGGAGATACTACTACATTATTGGATCCTGCAATTGTAGAAGAAATTAAAAAGGGAAAAGTTTAGTAGGAAAATCTCACCCCAACAGTATATGGACGTTGGTCGACACCGTATTGATGAATTGCCCTGGGTGCATAAGAGCCATATAATCTCACTGCACCTAATCCCAACTCACCGATATAAGAGAGCTTCCAAGGCGATAAATTAAATTCAGATTTTACTTTAGAACCTCGGCTATCAACTTTCATTTTTTGCCAACTGCTGATCAAGTATCCGCCACTGAGACCTGCAGAAAGTTGAAGTCCTTTTTTATGACTAGAAGGATTGGTATTGACGTTGATCATCAAAGGTGCTGTAAGATAATTTGCTACCAATTTATTTTTACCAATCGATCCGATTGTACGACTAACAAGTGTTTCATAGGTTAACTCTTCGTATCGAATACCTGTCTTAAAGTAATAGTTGTTACTTTCTATACCCAATCCGTATTTTAAATTAACAACTTGTTTTATCAGACTCATACGCTGAATAAAAAACCAAAGATTAAAATTCGATACGCGTGTAGTTTTTAGTGCAAAATCTTTTTTTGAAAGAGGTGGTGTAAGTGGAAAATTAGTGGTTATCACAGGAGCCAAAAATTTTTGTGTTGCAGAAGAATTGTAATTAGTTTGATCGTTGTACCCCGAAAAACCCAGATCCCATACAAACCAATTGGTGGAATATTTTTTGGGCTTCTTCTTGATGATACTTTTTAAATCAATATCTGCAAGTGTGCTTTTCAAACTATCTACACTGATGCGTATTTTTTCTACCCCTTTTCGTAAGCCATCGCTAACTATAATTACTCCACTTTGTATTCGAATGGTGTCTTTCATAGATTGTACAAATTGAATACTATCTATGCCGCTTTTCACAATTGTAATGTTACCCACTTTGATGGTATCTATACTTTTTGCTCGCGAGCTATCGATTTGAGCAAATCCCTGATGATGAAGAAGGACCAATAAAACGGATTTCCAAAAAATTCTCATGTCGTTATTTTTTATTTGATACAGGAATAGCAAAGCTTCCTACTTGAATTCGACGATTTTGATCTGACTCATCATCATCTTTTAGGACTCTTCTAGTTATTTTTCTTATCAAGCCTCGTAAGGATGTACGGTTCTCGTTTCTGAGCGATGCATTGATAATGAGTTCGGTATTGATAGAAGAAGTTTCCACTTCCGCATTTTTCATTGCGTTTATTCTGCTTTCAGCAGCCTTTATTACTTCATCGGTGAAATTGGATGCAACATTTGACATTGGATCCGGAGATGATAAAGGAACCGCTTGAATAGACTCATATTCTGGTTCAACAGGAGAAGAAGCTGGCTCAGATACCTCAGGTAGTTTTTTTGGTAATTGCTGGAAAGTTTTGCGAGTTTTCACACGATGAGAAGTAGATAATGCATTTGAATGCAGGGTATCGGTCAACGGTTGAATTTGAACAGGTTTATCGATTGTATTGGATAACAATTTTCTTGAAGACAATTCATCTTCCTGGTTCATGAATACGAACAAACCGATGAGCAATAAGAAACTTGCCGCAATGGCAAAAGGAATTCGCCAATCAATGCGTCTTTTTTCATTTCTTTTATACAATAACTCTTTAAAAGGATATACAATGGTTTGATCAGCCTCCAATTTTATTTCATCGAGGATAATTTGATCTGAAAACAAAGTGGATGTATCAGGGAAAGATATATTCTCGTCGGGAGTGAACTTAATTTGTTGAATGGCATTAAAATAGCCTTGCAGTTGTGGTTGAGATCGTAAAAAATCATCTACCAATAGTTTTTCTGCAGCCGTCAATTCATCATCGGCATACAATAAAAACCAGGATTCATAATTTTTGATATCGATCATCTAAAGTATATTTTCAATTTTACCTAAATATTCTTTTAATTGTAAGCGGGCTCGATGTAAATAGACTTTTACCTGGCTTGCATTCAAAGCAGTGATTTTCCCAATCTCCTCGTAAGAGTACCCCTCATAATCTTTTAATAAAATCAGTGACTTTTGTAAAGGTGTCAATTGTTGCAATGCCTCATCAAGTTCTCTTTTAACCGAAATCGGCCCTACTCCTCCCACTTTTGATGCTTCATCAAATTGCTCTACTGCAACCATTCGTTTATTTTTTCTGAAATGATCTATCATTTGGTTATAGGCAACGGTAAAAAGATAGGATTTTGCAGTAGCGATTTTCACCTCTGCCCTGTTCTTCCACATCTTTTCAAATGCAGATTGTACTACATCCTGGGCATCCTCTGGATGCTGCATATTTTTTAATATGAACCTGTATACGCCATCCGCATAGTCTTCTACACATATATTATATTCTCTTTCAGTCATTTAGTCTTGGTTCGACGCGTATATTTGTAGTACGAATTTCGATCCTAAAAGTTACAGATCAGTCAAATAAAATTCACTTTAACGAATTGTTTATGAATCAAGCGCTTGTCAATCGCATCGCAAACGAGTTAGAAGAGATCAAACATGCAGGTTTATTCAAAAAAGAAAGAATTATTGAAAGCCCTCAAGGTGCTGTTATAAAAGTAGGTGGCAAAGAGGTAATCAACCTATGTGCAAATAATTATTTAGGGCTTTCGTCTCACCCTAAAATTATCGAAGCTGCAAAAAAATACATTGATGATAGAGGCTTTGGCATGAGCTCTGTTCGCTTCATTTGTGGCACACAAGACATACATAAAATATTAGAACAAA
>Ga0222712_10002268_pt1 | contig 22294 bp, 20 predicted proteins | sample C33_657DmetaG_FD_165043 | JGI IMG/M metagenome (GOLD analysis project Ga0222712, IMG submission 165043) | Estuarine water microbial communities from San Francisco Bay, California, United States - C33_657D | ecosystem: Environmental > Aquatic > Marine > Unclassified | place: USA: California... | reverse complement strand
AAGACCACCATGGTGATGGGAGTCAGAACCTTTACATCTATACCTGCAGGACGTGGCCGACCACGTAATCGGGCGATAAAGGCTCGAACCTCATCTGCAATGGCGATAGCCATGTGCCCACCATCTAGCGGCAGGAGAGGAAGAAGGTTAAAGAGGCCAACAAAAATATTTAAACTTGCAACGATCAAGATGAATGTTCCAATGCGCTGTGTCCAGGTGAGATCACCACTGGCAACGGTTTCACCCGATACGCGTGCGACTCCGACTACTCCTACCAAGCCGTTTACATCACGCTCTTGCCCACCAAAGGTTTGATCCCACAAGGCAGGAAGTTTAGAGGGCAGTGCGACGAGAGCTTTCGCCGAAGACTTTGTCATCTCCCAGGTTAAAGAGCCTGCAGATGTAAATGAGGTAACTGGGTTAACCCGCTTTGTTCCGACCTTATTGATGATTCCAACAAGGTAGCGGCTTTCGGTTTCAGAAATCTTTGTCAGTACTGGGGTTGCAACAAGAGAGAGCACTTCACCGTTGCGATCAACTCTAAAACTAACCTCTTTGCCATTGGATTCGCGGATAGCTGCTGCATCCTTCATCCAATCTGTTACCTCTTTGCCCTCGATACTCAGCACAACATCTCCGGACTTAAACCCAGCCTTTTGCGCGGCAGAGTTTGGTGCAACGGTTTCAACCGTTGAGGTCAAAGTGTTAACACCAATTCCCGCAAGGAGTGTAAAGAGAAGTAAGAAACCAAGTACGAAGTGGTTAAAAGAGCCGGCACCGAGCACGATGAGTTTTCGAGCTGAGGAGGCTTTGTAAAAGGATCTGTGCTCCTGTCCTGGCTCCATCACTTCATCAGGGTCCATGCCTTCGATGCGGCAGTAACCACCAGCTGGGATTGCTTTGATTCCAAACTCAGTCTCACCGCGCTTGGTTGACCAAATACGTGTGCCGAATCCTAAAAAGAACTCCGATACCTTCATGCCGAACTTACGGGCTGTAATAAAGTGCCCAAACTCATGCACCATTACTGAAAGTAGAAGTGCAACGATAAAGGCAAGAACTCCGATTAACTGCATGGTCAACTGCATTGAAAGATTATCTCCTTAGAGCCGGGTGATGACATCGATTGCTGTACGACGCGCATCCTGCTCGAGGGTACTGACATCTTTGAGATCTCGCAGCGCACCCGATGATTTAGCGCCTAATTTCTGTACAACCTCCTCAACAACCTCAACGATTGCTGTGAAACCCAGTTTGCCCTTGATAAATGCATCAACGGCCTCTTCGTTGGCTGCGTTAAAGATAGCCGGAAGCCCTCCCCCGAGTTCGCCGCAACGTCTAGCTAACTCGATAGCGGGAAAGCGTTCATTATCTATCGGCGCAAAGCTCCAGGTATGGGATTTGCTCCAATCAATTGCAGGTGTAGCTGCTCGAACTCGATCTGGATAGTTAATTGCAAAGGCGATTGGCCCCTTCATGTTTGGAGGAGATGCCTGCGCAATCGTTGAGCCATCTATAAAGGTAACCATCGAGTGCACAACTGACTGCGGGTGAATAACCGCCTCAATCTGTTGGTAAGGAGTATCAAAGAGGTAGTGAGCCTCAATAATCTCTAACCCCTTGTTCATCAAGGTTGCAGAGTTAATTGTTACAACCGGCCCCATAGACCAGGTGGGATGATCGAGCGCCTCTGCCAACGTTACGGTGGATAAATCGCTGCGATCGCGAAAAGGCCCACCGCTGGCAGTTAACACCAACTTCTCAATATCCTTCTTCGCACTTCCCATTAGAGCCTGCCATAGCGCTGAGTGCTCTGAGTCAACAGGGATAAGTTGATCCTTCTTTGCCATAGACATTACCAAATCGCCACCTGCAACAAGTGACTCCTTGTTTGCAAGCGCTACTCGGTTGCCTACTTTAAGCGCTGCCAGTGTTGGGCCAAGGCCAATAGATCCTGTTATTCCATTTAAAACCACATCGCAGGTAATGGCTGCGATCTCTGTTGAAGCGTTTTCACCATCAATGACATTCACACCTGGTAGTGCTTGGCGAATAAGATCAGCGTTTTTAGCAACACCAACTACGGAGACTTTGAATTTCTTGGCTTGTTCTATAACTAAGGTGGGGTTTGAACCTGCGGAGGTAATTGCGATGACACGAAAAAGACCGTGATTAGCCTCTGCAATCTCTAAGGCTTGAACACCAATAGACCCGGTCGAGCCGAGTATGACTAAATCACGCATGGCTTACGAAACTTTACGTCTGCGCGAAACGATCTGTCCTACGATAACAAGTGCTAACGCCAGGAAGAACATCGCAGAACCAATGACGTTTGCTTGCGCAGGGATTCCGCGCGCAGCCGAGACGTATACAAACTTAGGAAAAGTTGTCAGAGTTCCCGAGTTGAAGTTAGTGATGATGAAGTCATCAAAGGACAAGCTAAAAGCCAGTAACGCAGCGCCTGCGATTCCTGGTGCAACAAGGGGAAGAGTTACACGGCGGAAGGTCTCTATCTCATTGGCGTAGAGATCCATAGCGGCCTGCTCGAGACGGGGGTCAAGGCTTGCGATACGGGCCTTTACCGTGACCACTACGAATGAGATACAGAAGACAACGTGAGCGATAACCGTTGGCCAAAACCCTGGATTGATTTTGAAGACTAGGAAGAGTGAGAGAAGGGATGCACCCAGAACAATCTCAGGTGTTGCCATTGGTAGAAATATTAAAAGATTCGAGGAGGAACGACCTTTGAACTTATGGCGACCGATTGCAAAAGCAATCATCGTTCCAAGAATCGTTGAAAAAATAGTGGCCAAGAAACCGATCTTGATGGAGTTGCCAAGAGCTGTACAAACTTCTGGTGCTCCACATGGGTTCTGCCAGTTACCTAAGGTGAAGCCTTTCCATACGAGGTTGGATTTGCCAGAGTCGTTGAATGAGAAAACAAATGTGTATGCCACTGGAATAAAAAGATAGGTGAAGGCAAAGACTGCATAGACACGGATCATGTTGCGGCCAAACCAACGGTAGATACGGGCACCAATACTCATACCAGCTCCTCCGTTCCTGCTTTGCGAATATAGAGTGTGACAAGAATTAAGATTGCCGCCATCAAAGTAAATGAAAGAGCTGCAGCGGTTGGGTAGTCAACAATCTTGAAGTAACGAGACTCAATAACGTTTCCGATCATCTTGGTGTTTGGGCTTCCAAGAATTGCAGCGTTAACGTAATCACCGGCAGCTGGAATAAAGGTAAGGAGAGTTCCTGCGACCACGCCCGGCATTGAAAGTGGAAGCGTCACTTTACGGAAAGTTGTAAAACCGTTTGCGTACAGATCACCAGATGCTTCAAGGGTGCGAGGATCTATGCGATCGATAGATGCATAGAGCGGCAAGGTCATAAAGGGCAGGAAGTTGTATGTCATACCCATGACAACAGCGAACCCGGTTGATGTGAGGGTGGTGCTATCGCTGATAACTCCAAGTGTTCGAAGTCCAGGTACCACAAAGCCTTCTTCACCAAGAATCTGCTTCCAGGCGACTGTGCGAAGCAGGAAAGAGGTGAAGAAGGGCGCAACAACCAAAACCAAAAGTACGTTCTTCCAACGCCCTGACTTAAATGCGATGGCGTAGGCAAGAGGGTATGAAATAGCTAGCGCTAGAACCGTAGCAATAGTTGCATAGACAAAGGAGCGAGTGAACTGCTCCTTATTTTCCACAAAAGCATTGATGTAGTTAGAAAATGCAAAGGTTTGTTCGTACTGACCTGTATCTCCCCCACCAACAGGTGTCTGGGTGGATGTTTGAGCAAGGTTAACGATTGGAAGAATAAAGAAGGTAAAGAGAAAGGCAAACCCTGGAAGAAGCAGTAGGTAAGGAGTCTTAATCTTTCCCATTTTAAGTCGACTTACTCTTCGTCGAGATCTTCAGGGACTACTTCAGAGCCAGCTGTTGCATCCTCATCACCGCGTAGTGCAAATGTAAAGGTTGGCTCCCAAGAGATATTGACCTCATCGCCCTTATTGAAAGGTGCAACTCCGTCATCGTTTTGCTCAAAGACCATGAGCTCTTGTCCCCAAGGCATCGCAACCTGGTACTGAGTAGAGACACCGATGTATGAAACATCTTCGATTCGTCCACCAGAGAGTACGTTGCCATGTACCGGTGTTTGAAGTAGTGAGATGCGGAACTTCTCTGGGCGAATTCCTGCATAGATTGAGTTATCTACTGCGTGAGAGCGAGACTTAGGCAGTGAGATTTTCTGACCAAAGAGATCTACGACATGTGAGTCGCCATCTGAACCCGTAATGCTTCCCTTAATAAGGTTGGATTGACCAAGGAAGTTAGCTACGAAAGCTGTTTCAGGGTTGTCATACAAATCAGCAGGAGATCCCATCTGCTCGATCTGCCCCTCATTCATCACCGCGATCGTGTCAGCCATAGTCATGGCCTCCTCTTGATCGTGGGTAACGTGTACGAAGGTAAGACCGACCTCTCGTTGAATCCACTTGAGCTCTATCTGCATCTGACGACGAAGTTTGAGATCGAGTGCACCAAGTGGCTCATCCAAAAGCAAGAGAGCAGGACGGTTAACGATTGCACGCGCTAGTGCAATACGTTGCTGTTGACCACCAGAGAGCTGAGTCGGCTTGCGCTCTGCCAAGTGTGGAAGTTCAACCAGATTTAGAACCTTGTCCACCGCTTCCTTAACATCTTTAATACCGCGACGACGAAGACCAAATGCGATGTTCTCAAAGATAGTTAGGTGTGGAAAGAGAGCGTAGTTCTGGAAAACGGTGTTGATTGGACGTTGATACGGACGTGAATAAGTAATATCAGTTTGACCCAAGAAAATGTTTCCAGCTGTTGGTTCTTCAAGCCCTGCAATCATTCGAAGGGTGGTTGTCTTGCCACAGCCCGATGGTCCAAGGAGTGCAAAGAATGAACCTTTTGGAATCGTTAAGGTTAAATCATCTACCGCAGTGAAGTCTCCGTAAGATTTCGTAACATTTGTTAAACGGAGATCTCCACGTGCAGAAGAGATTGAGTCTGACACTAGTTTCCAGCAGCCTTCTGGAACGCCTCAGACCAGGCGCTTTCTTCAGCTGGAGTAAGTGAGCGGAATACATTGAGGTTTGCAAGTGTCTTCTCAGTTGGGAAGATGTACTCACTTGATGCAAGCTCTGGAGCAATCTTCTCCATCTCAGCCTGCGCACCCTTGACTGGGCAGACGTAGTTGACGTACGCAGCAACCTCAGCAGCGATAACTGGGTCGTAGTAGAAGTTAATGAGTTTTTCAGCACTTGCCTTACCTGAAGCAGATGCCGTCGATGGAATCATCATGTTGTCGCCTGAAATAGTTCCGCCTGACTCAGGGATTGCGAAGTCGAACTTACCTTCGTTCTCGCTAGCAAGAATAAACATGTCTCCCGACCAACCTATAACAGCAGTTGCATCACCAGCGGTGAGATCCTCTGCATACTCATTGCCCTTAACGCCACGGATCCATCCATCAGTGATCTTCTTCTGGAGGAAATCGACTGCGTTCATGAACTGATCTTCAGTAATCGTTGCAAGATCAACACCCTGTGACATTGCGATGATTCCGATGGTGTCGCGCATTTCAGAGAGAACAACGATCTTGCCCTTATTTGCTGGAGAGAAGAGATCTTCTAAGGTGCGAATTCCCTTTGGATTCTTTGCTGTGTTCCAACCAAATCCACCCATGATGCCCTGCCATGTAAGTGATTGCTCACGTGTTGGATCAAATGATGGTGAAGCAAGAGAGTCGAGTATGTTCTTAGCGTTTGGAATATTGGCCTTATCAAACTTCTGTGTGTAGCCAAGACGAATCCAACGAGCTGCCATCCAGTCTGTTGGAGTTACTAAGTCGTAACCAATATCTTCGCCAAGCTTCAACTGTGCTTGGACCTTGCCGTAAAACTCATCGTTGTCGTTGTAATCCTCGAAGTACTTAGCATCGATGCCTGTTGACTCGATGAACTTCTCAAGAGTTGGGTAGGTCTTTGAATCTTCATCAAAGTCCAAATACAAAGGCCAGTTGCCCCAACGAACTAAATTCTCAGTTCCACCGCTACTAGATCCGCCTCCACCACATGCGGCGAGCGCAGTTGCTGCACCTACTCCTCCGACGCCTGCTAAAACAGCACGACGGGATACATGTGAATTTAGAACTTCGCGTGCTTCTGGTGAGAGTGATTTCTTGTTAGCCACGACGTGGACTCCTTTTGTTTCCGGTGTAAGGGACGGTTGAACAGGCTCAAGATATAGCCAGAGTGGCCTCTAGGCCAAACCTTTTCGATGTGATTTCGAGAGGTAATTTGGAGCAGATCAGAGGTTTAAATTGCTCATCACATGCTTAATACGGGTGTAATCCTCAAATCCGTAGGCAGAGAGATCCTTGCCGTATCCAGAGCGCTTGAACCCACCATGAGGCATCTCAGCCACGATTGGAATATGGGTGTTAATCCAGACAGCTCCAAAGTCCAGGGCACGGGACATGCGCATCGCGGTTCCGTGGTTTGAGGTCCAGACAGATGATGCCAAGCCGTACTCAACATCGTTAGACATCGCTATCGCCTGCGCCTCATCCTTGAACTTCTGAACGGTGATAACTGGGCCAAAGATTTCGGATTGAATCATCTCATCGCTCTGCTTGAGATCTGCCACAACGGTTGGAGTCATGAAGTAACCATCACGATCAAGCCCCTTGCCACCGGCAACCACACGAGCGTGTGAAGGTGTGCGCTCAATGAAGCCCTTAACTCTTGCGAACTGATTGGCGTTGTTAACCGGCCCAAGAAGTACATCCTCACTAGGCGCGCCCATAGCAACCTTGTTGTTGGCTTGATCAGCTAGAAGCTTGACCATCTCTTCATAGACACCCTCTTGAACGATGACACGTGTTGCCGCAGTGCAGTCTTGGCCTGAGTTGAAGTATCCAGCGATCGCAATCTGCTCTGCCGCTGCCTCAAGGTTTGCATCGTTAAAGACAACGACAGGTGCTTTTCCGCCGAGTTCGAGATGAACACGCTTTACCTGCTTTGCTGCAGAGCCTGCAACCTCCATACCTGCGCGAACTGAACCTGTTATTGAAATCATGTCTGGTCGTGCGTGGTCTACAAGTGCTGCACCTGTTGCGCGCTCGCCACAGATAACGTTAAAGACACCTGCAGGTAGATGTTCGCCCATAATCTCAGCCATCAAAACAGTTGTTACTGGAGTTGTATCACTTGGCTTTAGTACAACTGTGTTTCCTGCAGCGATAGCAGGTGCCCACTTCCAAACAGCCATCATCATTGGGTAGTTCCATGGGGTTACCTGTGCGCAGACACCAACTGGCTCGCGGCGGATGAATGAGGTCATGCCCTTCATGTACTCACCAGCAGACTTGCCCTCTAAGTTACGAGCCGCCCCTGCAAAGAATCTAATCTGATCCACCATTGGTGGAACCTCTTCAGATGCGGTTAACCCTTCAGGCTTTCCGCAGTTCTCTGACTCGGCTTTAACAAACTCATCTGCACGCGCCTCGATAGAGTCTGCAATCTTAAGCAAAGCGCGCTGGCGCTCTGATGGAGTTGAGTCACGCCATTCCACAAATGCATCGGAGGCGGCTTTGAGAGCCTTATCTACATCGGCTGCGTTTGAGTTAGGGGCGGTTGCAAACTCTTTGCCCGTTGAAGGGTTAATGAGCGAGGTTGTTTCGCCCGATGATGATTCAACTAGCTTTCCATTAACAAAGTTCTGTAGCTTCTTCATCTCTACTCCTGCCCCTTTAATGCACGCACTAACTGATCGCCGTGATCATGTGGATGGTTTGTGTAACTATCGAGCCAATCCTTTACCGTCATCTTTCCGCGCTCTGAGTGCTCTCCCCACTTAGCTAAATCAGCCTCAGATAAACGCTTCAACACATCGAGTGAGCCTGCACGAACAGAGGCGTAGACCGCGATTGAGTTAGTTACATCGCCGGTTTCATAACCAAGAAACTCAGCTGTTGCCCATGCGCTTTCATCGTAACCTTGAATAAGAGATCCTTCGGGCTCTGCAACGAGTCGACGAAGTCGCGCATATGACTGTGCTTCAGAGTCGGCCATGTGATGAATGATCTGACGGGCAGACCAACCATTTTCATGCTTTGTATCAAGCTGATCCTTTTGCACCCCACGTGCTAGGTTGAGAAAGAACTGCGTGGATGATTCGTAGTTTGCGATGTAATCCTTAAGGGTCATGGGATTATTCTATTTAGAAGCTTCACTCGCTGCTAGTTGCCCGCAGGCGCCATCAATCTCGCGTCCCCGGGTATCTCGAACCGTAACCGGCACACCGTAAGACTCGAGGATTCGCACAAACTCTGCTTCATCCTCCCGGCGTGATGCGGTCCACTTAGAGCCAGGGGTTGGGTTGAGGGGTATGAGATTGACGTGAGCGTTTCTAGATTTTAGAAGTCTTCCCAATAGGTCAGCTCTCCATGATTGATCGTTGATGTCACGAATCAGCGCGTACTCGATTGAGTAGCGGCGTCCTGTCTTTTTCTCGTACGCATCCGCAGCAGCCAGTACTTCTCTGATCTTAAATCGTGAGTTGATTGGTACAAGAGAGTCACGAAGCTCGTCATCCGGTGTGTGGAGTGAGACGGCGAGGGTGCAGTTAATACCCTCATCCATGAGCTTTTCAATTCCATTGACTAAACCAACCGTTGAAACAGTTACCGAACGGGCAGAGATTCCAAGACCATCAGGGTTTGGCAAAGTGATGTTCTTAAGTGTTTGAACAACGGCGTTGTAGTTAGCTAAAGGTTCGCCCATCCCCATGAAGACAATATTGGAAAGCCTTACCGCTCCCCCAGGCATCTCTCCATCTGAACAGACGCGGGCAGCTGCAACGATTTGTTCAGTGATCTCTCCTGCTGTCAGGTTGCGCGTTAATCCACTTTGCCCTGTTGCGCAGAATGGACAGTTCATTCCGCACCCGGCTTGAGACGAGATACAGACAGTTGCACGGTCTGGATAGAGCATCAATACCGACTCAACAAGTACGCCATCATGTAACTTCCAAAGATCTTTACGGGTGGTGCCGCTATCTGTTGTGCGGGTGGTAACGAGTTCAATTAACTTTGGCGTGAACTTTTCAGCGATGCTTGTGCGCAGATCAGCTGGGATATCTGTCCACTCATCAGGGTTATCAGATAGATGGGTAAAGTAATGCGTAGCCACTTGGTTGGCACGAAAGGCAGGTAGCCCCATCTCCTTAGCGAGTTCGCGCCTATCTTCAGGGGTTAAATCAGCTAAGTGCTTGGGTGCTTTCTTCTTTTGAACCGGCTCATCAAAGACCAGTTTTATCTCAGTCATAGGTAACGCTTTACAAGTTCAAGTGCTAGCCACAAAGCGGGTGCAGAGAGAAGAACAGAGTCCAATCGATCGAGCATTCCACCATGTCCAGGAAGTAATGAGCCCATATCCTTTAGTGACATGTCGCGCTTGAGAGCGCTTTCAATCAAATCGCCTGTAACAGCGGTTACGTTGATCATTAATCCGGCGACTACTCCGTACCACCAGGTTGTATCAAGGATGTAGTTAAATGAAAGCGCTCCACCGATTGCTGTAAAGATTACTGATCCGGCCAAGCCCTCCCAGGATTTCTTTGGACTTATCTTTGGTGCAAGGGTGTGTTTTCCAAAGAGAACCCCAACAAGGTAACCAAATGTGTCGTTACAACCGACAAGGACGATAAATGTCATCACCCGTTCAAAGCCATCGAAAGGCCTTGCAAGAAGAATAAGAAAGCCAAGCATAAAAGGTAGATAGATGAGTGAAAGCGCTGTAGCTGTTGCACTGGCAACGAAGCCCTCTGGCCCACGTTGAAGAAGAGAGATCAACAGAACTGTAAAGGCGATCGCCGCAGAGATTGCAAGACCGTTTATGCCACCAAACCATGCTGAAGCAGATAAAACACCGGAGGCAACGGCTAACTCTCGACCAGATACATAAATATTAGATGCACCAAAAGCCCTGGCGAGCTCACGAATTCCAAGGGATGCGGCAACTGCAACTATCGCTGCAAAGATTAGACGTTCATAAGCAAGTGAGAACCAGCAAATAGCAATGATCGTAAGTCCCACCGCAATAGATGGGAGGAGCTTTCTGCCCGCACGCTTATTGAGTGCTTCGTTAAAGGCAGACAGGTCAGACATGGTGGGTTAATGAACTCCTTAAACTTCGAGGAGTTCAGCCTCCTTGTGCTTGAGAAGTTCATCGATCTTTGCAACGTGATCAGATGTGATCTTTTCTAACTCTTTTTCTCCGCGAGCTAAATCATCTTTTCCAATATCGCCATCTTTTTCTAACTTCTCCATAAGCTCTTTTGCTGCACGTCGAATGTTGCGCATAGAGATCTTGGAGTCCTCGGCCTTTGTCTTTGCAACCTTGATGTAATCCTTGCGGCGCTCCTCTGACAACTGAGGAAGGGCGACGCGGATAACAACGCCATCATTTCCTGGATTAACCCCAAGATCTGACTCACGGATAGCTTTTTCAATAGATGCCATTGCACCTTTATCAAAGGGAGAGACGATAGCCATACGCGCTTCAGGTATTTGGATTGAGGCTAACTGGGAAAGTGCTGTGTAGGTACCGTAGTAATCTACCATAATCTTGTTAAAGAGTGCTGGGTGTGCGCGGCCGGTGCGAATAGTCGCAAAGTCATCCTTGGCAACCTCAACGGCCTTGTTCATCTTTGTTTCGGCGTCTTTAAGTGCGCCAGCGATATCTGCCATGGTGGATAGCTCCTTAAGCTACTAGCGTTCCAATTTTTTCTCCGCGGACCGCGCGGCCGATATTTCCATTAGCCATTAAATCAAAGACAACGATCGGTAGCTTGTTTTCACGGCAAAGGCTGAAAGCGGCGGCATCTGCAACTGCCAGTGACTTTGAGAGAACATCGTCGTATGAAATCTGGTCAAACTTCGTTGCGCTTGAATCCTTCTTTGGATCTGCGCTGTAGACGCCATCGACACCGCTCTTTGCAAGAAGAAGCGCCTCTGATCCAATCTCAAGTGCGCGCTGGGCTGCAACGGTATCTGTTGTGAAGAAGGGCATACCGGCTCCTGCGCCAAAGATAACTACGCGACCCTTTTCTAAGTGTCGAATTGCACGACGCGGAATATAAGGCTCAGCAACCTGACCCATAGTGATCGCTGTCTGGACGCGAGTATCAACGCCCTCTTTCTCTAAAAAGTCTTGAAGTGCCAAACAGTTCATGACTGTTCCGAGCATTCCCATGTAGTCGGCGCGAGCACGATCCATACCTACCTGCTGAAGCTCTGCCCCGCGGAAGTAGTTACCGCCACCAACGACGATAGCAATCTGCACGCCGCTCTTAACGACATCTTTAATCTGCTTTGCAACATCGCGCATAACGTTGATATCTACGCCGATGCCTTTTTCTCCGCCGAAAACCTCGCCGGAAAGCTTAAGGAGCACTCGCTTATAAGTTCCTCTTGAACCTGGCATTGAGTGCTCCCTTCGCTCTACGAGTTAATTACTGACCAACGCGGAAGCGGTGGAAAGCTTTTACAGCTGTGTTAGCTTCATCGAGAATCTGCTTCACAGTCTTCTTTGCATCCTTTGCGAAAGCCTGCTCGATCAAGGAGACCTCCTTAACGAAACCGGTTACGCGACCTTCAACAATCTTAGCGAGGGCAGCCTCTGGCTTACCTTCTTCGCGGGCTGTTTCTTCTGCGATACGGCGCTCGTTCTCAATGAGGTCCGCAGGGACATCATCACGGTGAACGAACTTAGGGGCAAAGGCTGCGATGTGCTGTGCAACATCCTTGCCAACCTCAACGGCCTCCTTAGCAAGTGAGACGAGAACTCCTACCTGTGGTGGAAGATCTGGGCTTGTCTTGTGGAGGTAGAGACCAACAGGTCCCTCAACAACTGCAACGTTGCGAACCTCAATCTTCTCGCCCATTGTTGCGTTACCTTCATCGATAACCTCTTGAACAGTTTTTCCTGTAGCCATCTTTGATGCAAGAAAGGCTGCAACATCTGCTGACTTAGAGGTGAGTAGGTGGTCAACGAGTTCGTCACCGAGTGCAATAAAGCGCTCACCCTTTGCAACGAAGTCTGTCTCGCAGTTGAGCTCGAGCATTACGCCGAGATCTCCCTGCACCTTTGCAACAACAAGACCGTTTGAAGTCAGACGTCCTTCGCGCTTTGTGACTCCCTTGAGTCCCTTTACGCGAATAATGTCTATCGCCTTGTCGTAATCACCATCTGCCTCATCGAGAGCTTTTTTACAATCGAGCATTCCTGCTGCGGTTGCTTCGCGAAGACGCTTTACATCATCTGCTGAATAGTTAGCCAATTTAATTACGCCTCCGGTGTTGTTGCAGCTGGTGCTGCGGTATCAAGAATTTCCTTCTCCCAATCAGCAAGTGGTTCACCTGCTGCAACCTCTGCAGTTGCTGCAGGAGCTGCTGGTGCAGCTGCAGAGCGAGCCTTAAGGCCTTCTGCAATTGCATCTGTAATAACGCGAGTCAAGAGACCGATTGAACGGATTGCATCGTCGTTACCTGGAATCTTGAAATCAACCTCATCAGGATCGCAGTTTGTATCAAGGATTGCGATAACTGGAATACCGAGCTTCTTAGCTTCGGCAACTGCGAGGTGCTCCTTCTTGGTATCGACTACCCAAATCGCTGAAGGCAACTTAGTCATGTGACGGATACCGTCGAGGTTCTTAAATAGCTTTTCGCGCTCACGACGAAGGACAAGAAGCTCCTTCTTGGTAAGCAAAAGATCGTTTGAAGTCTCAAGAGCTTCAAGCTCCTTGAGGCGCTGAATGCGCTTGTAGACAGTTGGGAAGTTAGTAAGCATTCCGCCGAGCCAGCGCTCTGTCACTGTTGGCATACCAACGCGTGCAGCCTGCTGAATGATTGGCTCATGTGCCTGCTTCTTTGTTCCAACGAATAGAACGTGTCCACCCTTTGCAACAACATCCTTAACAAACTCATAAGCTGAGTCGATAAGAGCTAGTGATTGCTGGATGTCGATGATGTAGATGCCATTGCGCTCTGTGAAGATAAAGCGCTTCATCTTTGGATTCCAACGACGAGTCTGGTGTCCGAAGTGGACTCCGCTGTCGAGGAGCTCTCGCATTGTTACAACTGCCATGACGGCATACTCCTTTTTGGGTTTGGCTACGCAAGCGCAGTTAACCCGATCGGTTATGTCAGAACGATTTGAACTGACCGTCGCACCTACAACGCCGACTTAAATTTCTTTAAGACCGAAGTGGCTTCTCTTCCGCGTAAAACGTTTCAGAGATAAGTGCTGAGATGTCACGCCCCCGAAGGTTTGTGCAGACCAAATCCTACCTGTCTGGACGGGGTGCAAAATCCCAGGGTTAAGCGCGAGGATGGGCTTGATTGAAGGCTTTTTGCAGTCGCTCAGTAGTGACGTGGGTATATATCTGAGTGGTAGCAAGGGATGCATGTCCCAAGATTTCCTGGACGGTTCGAAGATCTGCTCCACCCTCAAGCAGGTGGGTTGCAGCTGAGTGACGCAGTGCATGCGGTCCCATTCGCTCAACACCATCAAGAGCGGCAAGTGCTTCATATACAACTGTGCGAACAGCACGTTGATCGATTCTCTTTCCTCGTCTTCCAAGGAATACGGCTCTATCTGACTTGTCGGTGAGTAGGTTTTCGCGACCATCCTTAAGCCATGCTTCGAGCGCGCGCATTGCGGGCGCGCCTAACGGAATTGTTCGCTCTTTATCGCCCTTACCTAATACGCGAATAGTCTGTCTTTCATAGTTCACATCATCTAGATCTAATCCACATAGTTCAGAGACTCGTGCACCTGTTGCGTAAAGAAGTTCAACCATTGCGCAGTCTCGAAGCGATTGCGGTGACCCCTCTTCAGACACTCGAGTAGCTAATGAGTCCATAGCCGTAGTTGCCTCGGTTGTGTTCAAAACTCCAGGCAAGGTTCGGTGACCCTTAGGGGTTGCAAGGTTTTGGGCGATGTCTTTAGGCAGAAAGCCTTTCTTGGTAGCCCATTTCGTGAAAAGCCGAACTGAAACAGCGCGACGAGAAAGTGTTGTGCGCGCTCCCCCCTTAACCTGGAGGTTTGCAAGCCATGATCGAATATGAGAAATCTCTAACTCTTTAAACTCGGCAACCTTTAGTCGATCCATATGTTCAAAGAGGGAATCCAGATCCCCCATGTAAGCACGAACAGTGTGAACAGATAATGAGCGCTCAGACTCTAGGTACTTTTCAAATGCATCGCGCACATCGGTATAACTGGCGCGGGTCATAACGCTAGGTTACTCGGGCTTGCGTCCTTGACGCAGGAGGCCGAAGGTAATCGCATCTTCAAGGGCCATGGCAGATGCGGCGATTACGTTCTCATGAACGCCGACGGTACTCCACTCACCATTCTTATCGGATGTTTCAACAAGTACACGGGTAACAGCTCCGGTACCTAAACGTCCTTCAAGGATGCGAACCTTGTAATCGGTAAGTTCTAGAACCTCTATCTCAGGGTAGAGCTGCTTTAAGCCTGTACGTAGCGCGTTATCAAATGCATTGACTGGACCGTTTCCGCTACCGGCGCATGAGATTTGTTTTCCCTGTGCGGTAACAGTTACCTCAGCCTTTGTAACAATAATATTTGAAGCAGAGCGCTCGGTAGTTGTTGTCCAATGATCGATAGAGAAGAAGTTAGGGCGCTTTCCCTTTACCTCTTCGAGGAGCAAAAGTTCAAAGGATGCGTCGGCTGCTTCAAAGGTAAAACCACGTGACTCCATCTCTTTAACGCGATCAACTACACGTGAGGCAAGTGCACGATCTCCCTCTAAATCAACGCCGAGCTCCTGTGCTTTGAGTTCAATCGATGCGCGACCTGCCATATCTGAGATCAGCATGCGCATATCGTTTCCAACAGATGAAGGATCCTCATGCTGATAAAGAGCAGGGTCTACCTTAATTGCAGATGCGTGAAGACCGGCTTTGTGTGCAAAGGCTGATACACCAACGTATGGCTGACGTGCAGATGGTGCAACGTTTGTAACCTCGGCAACTGCATGTGAAATTCTAAATGATTCGCGCAAAGCGTTTGGTGGAAGCACTAACTGCTTCTTCTTTAACTCTAAGTTAGCGATAATGCTTACTAGATCTGCATTACCCGTACGCTCACCGTAACCGTTAAGTGTTCCTTGAACATGTGTTGCGCCAGCGGCAACGGCTGCCATGGAGTTTGCTACCGCGCAACCGGTGTCGTTGTGACAGTGAATTCCAAGTCGCGCTTTAGTGGCACCTAAAACATCATGAACAACGTCGGCGATTTCATCTGGCAGCATTCCACCATTGGTATCGCACAGCGCTGCAACATCTGCGCCGGCTTCTATTGCCACACGGATAACTTCGAGAGCGTATGCGCGGTTTGCACGGTAGCCATCGAAGAAGTGCTCAGCATCTAGGAACACACGCTGTCCTTCAGCGCGAAGGTGGCTTACAGAGTCGCGAATCATCTCGAGGTTTTCATCGAGTGAGGTTTTCAAAGCAAGATCTACGTGACGATCAAAGGCCTTTGCAACAAGGGTTACTGCTGGTGCGCCGGAATCGCGGAGCGCTGCAAGAAGAACATCATCTGCAGCCTTAACGTTTGGACGACGGGTAGCACCAAAGGCTACGAAGGTAGCGTTCTTAAGTTTGAGCTCCTTCTTAGCAAGGGCGAAGAACTCGGTGTCCTTTGGATTAGCTCCAGGCCAGCCACCTTCGATAAAGCCAACACCTAAATCATCTAAGTGACGGGCGATAGTGAGCTTGTCGTGAACGGAGAGGTTTAACCCCTCTTGTTGGGCACCATCACGAAGAGTGGTGTCATATATATGGAATGCATCCGATACTGGCATCAGAGAACTCTCTTATTCCAGCCGTGCTTATCTTCGATCTTTCCATGTTGAATTCCAAGAAGGTGGTTGCGAATCTCCATCGTGATCTTGCCTGGTTGTCCATCACCTGTTACCCAGGTACCCATTGCGCTCTTTGCCTGTCCAATTGGAGAAACAACGGCCGCTGTACCGCATGCAAAGATCTCTGTTATTTCCCCAGATGCTATTCCATCGCGCCAATCATCAACCGAGAGCATTACCTCATCTGTCTTATAACCAAGATCCTTTGCAACGGAGAGAATAGAGTCACGAGTAACACCTGGAAGGAGCGTGCCCGTTAACTTAGGAGTGATGACGGTGGCATCTTTTCCAGAACCCTTAACGAAGTAGAGGTTCATTCCGCCCATCTCTTCAACCCATTTACGCTCTTTTGCATCGAGCCAGACAACTTGGTCGCAACCCTCTTTAGCGGCAGCTTTCTGTGCAACCAGTGAGGCTGCGTAGTTTCCGCCACACTTTGCTTCGCCTGTTCCACCTTGTGCTGCACGAACATACTCCGTTGAGATCCAGACAGAGACAGGCTTTGATGGATCAAAGTAAGCACCAGCTGGTGTTGCAATTAACATATACGTTGCTTTGTTGGTTGGGCGTACGCCTAATCCAACCTCTGTAGCAATCATAAATGGTCGAATGTAGAGAGACTCACCAACTTGATTTGGTACCCATCCCCCATCGATCTTTACAAACTCATTAACTGTCTCAAGGAATAGCTCGATAGACATCTCAGGTAGTGCAAGACGCTTTGCAGAGTTAATAAAGCGTTGCGCATTGGCTTCAGGGCGAAAGAGTGCAATCCCACCATCTGGTTGGCGGTAAGCCTTCATTCCTTCAAAGATCTCTTGACCGTAGTGAAAGACCGCAGTTGCAGGATCTAAGGTAATTGGACCGTACGCCTTTATCTCAGGCTCTGCCCAACCGGTTTTTTCTTCCCACTCGCACACAACCATGTGATCTGTGTAGTACTTACCAAATCCACCCTCAGCAACTAGCGCGTTGCGCGTTGCTTCATCTTTAGCCTGTGGATTGAGTGAAATTTTCATGGTTACAGCAGCGCTAGAAGCGCATCTCCCACCTCTGTAGTGCTTCGCTTCTTATCTGCACGTGAAAGCAGGTCTGCGTTAACCGCAGCTTCGATTTCACGTGCTGCATCTGCATAGCCAAGGTGATCAAACATCATCGCAACAGACATCACCGTTGCGGTTGGATCTGCAAGGTTTTTGCCTGCGATATCAGGAGCAGAGCCATGAACAGGCTCGAACATCGATGGGAAAGCGCCCGTTGGATTGATATTTCCAGATGCGGCTAATCCGATACCTCCACAGATTGCTGCTGCGATATCTGTAATGATGTCTCCAAAAAGATTGTCCGTTACAACTACATCAAAGCGCTCTGGATTTGTTACAAAGAACATCGATGCAGCATCAACGTGTAGGTAATCGGTGGTTACCTCAGGGAACTCCTTGGCTACCTCGTTGAATGTGCGGGTCCATAATCCACCTGCACGTGTTAAAACGTTGTTCTTATGAACAAGTGTGAGCTTCTTACGGTCACGCTTTTGTGCGCGTGCAAACGCATCACGGATTACTCGCTCGGCGCCACGTCGAGTATTAAGCGACTCCTCCGTTGCAATCTCTGAAGGCGTACCTTCAAAAAGTGAGCCACCGGCTCCAACGTAAGGACCTTCTGTGCCTTCACGTACAACAATGAAATCGATAGGTGCCTTCGTCGCTAGTGGTCCTGTAACTCCGGCACGCAAAACCGCTGGGCGCAGGTTGATGTAGTGATCAAAGGCAAAGCGAAGCTTAAGAAGTAGCCCGCGCTCTAAAACACCACTTGGAACGGTTGGATCACCAACTGCGCCAAGAAGAATGACATCTGATTTTGCAATCTCTGACATAACTGAGTCTGGAAGTACCTCACCTGTTCGGTGCCAATTGCCCGCACCTAAGTCGTACTCACTCTTTGCAAATGAGAGACCATGCTTTGATGCAACCTTATCGAGGACGCGCAACCCCTGTGCAACGACCTCGGGTCCGATTCCATCGCCGGCGATAACAGCTAAGTTAATTGTCTTTGCCATTAGTACACCAAAGTAACTGAGCGAACGAGTTCTGCTCCAGACTCTTTTGCAACCTTTGCTGCGATATCTGCTCCTACTGAAGAGTCGACTGTGAGCGCCATGAGTGCTTCGCCTCCAGCGCTGTTGCGTGCAACCTGCATGCCAGCGATATTGATCTTCGACTGACCAAGAATGTTTCCTACAGCACCAACAACTCCTGGGCGATCTGCATAACGTAGGAATAGCATGTTATCTGTTGGTGGAAGGTCGAGATCAAATCCATCGATAGCGATGATCTTCTCAACTTTGCGGATTCCCATCAGGGTTCCATCAACGGTAATTGCTTTTCCGTTACTTAGTGCGCAGTGCAAAGAGATCATGCTGCGGTACTCAGGGCTTTCGGCTGCTGTGTCGACTGAGGATGTAACTCCGCGCTCTGCAGCAAGACCTGGAGCGTTAACGTATGTAACCTCTTCAGCACCAGTGGCAACTAGTGCGCCTTTGAGAGCACTGACGGCCAAGATTGATGAGTCATGAACTGAGATATCTCCGCGAACATGGACGTCCATGCTTACAGGTAGTTCCCCAGCTAACGCTGTTGCAATCTGTGCCATCTTCTCAACTAGTGGCAGTGATGGACGAATCTCTTCATCTACAGCGCCGCCCTTAACGTTGACAGCATCTGGTACGAGCTCTCCTGAAAGCGCTTTACGGACAGAGACTGCAACGGCAATTCCTGCGCGCTCCTGTGCTTCATCCGTTGATGCACCAAGGTGAGGAGTTGCAACAACCTGATCAAGTGTAAAGAGCGGTGAGTCTGTGCAAGGCTCAGTTGAAAACACATCTAGACCAGCGCCGGCAACTCGTCCCTCAACGATTGCATCGTAAAGAGCTGCTTCATCGAGAACGCCACCACGTGCAGCGTTAATGATGCGCACAGCTGGCTTTACCTTCTTCAGCGCGTCAACACCGATGAGGTTTGCAGTCTCTTTTGTCTTTGGAAGGTGAATGGTTATGAAATCACTCTGAGCTAGAAGTTCATCAAGAGTTACGAGCGAGACTCCTAGTTGAGCAGCACGAGCAGGTTGTAGGTATGGATCGTATGCAACGATGTTCATACCAAAGGCTTGCATGCGGTGCGCAACCAATTGACCGATACGACCAAATCCAACGATTCCAAGGGTCTTTTCAAAGAGTTCGGCACCTGTGTACTTAGAGCGAGCCCACTTACCGTTACGTAGTGCTGCGTGTGCAGGTGAGATAAAGCGTGCGGATGCAAGAAGCAAGGAGATAGCAAGCTCTGCAGCTGAGACGATATTTGAAGTCGGTGCGTTAACGACCATAACTCCAGCTGTCGTAGCAGCTGGAATGTCGACGTTATCTAAGCCAACACCCGCGCGAGCAATAACCTTTAAGCCCTTTGCTGCGCCTATCGCCTCTGCATCCATCTTTGTTGCAGAACGAATAAGTACCGCATCTACTCCCTTTGCAAGAGCAGCTAATAACTCATCACGGTTTGCACCGTCACAGTTACGTACCTCAAAGTCAGGTCCAAGAGCCTCAAGGGTTGCAGGACTTAACTCCTCAGCGATTAATACAACAGGTTTACCCACGCGCTGCGCTTCCTTCTTTGTAGTCATCCTTATTTGATGACTTAATCCATGTGAACATCTTGCGGAGTTCGCGACCTACGGTCTCGATTGGGTGAACCTCACCCTTTGCGCGAAGCGCCTTGAACTCAGGTGCCCCTGCCTCTTGATCGTCGATGAAACGCTTTGCAAATGCACCACTTTGAATATCTGCAAGAACGGCCTTCATGTTCTCCTTCACGCGTGGATCGATAACACGTGGGCCTGAGACGTAATCTCCGAACTCTGCTGTGTCAGATACTGACCAGCGCTGCTTTGCGATACCACCTTCGTACATAAGGTCAACGATCAACTTAAGCTCGTGTAAGCACTCGAAGTATGCAACCTCTGGCTGATATCCAGCTTCAGTTAAAGTCTCAAAGCCGTACATGACGAGCTGTGAAGCACCGCCGCAAAGTACAGACTGCTCACCGAATAGATCTGTTTCAGTCTCTTCAGTAAATGTTGTGAGGATTCCACCTGCGCGAAGTCCACCGATTGCCTTTGCGTAAGAAAGAGTTAAAGGCCATGCATTTCCAGTTGAGTCCTGCTCAACGGCAACGATCACTGGTACTCCACGACCTGCTGCGTACTCACGACGAACCAAGTGTCCTGGACCCTTTGGTGCAACCATGCATACATCTACATCAGCCTTCGGCTTGATGTACTGAAAGCGAATATTAAATCCGTGACCGAAGAAGAGCGCATCGCCTGCTTTGAGGTTTGGCTCAATTGACTCGGTGTAGATATGACGTTGCACGTGATCTGGTGCAAGGATCATGATGACAGTTGCTTCCTTAACAGCTTCTGCAACCGTTACAACGCGAAGACCTTCCGCCTCTGACTTTGCACGTGATGCTGAACCCTCTTTGAGACCTACTCGAACATCAACACCAGAGTCGCGCAGGTTAAGTGCGTGCGCATGACCTTGTGAGCCGTAACCGATAATCGCGACCTTGCGACCTTGGATGATTGATAGATCTGCATCCTCTTCGTGATACATCGTTGCCACGGTATTTCTCCTCTTTAGTAGTTTCTCTTAGTTTCGGTCTGGTTTAGTTCTGGTAGTCGGCCTGCCCGCCATCATCGGCGGTAGGAATGCTTTGTGGGCTAAGGGTACGGTCTGAAAGAGCTGTGCTGCCACGCTCAAGTGCGACCAAGCCCGATTGGACGAGTTCAATAACACCAAATTTCTCAAGCGCTTTGAGCAAATCCTCTAACTTTGAAGGCTCCCCTGTCGCCTCTACTGTGACCGAGGTCCCATCTTGATCAACGATTTTGGCTTCATATGTTTCGACAACCGCATCAACGTCGAAGCGGTTCTTATCTGTAGCCGAGATCTTTACAAGGAGAAGTTCGCTTTGAATGGAATCCTCACTTGTTAGCTCAGCGATATGGATAACGTTAATTAACTTATCGAGCTGGCGAATGACCTGCTCAAGTGCGTGCTTCTGAACATCGATAACAAGGGTTATTCGTGAGATTGCAGAGTTCTCGGTTGGTCCTACAGCCAGAGATTCGATGTTGTAGGCACGACGTGAGAAAAGGCCTGCAACACGTGCAAGTACACCAGGTGAGTTTTCGACGAGAACTGCGAGTGTGTGTTTACTCATTAGAGCTCCTGTGAATCCCAGTCAGGCGCGGTTTGACGCGCGATTTGAATGTCATCATTTGAAGCGCCTGCTGCAACCATTGGCCACACCATCGCATCACGGTGAACACGGAAGTCAACAACTACCGGCTGATCGTTAATCGACATCGCCTTCTCGATTGTCTTATCAACATCCTCTGGTCGATCACATGAGAGACCAACGCATCCCATCGCCTCTGCAAGCATTGGGAAGTTTGGAACACGCTTGGATTCGAGGTTGGTGTTTGAGTATCGGCTTTCGTAGAAAAGCGTCTGCCATTGGCGAACCATGCCAAGGCTTTCATTGTTAATGATTGCAACCTTGATAGGAATATTGTTGAGCGCACATGTTGTGAGCTCCTGATTAGTCATCTGGAAACAACCATCACCATCGATCGCCCACACAGTTGTATCTGGAGCGGCAACCTTTGCGCCCATTGCAGCAGGTACTGCATAACCCATTGTTCCAAGTCCACCAGAGTTGAGCCAGGTACGTGGTTTCTCATAGCTGACAAACTGTGAAGCCCACATCTGATGCTGACCAACGCCTGCCACGTAGATAGTGTCTGGCTCAGAGATCTTTCCGATACGTTGAATAACAGACTGCGGAGATACAGCACCATCAGGCGGATTGTCGAATCCAAGTGGGTACTTATCGCGAAGTGAGTTCATCTGACGAAGCCAAGGTGTTAAATCAGGACGGCTCTTAGCAAGTGCTTTTGTAAGCGCAGGTATCAACGCCTTTATGGTTACCTTGAGATCGCCGATAATTGGAACATCGGCAAAACGGTTCTTGCTGATCTCTGCAGGATCAATATCTGCATGGATGATCTTTGCATTCTGCGCAAAGGTTGAAAGCTTTCCAGTCACGCGATCATCAAAGCGCGCACCCAAAGTGATAAGAAGATCAGCCTTCTGAAGGGATGTAACCGCTGCCACGGTTCCATGCATTCCTGGCATTCCAAGGTGCAACGGATGTGAGCCCGGGAAGGAG
>Ga0222712_10002265_pt1 | contig 22307 bp, 12 predicted proteins | sample C33_657DmetaG_FD_165043 | JGI IMG/M metagenome (GOLD analysis project Ga0222712, IMG submission 165043) | Estuarine water microbial communities from San Francisco Bay, California, United States - C33_657D | ecosystem: Environmental > Aquatic > Marine > Unclassified | place: USA: California... | reverse complement strand
CTTCAAAGGACTCCTTGCCGGAGGCAGGGCTGGTTTTCTTATCCGCGCTCATGGGCGATGACTGTCGGCCGAGATACCGCGTCCCTCAAGCGGATTGTGCAGGAATCAAAACGGCAGACGGTCGCGCAGGGTGGCCTCATCCAGCCCTTGGAAAGCCACCACCTTGGACGCCGCGGTCTGCCCAGAGACAACCGAGACGGCGGCCAACGGGAGGCCGACCTTCGCCGCCAACAAAGCCACGACCTCGCGGTTGGCCTTACCGCCCTCGGGGGGTGCGGCGACGCGGACCTTCAAGGCCGCACCGAGGCGACCGACGATCTCGGTGCGGGACGCCCCGGGGACGACCTTCACCTTGAGCCGGGCCGCGGTGGCGCTCACAGCACTGCCGTCAAGCCAGCCACCGTCTTCGCGTCGAGCTTACGCACCAAGGCGACCGCCAGATCCACGCAGGCCTTGAGGTCGGCCACGTCGATGACCGCATTGTGCGTGTGGATGTAGCGCGCCGGAACGCCCAACACGATGACGGGAACCCCGAACTCGTTCGCCTGGAAAGAACGCGCGTCCGTCCCCCCCGTGCGGCGCACCGCGAGCTGGCAGGGAATCCCGCGTTCGGCGGCGACCTTCAGCGTCAGGTCCACGAGGCGAGGATTCATGATTGCCGTGGGATCGAACGCCCGCACCTGAACACCCGCACCCAGCGAGCCTTGCGATTCCGTGGGATTCATGCCCGGCACATCGTCGGCCGGTGGGCCTTCGAGCACGATGACGACGTCCGGCTTGGCCAAACGCGCGGCGACCGTCGCGCCACGGCAACCTACTTCTTCCTGGACCGTCGCGAGGGCGAGATACTGGTTCGGCGTGGGCTTCGCCTGCAGCTGATGCGTGGCCAACGTCAGGGCCGTCATGCCGACGCGGTTATCGAAGGCCTTGGCGGCGTACAGCCCGGGTTCGGCCAGCGGCGTGAACGGGCCATCCGGAGCGACCGGGTCCCCCGGACGGATCCCTAACTGCAGGACGGCTTCGCGGGACCGGGCGCCGATATCGACGTAGGCCTTATCCACGGTCGCCGCTTGGGCGCCCCCTTGGTGGGGCGGCAACGCGACCACGATGCCGATGAATTCACGCTGCGCGGCGCGGGCCCACACGCGGAGCCGCTGAGCGGAAATGACGCCATCCGGCCAACCCCCGATGGGCACCAAGCGCAGGAAGCCGCTCGGCGTGATCTCCTGCACGAGGAAACCGATCTCATCCATGTGGGCCGTGAGCACCACGCGTGGCCCCTTCGCGTCCCTGGCGGGCGCGGCGAGGACGCCCCCGAGGCCATCGGCGCTCAAGGTGCGGCCGCGCATCTCGCGGACGAAGATGGCGCGGACGGCGTCTTCATGGCCGGAGATGCCGTGGGCTTGGGTATACTCCTCGAGGAGCGAAAGCGACTTGTCGGCGGGCATGGCGGAGAAAAGAGATCAGCGATTGGGACGGGTCAAGAGGCGCGGACGCAAGCCGGACTTCGCGACGGCGTCGAGGGCGGCGATGGCGGCGCCCGTCAAGGAACGCTCGTCGGCGACGATCAGCACTTCCGTGCCGGGCGCCGTCAGGGCCTTCGCGGCCAAGGCCTGGTCGAGAGCGACGCGGGTGATGGGCTGGCCTTCGAGGAAAAGCTTTCCTTCCCGATCCACGGCCACGACCAAGCTGGCCGCCGCCGTGCTCGCGCCGCCCGCATCCGCCGCCGGGGGCACGATGGCCAACGTCCGGGTTTCCTCGAAGCGCCCGGCCAAGAGCAGGAAGAACACCAACACGACCATCACGTCGATCAACGGAATCACATTGATGTCGGCGCGCCGACGACGGGGAACGACCAGACTCATCGCGGATTCTTTTCCAAGCCTTCGACGAGCACGTCGAGCCGCGAAGACAGCACTTCGACCCGACGACCCAGCCAGTTGGCGCCGAGGAGCGCCGGGATGGCGATGCACAAGCCGATCATCGTGGTGCTCAACGCCAAACCGACCCCGCGCGTGAGCGTCTGCGAATCCGGCAGACCTTGTGCGGGGAAAAGCGTCGCCAGCCCGGTGACCGTACCGAGCAGACCGAGGAGCGGAGCCGCCGCGACAATGCTATCGATCAGGAAGAAACCGCGCTGCAGGCGGACCAGTTCGGCCCGGGCATAGGCCTTGAGCACTTCCCCCGTGGCCCCCTCTTTCCAGCGCAAAACCAAGCGGCCCGCAGCAGAATCGGCGGACTCCGAGTTCAGATCCTTGGCCCGCCCCTCGCGGACGAGCTTGAGCACGGCGTCGGGAGCGACTTTGCCGGGCATCAACGCCAAGGCGCGCTCCAGCACGAGAAAAACCACCAAAACGGAGCAAACTCCAAGTGGCCAGATGAAGATGCCGGCGCCTTCCAAAAGGGTGTTCACGGAGACAGGCTGAACCCTCCCCTCCATTCGGCAAGCCCGCTCTGGCTGAAGCGGCATTTAAAGAGCGAAATCATTCATTTGCAGCCCTATATCAATCATTTAATACCTATCGTGGGTTAAAAAATACCTCATAGGCCAACCCCCTATCTTTTGACAAAGCCTAGCCCTCATTCACTTTAAATGAATACCCCATTTCGATGCGCCACACCCGCAAAGGTTTCTCCCTAGTCCTATCCCTCACCATCATGGCCGGCATGGTCATGCTCGTCATCGTGCTGGCCGCCTTCCTGCAGGTCGAAAGCAAGCTCGCCGTCGCCCATAACGGCTACATGCGGGCCCGCTTCAACGCCCTAGTCGCCGCGAAGATCGCCATCGGCCAGCTGCAGCAACTCGCTGGCCCCGACCAGCGCGTGACCATGCGCGCCGACCTCTATGCGGACGACTCCGCGACCCCAGGTCCGGTCGATGCCCCGACCATCGCGAATACGCTCAACCCTTCCGCGCCGGTCGGGCGCAAACTCTCGCACCAAAAGCGCTACTGGACCGGCGTCTGGGCCACCGGGGGCATCAACAGCAGCAAAGTCCGCGACTGGAACGTCATGGACCCGCACAGCTCGCGTCTCTTCCTGGGCTGGCTGACCTCTCCGGGCGTGATCAGCACCACGGACCCCGAAGTCGCCGATGCCGCCAAGCTTCCCAACTACCTGGCCAACCGAAATTTCTTCGACGCCGCCGGCAAGGTGCTCAATCCCGCGACCTCCGAAGGTCAGCGGCTGATCGATGACCTTGCGAACCCGATTGCCGGCACACCGGACGGCGTGCTGATCCCGCTGGTCGGCCGAGGTTCCGTCCAGTTGCCCGCCAACGTCAATCGCTTCGGCCTCGAGTATTCCGGGCAAATCGACGCCCTCCCCGTCCCGCTCCCGGGTGCGACCACCACCGGCGGCATTTCGACCGGCATCAACGGCCGCTACGCTTTCTGGGTTGGCGACGAAGGCCTCAAGGCGAAGGCGAACCTGCCGGATGCCTATGCCGTGACTACGACCGGAGCGAGTTTCACCACCGTCACCGATTGGGATGCCGGCTTCCGCGGCTCCGCCGCCCAGCGCAGCGCCATCGAAGCCATCAAGCCCGCCGACAAGACCGACCTCACGGGCGCCACCCTCCTGCCGACGACGTTCACCTTCGACCTGTGGCGCAATGCGGACATCACCGCGGCGAGCAAGTGGGACGCCCTCCTGATGCGCTCCGTCAAGGATCGCAACGCGCTCACGCTCTGGGCCAACAAAGTCGGGAACACCGCGTCGGGCGACGCGATGATCGCCGCCAGCAAGACGCTGTGGCATGACGTGACGCCGTGGTCCTTCTCGACCCTGACCGACACCTATAACGGCGGGATCAAGATGGACCTCTCGACAGCCTTCGAGATCCCCTACGCCGACTACCGCGCCCTCGAAACCTACGCCGGCCAAAAGAACGCGACCATCACGACGGACCCGAAGCTCCGGCGGCACTCGCTCTTCCACGGTGCCGCCGGCCCGACCGACCTCGACTTCAATCGCCCCAACATGCTCGACTTCATGGGCTCCCCGAGCGACCTCCTGAAGTCGGCCCCGCGCTCCCCGGAGTGGGCGCCCCGCTTCATGCAGGGCACCTTGGGGGCCAGCTACTCGACGCTGAAGAACCTCAACGGCGGGGAGACGCCCGAGCGGATGGGCTTCGTCTACGAGATCCCGCTCCGCAGCAATTTCTTCGGCGGCGCCGTGCAGCGTCCGTCGGCGTTCTCCAGCCTCGGCGCCACGGACGTCGACAACCTCAACAACCGCATCATCCGCGGTCCGACCTGGGACCTGTACCGGAACTATTACCGCATGTACAAGCGCGAGCTCGAGGCCGCCGGCGCGCTGAACAAGATCCGCGGGCAGGACGCCGTGGCCGACGGCACGACGGTCATGGCCCGCGGCGTCGAACCGCTCTCCTACGCCGCCGGCGACCGCGGCACGCCCGTCGCCAAGCAAGGCACGGCGACCTTCCCCGTCAGTCCCTCCGGCTTCTTTGGCGCTTATCCCGGCAACGGCTCGACCGACGACTACCACTACCGCAACAACTACAGTTCGGAAGTCGGTCCGCCTTATCGCGCCGAAGGCGGCTCGATGAATCCCACGACGCAATCGACGGCCGGCATCGGCACACCGACGGGACGCACCGGTTCGGAGCCCAGCGATTCCTCGTATGACTCGCCCCGCCTCGCCACGACCCGCCTCTGGCCGACGTCGATGAAGGTCGCCCCGAGCATCATCCGCTTCTCCTTGATGTACTCGGTGGTCTGGAACGACGACATGCTCGGCATCGCCGTCGACCCGCTCATCACCGTCCACAATCCCTACGACAGCGCGATCGAGTTCGAAGGCATCGCGATGCTGATGAACGCCTACTCGCTTTCCCACCTCTTCGAGTTCTACGCGGGCAACCAGATCATCGGCGACGTCTTCCCGGGCACGAGTTTCGAAGAAGGCCGCGAATTCTCCTTCCGGGCCGTCACCGGCACCGGCAACGGCACCTCGCCCAGCAACATCTTCCGCCTCGAGCCCGGCGAAGTCCGCGTCCTCAGCTCGACGAAGGGACCGCTGCGCAAGTTCGATACCAACGGCAACAACCAGGTCCCCGGCGACTTCGTCTACGAGGAGCAAAGCCGCATGTTCTTCCCCATCGACGCGTACGCCGGTCTCCGCAACTCCGCGGGCGCCGCGATCGACGCCGCCACCACCACCAACGCCACGATTAAAGCCGTGCAGGCGGCCCTGCCGGGCTGGGATGGCACCATCCCCTCGCTCAACACGATCGCCGCGCAACGCGGCCTCTCGCTCAACGTCCGCGTCCGCAATGAAGGCGGCGTGGCCTTGGGCGGAAACATGTTCCTCAACAACAGCATCCGCGGCGGCGGTCACGTCGTCGATGGCGGCTACCAAAACTGGAATTTCTACCTCCTCAACGAGTTCAGCCACAGCAACCAACAGTTGAGCTGGGGCCGCCGCTGGTTCGGCACCACCGACGACACCCGGCAAGCCGGCGGCCAAGGCGCGGTCCGGGGCGTCGAAATGGTGAACGAACCGCTCTTGCTCAACCTCCGTTGCATGACCACGGGCTGGCCGATGTACGGCAACGCCAACAATGGCTACACCGTGAACAGCGACCCTGAATTCGGCGCCCAGCAAGGCTTCGGCAGCCAGTGGTCACGCTCGCTCCAACTGGCGCCGGTCACCATCCTGCGTTTCGCGGGCCAGAACCAAGCGGCCTGGTCGAACCAAGGCACCGCCGTCGACAAGCAGAAGTTCTTCATCTTGGACATGTTGGCGCGCGGGGCCAAGGAAACCTACGCGGGCAACAATTGGTATCCGCAGAGCAGCGCCTATGTCCCGAGCGGCGACTTCGACCGCATGAAGACCCCCGACGAGATGCGTTCCGCCCCGATGTCGCCGTACGTCTTCAGCACGCGCGCCTCGCAGGCCTTCATGTTCGCCTACGACGGCAAGACGCATGCCCCCGCCAATTGGATCATGAGCCAACGCGCCGTCGACCAACTCGGCGTCAACAAACTGTACGACATCGACAACTCCGGCCGCAACCGGGGCTACTGGGGCAAGAGCGTCCTCGTCGGCCAAGGCGGCAACACCAACGTGGTGCTCTTCCCGATCCCGCGCCGGCCGTTGCTGTCGCTCGCCCAGCTCGGCGACGCCGCGGCGGCGCAGACGAGCACGGAAGCGGATCTCACCGTGGGCGCTTCCTTCGCCCACCCGGGCATCAAGAGCCTCACCCAGGTCTGCGACTGGCCCGGCACCAAGGGTGGCGGGGAAGAGGCCGTCATCGAGCATGGTTACGTCGCCAAAGCCATGGGGTCGGGCATCGTCCGCCATAACGCGAACGTCCGGACGGATGACGCCTTCGCCGCGAACCTCGCGCTCTGGGACAGCTATTTCTTCAGCGGCCTGAACGCCCAGGTGGCTTCCTACAGCGAAACCGCCTCCAATTGGCCGAGCGGCCCCAACCTGCCGATCGACCCGAAGGTGAAGGCCGAACAAGCCATCGCCCTGAACGCCAACGGCGTGACCGACCTCACGAAGATCGCCGGCATCAAGGACGCCCTCGACAAAGGCGCCAATCCGCTCGCCAACAAGCGCGTGGCCTACACGCCGGCGACGGGCGGCCAACCGTTTGCCTTCCCGCACCCGGGCTACATCCCGACGAACGCCCTCTACGACGGCGGCTTCAACGTCAACTCGACCTCCAAGGCCGCCTGGAAGGCCGTCCTCGGCTCGTTGCGCGGCCAGAAGATTCCGGACGCCTCGGGCGTCTCCACGGGCACCGCGCTCACCCGCTTCGCCCGGGCCTTCGGGAACAACGACGGGGCGAACTCGCCTTGGACGGCTTACCGCGAACTCACCGACGCCGAAGTCGACACGCTCGCCGCCGCCGTCGTCAAGGAAGTCCGCAAGCGGGGCCCGTTCATGTCGCTGTCCGACTTCATCAACCGCCGGCTCATCGCCTCGGACAGCTTCGGCCTGAAGGGCGCGCTGCAGGCGGCGATCGACTCGACGAACATCAACGACCAAGCCATCAGCAATGCCGGGGGCACGTTCGCGGCCGTCCCCGGGGCGCCCTTGTCGAATCCTTACCTGCCGCTGCCCGCGCAGGACCGCTTCCCGACCCTCCGCTCCCAGAGCAAGAGCGGCAGCAACGCCACGGCGACCGCGGGTTTGGGCGCCCCGGGCATCGTCACGCAAAAGGACGTCCTCAACTCCATCGGGCCCAACCTGACGGCTCGCTCCGATACCTTCGTGGTGCGCGCCTACGGCGAAGCCCTCGACACCGCGGGCAACCCCATCGGCAAGGCCTGGATCGAAGTCGTCGTCCAACGCTCGACGGAGTTCGTGGGCCCCGCCTGGGTCGAACCCAACCGTCGCAAGCATAACTACCGCAACAACAACGGTTCGCCGACGTCAGAGTACGACACCAAGCCGATCGTCGACCAATTCGAACGCAACCCGCTCGCGACCGGAGCGACCCAGACCGGCAACGTCAACCGTCTCTTCGGCCGCCGCTTCAAGGCCACGTCCACGCGCTGGCTGACCGCGAACGAAATCTAATCCCATGTCTTGGCTTCGTCTCTGTTTCGCCCTGCTCTGCCTCGGCGCCCTCCCCTTACCTGCGGCCGACACGCCCAAGGTGGAATCCCGCCACTGCGCGCTGCGCTTCGCTTGGTGGAACTTTCCGCGCAAAGTACCCGAACTCGCCCTCCAGATGGGCCGCGACCGCATCCCCGTCTCCCCCAACCCGATGTCGCTCAGCAACCCGATCGACTACCGGGGCGACGTGAACGCCGTGCTGCTGAAGAAGGTGACCACCGGCGAGACCGAGAAGGACGGCAAGCCCAAGTTCGCCTGGGTCCCGTACGCGACCATCGCGCTCAGCCCCACCGACACCGACATGGGGGTGCTGCTGATCCCGAACGAGGCCGACGACTCGTGCATCACCCGGACTTTCGACTTTGGGCTCGAAGCATTTCCCTACGGGACGCTCAAGCTGGTGAACTTCTCCCGCGCGCGGATCGCCTGCTCGCTCGACGGCGCCGTCTTCATGACGGAGCCCGGCCAAACCGGCCAGTGCCCCAAGAAGTTCGAGGAGCGCACGACGGCTTCGATCGCCGTGGCGGCGCTCGAAGCAGACGGCCAACAGCGCGTCCTCTATTCGACCAAGGTCATCCTCAACAAAACCTTCCGGACCCTCTTCTTCATCGTCGAGAAGAACGGGGCAGAGGACGAGCGCTACCAGAGCCAGTGCATCCTCGACGTGAACCCTTACCCGAACGGGGCACCGCCGCCTCCCGTGGCTCCCGCCAGCAACGGGAAGGCACCGGCCAAGGCGTCCAAATAATACAAAATTAGGTTTATATGACGGCCTTCACGCAATAGCGTGGAGGCCGTTTTTATTACCGATTGTATCAAGCGGGTGACCGTCTAATTTCACCCCATGCCCCCCACGCACAAGCGAGGTTTTTCGCTCGTCCTCTCGCTCACCATCATGGCAGCCATGGTGATGCTGGTCATCGTGCTCGCCGCGTTCCTCCAGGTCGAAGGCCGGCTCGCCAGCACCCATTCGGCCTATCTCCGCGCCCGCATGAACGCAACCGTCGCGGGCCGGCTCGCCATCGCCCAGCTGCAAACGCTGGCCGGACACGACCAGCGCGTCACCGCGCGAGTCGACCTCCTCGACGGCACCAAGCCGGGCACCGCCCTGAATACTTACCTGCAGAGCAAATCCTCCACCACCGTCACCGAAGATAAACGCGCGTGGACCGGCGTCTGGGCCACCGGTGGCGCCGATCAATCGAAAGTCCGCGACTGGCTCGTCACGGATCCCGACAAGCGCTTGTTCCTCGGTTATCTAGTCTCGGCCGATCCGAGCACGGGCTTGGCCGTGGCGAACATGTCCCCGAACCGGCTGCTCAAGACCAGCGAAGCCGGCCCGATGGACCAGTTGCTCCGCAGCGCGGCGACGGCGAGCAGCGCCACGGTGCGGACCGTCCCCCTCCTCGCGTACGGCACGATCGCCCGCGACGCCAAGGTCGATAACCGCGTGAAGATCCCGCCGCTCCCCTTGCCCGGAGTCGAAGCGAACGACGTCCCCCTCGGCAGCTACGCCTGGTGGACGGGCGACGAAAGCATCAAGGCCAAGGTCAACCTGACGGAAACCTACACCGCCACGCCGAGCCCGTGGGATAAGGGCTACCTCTACAGCGCGGCCCGGCGCACCGGTCAGGAAACACTCGGCGGCAGCACGTCCCTCGCTTGGCCCAGCTTCAAGCTCTGGTCCGACACCGACGGCGCCTCCGTCGGTGGCTCCAAACTTTCTTATGCGAGTTCGGGCAACGACCTGGGCGCTTGGGCGGCCGGCGTCACGGCCAATGCCGCCAACGGCGCCCTCGCGGCCGATACGGTCGCCAAGTACTACGGGGACATCACCCTGCGCTCCTACGGGGTGCTCTCGGATACCTATAACGGCGGCCTACGGACCGACCTTTCCATCGCGTTCGAACTGCCGCATGAGGACTTCAAACTCCTCCGGGAGTTCCATGACAGCCCGGGCGCCCCGGGCGACCGCAACATCATCAACCTCGCGAGCGCCTTTGGTTTCTCGGCGGCGAATACGCCGTCGTTCGCCGAGTGGGGCGATTCGAGCAACAAACTGGGCTTCGTCTTCGAGGCCCCCATCCCGAACAGCACCAGCGGCCCCTCCGCCGTGCCACCGGCCTCGGGCACCAACCAAGCCCTCATCGACCAAGGTCCCCGTGCGGTCCCGGCCACCGGCACCTTCGCCAATGGCGCCAAAGACTATGCGGGCGATGACTGGACGGTCCGTGGCCCGACCTGGCTGCTGATGCGCAACTTCTACCGACTCTACAAGCGGGAGCTCGAAACCACCGGCGCCCGCGGCCAGCCGGCCAGCGCCGCCGACGCCTGGTTCGCCCGCACCGCCGAACCGTTCACCTACAGCTCGGGCGTCACCGGTTGGAGCTGCGTCGGCGACCCCTCGGGCCCGGCCTACCTCGGCGAGAAATACAATGCCGGCATCCTGCACCGCAAGGCCCGCATGCTCAACTATGGCGGCGGCAACTGGGTCCGTACCACCTACCAGCCCCATCAATTCTCGAAGATCTGGTGGTCAACCGCGGGCGGGCAGTACCCCCAGCCGACGGCGATGAAGCTCGCGCCCACCGTCCTGCGGCACACCCAACGGTGGGGCGTGATCTACAACCAAGACACCCTGGGCGTGACCTTTGACCCGATCATCACGTTGCACAACCCCTACAACGTGGCGCTCGAGTTCACCGGGTTCGGCGCCTACTTCAACAAATACTACCCGCTGGCGCTCAGCTTCTCGCGCATCAACCCCACCACCGGCGGCGAAGAGCCCCTCAACCTCACCGGCGTGAACACCAACGGGCTATCCTTCACCAATGGCGTCTTCTACCCGCAGACGAACGGCTTCAACCGCTCCTTCGCCATCCGCTGGGTCGCCAATGAAGGGGCCACCCTGCGCATGAAACCAGGGGAGGTGGTCGTCATCGGTTGCGAAGGGTCGACGAATACGGGCCTCTCGAACAACGGCGCCTCCATCATCCGTTCCGGCCGCAGCTACGACCCCGACAAAGCCCGCCACTACTATCGCATCCTCGGCGACGGCGGCAGCGTCGCGACCGCCACCAACGGTTACCCGATCGTGAGCCGCATGTACGCGGCGTGGGTGCCGACCTCGGGCTCCAACGCCGACGGCAACAATGCATCCGGTGGCTACTGGGATGGCCTCTTCATCAACTACAACCTGATGCACTACAAGCGGGACAATGGCTCCGCGACCTACCCGCTTACGAAAATCTGGGGCGGCGAAAACTACGCCGAGTGCGATGGCTCCGACGAAGGCCTCATCAACCGCACGGGGTTCTTCACTTGTTTCTACCCCGACGCCCTCACCGCCCGCAAGGTCTTGGCGCAAAAAACGATCACGCGGACCGGCGAAGCCTCCAACGCCCCCTACATCGAACGCACGTTCGTCGGGGTGATGGACCTGCGCTGGCGCTCGCCCATGGACTCGCGGACGGTCGACAACCTTTCGTCGGGTGACGGCCGTGGAGTCGGGGCGGGGACTGGCTCCCCGCTGGTGGCGGACATGCGCTACGATGCGACGGACCCGCGCGACTGGGACGCCGACTCCTTGCAGACGCCCCCGATGATCCTGAGCTTCTATCAGGACCCGGGGTCCTTCACCCCGGTCGACATGACGTCCGACAACAAGGGCTACTTCGGCAACAGCTACAAGCTCAACGAAGGCCGCACGGAAACCGTCCTGTTCGAGGTGCCGCAGCGCCCGATGCTCTCGCTGACCGGACTGGGCCACGTGCAGTTCGGCACCTACGCGACGCAACCGGCCTACACCGTCGGCAACAGCTTCCCCCACATCGGCCTGCCGAGCACGACGATGACGCTCTATTGGCCGAACTCGTGCGTCAGCCCGATTTCCCGCGTCGACAACGGCACGGCCGACTTCGGCACCGACAACGGCAACACCTCGACCATCCGGACGGACAGCGCCTTCCTGGCCAACCTCGCCCTGTGGGACCGCTACTTCTTCTCCGGCGCCAACGCCGCCATGCCGAACGTCGCCCGCAACACTTATTCCGGCGGCGTCTCCACGCGCAACCCCGCCCCCGCCGTCGTCACCGCGGCCAACCAAAAGCCGAGCCTCGACGACGTCTGGGACGAACTGGCCATCGGCAACAAGCCGCTCGCCAACAAACGCCTCGTCTGGGGCCGCTTCAGCGACAGCCGCAGCGACACCGAGCTGAAGAACGACTTTTACCGCAAACCCAGCTCGACCCCGCGCCCCGCGGGCGAACTCCCCGCCCGGCCCGAGCGCGTCGCCAAGCAGTTCCTCTACGAAGGGGCTTTCAACGTGAACTCCACGTCCAAGGAAGCCTGGCGCCTGATGCTGTCTTCGCTCCGCGGGGTCGATGCGTCGGGCACCTCGGTCTTCAGCCGCTTCGGCATCCCGCCCAACACCACCGATACGCAAGGCGCGGGCTCCTATTGGGGCTTGAAGTTCCATAGCCTGACCGACGCCGAGATCGACAAGCTGGCCGACAACATCGTCACCGAAGTGCGCCGCCGCGGTCCATTCATGAGCATCGCGGACTTTGTCAACCGACGCCTCACCAACCAAGCCACCGGCCTCAAAGGGCCGCTGCAGGCGGCCATCGATGCTTCGGGCCTGAACGACTACGCGGTCGCCTCGGGCAAGATGAAGGAAGGCTTCAACACGAAATCCACCGTACCTGGAGGGCGCTTCCCACAGGCGAAGGCTTTCGATCCCGCGGCCTACTCCAAGTCCTCGAACACCCAGGGAGCGGGCGGCTTCCCCGCGCAGGCGGGGTCGCATTCGCACCTCCTGCAGATGCAGTTGCTCAATGCGATCGGACCGTCCTTGACCGTCCGTGGCGACACGTTCGTGGTCCGTGCCTACGGGGAAAGCCTGAACGCCAACGGAGAAGTCGCCGGCAAGGCGTGGGTCGAGCTGACCGTCCAACGCATGCCCGAACTCTTGATCCCGGACGACAAGGAGCCGACCGTGGCCGTCGGCGCGCTGCCCGCGGGCAGCAGCATCACCGTGCCGACCGGCGGCGGTTCCGGCGGCGACAACACGGGTGGCGGGGGTGGGTTTGGCGGCTATCGCCACCCCACGTTCACCAACTACGCGACCTCCCCGATCATGGAACGCTGGGCGCGGAACAAGGACGCCAGCCGCGTGAACAATCTGCTCGGCCGACGCTTCAAGATCACCTCCGTCCGCTGGCTCCGCGACTCCGACATCTGACCTCATGCGTCTTTTTCTTTTCTTCGTCACCACCCTTGCCCTGAGCGCCGCCCCGGAACCGCCGCCCGAGCGGAAATGCACGTTGCGACTCGCTTGGTGGGCCAACCCGGCGGAGCGCGTCGAACTGGCCATCGTGCAGGGCAAGGAGATCGTCCCCGTCGTCGCGCTGGAAATGAACCTCGACCTCTCGAAGGACTACCGCGGGGCCGCCCAGCTGACGATCGTCCGCAAGAAAGGCGTGAACGAAAAAATCGCGGCCTTCGACCCGGACAAACTGTACGCACAACCAACCACCCCCAAGCCTGACCCCAAGGCCAAACCCGAACCGGCCAAGAAGGAAAAGGCCGACGAGTGGGCCGCCTTTGCGACCGTGGCCTTGCCCGACTCGCCCGATGTCGGCGTTTTGCTGCTGATGGCCCCGGATGGCTCGTGCGCTGGCCGGGCCTTTGATTACGAAACGGGCCGCTTCCCCTTCGGCTCCATCCGCATCGTGAACCTTTCGGCCATGACGCTGGCGGGCGAAATCGACACCAAAGGTTTCCGCTTGGCTCCAGGGAGTTCCGACCTGCTCCCCGTCGTTTTCCGCGAACGTCAGACGAGCCACATCAAACTGGCGGCCTTGCTGCCCAACGATGGCTTTGAGCCCATCCTCGGCACCAAGATCGCCGGGCGACCCAACCGTCGCTCCTTGGTCTTCGTCCTGCAAACCGGCGTCTCGACGGAGGGCCGTCCGCTCTTCGAGAGCCGCAGCATCGAAAGCGTGGAGACCGTCGCGCCCGCGCCCCCCGCTTCACCCGCGGGGAAACCCGTGGTTAAATGAGGTGGCTCTGGCTTAGCCTCTGGGCGCTGCCGCAGCTCTGGGCGGCGGAAACCGCGGCGCCGACGCCTGAACCCGAGGGCCAAGGCTCTTGGGTCATCCAAGCCTGCTGGGCGGGCACCCCGGGCGGAAAAGTCCACCTCGTCACGCAGCCGAGCCTGCAAGCGATTCCGTTGCAGGCGCAGGCCGGCGCCATCATCGCCAACGCCATCGTCCCACCCTGCGAGTCGGTGGAGCTGTGGGTGGCGAATGTCCCGCAAGCCAAGCGGGTGGCGGTCTTCCCGGTACCGAAGTCGGGCCGGCGCTTCATCCTCGTCATGCAAGGCGAACACCCCGCCGCCATGCGCGCTTGGCTCGTCCCCGCCGACCTTGAGGTCTTCCCTTGGGGCTCCGCCTGTCTGTTGAACCTATCGGATAAACGCCTTCGTTGCCGGCTGAACGACCAAGCGGGGGAAGTCGACCCTGGGAAATCCGGCGTGCTGCCCTTCATCGCGACGGAGCGCACCAGCGCGCATCTCACGTTGGATTACCTAGAAGGACGGAAGTGGCTGCCGGATTGCTCGACCAAGACCATCCTCACGCCCGCGCGGCGCTTCATCATGGTCGTGGGTCCAGGACTAGCGGACCAAGGCCCCTTGCCGAAGGAAACGGTCGTGGAAACGAACCCCGCTCCGCTTACAGCGCCGACGCCGCCGCCGCATCCGCCAGCCAAGTGACCTTGTGCGCGAGGGCGCGTAAGACTTGGCCAGGGTAGCGGGCCGGCTCGAACTCACCCGCGCACACGCTGAGCAAGGCCGCCGCCTTGGACTGACCATTGACGAGCACGACCACGGAGCCGCATTGGGCCAAGCCGGCTTCGGTGATCGTCAGGCGCCACCCACGGCCCGGCCACTCGGTCGCGACGAAGCGCGGGAGTCCCGGAGCCCCAATAAGCGGGCACTGCGGCCAGAGGGAGGCGATGTGGCTGTCATCCCCCAAGCCGAGCACGCAAAGGTCGTAGGCCCGATTGGGCTGGGCCTGCCAGGCGGCCTCATAAGCGGCGGCGGCGGCGGCGGGAGCCAACTCCACGGGCCAAGGCTGCCGACGCGCGGCGGGCACCCCGAGCGGATCGAGGAGTCCACGCGCGGCATGGCCGAAGTTGGAGTCGTCGGACCCCAGGGGGACGCAGCGCTCATCGCTCACATGCCAAGTCACCCGCGCCAAGGCCTGCGGCGTCAACGCACCGGTGGCTGACGCCCAAGCATAGAAAGCCTTGGGGGTGGAACCGCCGCTGAGGGCCACGGTCGCCGGACCGCGGGCGGCCAAGGCGTTGATGCGGCGGGCGAGCTCGACGAAGGACTCGTCACGCGTGCGCACGAGGACTTCGCCGGCAGAAGTCAGCAGGGAGGAAGACATGCGACGAGGGAAGACGTTGGCCCGAAAAAGGCAACCTTGGCGACCAGGTCAAACAAAAGGGGCGGCCACTTGGCCGCCCCGAGGGACCACGATGTCAGCCGGCCTTACTGGCAGGCCTCGCAGGTGCCGCCGTTCATCATCGCCTCGATGGAGCAGGCGTTCTTCTCGGCTTCCGTGAAGACCTTCTTCTCCGGGGCGGGTTCGGCCTTGGCCTTCACTTCGACGGTGGCCTTCTCGATGTTCGAGGCGCCCAACGTGCGGAGATAGTAGGTCGTCTTGAGGCCGGTGCGCCAAGCGTACTGGTACATGTGCGAGAGGGCCTTGAGTTCGGCGCGCGGGAGGAAGAGGTTGAGCGACTGGGCTTGGTCGATCCACTTCTGGCGGCGGGCGGCGGCGTCGATGAGCCACTTGTAGTCGATGATGAAGGCCGTCATGTACTTATCCTTGAGGACCTGCGGGATCTCGGGGATCTCCTTGAGCTCGCCGTCGAAGTACTTGAGCTGTTCGACCATCTTCTGGTTCCAGAGGCCCAACTTCTTCAGGTCACGCACCAGGCTGCTGTTGAGCTCGATGAAGTCACCCGACAGGTTGCTCTTCGCGAAGAGGTTCTTGTAGGTCGGCTCGATGCACGGCGAGCTGCCCACGATGTTGGAGATCGTCGCCGTCGGCGCGATGGCGAGGACGTTGGAATTCCGCATGCCCTGCTTGGCGATCTTGGCGCGGATCGGCGCCCAATCCAGCAGGCCGCCGCGCTTGACTTCGATCTTCTCGCCGCGCTCGGCCTCGAGGAGGTCGACGGTATCCTGCGGGAGCAGGCCGCGATCCCACTTGGAGCCCTTGTAGGTGCTGTACGCACCACGTTCGGCGGCGAGATCCGAGGAGGCGCCGTAGGCGTAGAAGGCCACGGCTTCCATGATCTCGTCGTTGAACTCGACGGCCGCCTCGGACGCGAAGGATACGTTGCGGCGATAGAGACAATCCTGGAGCCCCATGACGCCGAGGCCGACGGGGCGGTGGCGAAGGTTGGAGACTTCGGCGGCCTTGGTCGGGTAGAAGTTGATGTCGATGACGTTGTCGAGGGCGCGGACGGCCACGTGGACCGTCTCGGCGAGCTTGGCATGGTCGATGTTGCCCGCGGCGTCGAGGTGCGCATCGAGGACGACGGAGCCCAGGTTGCAGACCGCGGTCTCGTCGGCGCTCGTGTTGAGCGTGATTTCGGTGCAAAGGTTGGACGAGTGGATGACGCCCACATGATCCTGCGGCGAACGGACGTTGCACGGATCCTTGAAGGTCATCCACGGATGGCCCGTCTCGAAGATCATGTTGAGCATCTTCTTCCACAGTTCGACGGCCGGAACCGTCTTGCCGAAGATCTTCCCTTCCTTGGCCTTCTGCTCGTAGGCGACGTAGCGACGCTCGAAATCGGCGCCGAAAGTCTCGTGCAGGTCCGACACCTCGTTGGACATGAAGAGCGTCCAGTTCTGGCGGTCGCGGAGGCGCTTCATGAACAGGTCGGGGATCCAGTTCGCCGTGTTCATGTCGTGGGTCCGGCGGCGGTCGTCGCCGGTGTTGCGGCGGAGTTCGAGGAAATCCTCCACGTCGTTATGCCACGTCTCGAGGTAGGCGCAGCCGGAGCCGCGGCGCTTGCCGCCCTGGTTGACGGCCACGAGTTGGTCGTTGTGCAGCTTGAGGAAGGGCATGACACCCTGCGATTCGCCGTTGGTGCCCTTGATGTGCGAGCCCGTGCCGCGGACGGCCGTCCAGGAACCGCCGAGACCGCCGGCCCACTTGGAGAGGAAGGCGTTCTCCGCGATGCCGCGGATCATGATCGACTCGATGGTGTCGTCCACCTTGTAGAGGTAACAGGAGGACAACTGGCTGTGCAGCGTGCCGGCGTTGAAGAGCGTCGGGGTCGAGCTGCAGAAGCGGCGGGACTTGTAGAGCGCGTGGAGACGGATGGCCCAGTCTTCGCGGTTCTTCTCTTCGCGCAGGAAGAGGCCCATGGCGACGCGCATCCAGAAGAACTGCGGGGTCTCGAGGCGGCGGTGCGTGCGGGCCGTCTTGTCGATGATCAGATAGCGGTCGTAGAGCGTCTGCACGCCGAGGAACTCGAAGTCCATGTCGGACATCGGGTCGAGGGCGTCCGCGAGCTTGGCGAGGTCGTAGCGACGGAGGTCGGGCGAGAGGCGGCCGATCTCGATGCCGCGCTCGATGTACGCGGAGAACTTGGCGCGGTGGAATTCGCGGAGCTTGGCGACGCCGTCGCGCATGATGCTCCAACCGAGGACCTCCTCGTAGATGTAGGACAGCGCGATGCGGGCGGCGAAGAGCGCGAAATCGGCGTCGCGCTCGATGAGCGTCTTGGCGTTGAGCTCGACCGTCTTTCGGAGGTCGGCTTCGCTGACTTCGTTGAAGAGGCCGCGGCGGAGCTCGGCTTCGATGGTTTCGACGGGCATGTCGATCTCGAGGCCGGTCAGGGCGTAGGAGATGCGCTTGCGGAGGTCTTCGCCATTCCAGAGGAAGGTGGAGCCATCGGGGTTCTTGACGAGCAGGAGGGAGTCCTGGTGGTCATCGACGGGCACCGCGGCGGCGGCTTCCTGCTCGCGCTGCTTGGTGCGCATCGCGCGGTAGAGAATGTAGGCTTCGGCGACCTTGTAGTGGCCTTGGCGCATCAACTCGGTCTGGACGATGTCCTGGACCTCCTCGATGCCGATGATGTTCTGCCCGCCTTGGGCGACCGTGCGGGTCACCGCGGCGGCGACGCGTTCGGCGGGGGCGGAATCGAGGCCGAGGGAGAGGAACGACTTGCGGACCGCGATGTCGATCTTGTCCTGGTTCCAAGGCACGACTTGGTGGTTACGGCGCATCAAGCGCGTCGTGACGACGGGGACGTCCACGCCCCGGGCGGCATCGGAGGAGAAGACGAGGCTCTTGGCGACGTCGTGGCGGTTGTTGTTGATGAGCGCGCGCTCGATGATGGGGATGAGCTGGGCTTCGCTGACCTGGCCGCCGTTCTGGCTGGCCAGCTGGGCGACGAGCTGGGTCACTTCCCCGGCGACGGCGGCGACGAAGGCGCGGTTCTGCTCGGTGAAGATTTCCGTGACTTGACGGGAAAGGAGCAGGTCGGTCAGCGCATTGCCGATGATGTCGGCGAAGCGGGCGGCCTCGGTGCTGGGGCCGGCGGAACCGGCGGCGGCGGCCGGGAGGGACTCCCGCCAATTAAAGCGGGGCTTGGCGTTCGCCGGGGTGCGGACGGCGTTTTTGAGGGCGATGTCTTCGCGGAAGAAAGGGAGTTCGGGATTCATGAGACGGAAAGGAGGAGCGGAGGAGTGGAGAAAAGATGAGGGCGGTCGCTGCGGGCGTGGGCCCGCGGCGGATTAAATCAAAACGGAGTGTATCGGGGAGGTAAGAACAGGAAGCATGCCAAGACAGACGCGCAAGGGGGGTACGCCTGTTTTTGGCGAGAAATCGGCTTAGAGCTCGTCGTCGCTGACGGTTTCCAGGTTGGCCGACTTCTGGTATTCGGTGACGCGACCTTCGAAGAAGTTTTGCTCCTTCTTCAGGTCCATCATCTCGGACAACCACGGGAAAGGATTGACGGGGTCAACCGTGAGCGGCTCGAGGCCGCAATTGCGCAGCCGGCGGTCGGCGATGAAGTCGATGTACTGCTCGAACTCCTTGGAGGAGAGGCCGAGGCCGTTGATCGGGAGGCAATCGCGGATGAAGTCCTTCTCCAGCGCCACGGCGGTGGCCATGAGCTGACGGAGTTCCTCGCGGAAGGCGGGCGTCCAGATGTCGGGGTTCTCCTTCACCAGCTCGAGCAGCAGGCGGCAGAAGAGGTCGATGTGGTTGGACTCGTCGCGCAGCGTGTACTTGAACATGTTGCCGATGCCCGGGAACTTGTTTTGGCGGGCCAAGGAAAGCACCATCCCGAAGAGGCCGTAGAACTGCGTGCCTTCCATGCACTGGCCGAAGAGGAACATGTTGTGGGCCAAGGCCTGCTTGTCCTCGAGCTTCGTGAGGTCGAGCTTGCGGCGGAGGGCGCGGGAATTGTTGACGACGAAGGCCGCCTTCTTGGCGATCGTCGGGATGTCTTCGAACATCGCTTCGCACTCGTGCGGGTTGATGCCCAACGAGGAGATCATGTACACCAGGGAGTCGGCGTGGATGTTCTCCTCATGCGCGTGGCGACCGAGCACGAGCTTGAGTTCGGGGGCGGTCACGACCTCGCGGACGACGTGGATGATGTTGTCGCCCACGATGCCCTCGGCGGCGGAGAAATAACCGATGGCCATCTTGATGATCCAGCGGTCGATGTCGGTGATGTTGCCGTTGGTGTCGCGCCACTGCTGGCAGTCTTCCTGCATCGGGATCTCTTCCGGCTCCCAATGGTTGGCCTTCATCGTCTTGTAGAGGTCGTAGGCCCACTGGTACTTCAACGGGAGGATGTTGAAGAACATGGTCTGGCGACCGTTGATGACCTTCTTGCTGTTGAAGGCCTCTTCGGCCTTCGTTTTATCGAGGATGAAGGTTTTTTTGCCTACGGTAATTGTAATAGTTTCCATGGAGGAGAGGGGGAGAGAAAGGGCTTGTTTAGACGCCAAGGATGGCCGCTAGAAAATCGGTATAGATGGGAAATAATACTAGATGTAGGGGGTGCAAATGAAAACCGACACTAAATGTAGTGTTCGTTCACAACCCACTGAGGTTTCGCAACTTGGGGAAGTAACTTTATTCACAATCGTCGTTTTTGACGAAATTTTGATGAAGAAAGCCCTTAGGAACACCTAGGGGAGGAAAACTGACCGCGGCCGGGGCGCAAACGTCAGTTGTTCGTGTTGCTCACGCTGTTCACCCCACCCGCGGGGTTGCTCCGGGGCGGCCGCTCCTCCAGCCTGCCCGGATGCAACCAGGCCTGCCGGATAAAAACCCTGAAAAGCCCGCCCGCCCCACCCTCTTGGCCTCCTGCTGGACGCCGGAAGCGCTCGCGGAACGCGGTGTCCGGGGCGCCCTGAAGACCTGGTGGCGCGTCCTGGTCACCTGCTGGCATGGCACGCTCAGCAATCGCCTGCCGCAACAATCGGCGGCGTTGACTTATTACACGTTGATGTCCGTCGGCCCGATCCTCGCGCTCGCCCTCACGGTTTCTGGATACATCCTCACGCGCTCGGGCAACCAAGGAGACAATCCCGCGAAACAAGCCATCGTCGCCGGCATCGAATACGTGGTGCCGCAAGTGGCCGCGAAGGCGCCGGCGCCGAACGGCAACGGCGGCAACGCACCCGCCGGAACGAGCAGCCCCAAGCAACTCCGCGACATCAACGTCGAGCTCGACGCGTTCGTCGATCGCCTCCTCGCGAATGCCGCGAATGGTCAAGCGGGCGTGGTCGGATTGGCCCTCATCCTCGTGCTCGCGGTACTCATGCTCAGCCGCGTGGAAGATGCGCTCAACGGCATCTGGGGCGTGCGCTACGGCCGCAGCTGGCGCGACCGTTTCGCGAACTACCTCCTCTTCCTCGTCCTGTTCTTCCTGATCGGCGCCACGACGGTCACGATGCTTTCGATGGCGGCGATCGCCAAGATGTTCGGCGACAGCACCAACTGGCTCGGGGACTGGCTCATCCGGCTGCCTTGGGGCGAAGAGTTGATCGGTTTCATCGCCGGCAACGGCCCCTTCTTCGTCTCCCTCGGTTTGCTGGCACTGGCGTTCGCGATCTTCAATCGGATGATGCCGAACGTGCGCGTGCGCTGGAGCGCGGCGCTCCTCGGCGGCGCCACGGTCGCGTTCCTCATCACCGCCAACCATCATCTCGCCGCGGTTTACGTCGGCAAAGTCGCCCAGTTCCAGGACCTCTACGGGGAACTCAGCATCATCTTGGTGCTCATGTTCGGCACCTACCTTTCCTGGCTCTTCGTCCTGATCGGCGGGCAAGTCGCCTACGCCTACCAGCACCGCCGGGCGCTCGCCCGCCACAAGGCCTGGGAAAGCCTCAGCCATCGGGCTCGCCGGACCCTCGCCTTCGTATGTGCGGCGGAGACCCTCCGCCGGTATCGCGGGGGGCAAGCCGGCCCCAGAGCCGAAGACATCGCGGAAATCGCCCATATTCCGGCGACGGTGGCCGACGGCTGCCTCCAAATGCTGCGGGAGGCTGGCCTCCTCGCCATGGAAAGCCGCACGGAGGGCCACCGCCCCGCCCGCCCGCTGGAGTCCATGACGGTGGGACAGCTCTGGGGGGTGGTTGACCTTCATTCGGACAATAATGCAGGCGAACCGGACCTACGGAGCGATCCCGCGGCCCGAGAACTCTCCCTAATCGAGCAAACCCTGATGCAAACGCCCGCGTCGCAAATCACGCTCGGCGAACTGGCGGCGCGTTCCTAAACGGATTCAGCCTGCAGCAACGGCCCGCGGCCCGCATCGCGGACGTATCGGCAAAGCGACAAGCGCAGTTTATCCATGACCAGAAGTCCTGGGCGGAGGCGCCAGCACCCGCCTAAGGCGAGCAGGCGCAAGACAAGCCCCCAAGGAAGGTGGCTCGGCCGTTGGCGACCAGGGCGGCCAAGCCAGCCCGAACATCTCCGGGCGCGGGGAGGCATCCATCGGCCGGAGATTGAATAAGATTGCCCGCAGCGCCAGCAAGGGAAGCAAGGCAACCCGCAGCCGCCGGCCTGCCCACGCCGTCGCGAGGCTCATGAACCGCCTGAAACAAGCTGGGCATGAACCTCGGTGGGCGGGGTGTCCCGACGGACCCCCGGAAATAAGAGGACCCCGGCCACCTTGCGGTGACCGGGGTCCGTAAACCTGGCGACGACCTACTCTCGCACAGCAGCGTGGCTGCACTACCATCGGCGGCTACATTCTTAACTTTCGTGTTCGGGATGGGAACGAGTGTTTCCATGTGCCCATGATCACCAGAAGGAATCCTCGAGTCGCTCTCAGTGAAGGGTGATCATGAGATGGTTTTGGCCAGGTTTGAGCGACTGTCATAGGGAAAGTTGCACAATTTACGCATAGTAAAATTACCGTTCTAATTCCATTGGCCTAGACGTCTTTGAGACGGCTAAGAAAGCCAATTGCAGATCAATCGAACATTAGTATCGCTAAGCTCAACGTATCGCTACGCTTACACCTGCGACCTATCAACCAGGTGGTCTACCTGGGTTCTATAGGGAGATCTTATCTTGGGAAAGGCTTGGCGCTTAGATGCTTTCAGCGCTTATCCGTTCCATGCTTAGCTACCCGGCGGTGCCACGGAC
>Ga0222712_10002264_pt1 | contig 22318 bp, 13 predicted proteins | sample C33_657DmetaG_FD_165043 | JGI IMG/M metagenome (GOLD analysis project Ga0222712, IMG submission 165043) | Estuarine water microbial communities from San Francisco Bay, California, United States - C33_657D | ecosystem: Environmental > Aquatic > Marine > Unclassified | place: USA: California... | reverse complement strand
CTGATCATGGCCTCTTGTTGATTGGTCAGTATTGGCAGTCGCTTGAAAAGGACTTCAACCTCAATGAAAAAAATTTCAAGAAGCATCTTTACAACCTTGCAGAGGTCAACCCTGTGATGATCAATACACAAACGGGAAAAGATTATTTCAGCTTCGCACAAAACATGCATTTGGTGAAAGCTGCCAAAACAATTGCTGCTGAAACAGGCATTGAGATTGTGCACGAAACACACCGTGGAAAATTCTTGTACAACCTGCAGGTATTTGAGGCTGCTGCCAAAGCTGCTCCAGATCTCGGCATTGCCTTGGACATCTCACATTGGTGTACTGTACATGAATCTTTGCTACAGGACCAGCAAGAGGCTGTCCAACGTGCATTGCAGCATGCAAGGCATATCCATTTGCGTTTGGGTTTTGAAGAGGGCCCGCAGATCAATGACCCCAGGGCTCCGGAATGGAAGCCATTGCTCAAACAGTATTTCAAGTGGTGGGATGTGGTTGTTGCACGCCACAAAAAAAAGAAACAAGACCTGACCGTAACCCCAGAGTTTGGTCCTGCGCCTTATATGCCATTGAAGCCATACAGCCAGAAACCCATTTCAAAACAATGGGACATCAATGTTTTCATGATGGAACTGTTCAAGGCACGCTACAAGTAGCTCCAATCAACGAAATCATTTCAATGGAATGGGCTGAATGATCAGCTCCCTTTGGAGGAATTGAATAAAATCGGGAGTGGGGGAGCGTCACTGGATTTTTCTTCTTTGATGGGTGCATCCATGGGTGTATTTCCGATTGTTTTTCGCAGCACTTTAAGCCCATACATGGGGCCATGCCAAAGATTGATCAGGGTGCCTTCAGTTCCTCTGTCAGGCATCATCCTGGTATGCATCTCCATGTATTTCCCAAAGATGGACAGTGCCTGATTACAGATACTGGTTGCCCTTGCAGCGGCTGATGCGGAATATCTACCTGCTGCATCTTTCTCTATCGTTTGTATGGCCGCACCTGCTGAAAATGCCCTGAGATACAATGAGCTTGTGCCAATCCGGTTGCAAAGAAAATCAAGGTATGATCTTCCTACAGTGTTGCTAACCGATTGCCTGATTTCTTCCATTGATCTTCCTACTGAATCATACATGTTGTTGACCTTTTGAAGCATGGTCCTGTTCATCCAGGTATAAGGGGCGCCCTGCAGCCATGCACCTACCCAGCAGAATCCCACATTGGGCAGATCGTTTGTGGAGAGTTGATCAATCTCCTCCAATTTTTTCATGTTGGCGGCAAATGCTGCTGTATTTCCGATGCCCAATTTTTTTGCATAGGAGGTATAAAAATCATCTGTCTTTATTGGGCCGAGCAACGAAGTCAGTGCAGCATATTTTGCAGCAGTCCTGTTTTCTGCAGTTCTCCAATGGTTGAAGACAATCGCATTGACCTGCTGTCCTTTGTTGCGTTCGAACAAGTCATTTGCCAGTGAAGCTATTCCGGCAATTGGGTTTTGTTGTGTGAACATCAATCCATCAAATTCAATCCAAGAGAAAATGGTTGTTTTTGCCAGGTCTGATGGAGTGGCCTGTACTTTTGCAAAATGGTTTGCTGTTCGCACACTCCCATGGCCCGGCATGATAGTCACTTCTGTGGAGGGCATGTATTTTCTTACCAGGTGATAGGCCATGGCTGCGTATGGTTGAATCGTGCAGTAGACGCCAAGTTTCAGGCTTATTCTTCCTGATGCAAACAAGGGATCCTTGCTGAGTGATTTTGCTGCTTCGATATTTCTGCCAACCTGAATCACCAGGTTGTCAAGATCTGCCTGGTTTTTTCTGATCACATTGGTCACAAGCGTATCGTCCAATACCTCCTTGCCAAAATGGTTGACCAATGCATTGCGCACTGCGGTATCTGTGCATGCATTTCCCCATCCTCCCAATTCTTCAGTGATGATTTCCAGCTCATCAATCATCGGATAGTTCTGCACCGCAGACCTGCAGTTGTCCAATATGTAGTTGATGTCTCCTCTTCTCCTGGGCTCTACAGAAAACTGGATGCGCAATCCGATGGATTTTGCATAGGACAACAATTCTCTCATCCAGTCTACAGCCATCGCACTCTTCCTGATCCTATCAGAATAGTAGGGCTCTATGGCAGGGATAACAAAGAATTTATCATTGAAACGAATATTGTTTTTAATGATGGGTACTGCTGGTATCTCATGGGGTCTGTTATAAAAAAAATTGCCTGCGTATTCGATGCTGTCGCCTGTTTGCACTTCATGCCAGAGGTTGGGGTAGCTGTGCACCGCCAACTTGTTGAACCGCATCCGAATCATATTTTTCAGATAGATTTTAGCTTCTTCGATGGTGTAAGAGGATATGTCCATTGGAAAGTTGACATGCTGCCTAATGCCCCTCCAACGGGCAAAGGGAATGGTGCTATAGTTGCCATTGCTCAGGGTATCTGTTAATATAGATGAGGGCGCTATTGTACCGGTAAACTCAAATTGAAACCCAAGGTGTTCAAGGAATCCATGAACGGCATGCACCATGGCCGTTTCATCGCTTCCTGAAAAAACAACATTGATTTTTTTAGCGGACTTCAGGATGTTGTAGCCGAATGCACCATTATTTAGTTTCTCATCCTTCTTGAAATTAAATTCAAACCTTGTGTTCTTTGCACTGATTGCCACACTGCCCAGGTGATACTTGAGTTCCTCTTTAGCAAATTGAAGGATTGAATTTGCATCATTATTATTGCTGAAATGAATTGCTGTTGCCTGCGCCCTGACATCTGCTGCGATCAATATCAGCGCGAATAAAAACAGGTTTTTGAAGGATCTGCGTATCAAAAAATTAGTCATGAGAATATGCAATTTTCAATCAATATTTGGGTAGGGGGTTGGCTTTTTATTGTACAGATTTGGCTGATGTTTTCATTTTGATAATTCCTCTTTTTTCTCCCAAATTAATTGCTTCAAATCGTTTTGCATTTGTATAATTCAATTAAATTCGGTGAGTATAATCTTAAAAGTACAATAAATATTTACACATGTCATACCGATTAAACACTGAAGACGTCAATGCTTTCAATCAGGACGGATACCTTATCGTTAAAAACTTTTTTTCATCAGACGAGATCAAAAAATTGTATTCTATCGCTACCAGCGATGAGGTTGTTAAAGACAATGCCACCAATGTAACTGACAGCAGTGGAAAGAATTCAAAATTGACACTATGGTTTACACCTGGTGATGATGTATACAGCATGATGCTGAGGAGTGAAAGAATGGTTGATGGAGCGGGAAAGCTTTTGGACAGTGATGCACCTGTTTGTCATTTTCATACCAAGTTGATGCAAAAAGAACCAAAAGTTGGTGGCGCCTGGGAATGGCACCAGGACTATGGCTATTGGTACAAGAACCAGTTCTTGTTTCCTGATCAATTGGTCAGCATCATGATTGCCCTGACTCCTGCCAACAAGGAAAATGGTTGTTTGCAGGTCATCAAACGCTCTCATAAACTTGGAAGGGTCAACCATGGCTTTTCCGGTGAGCAGGTTGGCGCAGACATGGTCATGGTCAATCATGCCCTTTCAACATTAGAGCATGTTTATGTTGAACTGGAGCCTGGAGATGCGCTGTTCTTTCACAGCAATCTCTTGCACCGCAGTGAAGCCAACCTGAGTGATCATCCAAGGTGGTCCATCATTTCCTGCTATAACTCCCTCTCCAATCATGCTTTCAACGATCCCAGTACTTCCTGGAGGGAGCCTGTTAAGATTGTTTCTGATGCAGCCATGATGGCGGAGTCTATTGGTGGGGCTTCTGCAACGGCTGATTTTCTGCGCAAAGAAGACGATCCGGCCCTCAAGGAGACCGGATGGGAAAAGGAAGTGAAAACCACTTAGGTTTTCACCACTTTCTTGGTAACTTTGCGGCATGATAACAAGCAGCCCCTCTTTTTTGTATGAAAAAGATACCCCATGGGAAGATCTTGGTAATGGCGTTTCCCGTCAGGTCATGGGCTTTAACCAGGACCTGATGATGGTGAAGTTCAGGTTTATTCCCGGTGCCGTTGGTGCTCCCCATCACCATGTTCATTCACAGAGTGCCATGGTCATGTCAGGTGTTTTTGAACTGACCATCGACGGGGAAAAAAAAATCCTTTCTGCTGGCGATGGATATTTCGTCGAGCCGGGTATTGAGCACAGTGCCGTCTGCATTGAAGAAGGAATTCTCATTGATGCTTTCAATCCTTCAAGGATTGATTTCCTTGGCAATTAACCTTAATTTCAAGGTTATGTTTGATCAGCTCCAACCTCTGTTTTCTGGTGAATTATATTTTGAAGACAAAGGACTTGATGCTTCCATCAGAGCTGTCTACGCTACAGATGCCTCCGAGTACCAGGAAAAACCACTGGCTGTTGCGATTCCCAGAACCATTCCAGATATCAAGGCCCTTATCGCTTTTGCCACTGAAAAAAAAATATCACTGATTCCAAGGGCCGCTGGCACTTCGCTGGCAGGCCAGGTGGTGGGCAGCGGTATGGTGGTGGACATCTCCAAATATTTTACTGAAATACTGGAACTGAACCAACAGGAAAAATGGGTTCGCGTTCAGCCAGGTGTCATCAGGGATGACTTGAATGCTTACCTGAAACCATTTGGCCTGATGTTCGGACCTGAAACGTCCACAGCCAACAGAGCGATGATTGGTGGGATGATTGGCAACAATTCTTGCGGGCTCCATTCCATCATCTGGGGAACCACAAGGGATAATTTGTTGGAAACAAATGTAATCTTGAGTGATTGCACTGAGACTGTTTTCAAAGGATTGACAAGAGCTGAACTGGAAAGCAAGTGCATGGGGTCAGGTACGGAATCTGACATATACAATGCATTGAAAGCGTTGGTCGATAACAAGGAAAATCAGCAGGCGATTGAAGAGGGCTTCCCCAGAAAAGAAATCAAAAGAAGAAATACCGGGTATGCACTGGATGCTGTGCTGGACATGTCCAGGTTTGAAGGGGATGAAAAATACAATTTGAGCAAACTGATTGCAGGATCAGAAGGCACGCTTTGCTTTGTTACCGAAGCAAAGCTGCAATTGCAGGATCTTCCCCCCGCGCAAGTTGCCATGGTGGCAGTTCACACCAATTCACTGCAAGATGCACTGCAGGCCAATCTTGTGGCACTTGAACATGCATGTGCAGCATCAGAACTGGTAGACGATTTCATCTTACAGTTCACCAAATCATCTCCTGACCTTTCTCAAAGCCGCGCATTCATTGAGGGAGAACCCAAGGCTATCCTAATGGTTGAGTTCTTCAACAATAACCAAAACGAATTGATGCTGCAATGCGACTCGCTAATCAAGGCATTACAAGAAAAAAATATTGGCTATGCCTATCCCATTTTACAAGACGAACAATGCAAGCTGGCCTGGGATGTGAGAAAAGCAGGGCTGGGGTTGTTGCGCAATCTTCCCGGAGATGCAAGACCCGTCAACCTCATTGAGGACTGCGCCGTAAGCCCTCAGGATCTCCCCAACTATATTGCAGACCTTGAGCAATTGTTGAAACGCCATGGCCTGCAATATTCCATGTATGCCCATGCCGGAGCGGGAGAGTTGCATGTGGAGCCCATCATCAACCTGAAGACGGCAAAGGGGATACAACAATTCAGACAGGTGCTCACAGAGACTGCTGCTTTGGTCAAGTCATACCATGGATCTCTTTCAGGTGAACATGGTGATGGAAGGCTTCGTGGCGAATTCATTCCCATGATGATGGGTGAGCACAATTATGCATTGTTTAACCAGGTCAAGCAAATCTTCGACCCCAACAATATTTTCAACCGGGGCAAGATTGTGGATACGCCACCCATGGATGAACAGTTGCGGTTCAATCCTGCCACCACAGTTAAACCTGTTCAAACTGTCTATGATTTCCAACCGGTAGGTGGGTATCTTAAACTTACTGAAAAGTGCAGTGGCTCCGGCGATTGCAGGAAGACTGAAGTCTCCGGTGGCACCATGTGTCCCAGTTATATGGCCACCAAAAGTGAGCGCGATACCACCAGGGCCCGTGCCAATGTATTGAGGCAGTACCTCACCAATGAATCAACCAATCTCGTTGATAAAGAAGCCGTAAAAGAGATCATGGATCTCTGTCTTTCTTGCAAGGCCTGTAAGTCTGAATGTCCATCCAGCGTTGATGTAGCCAAGCTCAAGGGCGAATTCATGCAGTCGTATTACGATGACAAAGGCGTTCCATTCAGGACAAAACTGATTGGAGATTTTTCTCGTCAGATGAAAATGGCTTCCCTATTTTCGGGCATCTACAATTGGATGATTGAAACGCCCATCCTCAGAAGAACAATGAACAGGTTGGTTGGATTTCATCCTGAACGTACACTTCCAAGCGTATCGGGCACAACCCTGCGCGACTGGCACCGTTCACATGTTGCCTCTACATCTGCCATCCCCAAAACAGCTGGTCTGGATGCTGATAAAAGGGTTTATTTGTTCTGTGATGAATTCACGAATTACAATGATGTAGAAATTGGCAAGCAGTGTATTTTGTTGATGGAAAGATTGGGCTATGAGGTTTGCATGGTTGATCATCCCGACAGTGCAAGAACATATTTGTCGAAAGGATTGATCCGGGAAGCCAAAAATATTGCCAATCAACAGGTGCAAATCTTCTCTTCCATCATCAGCGAATCAACTCCCTTGATTGGGATAGAACCCTCTGCTATATTGGGTTTCAGGGATGAATACCTTGATTTGGTTGATCCAGCACTGCACGAAAAATCGAAACAGCTTGCCAACCATGTTTATTTGTTTGAAGAGTGGTTCATGCGGGAAGCTGACAATGGAAAAATAACCCCATCTTCTTTCACCAATACCAGCAAGAAGATCAAGATCCATGGGCATTGTCACCAAAAAAGCCAGGCTTCCATGGTACCTGTCAAGCGGGCATTGTCTTTCCCTGCAAATTATGAAGCCAGGCTCATCCCATCAGGTTGCTGTGGTATGGCAGGCTCATTTGGTTATGAGCGTGAGCACTATGATATTTCCATGAAAGTTGGCGAGCTGGTCCTTTTCAAAGCGATACGCGAGGCCAATGAGGAAGTACTTATTGGCGCTTCAGGAACAAGTTGCAGACACCAAATCAAGGACGGTACAGGCAAGCGTGCCCTTCACAGCATTGAGCTGCTCTATGGGGCACTGAAAGCCTAAGCCTTATCGGCCAATAAGCATAAGCACTCCGTTCTTATGACAGGCCAATATCATCCAGGTAAACAGTAACAATCAACCCACTGTATTCCTTTATTTCAATTGAACTCAGTGTTGTAGGATTGTTGAAGTTGGAAAGGGGGATTTCAAAGGTTGACCATGCACCTTCTTTCAACACGATTTGAAATGCCGTGGTGCTTACCCCATTGATGATTACCCTTGCTCTCTTGCCCTCGGTTCCAGGTCCACCAAATACAGAGAATTTAATGGCTGAGTATCCTGCAAGACTCAGAGCAGGCGCAGCTTTGCTCACCCTGAATCCTCCAAATCCTACGGTATAGGCATTGCTGATGGCGGTTGCTCCCCTTTTAACGGTTGTGGTATGGTTGAAAACAGCTGTTGAGCTGTAGGATGTATTTGACCAGCCTGTTAGTAGCCTTTCATCATAGATGATATACTTTAAGCCAAAACGTAATCCTGAAGTAACAGTGCCTACTGGCGTGGTCACAGTAATAAACGCACTGGTCACACCTGCAGGAACATTCACTTTCAGCTCCTGGTTGCTTTTTGAAACAATGGTAGCCACTGCTGTGCCAAATTTTACTTCAGTCACTCCATTGAAGTGATTGCCTGAAATGGTCACCACATCACCGGCCAATCCTGCTTCAGGGTTGAATCCATTGATTATAGGTGCAGGCTGCATGATTTTGAAACCATAGGTTGCTGTGCCATATTTTGTTGTAACAGTAATGGGGTTGTTGATGGGGTCTGGAAGATTGGCAGGAATCTTTACTGTTACGGTACTGTCATCTGCATAATACATAGAGTCAGCCACCAAAACGGTATTGAATTCAACCTTGAAGGTGGTGGCAAGATGTGCGCCCTTGATGACAATCCACTCGCCATACTTGACGGATGAAAGTGCAGTGCCGCGGTTGGTTAAATCGGTGACCCCAGTGATCAAAGGTGGTACCGCGTGGGCGGTATCTGCTTTTTTACAGGAGAAAATCATCGTGATCAGCATGATCATCAAGACCGAATGATTGTATTTTCTTAAGTTCTTTATCATTGTGTTGGATTGAATGATTGATTGAATTGGATGATTACCAACCAGGATTGTTTTCCTTGATGGACTGATTGGAATTTAATTCTCCTAATGGGATAGGCAACAGAAGATTCCTCTGGCTTCTTACTTTGGAAATATTGTTCTGGCCAGCTGAAATCTTGTTCATGACCTGCAGGTAAACATTCCAGCGCATCAGGTCAAATCGACGAATGCCTTCAAAAAGCAGTTCCCTTGCCCTTTCTGCGAGCACATAACTCCTGAATTGTTCTACGCTCATGCCTGCTGGTGCAGCGGTTGCTTTTGATCGGCTTCTTACTGCATTAAGTTGTGCATAGGCTTCTGTGGTAGGCGCTCCATTGGCTTCATTGGCTGCTTCTGCATAAATCAATAGTATTTCAGCATAACGCATGATGGGATAATAGGCATCGCTGTTGGCGAGTGTTGGCTCAGTAACATCAGCATATTTGATGACGTATGCCCTGTTGTCAGTTGTTCCGTTGTTGTTATATGTGAGCCCATTTACAACCCTGTACAATGCGGCTTGTGATGAAGGATAGAAATACCTCGTTCCGGTATTGGTCTGGTAGTTGTGTGCGATGCCATCCAGGGCACGCAGGTCTGCATCCTCATAATCACTGTAGTGGTTGTTGGTGGCCCATACTGCACCCCTTCCAAAAGTGGACAGTGCTGAAAAATAGTTGTGAAGGTTGTTGACAAAACTGGATCCTGACATGGACTGTATTTGCCACATGTGTTCGGTATTGTTTCTTCCACTCTTGCTCCAAAGTGTTTTCCAGCTTGTGAACAGGCTGTATTCTTTGCTGCTGATGATTTCCATGGCCTTGTCTCTTGCCAATCCAAAATACTGTTTGGCATCTACTCCCTCATATCCTTTAACAGCAGTTTTAGCATAGCTGTAATTGCCATTGTCCTGTCCTCCGCGAACAACAACATTTCCGCTGTTGACAGCACAAGAGGCCAGTGTGAGATAGGCTTTGGCAAGGAATCCCTTGGCCACCCCACGGGTTGCCCTTCCGGCTTCTCCTGCTTTTGGATGTCCCACAGGGAACAACATGGTTTCGGCTTTTTTCAGGTCGCTGAAAACAGTGTTGTATACTTCGACAACAGAAGCCCTGGGCTTGTTGATGTCTTTTTCTTTTGATAAAGAGGAAAGTCTCAAAGGAACACCTCCATAGAGTTGCACAAGCTGGAAATAAGACCAGCCCCTGAGGAAATAGGCCTCACCAAGAATTCTTTTCTTGATGTCTGGATCAATGTTCTGGTTGAGGGGTTCGATGTTTTCAATGACTGTATTTGCCCTTGAGATGATGGTATAGAAACCAACCCATGGACCGTCTACACCCCAGTATCCTTGCGGGTTTCCTGCTCCTGATGTTCCCAGGAACCAATCGGCACCGGAAACATGGTCATCATCCAGCATGGTCAGGTTCCAAATGGGTTGCAAATAGAGATCATATGTGTACAATGCACTGTAAACACCATTGATGGCCGTTTTTGCATCACTTTCATTCTTGTAGAAATTTTCCGGAGACAAGAATGAATAAGGTTTTTCCGTCAGTGCTTTTTTGCAGGAGGAAAGCGAAAGCATGACAAGAAGAACTCCGGTCATCCATTTGTTTGGTAAAATATGTTTCATCTTCACTTTGTTTATTTGTACAGGTGATTAGAAATTGCAACGAATTGAAAACTGGAAAGTCCTTGAGTTGGGATAACCGCCGAGATCAACACCAAACAATGCAGGGTTGTCTCCATAGCTGTTGATTTCAGGATCATATCCGGAATATTTTGTGAACGTATAGAGGTTGTTTACCCCCAATGCCAGCCTGATGGCACTCACTCCCCTGATTGAATTGGCAGGAAGGGTATAGCCCAGGGTAACATTTTTGATCCTTACAAAGCTTCCGTCCTCTACGAACCTTCTGGTGAGCAACAAAGTTCTCCAGAACTGGCGAATGGCCTTGGGTCCGGTCGCAGCTGTATTGTTTTTTCCAGGCTGCCATGCACCATCCAATACTTCCTGGCTGATGTTTTTTGAAGTGCCAATGTTACCATTGAATGCCGTATTCATGTTCACGATATCATTTCCCTGCACACCGTTGATGAAAACATTGAGTTCAAATTTCTTGAACTGAAAGCTGTTGTTCAATCCGAAAATATAATCGGGGTTTACATCTCCGATGATCATCCTGTCTGTAATGGAGATGGATGATGCATCGTTGTCGAGGTTGAGGTATTTGATTTCTCCAATCATTCTTTGGATGATGGATTGAGGTTGGTTGGCATAGGCAGGAGAGCTTCTCACTTCAGCCTCGTTGTCATAATAGCCATCTTCCACATGTCCAATCAATGCACCAATTGGATAGCCGGCAAGTTGTACAAAAGGAGCATCCCTGGTGGAAATCCTTGATGCATACTGTTCTTTGATGCCATCTCCAAGGCTCAGGATTTTGTTTCTGTTGAATGCTATGTTTCCTCCTGTTTTCCAGATGAAATCCTTCTTGTTGATAACATTGAAGTCCATGGAAACCTCAAGTCCTTTGTTTTGCACCGATCCTGAATTTTTCAATTGGCGTTGAAAACCAGTTGAGGCAGGAGTGGTTACATATTGCAAAAGGTCATTTGTTTTCTTGAGGTAGACATCAACATGTACGTTCAGCCTGTCCTTGAGTATGCCAAGGTCAAATCCTCCGTTGTATGCAGTGGTGGTTTCCCATTTCAGCGATGCATTGGCAGGTCCTGAATATACATCGTCTGCAAGACCGGTTTGCAGTGCTCCATTGAATGGATAGTTGTAGACATTCAGTTTTGACAGTGATGCATAAGAGCCTATACCCTGATTGCCCGTTTGTCCAAAACTCAAACGGAAGGTAAGGTTGCTGATCTTGTCCAGGTCCTTCATGAAGCCTTCTTTGTGTGCCTTCCATGCCAGACCAGAAGAAGCAAATCCTGCCCACTTGTTGTCTTTACCGAACTTGCTTGATCCATCTTCACGGTAGGAGAGGGAGAAAACATATTTATCGTTGTAGGAATAGTTCATCCTTCCCAAAAACGATATCAGGGTTGATTGGAAACGGTTGGAGGAAACAGGCATGATCTGTTCAGCCGCTTCCATGTTTTCATTTTGCAGGATGTCATTGGGGAAGGTTTTTGCTTCCACCCTTTTGTTCTGTCCATTGCTTCTTTCAAAAGTGGATGCGCCTGTAAGAACAAGGCTGTGCTTGTTGATTTTCCGGTTATAGGTTAGCAATCCTTCGGATACCATGCTGCTCCAGAGATTGTCTGATTTCAATCCCCATCCCCGGATGCTGAAACCTTCGTATACCGTTCTTGGATAATATTGGTCGCGGGTATTGGATCCATGGTTGAATCCAAGGTTTCCCCTTATTTTCAGGTATTTCCCTATGCTCGCCTCAATATAATTGGAGGAGAAAATATTGAGGGCCGTCACCTTGTTCAATACATTGTTGGTATAAATGACAGGATTGGTAATGAAGAAACCATCGCCTGAACCATCATATTCCTCCACTGAGTCGATGGTTGCAGGGAAGGTGATGGCAGAGCGGATGACGCCAGCACTGGCCGCATCAGATTTGTCAGTTCCTGTTTTCACGCCATTGGTAGTGGAAGTGGAAACTGTATTGCTGCTGCCAATTTTGATGTTCTTGCCGATATTTCTGTAGAGGTTATAGCTCAATCCGATTTTCCTGAAATTGGAATTTTGAACAATTCCGCTTTGGCTCAGGTGGTTCATGGTAAGGCTATGGCTTCCGTTTTCAGAGCCACCAGAAACATTCAATGTATACTGTTGTTGGAATCCATTCCTGAAAATGGCATCCTGCCAGTTGGTATTCAAATCCTTTAACGGATCGAGGTTGGGATATGGCATGGTATAGCTTGTGCCATCATACCTGTTGGCATTGAGGTAGGAGAGGTTTTGGTATGCGGCATATTCGTAAGGTGTGAGGACGTCAATTTTTCTGGTAATTTCAGACATCCCCACATTGGCAAGCAATTCAACCTTGTCCTTGCCAACCCTTCCTTTTCTGGTTGTGATCAATACAACCCCGTTGGCACCCCTTGATCCGTAGATGGCAGTGGCAGAGGCATCTTTCAACACATCAATGGATTCAATATCATTGGGATTGATGAATGCCATGACATTCAGGGTCTGCTTTTCGTCTCCACCAATCGAGGAGGGCGTTGTACCGCTGCTGGTATTGTTGAAAGGAACACCATCAATTACATAAAGTGGCTCTGTTCCGCCAAGGAAAGAATTGGATCCCCGCACCCTGATGCTGAGACCGGCACCCGGAGCCCCATCATTTTGGGTAACATTGACACCGGCAAGTTTTCCCTGGATGGCCTGAAGAATATTGGTGGGGCTTTCGCGGATCAGGTCTTCACGGGAGATGCGTTGCACTGCTCCAGTTGCATCAGATTTTCTGATGGTTCCATATCCAACAACTATAACATCGGACAGGTTGGTCACTTGGGTTTTCATAACTACATTGATATTGTCTTTTTTCCCGATGCTAACCTCTGCGGTTTCCATCCCCAAGAACGAAATTGATATGGCTTTTGTGTTGGCGTTGGGTTTGATGCTGAATTCGCCATTTTTTCCGGAAACAGTTGATTGGCTGCTTCCCTTGATGACAACGCTGGCGCCGATGAGCGGCTCACCATTTTCTGAAACCACTTTACCCGAAATGGTTCTCGTTTGTGCGAAGCTGTTGATGCATAGCAGTAATGCAGCAACTACAATAATGCAGTACTTTTTTCTCATGAGCAATTGTTGATTGGATTCCCAAGATACAGATTTGTATCAAAATATTGCATTATGGGCGTATGGATATCCTGTTGTCTCGAACCCCTAAAAACTGGACAAAAGTTCGATATTGATTAATCCTTATGAATTGGAATCAATGGATTACGAAATAAGACAGGTTTAGACAGATATATCTAGATATTATCCTATATATCGAAAAAATATAGAATTGCTTGACAAATAGGGTACCTAAAGAATTAAAAATCATAATTTATTTAGTGGATAGAAGCAATATAATCCACCAATTTTGCTGCCAGATTTGCTGTAATGTTATCTTGATCGACATTTGGATTTAACTCTGCAATATCACAAGAAATAACTTTTCTGGTTTCAAACAAGAAGCCCAACATTTTGTAGACAAAATTAGGCGAAAAGCCCAATGGAGAGGGGGCGCTCACACCAGGAGCATAGGCGGATGAAAAGCCATCCATGTCTATCGAAATGTACAAATGGTCGTTTTTGTTGATGAATGTTATGAGTTTATCTTGAATATTTTTAATGTCCTTATCAGAAGTTTCACAATCCATGCTGTACACAAATTCAATCGTTTCATTTTTTGCAATCTCAAATAAAGCAGGGGTATTTGATTGGCGTTGAATACCGATTACAAAATAATCAACCGACTCGTTTTGCTGTCTCAGCGAAGTAATGATTTGATTAAATGGCGTTCCTGAATTGGGCTTGTTTTCAATCGGTCGTAAATCAAAATGTGCATCAAAATTGATGATTCCAATTTTTCCATGAGATGAATATCTTGTTGCTTCTCTTATGCCCATAAAATGACCATAGGCGATATCATGCCCACCTCCAATGCCGATTGGAAAAACATTTTGGTTAATCAGCCGGTAAATAATCTCAGAAAAAGCTTGTTGACAAGCTTCCATATCTTCATTTACACAAGCTATATTTCCCAGGTCTACCAGTCTTTTGTTGTCAAAATGAAATGGCAATTTAGCCAATTTTTCACGGACTGAAAGAGGACCGTTTACTGCACCCACGCGACCCAAATTTCTTCTGACCCCTTCATCACATTGATATCCTACCAATGCAATGACAGGCTTTTTTTCAATTGAATAGTCTTTCTTTAATTTATCCTCATTGAGAAAATTTCCAATATCTGCCAGTTCTATTGCCTGATACCAGTATTGGATACCCAATGCAGGATCGGTCTTTCTTCCATTCCAATCGTTAATTTGGCCAGGCATATAAGTAACGTTCAAATCCTGCAGGATATCGTTTTTCATTGTGAAGTTCAATTTACTTCTTTTCCTTTTAGATACACTTTTTCAATAAGGAGTGATCCAAACGAATAAGGGATGAATGCGTATGAGTTGATATTTTTTGTCATAATCAAATTCGCCTGCTTCCCAATGGTGATGGAACCTATTTCATTTTCAAGTCCCATCGCATATGCCCCATTGATAGTGGCCGCATTGATGGCTTCCTCCGGTGTCATTTTCATTTTAATGCAAGCTGTGGCTACGACAAAGTTCATGTTGCCTGAAGGGGAAGAGCCTGGATTATAATCAGTTGCCAATGCCAAGGGCAAACCTTTGTCTATCATAAGTCTTGCAGGAGTATAAGGGATCCCTAAAAAATAAGAACAACTGGGCAATGCCACCGGCATGGTATTGGTCCCTTTCAATACTTCTATGTCTTCCATTCTCATTTCCTCCAAATGATCTACGGATAAGGCATTGTATTCCACCCCAACTTGTACACCTCCTATGGCTGTAAACTGATTTACATGGATCTTTGGAATCAATCCATATTTTTTTCCTGTTGCTAAAACCAATGCTGTGTCTTCGACGGTAAAATATCCTGTCTCACAAAATACATCAATATACCGGGCTAATTTTTCTGCTGCCACTTTTGGAATCAATTCATCAGTCAACAGTTGCAAATATCCTGCTTTGTTGTCACTGAAATTGGACGGAACTGCATGTGCTCCCAATAATGTGGCTTCAATGGCAATGGGATAATTTGATTTTAACCGTTGAATCACGCGAAGCATTTTCAACTCACCCTCAATGGTTAGTCCATAGCCAGATTTTATTTCAATGGCTCCCGTTCCCAATCGCATCACTTCCTCAAGCCTTAGTTTGCTTTGTTCATAAAGGTCTTCTTCTGTGGTTTCATTTAGTATTTTAGCAGAGTTTAAAATGCCACCCCCTTTTTGGGCAATTGCTTCATAGGTCAGTCCATTGATTCTGTCTACGAACTCACCTTCTCTGCTTCCAGCATAAACAATATGGGAATGTGCATCACACCAGGATGGCAGTATCATCTTTCCAGTAGTATCAATCACTTCATCGAATGCACTTTTTGGACAGGTTTCCATGGTTCCATAGTCGGCAATTCTACCTTTATTCACCACCAGAAAAGCATTCTTTATAGTAGGTAAAACATTCATCTCATTTCCTGAAACAAATGATATTGATTCCCGGCGTACTTGAATCAATTCTTTAATATTTTTGAATAAAATGCGCATTAAAACAGATTTTTTAATATTGTATCATCCACTAAGTTGGGAATTGTCACTTTTAAACTGGGCGTACGTTCCATTTCCCTTTTGATGGCAAATAATGCTTCCTCATTACGTGCCCAGCTTCGACGTGCAATTCCATTGTTCACATCATAAAAAAGCATGCTTTTTAATCGAACATCCGCTTCAGGACTGCCGTCTAACAGCATGCCAAATCCACCATTGACCACTTCGCCCCAACCTACACCTCCTCCGTTGTGAATCGATACCCATGTAGCCCCTCTGAAGCTGTCTCCAATCACATTGTGCATGGCCATGTCCGCCGTATACTTGCTTCCATCGTATATGTTAGAGGTTTCCCTATAAGGCGAATCTGTTCCACTCACGTCATGATGGTCTCTTCCTATGACAACCGGTCCGATTTGACCAGCAGCAATTGCCTCGTTAAACGCTGCGGCAATTTTAGAACGCCCCTCTGCATCTGCATATAAAATGCGCGCTTGCGAGCCTACCACCAGTTTGTTTTTTTTAGCATCTCTTATCCAAATGATATTGTCTTGCATTTGCAATTTAATTTCTTCCGGAGCATTTCCCACCATGTTTTGCAAAACGTCCATTGCAATTTGATCGGTCTTGTCCAAATCTTCAGGATTACCGGATGTACATACCCACCGAAAAGGTCCAAAGCCGTAATCAAAGCATATTGGTCCTAAAATGTCCTGTATATAGGATGGATACCTGAAGTCAATTTTATTTTTATCCATGATATCTGCACCAGCCCGGGAAGCCTCTAACAGAAAAGCATTTCCGTAATCAAAAAAATAAGTTCCCTTTGCAGTATGATTATTAATAGCGGTTGCATGTCTTCGCAAGGAATCTTGTACCTTTTCTTTGAATTTTTCAGGTTCCTCACTCATCAACCGATTGGACGCTTCATAAGAAAGGCCTACGGGATAATAACCACCCGTCCAGGGAATATGCAAAGAGGTTTGATCTGAACCAACATGAACGAAGATATTTTCTTTTTCAAATTGCTCCCAGATCTCCACCACATTGCCAATAAAAGCAATGGATATAACCTCATTTTTTTCTTTTGCTGTATTTACACGTGCAACCAGACTGTCAATGTCTTCAATCAATATGTCGACCCAACCCTGATCAAATCTTTTTCTGGCCGCTTTTGGGTTGACTTCGGCACAAATGGTTATGCAACCCGCAATATTTCCGGCTTTGGGTTGTGCACCACTCATGCCACCCAATCCAGCGGTTAGAAATATTTTTCCTGCTGCTGTTTCTCCCGATGGCAAAATTTTTCTGAATGCATTCATCAATGTTATGGTCGTTCCGTGAACAATGCCCTGTGGTCCTATGTACATGAAGGAGCCCGCAGTCATTTGTCCATATTGGGTAACACCCAATGCATTGTATTTTTCCCAGTCATTTGGTTTTGAATAATTGGGTATCATCATTCCGTTTGTGACCACCACCCTGGGTGCACTTGTTGACGAGGGGAACAAGCCCATAGGGTGCCCGGAGTATATGTGCAATGTCTGTTCGTCAGTCATCGCAGACAAATATTGCATTGTCAGTAAGTATTGTGCCCAGTTTTGGAATACTGATCCATTCCCACCATAAGTAATCAATTCTTCCGGATGTTGTGCAACATCATTGTCCAGATTGTTCTGAATCATCAGCATGATTGCGGCAGCCTGCTTGGATTTTGCAGGATACTCGTCCAGCGGCCTTGCATATATTTTATAATCAGGTTTGAAACGGTACATGTAAATGCGACCAAAAATATTTAATTCATTGACAAATTCTGCAGCCAAAACTTGATGCCATTTTTGTGGAAAATAACGCAGTGCATTTCGAATGGCAAGTTGTTTTTCTTCAGACGTTAAGATATTTTTTCTTCTGGGTGCTTTGTTTGCATCAGCAGGATATTTTTTTACTGGCGGCAGCTCCAATGGAATACCTTGTTGAATGTGTTGTTTGAAATCCATGTGCAAGTTATTTGACAATGATTGTTCTGTTTTTGACCATCGTAATCATTTCTTTGATGTCCTCCTTCAAGATCCGGTCTTCTTCCAGTTTTGCCACTTTTTCTCTGATGATTGAAAAGTTCTTTTCAATGACAGGTGAGAAGGTATTCGGCCTTCTAAACTCCAATGCCTGTGCAGCATACATTAATTCGATGGCCAAAATCTTCTCCAGGTTTCCCAAAATCTGATTGAATTTTCGAGCAGAAATACTTCCCATTGATACATGATCTTCCTGGCCCAATGACGTAGGAATGCTGTCTGCAGAAGGCGGAAAACACAAGGATTTATTTTCAGTAACCAAGGCAGCTGTTGTGTATTGGGGAATCATAAATCCAGAATTCAGACCACCCGCCTCTGTCAACAATCGTGGCAATCCATATTTTCCTTCAATCAATAAATAACTTCGCCTGTCAGAAATATTTCCCAGCTCTGAAGCCGCGATGGAGTTATAGTCCAAGGCCATTGCCAAAGGCTGTCCATGAAAATTACCGCCAGAAATTGCCTCGGTTTCGCTGAGTACAATCGGATTGTCTGTAACCGAGTTCATTTCTATCTCAGCTAGCTCATTCAAATGTTCAAATGCATTTCTGGACGCACCATGCACTTGAGGAATGCAACGCATGGAATATGGGTCTTGTACCCTTACACAGTCCTCGTGTGAAACCACATTCTGTGAATTTCCCAAAAGCAACCTCATTCTTTCTGCAACCACTATGCATCCTCTGAATGGACGAATTTTATGCAAAGCCTCTTTAAAAGGCGAGGCACTTCCCTGATAGCCTTCAATACTCATTGCGCCTGCTACATCAGCCAAATCAAGCAGGTATTCCATTTTCTTCAAACCTGTGATGGTATGTGCCAAAATAAATTGTGTTCCATTGATTAATGCCAAACCTTCCTTAGATGATAGTTTGATCCGGGTAATCCCCTTTTTGGAAAGCACCATTTTTGCCGGAACCACCTCATTTTCCATCCAGAATTCACCTTCGCCAATCAGCGGCAAAAATAAATGTGACAAAGGTGCCAGGTCTCCAGATGCACCCACAGATCCTTGTTCAGGAACGACTGGTAACATTTCATTTTCAATGAAATACAAAATTCTTTCAATGACCTCTAAGCGGATACCTGAAAAACCCTGACATAATGCATGCAGTTTGCAAATCAGCATTATTTTGGACAAGGTGCTGTCAATGTGTTTGCCTACACCTACTGCATGGGTCATCAAAAGGTTTTCTTGCAACTGACTGGTTTCAGCAGGTGAAATTTGAACATCACACAAAGGACCAAATCCTGTATTGATTCCATAAATTGCCTTATTGGAAGCAGCCATTTTCTCCACTTTTCTCCTGCATTCATTCACTTTTATTCTGGCTTCCTCATTGAGGACTCCCTTCAATCTGCCATTTGCAATATCCATTACCTTGTCTACAGTCAAATGGTCGATACCATAATTAAATATCATTTAGAAAAATTTGAATTTATTAATTATTAGTGAAACGCACTTTAAATTCTGCTAGCTCGGACCAATTCAGTATGGTTGATTCCTGGCCAATCAAATTTGCCATGAATTTTCCTTTAAGAATGTGGTAAAACTATCTTTGTATGATTCACCAATTGGTATGTTTGTCTTTCCAACTTTTAAAAAATCTTTTCCTGTCATTTCAATCAAATGAAAAGGTATAATATATGATTTGTGAACACGAATGAATTGATGGGGTTTCAACATCTCTTCTATATTCTTCATGTTCAGAAGAGACATGATGGTTTTTTTTGATGTGTGAATTTTAACATAATTCTTGGAGCCTTCGATATAATGAATCTCTGACAAGTTTATCTTAATATTCCTGAAGTTTGAGCGAACGAATATGGAAGTTTCCTTTTTTTCAAGTGAATCAGCTTGTTGTTTGAATGTTGATGTCAATTGGTGATTTGAGGTTTTGTACTTGTTTAATGACCTTTCAAACCGCTCAAAAGAAATTGGTTTCAACAAATAATCAATTGCATCAAGTTCGAATCCTTCAAAAGCATAATTGGGATATGCAGTTGTAAGGATGATTTTTATATTGAGACTAGAGAGGCTTTCCGCAAGCTTTAAACCATTTAATTGACTCATTTGAATGTCCAAAAAAACTAGCTCTATATCGGGATTATTTTTGCAGTAGGCGTGTATGAGCAAAGGATTGGTAAAAGAAGCCTTTAATTCAATGTCTGCTGTTTTTGAGCAGAATTCCTGGATAATGCCAAGAGCATTAATCTCATCATCTACCGCTATTGCTTTTATCATATCTCAATTGAATTTCAAGTTCGGCTTCATAATGTTCAACATTGTTTGAGTAGGATAATTTATACTTGTTTGGAAGGAGTAAATTAAGCCTTTTTTCAAGGTTAAGTATACCAATTCCGCTTGATTTGTCTCTTACAATGTTTTTGTTGATTGGGTTTATGACCCTGTAATGTAGTAAACCAACTGAGACGCCAATTATTATTTTTATGGGATTTTCATCGGTTCCTGCAGCTCCATGTTTAAAAGAATTTTCTACAAAAGTTGACAGTAACATTGGAGGGATTTCTTGATTATGTATCAAATCAGCATTTATTAATTCAAATTCTACAGCACAGTCAGGGAATCTGATTCTATGAAGGTCAATATATTCTTTCAGGTAATTGATTTCTTTTTCAAGAGGAGCCCATTCCTCTTTTTCGAATAAAACATACCTAAGTAGATCAGATAATTTTAACATTACCTCTGCAGTTTTCTCGGATTTAATCAAAGCCAGATAATATATGTCATTGATGATATTGAACAGAAAATGAGGATTAATTTGATGTCTCAATAGGGCTAGTTCTGCTTTTAATTTTTCATTTTCCAAGTTTCGTTTTTTTCTGTCTATTATAACCCAGTCAAAACCGAATCGGTAAGCGTATGCAATACAAGTAAACTGCAGGCCCTTCATGGTTTCCATAGAAACAATTTCAAGAACTGTGTTCTGGTGTAAGAATGAGTTCTTTGGAGTATCCATATAGTAAGAATACGCAGATGGGTCTTGCAAAAGGTTATTCTTATACCTTACCAGTATGTAAAGGGCTATAAGGGAAACATTAAGAAATAACAGCAGGTAATATTTTTCTTCCAATAGGTATTTTGGGGAAAGCCATACTATGATTACATAGCAAAGAATAAAACTAGGCCAACTATACCTTGAATAGAAAATCAGGGTATCCACAAGGGAATAATTTGAAAGGCCTATAAGGGAGTAAAGAATCACACATGAGTACCAGATGACCAGCAGTACTAAAAAATTCTTCCAGCCCGGCTTTATAAAGTAGTCTATTTTCATTCAACTGATTTCAGAAGCCCTAAAGAAAGGCAATTTGTCATTTAAAAACCGAGGGAAATTTGCCTTTTTGAAGATATACAATATGTATTACATTGGTCAATAAATCCTTTGGGCATTTATATGTTCGTACCGAAAAAACTTGTGTTTGTGTATATTTCTGTAAAATAATTAAATTTTCAATAGCTTTAAGCAATGCAATCACTTAAACTAAACTGCATGAAACTGCTATCAAAATTTTTCTGCTCATTGGTGTTGTTCTTTTCTCTGACACCAACTTTTGCACAGCAAAATCACACCATCAATGGTACTGTTACCGGACCGAATAATTTACCATTGGCAGATGCCAGTGTAAACATTAAAGGTTTAAAACAAGGTGTAAAAACAAACGCGGCTGGCAAATTTAGTATCAATGTTCCCTCTGGCCCCCAAATACTCATCATCTCATATGTAGGAATGAAAACAACCGAAGTTTCGGTTACAGCAGAAGCTAGCTCAGTAGCAGTTTCTTTAATTGAAAGTGAGGGTACTCTAGATGAGGTACAAATTGTTTCTACAGGATATCAGTCTCTGCCAAAAGAGAGAGCAACTGGATCTTTTGGGGTAATTAGCAGGCAGCAATTGGATAAACCTTCAACAAATATTTCTTCACGAATTATTGGCACAACCTCAGGTGTGCAGGCACTTAGAATGGATGAAGAGGGGAATCCATTCTTTCAAATCAGGGGCTTATCAACCCTCTTTGCAAACCAGGAGCCCCTTGTTGTTGTAGATGGATTTCCTATTCAGGGAGGCTACAATACAATCAACCCAAATGATGTTGAATCCATAACTATTTTGAAAGATGCAGCAGCCTCCTCAATTTGGGGGTCCAGAGCAGTGAATGGAGTTATAGTAATTACTACTAAAAAAGCAAAAAAAGGCACACCCATTCGGATAGAGTTTAATGCTTTTACCAGAATTGGCGGTAAAATAGACCTCAACTATTCTGCTCCATTGGCATCTTCCGCCCAGCAAGTGGAATATGAAAAGTTGGCATTTGATAAATGGGGTGCTCAAACTAATGCAGGAAACATTGTTAGTAACAGCGGATGGACATGGACTCCAGGGCAAAACGCGCTCAATGAACACAAGCTTGGATTCATTACTTTGGCAAGAAGAGATGCAATGTTGGATAGCTTGAAAGGGCTTAATAACAGAGAACAGATCGCAGATTTACTGCTATCAAATCCGGTATCAAAACAGTATAATATCAATTTATTCAGTGCAACTGAAAGAATGAGCAATGCGTTTTCGTTTATGTTTG
>Ga0222712_10002263_pt1 | contig 22325 bp, 17 predicted proteins | sample C33_657DmetaG_FD_165043 | JGI IMG/M metagenome (GOLD analysis project Ga0222712, IMG submission 165043) | Estuarine water microbial communities from San Francisco Bay, California, United States - C33_657D | ecosystem: Environmental > Aquatic > Marine > Unclassified | place: USA: California... | reverse complement strand
TGATTTTGATGGTGAACTCGCCCAGGGCGTCGGTCGGCGCCAAGTAGGTCGGGCGGCGCAGGTCGCGCTCGCAGAACGGCGAGTGCTCGAGCAGCTGCCCAAACTCGTTGCGGTAGCGCTTGGGGGTTAGGATGGGCGACCGAGATTCCGTGATAAAGAGGCGGTTGTCCGGGCTGTCGAACGTGATTTGGTAGATGGTTCCGCGCGGAATCACCAGGTAGTCCCATTCGCCGAAGGTCAGGGTTCCGAACAGCGAGGTCAGCACGCCGCTGCCTTTGTGCACAAAGATGAGCTCGTCGGAATCGCCGTTTTTGTAGAAGTAGCCTTCGGTGCCGCGCGTGGGGGCGGCGTTTTGCAGCGCGACGTCGTCGTTGAACAGCACCGTGCGGCGCGAGGCCAGAAAGTCGTTGGCGGGCTTGACGTTGAAGCCCTGAAGCATGCGAGGGTTCAAGTTGTGGGCTACTGCGGCCTTGGGGCGCACGTCGACGGGCTCCGAAATCGTGCGGATCATCGTCGGGCGGTGCAGGTGGTAGAGCAGCGAGGCCATTCCGTGGAAGCCCTCGGTGCCGAACAGCTGTTCGTAGTGAATGCCCGAGCCGTCGGCCTTCTCAAATACCGTGTGGCGCTTGGGGGGGATGCTTCCGAGTTGGTGGTAAAACGGCATAACGAGGGGTTGTGTTACGTGGTTTTGGGGGCAAAAGCGCCCTGGTTGAATTCTTCGGGGCGGGCGCGGTGAAATCGCTTGGTGCCTCCCTGGGCGCCGACAGTTCGGCGAATTTCGGCCTGCGCCTCTTCGGGCAGGTGAATGATTTCGTGGCACTCGGCCGAGCAAGTGCCTTCGTGTTCGGCCGCGCACTTCGGACACTGCAAAAACAGCAGGTTGCAGGCCTTGTTCGCGCAGTTCGTGTGAAGGTCCCAGGGGCCCCCGCACTGGTGGCAGTGGGCCACGACGTCGTCGCTGATGCGCTCGCCGAGGCGCTCGTCAAAGACGAAGTTCACGCCCTTAAATGCATTTTCGAGGCCCTCCTGCTTCACCTGGCGGATGTAGTCGATGATGCCGCCGTGCAGCTGGTTCACGTTCTGAAATCCGTGGTGCTTGAGGTAGGCCGAGGTTTTTTCGCAGCGGACTCCTCCCGTGCAGTAGAGCAGCACCGGGGCATCTTCGTTGCCGCGCAGCTTTTCGAGTACTTCGGGCAGCTCCTCGCGGAACGTGTCGGCCTCGGGCAGCAGGGCGCCTTCGAAGTGGCCTACTTCGGACTCGTAGTGGTTGCGCATGTCGACCACTACCGCGTTGCCGGCCTTCATGAGCGCATTCCATTCCGCCGCATTGAGGTGGCGCCCGACGTTGGTCACGTCGTACTCGTCTTCGGGCAGGCCGTCGGCCACGATTTGGTGGCGGACCTTGATGGTGAGCTTTAGAAAGGATTTTCCGTCGTCTTCGACGGCGAACTTAAAGGGCATGCGGTCAAATTCCGCCCAGGCATACAGCGCGTCGGCAAAAGCCGTCCAATTGGGCTCGGGCACGCTGATTTGGGCGTTGATGCCTTCGCGGGCCACGTAGACGCGGCCGAAGACGCCCAGCGCGTCCCACTCGGCAAAGAGCTGATCCCGAACGGCCTTGGGGTCGTCGAGCCGAACGTAGCGGTAGAACGACAGGGTGCGGCGGGCAAAGGGCTCCGCGGCCAACCGGCGCTCGAGCGTGGCCCGGTCGTACAGGTTGCGCAGCACCGGCTTGCGGCGCTTTTTGGGCGAATCGGCGTTCGAATCGGGCGAAGGCTCCATGACGCAAAGTTCGGGCATACGGCCTTAGGTGAAACATGATTCCGGACCGATCGTTTGGGGCGGATTCCGCGCCTAACTTTGGCCCGATGAATAAGGTTTTGGTACTCGGAGCCGGCGGCCAAATTGGCACCGAACTCGTTGCGGAGCTTCGCGCGCAGCGCGGCGGAGACATGGTGTGGGCGGCCGATCTGCGGGCCGATGCGTTGACCGCTCCCTGCGTGGCCCTCGACGCCACCAATGCGACGGCAGTGCGGGCCCTGGTGAAGCGCGAGGGAATCCGCGAAGTCTACCAGCTGGTCGCGATGCTCAGCGCCACCGGCGAAAAAATGCCCGAAAAGGCCTGGGCGCTCAACATGGACACGCTGTTCATCGTGCTGGACATGGCCAAGGAAGGCCTGCTTGAACGCGTGTTTTGGCCGTCGTCGATTGCGGCCTTTGGGCCGAATACGCCCCGACTCGGAACCCCGCAGTACACGGTGATGGACCCAACGACGGTGTACGGCGTCAGCAAGCTTTCGGGCGAACTGTGGTGCCAGTACTACCGCCAGAAGTTTGGGGTCGATGTGCGCTCGCTGCGCTACCCGGGACTGATTTCGTGGAAGACGCCTCCGGGCGGCGGCACCACCGACTACGCCATCGATATTTTTCACGCTGCGCGCCGCGACGGCCGCTACACCAGCTTCCTGGGAGCCGAGACGCGCCTGCCGATGATGCACATGGAGGACGCGATACGCGCTACCCTTCAGCTCATGGCGGCCCCGAAGGAATCGCTGAACGTGCACACCAGCTACAACGTGGCGGCGGTGGACTTCACGCCCGCGGAACTGGCCGCTGCCATCGCGCAGCGCATGCCGGACTTCGCAATCGACTACGCGCCCGACTTCCGCCAAGCCATTGCCGACAGCTGGCCCCAGCGCATCGACGACGCCGAAGCCCGCCGCGATTGGGGCTGGAGTCCGCGCTACGACCTCGACGCCTTGGTCGACGACATGATGGCCCACATTTAGCGCTTCGTGGACGCGCCACATTGGGAGTTTGCCACGACCATTTCGGTGAGCGAAGTGCTTGGCGGAATGCGCTACGCTCCGGTTCCCGAGGCGGTTTCGGAACCCATTCGCGCCGAAAAAATCAAGCGCTTAATCGCGCAGCTCAACGACGGCGAACCCTGGTCCTGCGCGCTGGGAACCGCGGGCGCCGGCGAATACATGATCATGGTTTCGAAGGCCCGGCTTGATGCCCTGGGGCTTCGGGTGGGAAGCATGGCCCAAATGCAGCTGCGCCCCGACCGGAGCCGCTACGGAATGCCGGTTCCGCCCTCGCTGGCCGAGGTATTTGAATTTGATCCCGACGTGGAGGCGGCGTTTCAGCGTCTTTTGCCCGGGCGCCAGCGCAACCACCTGCACCAGATTGGTCAAGCGAAGACCGAAGACACGGCGGCCAAGCGCATTGCCGCGCTGCTGCGCGAACTCGGATTTTAGCTTAGGCTACTCCACCAGCGGGTAGCGACCCACGGGGTGCACGAGGCGCCGGGTAAAGACGAAGTTGTCGATTTTGCCCTTGGAATCAAAAAAGTAGAGCCGACAAAACGAATAAACCCGAACGGAACGCGTTGCCTTGTCTTCCCATTCCTCGTAGGTGACGACGGCGGCCATTTCTCGGTTAAATCGGAGCATGGTCCAGGGTATTACCGAAGTGTAGCGCAGCACGCGGTGCGTGTGGTCTTTGGGCCGGTGGTCCAAGAGGTCCAGTACTTTGGCTCGGTCGAAGTACCCAAATTGACCTTGCGCGTCGTGGTATTCGATGGTGTCGGCGAGGAGTCCTTGCTGCTGGCGCAGGTTGTTTCGGTAGATGGCGGTGGTGAAGTCCATGGCCTTGAGCGCGGCGGAATCGGTTCCGAGCCGGGTGGTGGAGTAAAAGTGAAAGCCCTCGGGCCGGCGAGCGGGTTCAAGTGGCCTAAGGGTTTCTTTGGGCCAGGGGCTGCGCCACATGACCACGCCGGTGGCCATCCCTTGGGTGTTCCACGCCACCGCAAAAACGAGGTACTGGTCGCCCAAAAGTTCGGAGTCCCATCGGCCAAATACATAGGAAATGTGGCTTTGCGTGCCTTCGTTGTAGGCACTGCGCACGTTGAAGGCCTCGTACGAAACCCGGCCGAGCGCCCTACGCCAGGCCTCGAGCTGTTCCAGCCCTTCGAGCTGGGACATTTCGGGCGTTTCGGCGACGTTGGCAAACAGCGAGTCGTTCGCTGCGCGGCGAAGGCTGTCGAATTCCGCGTGGGCCAGGTTGGCAACGAGCCTAAGGCTTTTTTGGTCCCGGAGCGAATCGCCTTCGGAAAGGGGCCCCGGGTAGCTCAATGGGCGCATGCGGTCGGGCCAAGCAAAAAGGCGTTCCGAAGGTTCGCTGCCGTCGCCCGCGCTGCTGCAGCCGGAAAGCAGGACCAGTCCACTGATGACCGCAAGGATGTGCTTGGCATTGAGCATGGTTCGGGCGCTTAGGGCAGGGTTGATCTCGTTATGACCGGGAATGTGCTTCAACAGAAAACCTGTCTAAACGTCAAATTTATGCGCAATTTTTTGATTTTTAGTCGTTTTGGTACCGAGTGGGTCCACATTGTTTGACTTTGTGTACCCATCCAGAGCAGGTCGCCATGACCCAGCGTGAATCGGTGGGTGGCGCCGTCGGCGTCGCGTCGCACGTCAAAATCCCGCGCTTCACCCAGGCTGAGGCTGGCAACGTGGGGGTCGGGTCCCAGTTCGCGTTCGTTGTCGCGGTGCCAGCCCATCGAATCGCGGCCATCGCGGTAGAGGTTGGCCAGCACCGTGTTGGCGTCCAAGCCAAATTCGGCGCGGATCCGGTCGCGGAGCGCCGCCAATTCGGGCGACCAACCACGGCCCTCGAGGCGGCGGTGGGCGTAGGTGTAGGTGATTCCGAGATCGCCCTCAAAAAAAGTCAACCGAGGCTCGGGAACTTCGCGGCCAAACAGGCGCACGCTGCCCTGGGTCCAGTCGCGGCGTCCTTCGAGCTGGGCGAGCAGGGCGGTGGCCTCCGCGGCGGACAGCCAGCCGGGCCGGTGCAGAAACGGAATATCGGAGCCTAGGTCCACGCGGAGGCAATCCAGTCGAGCGTTTCGTCGAAGGGCCTGAATGGAATCCCCCATGCCTGTGCCTTGTCGTTGCGGTATCCGCCCTGGCTTGTCGCGGCCTTTACGCTGTCTTTGGTGAGCTGCGCGGTCGGACCACCTAGGGCTTCGACCAGGGCAAGGAGGCGCCAAGCGAGTTCGAAGGGCCAGCGCGCCCGGACGACCGGGGCACGGCGCTTGCCGAGGCGGTCTGCGATGCCGCCGTAGAAGGCTTCAAAACTTTGGTTGCTGCCGCTGAGGATGTAGCGCTCGCCCCAGGAGGGATTCCGAAGGCCGTGGACTACGGATGCCGCCACGTCGCGCACGTCGACCCAGCCGGTGCTTCCGCCCGGGACGGCCGGAAGGCCCTTGGCGGCGCTGCGCAGCAGGCGGCTGGAACCGTCGGCCCAGAACGGCAGTCCGAGGACGACGGACGGGTTTACAATCAGCACGTTGTGCCCTTCGACTTCACCCCGTCGAGCCTGCATTTCGGCGTCGAATTTGCTGCGGGCGTAGGCGTTTAGCCCCTTGCGCTGCGGGTCGACCGATTCATCGAGCGGCATTTCGGTGCCCTGGAGCACCGCAACCGACGAGATGTGTACGAGGCCTTTGAGCCCGTGGTGCAGGGCGGCATTGACCATGTGCTCGGCCAGCAGGGGCGTGCCGCGCAGCATGAGGTGCTCGTCTTTTTTGCGGAACGACACGAGGGCCGCGGCGTGCACGGCGTAGTGTGCCCCCTCGAGCGCATTCTCGACTTCGCTGGGGTCTTCAAGGTCGGCACGGTGCCAGTCGACCTCGTCCCAGCGGTGCCCAAAACCCTGGAATTCCCAGCTCCGCCGGGCGGAATCCAGCGAAGATGGGGAGCGGTAGAGTCCGCGCACCGGGCCCATGCCCGCTTCGAGCAGGGCGAGGACGATTTGGCTGCCGACCATGCCGGAGGCTCCGCTAACAACGATCATATTCCAAAGGTAGCGCGGCCGCGGCGACGCCCTAACTTTGCCCCATGACTGCGTTTGTTGACGAACTCCGCTGGCGGCGCATGCTGCACGACAGCATGCCGGGCACCGAGGATTTTTTGAACTCGGGGCCACAGAAAGCCTACATCGGATTTGACCCCACGGCCGACTCGTTGGGCGTAGGCAACCTGGTTCAGGTCATGATGTTGGTGCATTTTCAGCGGGCGGGCCATCAGCCCTACGCGCTGGTCGGCGGCGCCACCGGCATGGTGGGCGACCCGTCATTTAAGTCGGCCGAGCGCCAGCTGCTCGACATGGACACGCTGCAGCACAACCTTTCGTGCCAACGGGACCAACTCGAAAAGTTCTTGGATTTTGGCGGTCCGCGCGGTGCCCGCATCGTGAACAACCACGATTGGTTTAAAGAAATGGGCTTCCTCGAGTTCATTCGCGACGTGGGCAAGCACATCACGGTCAACTACATGCTGGCCAAGGATTCGGTGAAAAGCCGCCAGGAGTCGGGCATCAGCTTCACGGAATTCAGCTACCAACTCATTCAGGGCTACGATTTTTACTACCTGTGGAAGCACCACGGAATCCGCCTGCAGATGGGCGGAAGCGACCAGTGGGGCAACATTACCACCGGCACGGAGCTGATTCGCCGCATGGGTGGAGGCGAAGCCTTCGCGCTCACCACGCCGCTGATCAAGAAGGCCGACGGCACCAAGTTTGGCAAGACCGAGGGCGGCAACGTGTGGCTCGACCCGAAGCGCACGTCGCCCTACCAGTTTTACCAGTTTTGGCTGAATGCGGCCGACGCCGACGCCGGCAACTACATTCGGATTTTCACGCTTAAGGGCCGCGAAGAAATCGAGGCGCTCGAGGCCGAGCACGCCCAGGCTCCGCACCAGCGCGCCCTTCAGAAGGCTTTGGCGGCCGACATTACGGCCCGAGTGCACGGAGATCAGGCGCTGGATCAGGCCCTGGTGGCCAGCGATATTCTCTTTGGCGGGGCCACGGCCGATGCGCTGCGCACGCTCGACGAGGCTACGCTGCTCGACGTGTTCCGCGGGGTTCCCCAAATGCGGATTTCGCGCGATGCGCTTTCGGGCGGACTCGGAATCCTCGATGTGATTGCCCCCGATGCCACCCTCTTCCCTTCACGGGGCGAGGCGCGCAAGCTGCTCGCGGCCGGTGGGGTGTCGCTCAACAAGCACCGCGCCGAGGCGGACCAAACCATCACGGTCGCCGACCTGATTGCCGGGCGCTACCTGGTGGTGCAAAAAGGCAAGCGGAACTACGCGCTCGTCGTAGCCGAGTAGCAAGGTACTCGTTACTAGCAACTAGTTACTGGTCAGCGGCATGTAGCGGTACGCCAGCTCATCGATCGCCTCTTTGTAGTCGGGCGTGGGTTTTTGGGCGTGCATCACGGTGCCGTAGCTGGCGGTTTCGGTCATCTTGAACTTGGGGAGCTCGAGGGGTCCGCCTTCCAGCACCACACTTTGCACGGCGGTTTCGCCCCGCAGGACCACCACAATGCGAAAGCGGGGTGCGCCCGCCGCGTCGCCGCGCATCAGCACAAAGGCTTTGTATCCGCCCTCGGCGAGGGCCTCCGGCAGGTCAACGGCCTCGATTTCGGCAAATCCGTAGTCCGTTAAATAGGATTTGGCGGCGTCCCAAAACGGACCGCTGCGCTTGGCGTTCAGCAGTTCGGCGAGCGCTTCTTCGGGCCAGGAACCGCTTTGAAGGTGGGTGCTGCGGATTTCGCCCTCGATGAGTCCGACCTGGTACTTGCGGAGCTTGCGCTCGGTGGCCGGCTGCGCGCCCTTCAGGGGCAAGTCTGCGCCCAGGGTTTGGCCGATTTGAACCCCTTTGTCGTTGTAGAGTGCGGACCCCGGCATAATCACGCCGTTGGAGAGCGACGCGTTGGGCACCCAGACCCGTTTTTGAACCGTGAAGCCCTTGTCGGTGCGCACCGCGTTCACCTCGGTGGAATCGTTGAGCTGAAAGGCCTCTTGGCCCCCGACTTTGGCCTTGGCGTAGCCGTGAATGCGCTGGCCATAGGCAGCAGAACTGCCCCAAACGAGGGCAAAAAAGAGGAGTAGGTTTTTCATTACAAGGCCATTAAGCTGCATCCGCGAAGTTCGGCGCCCTCGAGGCGTCCGAGAACCTCAAAACTACCGTCGGCAAAAACTCGGCCAGCGTCTTCGGTGGCGATGAAGGCGCAGGAGTCCGCGTTGGCGAGGTCCACCACGTTGAGGCCGCATCGGGCTTCGAGCGGAGCCAGCAGGCGCGGCGCTTCGAGGTCGCGCGGCAGCACCCGCATGCTGGGCGGGCAGTGGAAGCGTCCATCGGCTTGGGCGTACGCCTGAGACAGCAACTCGGTCATTCCGTACTCGCTGTGGACCTGTACCAGTCCGAACGCGTTTTTAAGCGTTTGATGCACTTCGGCGCGGCTCGGTTCGACCCTTCGGCCCTTCATGCCGCCAGTTTCCATGATGATGCTGTGCTTCAAGGCCATCGGCTTGGGCAGGGATTCGGCCCAGTCCAGCAGCGCGAAGGTCACGCCCAAGATCACGGTGGGCACGCCGTTGGCCTCGAGGGTTTCCAGGCGGAACCGCAGTTCGTCAAGGCCTTTGAGAAAAAACCCGCTTTCGGGGGCCGGCGACTGCTGCACAAAATGCTGGGCCATGGCAACCAGCGACGATCCCTGACGCTCCAGGTAGCTGGGAAGCAGGCACAGCCAGGCGTAGTTGCTCGGTGGCCCGTAGAAGTACGCGAACCCAGCCTCGGCGTTGCGCAGGTAGGCCTCGAGCCGCGCCACGTCGTGGCGCGAAGGCGTTTGGCCGGTGGTGCCCGACGAAGTAAAGGTGGCTTCGGGCTCCCACTGGCCGGTGCGCACTTGACGCGTTTTAAACGCTTCAATCGGCAGGAACGGAACGTATTCCAAGCGGTCTACGGACTCAATCCGCGCCGTATCGAAGCCCTGAAGGCGGACCCATTCGGCGTACACCGGGTTGTGGGTGGCCTGGTAGCGAAACAGCGCCAGGGCCACGCGCGCAAACTCGGGGTGAACGAACGCGGGTTCGCTCACGGCGCCAGGGGTTTGCTGAGGTCCTGCGTGCGCTCCTTGAGGCGCGCCATCACGTCTTCGTACAGCTCGACCGCCAGCTTGGGATCGGTGTGGTAGTAGGTGTAGCTCCGCTGAACCTGTTCGGGGCTGTAGCCCATGCGCGCAAAGGTGCCCTGGTACACCTTCCAAACGGCGAGGCTGTCGCCCATGAGGTGCTCCCCGCCGCGCGCCCCCTCAATAAGGTGCATTTCGGTGAGCAGTTCGGTGAACTCTTCGCGCGGAATCAGGTCCTTGGGTTTGCGGCTGGGGTTTGCCGGTTCGGCGCTTCCGCCGCAGGCCGAAAGACCCAGGACCAAGGCGAGCAACCCGATCGCAGACCTTACCATCCGCGGTTAAAAACTAGGCGCTGCCCGGCGGGCGCATTTCGGTGCTTGCCGTCGCGGTAGACTACGGTGCCGTTGACCCAGGTTTGGCTGACGCGGGCGGCAAACGTGCGGCCCTCAAAGGGCGACCACTTGCACTTGGTAAACATTTCGGTTCCGTGCACCGTGTAGGGACGGTGCGGGTCGACCAAAACGACGTCGGCGCGGTAGCCTTCGCGCAGGAACCCGCGCTCTTCGATCCCAAAAAGCTGCGCGGGTTGGTGGCACATCAGTTCCACGATTCGGGCGTAGTCGATGTCAAGGCGTCGGGCCAGTTCGAGCATGGCCGGAAGGCTGTTTTGGATCAATGGCCCGCCGCTTGGCGCGTCGAGGTAGGGACGCTGCTTTTCTTCGAGGGTATGGGGCGCGTGGTCGGTCGCGACGACGTCGATGCGGCCGTCGAGCAGGGCGGCCCGCAGCGCGTCTCGGTCGGCGGCGGTCTTCACGGCCGGATTCCATTTAATACGGTTGCCGAGTTCGGCGTAGTCGGCGTCGCTGAACCAGAGGTGGTGCACGCAGGCCTCGGCGGTGATTTTTTTCTCGGCCAAGGGCAGGTCGCCGTCAAACAACTCGAGTTCCTTGGCGGTGGACACGTGGTAGACGTGAAAGTGCGCGCCGGTTTCGCGGGCCAGGGCCACGGCGCGCGACGAGGACAGGTAGCAGGCTTCTTCGCTGCGAATCAGGGGGTGGTCGGCCGCGGTGAGGTGCTCGCGCCCTCCGCGCTCGTCAATCAGGCGCTCGAGGTTGGCGCGCATCGTGGGCTCGTCTTCGCAGTGGGCGATCAGCTGGTGGTCGACCTCGCGAAAGATGCGCTCGATGGCCGCCGGGTCGTCGACCAGCAGGTCGCCGGTACTCGACCCCAGAAACATTTTAATGGCCGCGACGTCGCGCTTGGAGGCGCGTTTGAGCTCCTCGAGGTTGGTGTTGGAGGCGCCGAGGCTAAAGCTGTAGTTGGCCCAAGAAACCTCGGCGGCGCGCGCAAACTTGGCCTCGAGCAACTCCAGCGTCGTGGCGGCCGGAACCGTATTGGGTTGCTCGACGTAGGAGGTCACGCCCCCTGCCACCGCCGCCATGGACTCGGTCGTCAGGTCGGCCTTGTGGGTGAGTCCGGGCTCGCGAAAGTGCACCTGGGTGTCGATTACCCCAGGGAGCACGAGTTTTCCGCCTCCGTCGACGATTTGAACCGAGTTGTTTTTGGGTGAAATGTGGTCGTCGATGCGCTCAATGCGTCCGCCCGAAAGCAGCACGTCGGCCTCGTAGGTGCGGCCTTCGTTGACCAGGCGCGCGTTCTTGATCAAGTAGGTAGGTAGGGTCTCGGACATGGTGAACGGCTAGCGGCCAAAAAGGCTCGAAAGCTTCAGCAAAAGTACCCCGAAGACCGCCTCGCGAATGATTCCGCGCGACATTTTGCTCTGCCCTGCCTTGCGGTCCGTGAAGATGACGGCGACCTCGGCGAGGTTGAATCCCTGGCGCCAGGCCCGGAACTTCATTTCGATCTGAAAGGCGTAGCCCACAAAGCGGATTTTCTCGAAATCGATCGCCTCGAGCACGGCGCGGCGGTAGCATTTGAATCCGGCGGTGGTGTCGTGAATGGGCATTCCGGTGACGAATCGAACGTACTTCGACGCAAAAAAACTCAGTAGCACGCGGCTCATCGGCCAGTTCACCACGTTGACGCCGTTGCTGTAGCGCGAACCGATGGCCAGGTCGGCCCCGTACACCTCACAGGCTTCGAGCAGGCGCGGCAGGTCCTTGGGGTCGTGCGAAAAATCCGCGTCCATTTCAAACACGAACTCGTAGCCGTGCTTGAGGGCCCACTTAAACCCGTGAATGTAGGCCGTTCCCAGTCCCAGCTTGCCCTTGCGCTCGTTGAGGTGGATGCGCCCCGGGTGCTTTTTTTGGGTCTTGCGCACGAGGTCGGCGGTGCCGTCGGGCGAATTGTCGTCGACGATCAGCACGTCAAAGCCCTGAGGCAGCGCGATCACGGCTTCGAGGATGGCCTCGATGTTTTCGCGCTCCTTAAACGTGGGAATGACGACCAGCGCGTAGGGCATAGCGCAAAAGTAGGGGTTTAGCGCGGACTTCGGTTTGGCGGACTTCGTACCTTTCGGTCCCGCCCACGAACCGCCGAACGCCCATGAAAAAGCTCTTTTTGCTCGATGCCTACGCCCTGATTTTTCGCGCCTACTTTGCCTTTGCGCGGAATCCGCGCGTGACCAGCAAGGGCCTTGATACGTCGGCGGTGTATGGGTTTTTGCTGGCCTTGCTCGACGTGATGGAGAAGGAAAAGCCCTCGCACCTGGCGGTGGTTTTTGACGTCGGCGGGTCGGAGGTGCGCGAGCAGCTGTACCCGGCCTATAAGGCGCACCGCGACGAGACGCCCGAGGGCATCAAGGTGGCGGTCCCCTACATTCATAAACTGATGGCGGCGATGCGCATTCCGGCGATCGGCGTGCCGGGCTATGAGGCCGACGACGTGATCGGGACCCTAGCGCATCAAGCAGAACGGGCCGGTTTTGAGGTGTTTATGATGACGCCCGACAAGGATTTTGGCCAGCTGGTTACCGAAAAAGTGAAAATGTACAAGCCCGCGCGGGGCGGAGAGCCAGCCGAAGTCCTGGGGCCCAATGAGGTCTGCGCCAAATGGGGCATCGAGCGGGTGGATCAGGTGATCGACATCCTCGGGCTGATGGGCGACGCGGTCGACAACATACCGGGCATCGCCGGAGTCGGCGAAAAGACGGCCGCCAAGCTGTTGGCCGAGTACGGAACCCTTGAGAACGTGCTCGCCCACGGCGACCAAATCAGCGGAAAGCTTGGGGAACGGGTGCGCGAACATGCCGAAATGGCCCGGCTTTCGCGGGTTTTGGCAACCATTTTGGTGGATGCGCCCGTTGTGCTCGACGAGGCCGACCTGGTGCGCGAGCCGGCCGACGAAGAGGCCCTGCGCGCCCTGCTGGACGAACTCGAGATTCGTTCGCTGGCGCGGCGACTGCTCCCCTCGGCTGCACGCCCCGAGCCCCAGGAGTCCGCACCGGAACCGCGTACCCAGCCGGTCAAGGCGGCGACCAGCCAGATGGACCTCTTTGGCTTGGGGGACGAAGCCGAGCCCTTGGCTCATGCCGTTGCGGCTCCGGGCGGGTCCGCCGCCACCCAACCCCACGCCTATGTGCTGATCGATTCGCTCGAGGCGGCCAAAGCCCTGGCGCGCTCGCTCGAGGGACTGACCGAGTTGGCGTTCGACACCGAGACCACCGGGCTCGACGCCCTGGAAGCCGAAATGGTCGGGTTCTCGCTGAGCTGGGAGGCCCATACCGCCTACTATGTGGCGTTGCCGGCGGACCGCGGCGAAGCCCTGGCATGGCTGGAGCTGTTCCGCGCCCGCTGGGAAGACCCGGGCATGACCTGGATTGGCCACAACCTTAAGTACGACTACCAAATCCTCGCGAACTACGGGATTCGCCTCACCGGAACGCTGCGCGACACGATGCTGGCGCACTACCTCATCGAGCCCGACCAGCGCCACGGCATGGACGCGCTCGCACAGAACTACTTGGGTTATACGCCGATATCCATTGAGGCCTTGATCGGCCCCAAGGGCAAAAACCAAAAAAGCATGCGCGACGTGCCGGCCGCCGAGGTGGCCGAGTACGCCGCCGAAGACGCCGACGTTACGTGGCAGCTCCACGAAGCTTTTAAGCCCAAGCTGGCCGAGGCGGGACTCGAAGGCGTGCTTCACGACCTCGAGGCGCCCTTGGTTCCCGTGCTGGCCGACATGGAACGCGCCGGGATGGCGGTGGACCTCGAGGGCTTGGCGCGCTACTCGGTCGAACTGGGCGAAGATTCCGCCCGACTCGAGGCCGAAGTCCGCGAACTCGCGGGGGTGGATTTTAACCTTGGTTCGCCCAAGCAGCTAGGTGAGGTGCTGTTTGACCGACTGAAGCTCGACCCCAAGGCCAAAAAGACCAAAACGGGCCAGTACGCTACGGGCGAAGAAGTCCTCGAAAACTTTCGCTCGGCCCACCCGATTGTCGACAAGCTGCTGGAATGGAGGCAGGTAGGCAAGCTCAAGAGCACCTACGTCGACGCGCTACCCGAGCTCGTGAATCCGCGCACGGGACGCATTCACACCACCTTTAACCAGGCGGTGGCGGCGACCGGCCGGCTTTCGTCGACGAATCCCAACCTTCAAAACATCCCGGTCCGCACCGAGCGCGGGCAACGGGTGCGCGACCTTTTTGTGGCCGGCGGACCCGACCGCGTGCTGCTCAGCGCCGACTACTCGCAGATCGAACTGCGCGTGATCGCCTCCATGAGCGGCGACTCGGGCATGATCGATGCGTTTTTGAGCGGCGAAGACATCCACGCGGCCACGGCCTCAAAGGTGTTTGGGGTTCCGTTGGGCGAGGTGACCCGCGAGCAGCGCTCCCAAGCCAAAACGGTCAATTTCGGCATTATTTACGGCGTTTCGGCGTTTGGACTTAGCCAGCAGAGCAGCCTGTCGCGCACCGAGGCCAAGGAAGTGATCGAGCAGTACTTCGCTACCTACCCGGGAATCAAAAAGTACATCGACGACCAGGTTGCGGCCGCCCGAGCCAAGGGCTACGTCGAGACCTTACTGGGCCGTCGCCGCTACCTGCGCGACATTGATTCGCGCAACCAGGCGGTGCGCGGCCATTCCGAGCGCAACGCCATCAACGCACCCATTCAGGGTACGGCGGCCGACATCGTCAAGCTGGCCATGATCCGCATCCACGATCGCCTCCAGCGCGACGGATTTGCCAGCCCCATGATTTTGCAGGTGCACGACGAGCTCGTGTTTGATGCCTACTCCTCAGAGGTTGAGGCGCTTCGGGCGGTGGTCAAGGCCGAGATGGAGGCGGCATTCACGCTCAAAGTCCCCTTGGTGGCCGAAACGGGCGTGGGCCGCACGTGGCTGCAGGCGCACTAGGTGGCTGGGCGGCTAGTTGGCTGGTTGGTTGCACGCTGTTCCTAAGCTAATCTGGCAACCCTTGGCTGAATCAAAACGTTAGCGGAAGCACCAGCTTCACCCCGTCGCGCAGCACCGTTACCGTGGTTTCTTGACCGGACGCGAATTTGGAAAGGGCTTCCATGTAGCCGGTCATGCCGCCCACAGGCTGGTCGCCGAGTGCGATGACCACGTCGCCCCGCCGGAGGCCGGCGCGGGCGGCGGGCTTGCCGTCGGTGGTGCCGTCGATGCGCATGCCTTGGCCGTCGTAGAGGTAGTCGGGCACGACGCCGAGCGTCACCTTGAATCGCGGGGTGTCGCTGGCGCTGCTCTTGGTTTTGGTGAACGGAACCTCGGTGCGTTCGTCGAGCTGGCGCAGCACGGTTTCGACCAGGTCCACCACCTCGGCGAGGCCGTCGAAGTTGATCTTGTCGGCATCGTCGCTGGGCTGGTGGTAGTCGGCGTGCTGCCCGGTGAACAGGTGCAGCACGGGCACGTCGGTCAAGTAAAACGACGTGTGGTCCGAAGGGCCGACGCCGCTTGAGTCGATTTTCAGGCGGAATTTTTCGTGTGCGCCCGCCGCGGAAAGGGCCTCGGGCCAAGCGGGCGAGGTCCCCACCCCGTACAGGGCCAGTTGGCGGGTGGAACCCAGGCGACCCACCATATCCATGTTGATCATCGCAGCGGGCTTAACCGGCAGTGCGGCCAGCTTTTTGGCGAGGTCGTTTGAACCCCAAAGGCCCTGCTCTTCGCCCGAAAAGGCTACTACGATCACGCTTCGGTTGGGCTTGGCGCGCTGCAGTCGGTAGGCCAACTCGAGCACGGCGGCCACCCCGCTGGCGTTGTCGTCGGCGCCGTTGTGGATGGCGGAATCCGTACCGCGGTAAAGGCTTCCCTCGCCGCCCCAGCCCCAGTGGTCGTAGTGGGCCCCGACGACGAGCGGGGCGAGTTTAGGGTTCCGGCCGCGCACCACGCCGACCACGTTGTGGCCGGTTACGGGCGCTCCCTGGGCCACGCCGTGGACTTTGGGCTGCGCGGTGAAGGTGCTGCGAAAGGCCGGAGCAAGTTCATGGGGCACCAACTTGAGCTTCGCCATGCGCCCCGTGAGGTAGTCGGCGGCCATTCGCTCGCCGCGGGTGCCGACCTTTCGGCCCTCCATGGCGTCGTCGGCCAGGGTAAACACATCGGCGCGCAGTCGCCGAGCAACCTTTGGGTTGGGGCCTTCGGCCTGAGCAAAAACCAGTCCGGGCGCAACCGCCAGGGCGAGGGCTAAGACGCGGTTCAGGAAACCCATTAGGAGATTAATCGCGCTCCGTGCCCAACCACGCAAAAGAGCGCTTGAGCAGCATGGGGGTGTTCAACGTAGTCACGACGCCCATAATTACCAGGATGCTGAAGAGCTCGGTTCCAATGAGCCCCTCTCGGTAGGCGATGTTGGCGATGACTAACTCCATGATTCCCCGCGCATTCAGGCCGATACCGAGGGTCAAGGCCTTGCGGTGGCGGAGTCCGGCGAAGCGGGCGCCAAGGTATCCACCGACAATTTTGCTTCCGAACGAAACCCCAATGATGGCGGCCAACAGACCCCATTCCGAAATCGACGAGAACTGGAACTCCAGGCCGATTCCGGCAAAGAAAATGGGGGCGAGGAAGCCCATGGCCATGCCGTGGGTGGTTTTTTCAAATTCCTGAAAATGAGTGGCTCCAACCAATTCCTTGCTCAAGAGCATGGACGCAAAAAACGCACCGATAATGAAGTGGAGGCCGGCCGCTTCGGTCATCGAAGCAAAGATCAAAATGAAGGCAAACATGATGGCCAGCAGCGATTCCTTGCCGCGCATCAGGGTGAGCAGTTTGTCGAGTTGGGCCTCAATAAAGTTCTCGCGGTCGGTGAGCTTGTTGATCAGGCGGTAGGCCAGGACCAGCGCCGCGATGAGGATCACGATTTTGCCGACGGTGATGGCAATGGTTTGGCCCAGGACCTCGAGGTTGGAGTTGCTCGCACTGTTTACGTCCAGCAAAACGCCCAAAATGGTCAAGGCCAACACGTCGTCAAATATGGCCACCGAAATGATGCGCTGGCCGATTTCGGACTTGAGTTGCCCCAAATCCATCAAAATACGAACGCTTACCGGCAGGGCGGTGATGGCCACGCAGAGTCCGACGAAAATGGCGGGCACCAGTTCAAGGTCAAAGGCTTGGGCTACGGCAAAACCCGATCCGATGGGAATAAAAAAGGCGAGGAGCGAGGTAACCAAACTTCGGCCCCTCGAGGTCTTGGCAATGTCGCGGATGTTGATTTCGAGTCCCGCAATGATGACGAGCAAAAAGACGCCGAGTTCGCTAATCACCTTGAGTTCCTCGTTGCGCACCATGACGTTGAGCATGGTGGGCCCCAAGACGACGCCGGCCATGATTTCGCCGATCATGGCGGGCTGCTTGAAGCGCTCCATGACCTCGCCAAACACCCGCGCCAGCACGAGGAGCAGGAGCAGGTTCGCAAAAAACGGTAAGTGCAGTGCGGGCAGGTGCTCCATGGCCCAAATATAGCGGAATTCTTAGCGCTTGCGCAGGCGGATGCTCTTGGGCGTTACCTCGACGAATTCACCGGTTTGCACGTACTCCAGGGCCTCTTCAAGGCGCAGCACCTTTGCGGGGGCGATGCGCATTTTTTCGTCGGATCCCGAGGCGCGCATGTTGGTCAGCTTCTTGCCCTTGGTCAGGTTGACCTCAAGGTCGTTGCCGCGCGTGTGTTCGCCCACAATCTGCGACTTGTAGATTTCTTCGCCGGGCTCGATGAAGAAAATGCCGCGGTCCTGCAGGCGGTCGATCGAATAGGCCAGGGCCGTGCCCTGTTCCATGGAAATCAGCGAACCGTTCATTCGGCGCGGAATTTCACCCCGCATCGGTTCAAAGCCGGTGAAACGGTGGTTCATAATGGCCTCGCCCGCGGTCGCCGTGAGCAGCGCCGAACGCATGCCAATAATGCCTCGAGATGGAATTTTAAACGTAACCACCATGCGGTCGCCCTTGGGGGTCATGTTGGTCATTTCGCCCTTGCGGAGGCTGGCCATTTCGACCGCTGTTCCGCTGTTTTCTTCGGGCAGGTCAATAATCAGTTCTTCCACGGGCTCGCACTTCACGCCGTCAATTTCCTTGGTGATGACGGTGGGTTGGCCAATTTGCAGCTCGTAGCCCTCGCGGCGCATCGTTTCAATCAAAATCGAAAGGTGGAGTACCCCGCGGCCGTAGACATAAAACGAATCGGCGGTTGCGCCCGGCACCACGCGCAGGGCCAGGTTCTTCTCCAGTTCCTTTTCGAGGCGGTCCTTGAGGTGGCGGCTGGTCACAAACTTGCCCTCGCGGCCAAAGAAGGGCGAGTCGTTGATCATGAACAGCATGCTCAGCGTCGGTTCGTCAATGGCAATCGTGGGCAGGCCCTCGGGGTTCTCGGCGTCGGCAATGGTATCGCCGATTTCAAAACCCTCGATTCCGGCTACTGCGCAGAGTTCGCCCGCGTGCACTTCGCTCACCTTGGCTTTGCCGAGGCCTTCAAACGTGAAAAGTTCCTTGATTTTGGCCTTGGTAATGCTGCCGTCGCGCTTCACCACCGCCACGTTGGCGCCTTCTTTAAGGCTGCCGCGGTGCAGGCGTCCGATGGCCATACGACCCTGGTAGCTGCTGTAGTCCAAGCTGGTGATCAGCATTTGGGGCGTACCCGTGCGCACTTCGGCCGCGGGCACGTGCTCCAAAACGACGTCGAGCAGGTGTTCGATGTTCTCGGTCGGGGTTTTCCAGTCCGGGCCCATCCAGTTGTTTTTGGCCGAGCCGTAGACGCAGGGAAAATCAAGCTGTTCTTCGGTAGCGTCAAGCGAAAACATGAGGTCAAAGACCATTTCGTGGGCCTGCTCGGGGTCGCAGTTGGGCTTGTCGACCTTATTCACCACGACAATGGGGCGGAGGCCCATTTGCAGGGCCTTCTGGAGCACAAATCGGGTCTGGGGCATGGGGCCCTCGAAGGCGTCGACCAGCAGCAAAACGCCGTCGGCCATGTTCAGTACGCGCTCCACTTCACCCCCGAAGTCGGCGTGCCCCGGAGTATCAATAATGTTGATTTTAACGCCCTTGTAGTTGACGCTTACGTTTTTCGCCAAAATCGTGATTCCGCGCTCGCGCTCCAGATCGTTGTTGTCGAGAATGAGCTCCCCGGTCTCCTGATTCGTGCGAAACAGCTGGCAGTGGTGCAGGATTTTGTCGACCAGCGTGGTTTTGCCGTGGTCAACGTGGGCGATAATCGCAATATTTCGAATCGGAGTCATGGGGTAGGGAAAAGCGCCGCGAAGGTACGCCTTTCCCTAGACCTGACCGAGATTAATCCAGATTATCAAATCGGTAGAGCGGATCCAGCTCGTGGTCGTGCCGCAGTTCGCAGAGCGGATTGATCAGCCCGTCGGTAAGCCCGTACACCCAGCCGTGCAGGGTAGGCGCCTGGCGCTCCTTCCAAGCTCGTTGAATGATGCTGGTCTTCGCAAGGTTCTGTACCTGTTCGCGGACGTTGTATTCCACCAGTCGGTTGACTCGCTCCGTGGGGTCGGTCGACCGGTCAATATCCTCAGAATAAATTCGGTGAACGTCTTTGATGTTGCGCAGCCATTTGTTAATGATTCCGAAGGAATTGTTGGTCAAGGAAGCCGCTACCCCGCCGCAGCCGTAGTGTCCGCAAACGATTACGTGCTCCACCTTGAGGTAGTGAACGGCGTACTCCAGCACCGAGAGCAGGTTGAGGTCCGTGTGCACCACCATGTTGGCGATGTTTCGGTGCACAAAAATTTCGCCCGGAGCCGTACCCGTTATGGTGTCGGCCGGAACCCGGCTGTCGCTGCAGCCGATCCATAAATACTTGGGCGTTTGAATGCTCGAAAGCCGGTTGAAGTACTCCGGGTCGTCGTGGTGCCGGCCCTCGGACCAGGCCTTATTGGCAAGCAGCAGTTGGTCAATGTCGCGCATAACGGGGCTTAATTAAGTTCGGGAAGGTAGTTCTGGTGCGGACTGCGGCGCACGGTGACCTGGATGTTTTTAAGGGCTGAATGGCGAGCGAAGTCGAGGACTACTTCGAGAATGTCGGGATCGACGAAGTCGGCTTGGGTAAAGTCCAGGAGCAGTTCGGCGCCGTTTGGAAGCGCTTCAAGCGATTGCTTGAGCTTGCCTTTGTTCAAAAAGCTCACGTTGCGGCGAAGCTGGAGGATGTAGTTGCTGCCGATGTGGGTCAGGGAAACGGAGCTCTTGAAGTCGTTGAACGCGATGAACACCGTGGCGACCAGGAGTCCGACCGAAATGCCCCGGAGCAGGTCGGTGAACAAAATGGCGAAGACCGTGACGGCGAAGGGGATCCATTGAAGCGGGCCCTGGAGTGCGAGCGGCTTGATGACTCGGGTAGGGTGGGTTAGCTTGTAGCCGGTGGCAATGAGGACGGCGGCCAAGGAGGCCAGAGGAATCAGGTTGAGCACCCGGGTCAGGAGCACCGCACTCAGGGCGAGGATCACCCCGTGAAGCACGGCACTCCACCGGGATTGCGCGCCCGCTTGGGCGTTTACGCTGGTGCGCACCACGACGGAGGTTACCGGCAGGCCGCCGAGCGCCCCCGAAATCAGGTTGCCGGCCCCTTGGGCCATCAGTTCGCGGTTGGTTGGCGTTACCCGTTTGAGCGGATCGATGCGGTCGGCGGCTTCGATGCTTAACAGGCTTTCGAGGCTGGCAATGATTGCGAGGGAGAGCGCGGTGGTCCATACCAAGGGGTTGGCAAGGCCGCTCCATTGGGGCGTGGCCCAGGTGCTTCCGAACTCGGGGAGTTGCACGCGGTGGGTCGAACCGATGGCCCAACCCGGACCCAACAGGTCGGGGAGCAGGTGGGCGAGTAAGGTGCCTCCGGCGACCGCGATCAGGGCTGCGGGGAGAATTTTACCTAAGGCCGATTTGGTGTAGCCAACGTACTCGGCGAGCTGCAGCACGGCGAGCGTAGCAAAACCCACCAGGGCGGCGCCGGGAGTGAGCGACCCAAGGGCATGAACCACGGCGCTGAAGGTGTTTTCGGAGCCGGGTTGGTCGAAGCCCTCGTCGCCGAAGTAGTCGGCGTCGTAGCCGACCAGGTGCGGAACCTGCTTTAGTATAAGGATGAGCCCGATGGCAGCCATCATGCCTTTAATGACGGTATTGGGTACGTAGTGGCCCACCACGCCCAGGCGAAGCAAGCCAAGCCCTACCTGAAATGCGCCCGACAGCACCACGGCCACCAAGAAGAGTTCAAAGCTTCCGAGATCGGAGATTGCGGCCAAAACCACGGTCGTCAACCCGGCGGCCGGGCCGGACACGCTCAGCGGCGATTGGCTGAGCAAACCAATAACTACGCCCCCAACAACTCCGGCAATAATTCCGCTCAGCAGGGGAGCGCCCGAGCCCAAGGCAATGCCCAAGCAAAGGGGCAAGGCCACGAGAAAAACAACCAGCGAGGCGGGCAAATCAGCACTGGGCACAAACGAATTGATCTTCATATAACGGGTCTTGATAGCGAATATAGGGGGCACTTATGCAGGGAGCACTGCCCTGTCGTCTACTTTTTTGGGCAATCCAACTCAATTACTTGGGTAAAAAAATTCCCATCCGGCTAACTTGGATTACCTTTGGCGCCCCTTTTAACCTCACTCCATGCGCACTAAGTACCAAGACCTTATCGAACAGACCTTCGAGTGGCCGCAGCAAGAGTTTTCGACCCACGACTCCGAACTCTACTGGCACGACATTCCCGTCATGGAGATCATCAAGCAGTACGGCACGCCCCTAAAGGTGACCTACCTGCCTAAAATTTCGGAACACATTCAGCGCGCCAAGCGCATGTTCAACGTGGCCATGGCCAAGGTCGATTACCAGTCGGACTACCATTTTTGCTACTGCACCAAGTCGTCGCACTTTCAGTTCGTGCTCGAAGAAGCGCTCAAAAACGACATCCATTTGGAGACCTCCTCGGCCTTCGACATCAACCTCATCGAGACCCTTGAAGAGGAGGGACGCATTACCAAAGACCAGTTCGTCGTGTGCAACGGCTACAAGCGCGCCCAGTATACCGAGAACATTGCGCGCCTGATCAACAACGGGTGGACGAGCGTGATTCCCGTATTGGACAACCGCGAAGAGCTCGAGTTGCTCATGGAACAGGTCAATCCAGACAACGCGCATCCGGTCAAGGTGGGCATTCGCATCGCAGCCGAAGAGGAACCCAAGTTCGAGTTCTACACGTCGCGCTTGGGCATTGGCTACAAGGAAGTGGTGCCGATGTACAAGAACTACATCCAAAATCAGCCTAATGTGGAGTTGAAAATGCTCCATTTCTTCATTAACACGGGCATCAACGACACGGCCTACTACTGGAACGAGCTCAATAAGGCGGTGCGCGTGTACATCCAGCTCAAGAAGATTTGTCCTTCGCTGGACTCCATTAACATTGGCGGCGGATTCCCCATCAAGAACAGCTTGTCGTTTAATTACGACTACGAGTACATGGCCGAGGAAATCATCGCCCAAATCAAGCAGACCTGCAACGCCGAAGGCATTGAGGAGCCCCACATTTTCACCGAGTTTGGCAGCTACACCGTCGGCGAATCGGGCGCAACCTTCTACAGTATCATGGGCGAAAAGAAGCAGAACGACCGCGAGAAGTGGTACATGATTGACTCGAGCTTCATGACTACGCTTCCGGACGCTTGGGCCATCAACAAGCGCTTTATCATGCTGGCGATCAACAACTGGGATCTCGACTACGAACGCGTACTCTTGGGCGGACTCACCTGCGACAGCGACGACTACTACAACTCAGAGCAGCACTCCAACGCGATCTTCTTGCCCAAGCTCAAGGGCGAGCAGCCCCAGTACATCGGATTTTTCAATACCGGAGCCTACCAGGAATCCATCGCGGGCTACGGCGGCATTCAGCACTGCCTGATTCCGGCCCCCA
>Ga0222712_10002260_pt1 | contig 22348 bp, 18 predicted proteins | sample C33_657DmetaG_FD_165043 | JGI IMG/M metagenome (GOLD analysis project Ga0222712, IMG submission 165043) | Estuarine water microbial communities from San Francisco Bay, California, United States - C33_657D | ecosystem: Environmental > Aquatic > Marine > Unclassified | place: USA: California... | reverse complement strand
TTTCGGTGTCGGAGCGTCAGACAAAATTGCTTCCATTCTTTTGGCAAAGCATGGCTAAAAAAGGACTTTTATTTGGCAATCGATTTAAAGAAAATAAAGTGGATGTTGCGAACCCACATTGGTTCTCATATCCAGGGTACAATGAAATTTTTACGGGCTATCCCGACTCAGCAATTAATTCTAATAATTATCCGCCGAACCCGCATCAAAATGTATTGGCATTTTTACAAACACAAAAATCGTATCAAAATAAAGTCATTGCATTTGGCGCATGGGATGCATACAATCGTATTTTAAATGAATCTGCGTCTGGGTTTCCGGTGATCAATGGTTTTGAAAATGTATCAAGCATCTTAAAAGATCCACAAACAAAAATCTTGGAAGACATGCTTCAAAATAGTTATAAACCATTTAAAGAAGTAGAGTGTTTAGATGTATTCACACATCAACAAGCAAAATATTATTTAGCAACTAAGCGTCCAAAAGTCATGTACATTAGTTATGGTGAGACAGATGAGTGGGCGCACGAAGGTAATTACTCGGCATACTTAGATGCAGCAAATCAAGTGGATAAATGGGTGGCCGATCTTTGGCAATGGATCCAAACTACACCAGGTTATAAAGACAATACTTATTTATTAATTACCACAGACCATGGCAGAGGTTTTGGCGATGCTTGGACAGACCATGGTGCAGATGTCAAAGGCGCATCTAGTATTTGGTTTGGTTTAATGGGTCCGGAAAATAATTCGAACTTAACTAAAATTGCTGCTGCAATGCAATCCAAGATGGGCGAACAAACAGCCAACCAACAATTGTATCAAAAACAATTGGCCACCACTATGGCTAAATTATTGGGCTTGCAATTTGCGCCAGCCCATCCTGTAGGTGAAGCGATTTATTAAAAATGGGTTAACTTTGTATTATGCAACAACACAAAACCTTTAAGCAGTTTCTTGCGCTAGCCATGCTAGTGGTTTTTGCGTTTAGCATCACGCCACAAAAATCGATTCACGATTTAGTTGCAAAACATATCGATCCAAATAGCTGTTCGGTACATAAGGATTTGCCTATTGAGCAAATTGAAAAAACAGAACTGCATTGTACTTTTGATTTTCAGGTAGCTACGACCCCTTTTGTGGACTATGATTTTAGTATTGAGATAGCTACACCTACTATTGCAAAAGCACGTAATACAAATTTTGTAGCAGCGCCAATTGCGCAACATGCTATTGTCTCTGACTCTCGAGGCCCCCCAACTTTTATTTGTTAGAAAAGTAATTGACTCATGTAAGTTGATTGCTTAGGAATTGGCATGCTGCTATTTTCATATAGTAGATGCAAATTGTGTTTGAATAACAAATAATAATTGTCATGAAAAAATATGTATTAGCTCTACTCTTAATGAGTATAGGATTCGGTTTCACAAACGCCGCAATAGCACAACAATTTACCTTAACAGGAAAAGTCTTTGATAAAGCAACTGGTAAAATATTAGCCGGTGCAAGTGTGTATCTCCCAGAAATTAAAAAAGGCACGCTTACAAATAAAGAGGGCATCTTCACAATCAATATAGAACAAGGCTCGCATGTATTGGAGATTAGCTATATGGGCTATGCCACAGATGTAGAAAACATCAAGCTGCAAAATAATATCACACAAGATTTTTATTTAAATAGTTCGGTATTAGAAGGAGGCAATGTGATTGTCACTAGCTTTTTAAGAGCCACTTCTACAAGACGTACGCCCACACCGGTGACTATTATTAAAAAAGATGAACTATTCCGTGGTGTGTCAAGTAATTTAATAGACGCCTTATCTAAAGTTCCAGGTGTATCGCAGATTTCAACAGGGCCAGCAATCTCAAAACCTGTCATTCGTGGACTAGGTTACAACCGTGTGGTGGTAATGAATGATGGGATTAGACAAGAAGGACAACAATGGGGCGATGAACATGGTATTGAAATTGATGAATACAATGTGAACAGAACGGAAGTGTTGAAAGTGCCTGCATCCTTGATTTACGGATCGGATGCCTTGGCGGGTGTGATTAATATTATTTCTAATGTACCAGTGAGCGAAGGGGTGATTAAAGGAAATGTATTTTCTAATTACCAAAGTAATAATCGAATGATGGGTAACCACTTTGATATTGCGGGAAATAAGAAAGGATTTATTTGGGGCGTGAATTATAGTGCAAAGAACGCAGGCGATTATAAAAATAAATACGACGGGAATGTCTTTAATTCAAGATTTTTAGAACACAATGGTGGTGGATATATTGGTATTGAGAAAAAATGGGGCTATTCACAATTGTCTTTCAGTAATTTTTCACAAAACCTAGGTGTGGTAGAAGGCGATCGTGATGCTGATGGTCGTTTTGTGATGATGAAGGATGTGGGCGGTATTGCAGAGGAAGTTGTTGTAGACGCTGAAGAGGAAAAAAGATTTACACCTCGTGCACCGATGCAAAAAATTGAACATACCAAATACACATTGGATAATAATATTAAAATTGGGAATGACCGATTGAAAGCCACCTTTGGATTACAAAGAAACCAAAGAATGGAATTTGGTAATGCATTAGACTTAGATGAAAAAGAATTGTTTTTTGATTTAAAAACATTCAACTACTCAGTACAATATTTACAAGCAGAAAAAAATAATTGGAAAAATACATTTGGTGTGAATGGAATGCGTCAAACCAATACCAATAGAGGTGAGGAAGCCTTGGTGCCAGACTACACTAGTTTTGATATTGGTGCATTTTACTACACACAAAAAAGAACAGATAAAACAAGTTGGAGTGGAGGTTTACGCTATGATCAAAAGTACATGAACTACATTGACCCTGCACAATTTGTGTGTCCTCCAGGTATGGCTTGTATCGCTTTGTATGATCCAAAAGAATCAAATAGGCAATTCAATAATATTTCGGGAGCGATTGGTGTGGCGCATGATCTAAGTGATAAAGTGACCTTGAAGTTTAATATCGCAAGAGGTTTCCGCGCACCTAATATGGCGGAGTTGGCATCTTATGGTGCACACGAAGGCACCAACCGATTTGAGTATGGCAACTCTTTATTAAAGTCTGAAAAGAGTTTACAATTTGATGTGGCTGTGGAGTGGAGCAATGAGCATATGAGTATTGCAGGAAATGTTTTTTACAATATGGTGAATGATTATATCTTTTACCAAAAATTAACAGCAGTGGGTGGAGGTGATTCTATCATCATGGACTACGCGCATGATCCTGCGGGAGAAGAACTATACGCATTTGCATTTAGACAAAAAGATGCACACTTGTATGGTGCAGAATTCAATATCGATATTCATCCACACCCACTAGATTGGTTGCATGTAGAAAATAGCGTGAGTTTAATTCGAGGTCAATTTAAGGCAGCATTAGACGGCTCTAAAAATTTACCGGGGATTCCAAGTGCAAGATGGTTGTCTGAAATTAGGATTGAACTCTTCAAAAAATCTAAATCCATTCGAAATAGTTTTATCAATGTTCAATTGGACAATATGTTTGCACAGAACAATCCATTTACTGGATACAATACAGAAACTCAAACACCAGCTTATACTTTATTGAATCTGGGTTATAGCACGCAGATCCAACGTCGCAATAAAACATTGTTTAGTGTTTCCTTGGTGGGACAAAATATCACCGATAAGGCTTACCAACATCATTTGAACCGTTTAAAGTATGGTCCAATGAACGATGCCACTGGCCGCATGGGGGTATTCAATATGGGACGCAATTTTAGTTTCAAAGTGAATATTCCGATTGGAAATAAATAACTACTTAAATTAAATATTAAAGGCCTAGTTCTAACTGGGCCTTTTTTTATTAAATTGTGTGAGGTAATTTATTGCCATTAAAAAATAATTCCTATGAAAAAATCTGTTTTGTTTTTTTTATCTATCCTTATTGCAATGACAAGTCTTGCACAGAAAGTGAAAACCACTGCAGCGAATGCAGCTCAAGGTTTATCCAAAGAGGAACAGCAAGTGATGGCTTGGATTGATGCGCATATGCCACAGGCAATTGAGATGCTTAAGGAGTCGGTGAATATTAATAGTGGGACTTTGAATATAGAAGGGGTAAAGAAAGTAGGTGCTTTGTTTGCGAAGGAATTTGAAAAAGCAGGTTTCACAACAGAGTGGGTTGCGATGCCAGATTCTATTAAACGTGCCGGGCATTTAGTGGCGAGTCGTCGTCCAGGCGCCGCCGCATCCTCTAACTCACCATCTTCAAAATCAACTTCAAAGACTCCTACTAAAAAAGGTAAGCGCCTTTTTCTCATCGGACATTTAGATACGGTCTTTGAACCAGACATGCCAGCCAATCCATTTACCATGTTGAACGATTCTACTGCAACAGGCCAAGGGGTGAACGATATGAAGGGCGGAGACGTGGTGGTGATTATGGCATTGCAAGCATTGGAGCAGGCGGGCTTATTAAAAAATACAGACATCACTGCTTATTTTACAGGGGATGAGGAGCATGCGGGTTATCCAAGGGAAGTAACTCGAGGAGATTTTATTAATAGAGCTAAGCAAGCAGATATCGCTTTGGCATTTGAGGGTGCGAATGGATTGAACTCGGTGGCTACCGGAAGAAGGGGCGCAAGTGGATGGAGATTAGATGTGACTGGAAAAACTGGACATAGTTCGGGGGTATTCACACCAAGCGCGGGTTATGGCGCCATTTATGAAGCTGCGAGAATCTTGAATCAGTTCAGAGAAACCTTGAGCACCGAAAAATATTTGACATTTAATCCGGGGATTATCATTGGCGGGTCGGACATTGAATATAATAGTGAGACATCAAAAGGAGCGGCGATTGCCAAAACCAATATTATTTCTCCGGCGGTGACGGTGACTGGGGACTTAAGGTTCTTGACCGAAGACCAAAAAGACCGCGCCAGGGTCAAAATGAAGGAAATTGTAGCTCAGAACCTAGCACAAACCAGTGCCAAAATCAGTTTTGTGGACGGAATCCCAAGTATGGCGCCGACCGAGGGTAATAACCAAGTTTTGAGCGTAATCAATTCAATATCAATGGATATGGGGGCCGGCGCCACCGTGGCGGGTGACCCAGGATCCCGCGGTGCAGGGGATATTTCCTATGTAGCGGCTTATGTGGATTGTATTGATGGATTAGGAGCTTCGGGACGCGGCGCTCACGCGCCGGGTGAAACCATCCACCTAAATCAACTCCCATTTTTGATCAAAAGAGCGGCTTTGACCATTTATAGATTGAGTAGATAGTGCCACTCCAGTTGCAAGAAAGCATTGTACAAAATTATTGTATCAACTTTTTATAAGTTCATTAAATACAAAACTAACTATAGAATTTTTTAAAATAATTCTGAAAAAAAAGTATTTAAACTTTTAATGTGTTGCTAAGTATTTTATTTCACTAGCACTTAACGCTCTGCTGTAAATTCTAATTTCATCAATTGCCCCTTTAAAAAAGGAAGGGTCATTTGGGGCAGAGCATTTGCCAATCTTTAACGGACTACCTTCTTTTGTATTCACTTTTAAAGTTAAATCATATTCTGCAAGTCTAGTTGTAAGAAGGACCCCATCCTGATAAACTTTAATATTATTTACTTTTGGATTATCTGTATCAATTAAATAAACATAATGATGCCAACTGTTATCATTTATTTTATTAGGAGCTTGATAAGTAATAGCACTCCCTCCAATATTTGAAGTTGGTCCTATAGCATCAAAATTAAAGTAACCATCAAATCTGTGGCCATCAGTACCAGGACCCCAAGATACAGCTGCCATAGGGCTTTTATTGTTATTTGATAAATCTAATCTTGCCCAAAAAGCTAAAGTTCTTTTTGAGTCTCCTAAAATTCCATTGTAATCTGTTTGAATAAAATCTGTTCTGCCATTCAATTGATAAGCAGCATTTGGTTCATCAAATCTATCTCTTGTTAAAGTCCCACCAAAAGCAGTAGCATTAATTTTATTATTTGTAAAATTATTTATGTTATTTCTAAAAGGAAAGAATGCTTCTAGTCCAACTGAAATGGAACCAGGAGAACTTGAAATTTCAAAAAATAATAAATTAATTGCTTCTAAAATTAAATTGTACTGAATTATTAAAGCGTCTAACTTTTTTGTAAGAAATGATACGTCAGCTCCAGGACTTTGTAGTTGTTCTTTAAGTCCATTCACTTCTAATTGAATTATAGTTAATTGATTATTTAGAGAATCAATTTTTTTAGAAATTTTAGAAATACTATAAATGTTTAATGCAATAGAATTCGATAAGGAGTCGGTTTTTTTTAATAAGAATAAAATATCAGCGTTCAGCTTATTTAGATCTTTGTTTTCTGATACTTCTTTTTTACAAGACAAAATGAGTATTGAAAATAAAAAAAGATAAAGCGCTGTTTTCATAATTATAAAAGTAGAAAAAAAAGGTTAAAAAGGCATGATTCTTTAAATCTATATTAAAACATAAAACATTGATTAACAGTAGTATAAGAAAAGCATAAATTATATATAAATTATTTCCAATATTTAATCTTGGTATTTATTCATTTGTTACTTAGATTTTTTTCGCATAATTAAAGCGTTTACGAGTGATATATATAGGTTTTTGCTTTCATATGAGTATTTTATATATGAAAAAAAATTAGTATAATCTGCCCCATCTAGCTATCTTTACAACGGGTTTTTTTTCAATGAAATTTGTTAATAATGGGTGTAGTCAAAAATTTAGTGGTGGTTACTTGGAATGGAGGAGATGAAGTGCCTTATTCACATGTACATTTTGATTTAGAAAGAAATTTTGATTTGTTGCTATTCAATAATACGGGTAAATCAGGAGAAATTGAACGTCATAATTGGGTCATGTACGATCACTACATTACTGAAAAAACAGAAAATAAAGGACAAATCTTTTTTCACCTTTGCCAGTACTTATCAAAAAACAATCTCGCATACAATTATGTAGGTGTGATAGATGATGATATCATTTTTAAGGTGAGTGATTTCAATTACATGCTTCATATTGCCAATATCCATGGTTTAGATGTTTTTCAGCCTTCAATTGCCAAAGACAGTTATTTCAGTCATAGAAGATTTGTCCATAGACCAGGTCAGATGGTTACAAATATTGATTGGGTGGAAATTATGGCACCTTTTTATAGACAAAATCTTTTAATGGCCTGTGAGCCATATTTTAATAAAACTATTTCAGGACAAGGTGTGGATTGTTTTTTAATGCCTGTTCTTCAAGTTTTACATCAACAAACCAATACTGCAATTGTACATGCTGTTCAGATTAAGCATGCAAGACCAATAAGAAGCCATCAGCGTTTATATCAAAACGGCCTTAACAATGAACAAGAGATAGAAATCATTAGACAAGCATCCCTTGACATAGTTCAAATGAGTGAAAATAAAAACAAGTTCAATGATAGCTTTAAGAGGCTCGTATTAAAAGAAGGAAATAAATTTTTAATAGAATCAGAAATCAACTTAAATAAACTGAAAAACTCAATTAAGAATTTTGTGATTCAATTGAAAGAGTTTTCACATTATTAACGAATTATAGAAGATGAAAATTAATAACATATTTGAACCAGCAATAAGGGGCGTTAAAGTCATCCATTTTGAAAGGTTCTTGGATAAAAGAGGCTATTTTTCGGAAACATTCAGAGACACTGATTTTCTGCAAAATAAACTTGGAGTTTTTCCAAATGGCATATTACAAACCAATGAAAGTTATTCAAGAAGGAATGTACTAAGAGGGCTACACTTTCAATGGAATAATCCAATGGGTAAACTAGTAAGAACAATTTCGGGTCATATGGTTGATCTAATTTTGGATTTAAGAATTGGTTCACCAACCCAAGGGCAAATCATGGCATTTAATATGCCAATTGCAGCGCATCAAAATGAGAGTAGTTGGATTTGGGTGCCAGAGGGTTGCGCACATGGTAACTTTTTTTTAGAAGATTCTTATATTGAATATTACTGTTCAGCATCGTACAATGGTGATTGCGAAGCTGGAGTATCTCCATTTGCAAGTGATATAGATTGGAGTATTTGTGACCCTAAATTAAAAAATTTATTTTTTGACTTAAAGGATAGTTTTATCACGACTTCTAAAGATATAAATGGGCATAGCCTATCAAGTTGGTTAAAGACTGCAGATGCAGCAAACTTTAAACTATAACTATGAGCCAAATTTTAATTACAGGTGGTGCTGGAAAATTAGGATCAGCTTTATTAAAGGTGATGGACAATGCTATATGTGGTACAAGAGAAAATTTTGATTTTACAAATGTAAAAATGGTTACAGCATTTTTACATTCTAATCCTACTATTAATACAATTGTTCATTGTGGCGCAATGGTTTCTCCTCCTAAAGTAAATGAGCAAATTGATAAAGCCATTCATGATAATATTATTGGAACTGCTTTGTTAAGTTCGATTTGTTTTCAAAGAAATATTCGATTGATTTATATATCCACAGATTATGTTTTTTCAGGTGAGAAAGGAAATTATAATGAACAAGATGAACTCATGCCGCAAAATAAATATGCATGGTCAAAATTAGGTGGAGAGTGTGCTGTTCAAATGCTAAATGATTTTGTAATCATTCGAATGTCATTTGGGCCAGATATTTTTCCTTATAAGGCGGCATTCATAGATCAGTTTACATCCAGAGAACCAGCATCAGAGATTGTAAAAAAAATTAAGAATATTGTATTATCCTCATTTAAAGGAGTTATTCACATTGGGGGTTCAAGAAAAAGTGTCTATGATTATGCGTTGAGTATAGGCGCGGAAAGCATCGATGCTATAAGCATAAAAGATATGAATGTGAAAATGCCGAAAGACACTTCATTAGATACCTCATTGTATAAAAGCACAATAGAATAAATGAAAAAGATATTACTAGCCGGTGGTGCTGGCTATATTGGCACCGAATTATGTAAAAGATTAATGAAACTTGATTATGATATCACAGTTATGGACAATCTGTGGTTTGGTAATAATTTAGATTCTAAAATCAAATTAATTCAAAAAGATATTTTCAAAGTAAACTCAAAAGATTTAGAAGGTTTTGATGTAGTTATATTTTTAGCAGGTGTTTCAAATGATCCAATGGCTGAATTTAGTCCTTCCGAAAATTTCATTCAAAATGCGGCATGTCCTGCCTATTTATCTTATGAAAGCAAGCGTGCTGGTGTAAAACGCTTTATTTATGCATCTTCTTGTTCGGTTTATGGCTATACAGTTGATGAATTATATGATGAAAGCTCACCAACAACATGTGCTTATCCTTATGGAATATCAAAATTGCAAGGCGAGAATGGTGTGATGCAATTGGCAGATGAAAAATTTTCTGTGATTTCTTTAAGACAAGGTACTGTTTGTGGTTATAGTGATAGAATGAGATTTGATTTAGTGGTCAATACGATGTTCAAAAATGCCTTAATGCATGGAGAAATTACTGTGAATAACCCTTCTATTTGGCGACCAATTTTTCATATTCAAGATGCATGTACGGCCTATATAAGAGCAATTCAAGCGCCTGACAATATATCTGGAATTTTTAATGTAGCGTCAGACAATTATACATTAGGTCAAATTGGCGATGTTGTTAGTGTAGAAATGTCTAAGCTCTTAGACAAAGAAATTAAAGTGCATATCAATGACGTAAAGGACTTTAGAAATTATAAAGTATCTATTCAACATGCCAAGTTAACACTTGGTTTTACGCCGATATATACTGTAAAGGATATCATTCTTGATTTATTTCAGAAAACAGCAAATTTGACAAATCTAGAAGATGAAAAATTTTATAACATCAAAGTTTTTAAAAGCTTAGGTAAAATTTAAAGTAATGAAAAAGGGAGTTCAATTCATATTTTTTTGTTTAATTAGTTTGCAATTATTTGCTCAAAATGATACTATCAAAATTGGTCAGCTTTTAATTAGCAAGCCCGAGTCAAAAAGTAATTTAAGTTGGGAACAAATAATTAAAAACAAAGAGCTAAAAGGCCTTAAAGTTAATTTTAAGAAAAGTAATAATAACTTCAAACAATTAGAAACAAGTTGGTTTGCTTTTGATATAGCATTAGTTAATTACCTTGATGAAACAAAATACGCAGAAAACAAGTCACTAAGTAATCCAGCAATTGGCGAGCCATTATCAAAATTCAAAATGCAACTGAATAATGGCAAATCAACCAATATTAACATTTGGATAGTTCAACAAAAATATAGATTAAAAAATCCAGCCCTTTATTTAAAATATGGCTTAGGTCTTGAGATGTTTAATTTTAGATATGAATATGGTATCAACTTTAGAAAAAATGAATCTATGTTCATTTATTTAAATGATGAAAGCTATGAAAAAAACAAGTTGTTTACTAGTTATCTTTCTGCACCAGTTCAATTAGGGTATGATTTTAAATTAAAAAATGATAAGATATTAGGTATAAGTGGAGGATTGGTTACTGGTTATTTGTTTAAGTCTTATAATAAGCAAATTAATAGAGAACTTGGAAAAGAAAAATACAAGAGCAATTTTAGCTTGAGAGATATGAGGTTAGCTGGTGTTTTTGAAATAAGAATTGATAAATTGAAATTTTTTGGAACAGCATCATTACAAAACATGCTAGACAAAATGAATACAAATCAATCTTTATATCCATATAGTTTTGGATTGAGGTTTAGCAAATTCTAAATCGGTTAAACCAACTGTAAATTAAAATAGCATAATGAAGTTTGTGAATAGATTTTTTTTATTGTTAATTAGTGTGTTTTTTATGCAAAAAGCATACACTCAGTCTATTCCAGTAGGAACTGTTGGAGATGATTATTTTAGAATACTTCAATTACAAGGTAAAATTGACCCAAAGTATTCTTATTCTACCAGACCTAATTTCTTGACTAACAAATTTCCCATTGATAGTTTTTATCATTTAATAGATTCTAATTTAAATACAAATATTGCCTTAAAAAGTAGATTTGTAGAATTCAGACCTATGCTAGTTCAGTTAAGATCTCAATACAATTCACTGCATCCTTATGGCTGGAATGATGAAGGTATGATTAAAGCTAAGGGCATTCAAACAATGGCTAGAGTTGGTGTATATACTAGGATTGGGCCTTTACATATTCAATTTATGCCAGAGCATGTAAATGCTGAAAATGCGCCATATGAAATTAGCGATGAATTTGGTTCTATTCCAAATGATAGGTTTCAACAAAATTTTCTCGGTCAGTCAAGTGTAAGATTAAATTTAAGCGCAGTATCAATAGGTTTTTCAAATGAAAATATTTATTGGGGACCTGGACAATATGGCGCATTAATTATGAGTAATAATGCACCTGGTTTCGCACATTATACCTTTAATTCCATAAGACCAATTAAAACTTTTTTAGGAAGTTTTGAATTTCAATTAGTAACTGGAAGGCTGGAACAAGACCCTACAGCTCCTTTTGAAGTCATATCACTAAAAAAATATCCAATCTGGAAAGAGCCTAGGATATTCAATGGGTTGAATATCGTTTTTCAACCAAAGTTCTTTCCTAACTTATTTATTGGTATCAATCGGGCATATCAATATTCTGAAGTTAATTTAGTGCAACAAGGCAATGGTTTTGTAGACAAGTTTTTACCAGTATTTTCAAAGGTATTCAAATCATCTGTAGGAGGTACCGATGAAGATAAAATTGAAAGAGATCAACAATTAAGCATTTTTACTAGGTGGCTATTTCCAAAGTCACATGCCGAAATGTATTTTGAATATGGTTGGAATGACCACAAGGATAATTTCAGGGATTTTTGGATTGATCCAGAACATGCAGCTAGTTACCTAATTGGTTTTAAGAAGTTGAAATCATTAAGTCAAAATCGTTGGCTAGAGTTGAATGCAGAATTGATTCAGACTGCACAAACAATCGATTATTTAGTAAGAACCGCTGGAGATTGGTATATCTATCCTAATGGTGGCTATAATCATTTTAATCAAATTTTAGGAGCTGGATCTGGACGTGGAAATAATGTACAGACCGTCCAAGTTAATTTACTAAAAGGTCTTTCTAAAGTTGGGATGAAGATACAACGTGTACAACACCAACCAACTGCTGCAAATGGTTCTTATGCATTTGAGTCACTTGGATTAAGGCCATTAAGGTGGACAGATATTGGTATAGGCTTTAATGCACAAAAACATTGGAAAAATTTAATTATTGCACCCGAGGTGAATTTTATTAATTCAATGAATTATGCTTGGACCTTTAGATCAAATTTTAATTTATTCGCACAGCTTAATGTAACTTACCTATGGTAAATAAATTTACAACATATAAACTGCGAATTTTATTTTTACTCGCTCCTTTTTTTTGGAGTCAAGTAAAAGCACAGCAAATTGATCTAAATAATATTGCGTTGATGGATGTAAATAGGGTAAATGCATTACTTGATACTTCCTCTAATTTAAATTCATATACGATCCGAAACAGCTCCGTTCCCTTTAATGCTAATTTAAAGAGCTGGAAAAAAGTTTTTGTGAATCATTTTTCTGCAATGAGTGTTTTACAAGAAAACTCAAATCTACCTTTGGGATTTAATGATGGAGTAATGATTCCATCTGTTGGCAAACAAAATTATTATAATTTCCAAGTAGGTATACAGTGGGGAAATTTTACATTACAAATTGCTCCTGAAAAAGTAACTGCAGAAAACTTCCCTGTTCAAGGTTTAGGCAATGATTTTGATGGATCTGCAAATGGTTATCCAGGTAATTTCTGGAGAAGGTATTATGAAATTTCAGAAAATATTATTGAGGCACCCAATGTTCATTTTAAGACGAATAGTGATCAAAATTTCATTGGCCAAACAAGTTTAAAGTACCATACCAAAAATATTAGTTTTGGTATTTCAACTGAAAACTTATGGTGGGGTCCTGGAATTCATTATTCTTTAGTTTTAACGAATAATGCACCTGGTTTTTTACATTATACAATTCAGACAAACAGGCCTATCCAAACATTTTTAGGTACTGTTGAGGCACAATTCATAGGGGGAAGTTTACAAAATGGATTTTTAAAACCATCTGAAAACGATAATCCATATGCAGCACAATGGTATGTTCCCAAAGATTCAGGTGAACGCTATATCACAGGAATGGTATTAACCTTAAATCCAAAATGGACCAAAAACTTATATATAGGGCTAAGTAATATGGCATATATCTATCAAAAAGATATGAATGGACTAGAGGATGCAACTGCCATTGGCAATTTTTCTAAACATACTATTTTAAAGAAAAGACCAGCATTGGGTGCCGTATTTTTAAGGTATGCTTTGCCAAAAGAACATGCTGAAGTTTATTTTGAATACGGAAGGAATGATAGAGGAGCAACACCCATTAATATACTATATGATAGTGTTGCAACAGGCTATGTTGCTGGCGTTAGAAAGCTATTTCCCTTGTCAAATAGCTCAAAATATGGGGCAATATCATTGAATATTGAGGTTGTACAACTTAAGTTACCACAAGCCAATTTAATTTGGAATGCTAACCTTTTATCTAAACAATCAAGTTGGTATACTAATAGCCAGGTAAGGCAAGGTTATACCAACAGAGGGCAGATATTGGGCTCCAATGTGGGCCCAGGGGGAAGCGGACAAACCATTCATTTGGCATGGGTACAAGGATATAATAAAATTGGCATTGGCGTAGACCGGCTAAGCCATAACAAGGATTTCTATTATTATAACTATTTTAATGGCTTGATTTATCCTGGTCCTAATTTTAAATATTGGTCAGATTTCACTTATACCCTTTATGCAAGGTTAAAATTTGGCAACTTCATCCTATCTTCGGAACTTAAGAAAACAGAATCTTATAATTACCTTTGGACCAAACTTGGAAGCGGTGGTTTGTATGGACCCTCAGACACGGATAGATTCAATACACAATTGAATTTTTCGTTAAGGTATCTTTTTAATAGAAAATTTTAATTATGGACCAAAATAATGCATTAAAATTATCGGATGTTTTTTCGTTAATTCAACAATTTATACAATTTTATAAATCATTTAAAAAGCGCAATTTTTTATTCATTATTGGCTTTATGGTTATTTGTTTATTATACTATCCCATTGAAAAATCAAAATATGAGGCAAATGCCTCTTTTGTATTAATGGAGGGTGCTGGATCTAAAGGTGGAGGATTAGCAAGTCTTGGTTCTCAATTTGGTATTGACATTGGCTCAATAGGGGGACAATCAAATAGTATATTTTCTGGTGATAATATTTTTGATATTTTTAGAACAAAAACGATTATAGAAAAAGTTTTATTAAGTGAATTCAATGATGGTTCTGGCGGAGGTAAAAAGAAAACTTTTGCAGACGCCTATATGACAATGTATCCTTCATTTATAAAAACGACCCTTTTAGGCAAGAAGTCACCTGTAGAAACCTTTTATGGGTATGATAATAATCTAGGTACTGATAGGTTAAAAGATAGCGTACTAGGTAAGATTTTTGAAAAAATGGTTAAGAATCATCTATTTGTTGAAAAGTCAAATAAGAAAGGTTCTATTATTCAAGTTAAAATAACAACAAACAATGAGTTATTTTCTAAACATTTTACAGAAAAGTTAATTGAATCGGTAAAAACATTCTATTTAAACATCAATAACACGAATACGCAAATTGTCTTAACAGGTTTACAAAAAAAGGCAGATTCACTTCAGGGGTTACTATATCAAAAATCATTACAATCAAGTAGCTTATTTAATATGAATACTGGTCTTAAAGCTTATTCTGCAAACGAAGAACTATCTCAAAAAGATAAAACAGTTGCATATACACTTTATTCCGAGGTCATTAAAAACATAGAGCTTACAAAAATGTCTCAAGCACAACAAACTCCGATTTTTCAAATTCTCGAGACACCAAGATTGCCATTAGAAAATAAAAAATTACAATTGTACGAACTTCTATTTATTGGACTATTGGGTGGTTTTGTATTAAGTTTTTGCCATGCAATTTTAAAGTTTATTTTTATTTAATGTATATTTTAGCACTTAGGAGTTATGGCGATTATGTCATTATGTTGAATTCGATTAAACATGCAGGCATAAAGAAAAACATAACAATCATTGTTTCAAAGCATCTGCAGCAATTACACGAGTCATTTAATTCTCAATACTCAAATAATTTCAAATTTATTTTTAAAGATTTTGGAATAAAAAAAGGCTTACTCAGCTTTTTTACGAATAGACATTTTTTTAGTTTGAATACTATTCGAGAGTTATTTAGTATTTCCAAAATGATACGTCAAATGGAAATAAAAAATGAAATAATATATTTAGAGCATAAGGGAAGAAAAGCTTTCCCAAGTGTTTTATTTGGTAATCAACTACAACATATTTATACCAATGGTAATGTATATGATGCATTTGGGCGTTTTTTTGAAATAAATTCAACTGAACTTACATTTAATTTACCCATTGTACATACAATTTGTAAAGTGTTAATTTTCCCTGATTCTAGGAAAAAGCATAAAATCATTGATAATAATACAGTAAAGCAGTTAACCTCTGAGTTAATTGAACAAAAAATTGATTTTAAGATTGCTCATTTTGATCATATTACATTAACCGATATTGATTCAAATAACCAGGTTGTTTATAATAATTTCAATGATTTAATTTTACTCATAAAGGAATGTGATTTTGTAATTACAAGTGATAGTGTTCCAGCTCATATAGCTGAATATATGGAAAAGCCACATGTTATTTTATATAATGATAGAGTAAATAAGGACTGGTTAACCCCATTTGCTAAAAAGTACAAGATGTATACTACATTTGGTGAAGCATCTTTTTTTTTCAATCAATACTTTAACAGCAAATGTTAACCTATTTAGTCACATCAAAGGATGAAATAGAAAGATACGAGCATGTTGCCTCTTTGAAAACGCTTTTCCCTAACTTAATACCTATTGAGGCTATTTATCCAAGTAAAATACGTATTCCGTTTCATAACCAAATTAAATCAGTTACTAAAGACAGAACAGGAAGGATATTACCTGATGGAGCTTTAGGTTGTTTGCTATCTCATAGGTCTATTTGGAGACGTTTTTTGAATCAAGAAACGCAAGATTATTGTTTAATATTAGAATCTGACAGTAAAATTCTAGACCTCAATATAATTCAATCAGAATTAAAGATGATGCATACTCAATATGACTTATTTTTTTGGGGAGCATTTGATAATAGGATGAAATTACTGAGGTCATCAAATGTTAATGTGAAAGAACAATACGAAATTGGTACTCCTTTAATCAATTCATTATACTGCACCTATGGTTATTCAATTAATAAAACTGCAGCTAAATATTTACTTGCAAATACAAAAAGGTTTAATTTCCCAGTAGATTATTGGAAATTAAGATTAAAAAATGCTTCACTAAGGGTAGGGGGTATTTTACCTAATGTAGTTAGAACAGTGCCCTCATTTCAAAGCACAATAAGTCATTCAAAATCTAATATATTTGGTATTATTTTTGACAGTATTATTGATTTTAAAAATAATCTTATTTCCTTTTTAAAGTGAACAAGCTATTACAACTATATAAAATATTATTTACTAGCATTTTAGCTAGCTACATATATCTTGGGAAAGGCATAGCATATGGCTATTTTGCAGAGATTTTATTGTTAGTAGGTATCTTATTATTGATTAAACAACGAAAATCAGTCAATTTAATAAAAGGAAAACTTGCATATATTCTATATTTTCTTCTATTTATTAATTTATTATATATTTCAAAAGGTATATTGATGTTTGGCTTCGTTGATACAATTAGAGACGGTTTTATCCTTAATTATATTTATTTTGTTTTTATTATTTTACTGTTTCAAGATTCTATACAAGATCTTTTAAAGTCCATATTTAATATTTATAAATATTATCCAATTATTCTATTTTCTTTATACATTATTTCTTTAAATAATTTTTTTGGTAACATAAGTCTTTTTGGAAATATACATTTATTATTTTTTAAATTTGGAGATATTGCTGTTCATCTATTTATTGCATTTATTTTACAATTAACGAGTTTAAATAAATATAAAAAGCCTTTTGATTTAATTAATTATATATTAATTTTTATATTATTCTCAGTTGCATCTTCTTATAGCAGAAGCGGCATGCTTTCCTTTATTATTGCTTTTATTTTCTTTTATTATTTCTTAAATGATAAATTGATAAAAACACAATTAAAATCATTTATAAAGTTTATACCTATTGTTTTTGCTATATCACTGCTTTTTTTATCAAAATTTAAAGTAGCAGATAATTTTCAAGGAAGAACGGTGGGTGTTGAGCAAGTTGCTTTAAATTTTACAAGTATTTTTTCCATTTCAGAAGAAGGTGGACTCAACGATAATAAGATATGGCGATTACTTTGGTGGGGTCAAATTATAGATTATACATTTAATGGGCCCTATTTTATTGCTGGCAAAGGTCTTGGTATTAATTTAGCAGAGGATGACCAAATTTTAACGACCGATTTAGAAGGAGAATTAAGATCACCGCATAATTTTAGTTTATCTATTTTAGCTCGTTACGGCGTCTTTATCTTTTGTATCTGGTTGTATTGGATTTATCAAAAGCTAATAATTATTAAAACCCCAGCTTTGTCTAAACTCCAATTAGTAGTTATCTGTATACAAGTTGCTTTCTTATTTAATGCAAATTTCGATGTTTTTTTAGAAGGCCCTATGGGCGCTTTTCCATTTTGGGTATTTGTAGGAATAGATATGATTTGCAACTATTTTAAAATGTACAATACAAAATTAGAAAAAGATTTATTTAATATTGCTATAGAGAATCATGATTAATATAAAAACAACAATATTAAATAATAAGCGATATTTATTAAATGTAGGTACAACATTTTTTTCTCAGTTTGCTAATGCTGTCACATTAATAATTTTAACGCCACTACTTTCTAGTTATTTAGGACTAAGTAATTTTGGAACTTATGGGGTTATTATGAATGTGATTGCCTTTTCAGTAATTTTAGATTTTGGTCTAAATATTGGATTAGTTAGGTCATTCATACATCAATCATCCAACCTTAAAGAGCTTTCAAATAGTATTTTTATTTTTTTCACTTCACTTCTATTTTTATTATTTCCAATTTTTCTAATTTTTTATTTTAATTATTTTCAAAATACAAATCTAGAGTTATTTCAAATCGCAGGATTAACAACAGTTATTGTTGTTCAAAATATTTTAGCTGGATATTTTGATGCTCTAATTCAAGCTCAAAATAAAATATATGTAAGTAAAATTATTAGAGCAAGTAAGTTATTATTAGAGCTTATTTTTATCTTAATATTTATTAAATCAATTCATCTTATTGGTTTATTAACAATTATGTTTTTTGTTAATGTGGCTTATCTTTTAAGCTTATATCTATATCTAAAAAAATCTATTGACTACAAAATAAGTTACAAGAATTTTCAATTGCCACTCTTATTGGCACATTTTAAATATAGTTTTTGGTATTTTGTATCATCTTTAGCTACTGTATTGGTTTTTAACACACAAGTATTAATATTAAATTACTATAATGGACCTGTAATTGCAGCAAAATATCTAGTTGTTGTACGTTTTTTTGATATCATCAGAATAGCAGCTACTAATTTCACACAAGTTTTATTTCCTAAAATAATACAAATTGAATATTTAGGTGATTGGAAATTAATTAAAATAATGTTATTTAGTGTCTATAAAAAGATCTCAATTCTGATTATTTTTATCTTACTCTTTTTATATTTCTTCGGATTTCAATTATTTGTTTATTGGAGTAGATTAAACGATCCAAGTTTGTCACTTTTATTCAATCTTTACTTAGTTTTCACCGCGTTAATAATTTTCGACAACGTGTCTGTAATTTTTTTATCAGCCTTAAAATTGAATAAAATTCCAACATTGGTTTCTATAGTTCAGGGATTATTAGGCATCCTACTATCTATTTTATTATTATACTATATTGGTTATATTGGGATATTAGTTGGTTTTCTTATCTCCTTTATATTTACTAATCTTTTTTTTAATCCTTATTATTTGCTTAATAGTGTAAATAAGAGATTAGAATAAAATGTCTTTTAAAGTAATTTTATTACTTTTGAAAAAAAATAACAGTTTATTTTGTTTCAACTGAAAAAGAAATATTATTACTTATTAAGATTATTATTAGATCTATTAGGCATTACAATAGCCTATTTTGTAGCATTATTGCTCACAATCTTTCTTTTGAAATACAATCATGCATTCATTTCTATACAACCAGTTTATTTTGCTAGTTTATTAATCTGGTATATATCAAGTAAGGTTTTTTATCTATATAATGACATTACGCTTGTATCCTTTTCACAAGAAGTGGTAAGTCTTATTAAAGTGGCAATTTTTCATATTTTGTTATTAGTATTTTTATTATTTATTTTTAAATTACAAGATATTTTTAGAGGTTTTATCATTATTTATGGTTTTTTACTTTTCTCTATTATCGTAATTGAAAAGTATTTATATCGTGTTGTTTATGCGAAAACAAGAAAAAATAATGAGAATATTAAAGCCACATTGGTTGTAGGCAATAAGAATATTGCTAATTTCTTGAATGGTTCAAACCTTTCTAATAATAATTTAAATTTAAATATAGTAGGTATTTTAAATGATGATGATGATGGAAAAAATGGATACAAACTACTTGGTTCAATCCACTCCATTCATCATATTTTACAAGAATTAACGATAGATCAAGTATTAGTATGTTTGCCAATTGACGAGGAAGACAAAATTGACTATGTAGTCTCAGCATGTGAACAAGCAGGTATTTTAGTTAGTATTTTATCTTCACCAACCAATCAATTTGGTATAGGAACAAAACGAGTAATGAACTATGCCAATATCCCAATTTTATTTTTTAAAAATTATCCTTTAGATGACTTTGAAAATCAATTGTTTAAACGAATTTTTGACATTATATTTTCAATTTCTGTAATCATCTTTGTTTTTTCATGGTTATTCCCAATTGTATGTTTTTTAATAAAATTAACTTCAAAAGGTCCAGTTTTCTTTAACCAATATCGTTGGGGGATCAATAATCAAAAAATCAAATGTTATAAGTTTAGAACTATGTACATTGGTAGTAATGAGGTTGCTATGGATGGAACTTATATGCCTGCCAAAAAAGACGATCAACGAATAACGATCATTGGAAAATTTTTAAGAAAAACAAGTATAGATGAAATGCCTCAGTTTTTTAATGTACTTATAGGAAGCATGTCTGTTGTTGGACCAAGGCCACACCCAATACCACTAAATTTAGAATCACAAGAGCAAATTCATAATTATTTATTACGTCATTTAGTTAAACCTGGTATTACCGGATGGGCTCAAGTAAATGGTAACAGGGGAGAAGTTAAGATTATGTCAGAAATGCAGGATCGTGTAAATTTTGATATATGGTATATTGAAAATTGGACCTTATGGTTGGATATTCAAATTATATTCCAGACAATCATTAATTTAATCAAAGGAGACGAAAAAGCATTCTAATTCAACTATTAATTGTGAAAAAAATAATCATTGTTTTACTTTTTATTTCTTTTTTAAATACGATACAAGGGCAACAAGTGTACGAAAGAAATACTTTAGAAGTACATCAATTCCTTGCTACCATGTCTCAAAAAGGATTTATTGAATGGAATGATTTGATTTATCCAATCACAAAAGAAAAAATTCAAAAAGTTTTACAGCAATTAAAGTATGTTAATGGATTAAATAAATTAGAGCAGCTTGAATTAGATTTTTATTTAAAGGAGTATAATAATGAAAGAAGAAAATTATATGCAAAAACTGATAGTAATTTTTCTATACATTTAGATCCTATTTTAACAGGCAGTATTGCAAGTGGAAGTAAGCGAAATTACACAGAAAGAAGTGTGGGTGTTTCTGCTTGGGGTAGTCTAGGTAAAAAATTTGGGTATCAATTTTCATTTCATGACATCAATCAATCTGGATCCCAATTTGATACGGCAATGAATTCTGTATTTCAAGAAGGTAACAGGGGAATTATAACATTGAATGACCCAAATGTAAAAAGACAAGTCAATTTTACAGATCTAAGAGCAAGTTTAATGTATGCATTTAAGAATGGTACAATAAGCGTTGGTCAAGATGCATTGACATGGGGTTATGGAGAAAATGGACAATTGGTTTTATCAAATAAAGCACCTTATTATCCCTACATAAGATTGGATTACAAACCTTTTGATTGGTTTACTTTTAATTATACGCACGCTTTTCTTCAATCAGACAATATTGACTCTGCAAATATTTATCCAATTCCTAGTAGAGTATTTCCAGCTTCAAGAGAGGTTTTTATAAAAAAGTATATGGCTTCTCATAGCATAGACATAAGATTAAAGAAAGGGTTGCATTTAAGTGTTGGAGAGTCCATCATTTATAATGATCAATTACAATTAGGTTATTTATTGCCCATCATGTTCTTTAAGGCTTATGATAATATGATTAACAAGGGGATCATTCAAGCTGGATCCAATGGTCAATTTTTTGGACAGTTGAATACAAAAAATTTAATCTTAAAAAAATCGCAATTCTACGCTACACTTTTTATTGATGAAATTAGAATGGCATCCATCTTAAATCCTGAAAAGTCTAGAAATCAGATTGGTTTCAACATAGGGGTAATTAAACAAGATTTTCTAGTGCCTAATTTAATTGGAGGTATTGAATACACAAGACTCAATCCTTTTTTATACCGTAATTTCCTTCCAGCCCAAAATTACACCAGTAATAACTATGTGTTAGGAGATTGGATTGGTCAAAATAGCGATAAACTGCTTTTTTACTTGAAATACAGTCCCTTGCCTAGGCTTAAAACTTATATCAGATATCAAAAACTAAGAAATGGCCCAGAAGGTTCCATGCAAGACCAATATTTTGGTAGGCCACAGTTACGTTTTATGGAAAATCTAATTTTAACACAAAATACATTGCTATTTAGAGCAAGTTACGAATACAAAAATAGGCTTTTGTTTAATTTCAGTTTCAATGATTATGGAGTGGCTAAAAAACAATATTCAATGGGGTTAAGTTATGGGCTCTAAACGGGTGAAAATTAGTTCATTATTAACTTTGTGAAATCATTTTTATACTTATCTTCGTTCCAAATTCCCCCCAAATTTTAAGGCTATATTACAGTCAAAAATAAACCGCAGATTACCAGCCATTTTA
>Ga0222712_10002259_pt1 | contig 22349 bp, 22 predicted proteins | sample C33_657DmetaG_FD_165043 | JGI IMG/M metagenome (GOLD analysis project Ga0222712, IMG submission 165043) | Estuarine water microbial communities from San Francisco Bay, California, United States - C33_657D | ecosystem: Environmental > Aquatic > Marine > Unclassified | place: USA: California... | reverse complement strand
GGCGCCGTTTACCGCCTCACCTTGCCGCCTGTCGGCAGCACCGAGGGCACTAAGGTCGAGAAGCTTGCGCTCACCTTACCCGAGGCCGTGCTCGGCGCCGATTCCGAACCCCTCCCGCCCCCGCCGAAAAAAGGTAAAGGCGCCAATGGCCTCCCGCCCTCGATCGGTGCGCACGGCCTGCTCTACGCTTTCGACAGCCTCTACGTCATGGTCGACGAGGTCCCCAATCGCCGCGGCATCTGGCGCATGCGCGACACCAACGGCGACGACCAGTTCGACGAGATCAAGCTCCTCCGCGAGACCAAGAGCCTTGGCGGTGAGCACGGCCCGCACTCCCTCACGCTCTCGCCCGACGGCAAGTCTATCTACTTCGCCAACGGCAATCACACCGATCTTCCCACCAACTTAAACAAATCCCGCCCCGTCCGCTGGGATGAAGATCATCTCCTCCCGCGCATGTGGGACGCTCGCGGCCACGCCAAAGGCAAATACGCGCCCGGTGGCTACGTCGGCCGCATGGACCCTGAGGGCAAAACCGTCGAGCTCTTCGCCCTCGGTTTCCGTAACCAGTTCGACATCGCCTTCGACCAAAACAGCGAACTCTTCACCTACGATTCCGACATGGAATGGGACCAAGGTTCGCCGTGGTATATTCCCACGCGCATCAACCACGTCGTCGACGCCGGCGATTACGGTTGGCGCAGCGGCGCCGGTCGCTGGCCCGCTTACTACGCCGACAGCCTTCCCGCCGTGATCGACATCGGCCCCGGCTCGCCCACTGGCACCGTCTTCGGCACCGGCGCCAAATTCCCCGCCAAATACCAACGCGCCCTCTTCGCCGCCGACTGGACCTATGGCACGCTCTACGCCCTCCACCTCAAAGCTGACGGCGCTTCGTTTACCGCCGAAAAAGAAGAATTCGTCGCCGGCAAACCGCTCCCACTCACCGACGTCGTGATTCACCCCGGCGACGGCTCGATGTATTTCGCCGTCGGCGGTCGCCGCACCCAATCCGCGCTTTATCGCGTCACTTACACCGGCGCGGAAAGCACCGCGCCCGTCGCCGCGCTCCCGCCCACGCCCGAGGCCCAACTGCGCCGCCGCCTCGAAGCCCTCCACGCCGAAGGCACTGGCCCCGAAGCCATCGCGATCGCGTGGCCGCACCTCGCCAGCCCCGACCGCTTCATCCGTTTCGCCGCCCGCGCCGCCATTGAGCGTCAACTTCCCGCCAACTGGACGGACCGCGCGCTCAAAGAAAAAAATCCGCAGGCCGCCATCGAAGCGCTCATCGCGCTCGCGCGCGTCGGCGAGAAACATTTTCAACCGCAGATCATCGACGCCCTCACGCGGCTCGATTACACGCAACAACCCGCCGAGCTCCGCCTCCCGCTGCTCCGCGCCTGGCAACTCACGTTTACCCGCATGGGAAAACCCGACGCCGCCACCTGCGCCCGCGTCGCGGCGTTGCTCGATCCGTTGTTTCCGGCGACGGACTCGCTCGTGAATCGCGAACTCGTTTCGCTTCTCATCTTTCTCGATTCCCCGACCGTCGTCGCCAAAACCGTCCCGCTTCTCCGCGTCGCTGAAAATCCCGGCACCGCGCCGGAAGAAATCGCCAGCCGCGCGCTCCTCGCCCGCAACGACGGCTACGGTCGCACCGTGCAAAACGTCACCGACGCCCGTTCAGACCGCCAACAAATCGCTTACGCCTACGCCCTCCGTCACGCCACCGCCGGCTGGACGCCCGAACTCCGCACGCAGTTTTTCGCATGGTTTCCACGCACGTCCGAATGGAAGGGCGGCGCCAGCTTCACCGGCTTCCTGCGCAACATTCGCAACGAGTCTCTCGCGAAAATCTCCGACCCACTCGAACGTCAAAAATTCGACGACCTCTCCAAAGTTCCGGTGCACTCGATCGTCGCCGGCGCCGTCAGCCCCAAAGGCCCGGGCCAAACTTACACCGTGGAAAGCGCCGCCGCGTTGTTCCCCGCCAAACTCACCGGTCGCGACTTCGCGCAAGGCAAAGCCATGTTCGCCGCCACGGCGTGTATTTTCTGTCATCGTTTCAACGGTGACGGCGCCGGCATTGGCCCCGACATCTCCGGCGCGGGCAACCGTTACAGCGTAAAAGATCTCCTCGAAAACATCATCGAGCCTTCCAAGGTCATCAGCGACCAATACGGCACCGAACAACTCACCATGGCCGACGGCGAAGTGATCATCGGCCGCGTCGTCGCCGAAGACGGCAACCGCTATTCCGTCATGACGAACCCCTTCGCGCCTGACGAACTCTTGCGTCCCGAGATTTCCAAGGTCCGCTCCCGCAAACCCTACGCTATGTCGATGATGCCGGCCGGCCTCGTCAACGCGCTCAACCCCGACGAACTCCAAGACCTCGTCGCCTACCTCCTCTCCGGCGGCAACCCTGCCGATCCGATGTTCGCGAAAGCGAAGTAAAGTCATTCGGCTTCGATCTCACCTCCGATGGCCAATCACCCCACCACCGCTGGCGCCCGCGAGCACACGTTTGACGCTATCGTCATCGGCTCGGGCATCAGCGGTGGTTGGGCGGCGAAAGAACTCTGTGAAAGCGGCCTGCGCACGCTCGTCCTCGAGCGCGGCCGCGACGTGAAACACCGCGACGATTATCCCACGGCGTTGAAAAACCCGTGGGATCTCCCGCATCGCGGCAAATTGCCCCGCGACATCGTCACCGCGAATCCCATCGCCAAAAAATGCTACGCCTTCGACGAGACGACGGCGCATTTTTTCGTCAAAGACGCCGAACACCCCTACGAACAGGAAAAACCCTACGACTGGATCCGCGGCTACCAAGTCGGCGGCAAGTCTCTGATCTGGGCCCGGCAGACGCAGCGCTGGAGCCGTTTCGATTTTGAAGGCCCCGCGCGCGATGGCTTCGGCGAGTGGCCGATCACCTACGACGAACTCGCTCCATGGTATTCACACGTCGAACGCTTCGCCGGCATCAGCGGCAATTACGACGGCCTCGAGACGTTGCCCGATGGCGAATTTCTCCCCGCCTGGGAAATGAACGACGTCGAAAAACACGCGCAGGCCAAAATCATGGGCGCGTTTGCCGACCGGCACGTGATCCAAGGTCGCTGTGCGCATCTCACGGCGCCGAAACCCGAACACCTCGCGCAAGGGCGCGGTAAATGTCAGGCGCGCAACCTTTGCTACCGCGGTTGCCCGTTTGGCGCGTACTTCAGTTCCAACTCCGCCACGCTCCCCGCCGCCGCGGCGACCGGGAATCTCACGCTACGTCCGCATTCGGTCGTTGAATCCATTCTCTACGATGACGCCACCGGCCGAGCGAGCGGCGTGCGCGTGGTCGATGCGGTGACGAAACAGAGCACAGAATTTTTCGCGCGAATCGTCTTCGTCAACGCCGCCTGCTTAAACACGAATCTCATTCTGCTTAATTCCCGCTCCGCGCGTTTCCCCGCCGGACTCGGCAACGATCACGGACTGCTCGGACATTACATCGCGTTTCACAATTATCGCGGCAGCCTCTGGGGTTCCATCGAGGGCTTTGAAGATTCCTATTATTCGGGCCGCCGCCCGACGCAGCTCATGATGCCGAATTTCCGCAACGTGCGGAAACAAGAAACCGATTTTCAGCGCGGCTACATGGTATTTTTCGGCGCCGGTCGCGCTGGCTGGCAGAGCGGCGCGACCACGCCCGGTGTCGGCGCCGCCTTCAAAGACCGCATCACGCGCCCCGGCCCGTGGGGCATTTCTATGATGATGCAGGGCGAAACGGTGCCGCGAAAAGAAAACCACGTCCGCCTCTCCGCCGCGCAAAAAGATGCCTGGGGCATCCCGCAACTCGTCACTTCGATCGGCTATCACGACAACGACGAACGCCTCCTCAAAGATTTTCTCGCTCGCGGCCAAGAGATGCTCGAAGCCGTCGGTGCGAAAAAAATCGTGACGCGCGATTCCAAACAAAATCCCGGCCTCGACATCCACGAGATGGGTGGCGTACGCATGGGCCACGATCCGAAGGCCTCGCTACTCAATCGCTGGAATCAGCTCCACGCTTGCTCAAACGTTTTCGTCACCGACGGCGCCTGCATGACGTCGACCGGCACGCAAAACCCCTCACTCACGTTTATGGCGCTCGCCGCCCGCGCCGCGCAGCACGCCGTGGCCGAGTTAAAGAAAGGCAATCTATGAACCGCCGCGAAGCCCTGCGCCACACCGCGCTCGTCGCTGGGGCCGCCGCGCTTTGGGCCAGTTTGCCCACGCGCACATGGGCCGCGCTCGCCGCTCCAGCCGGCTGGGATGTCGACGAAGAAACGCTTCTCACGCTCATCGGCGATACGATCATTCCTGCGACGGCCACCTCGCCCGGCGCGGGTGCCGTCGCGATCGGACGTTTTATTCTTACACAAACCAACGATTGTTTTCCGCCCGAAGCTCGGGCGACGTTGCGTCGAGGCTTGAGCGACATCACCGCATCGAGCCAGCAACGCTTCGGAAAAAATTTTTCTGCGCTCGACGTCGCGCAACGCGAGCGCGTGTTGACCGAGTACGAAACCCAGTCCGTCGCCGCGCCGCATCCGTTTCGTCACATCAAAGAGCTCACGGTGCTGGGCTATTTCACCGCGGAAGCCGGCGCGACGCAGGCGTTGCGCTACGATCCGATTCCCGGCGCGTTTCGCGGTTCGGTGAAACGGGCGCCCGGCGATCGCAGTTGGGCGCTTTGAGTTTCAGCCGTCGCCGCGCAAAAATTCGAGATCGAGCGCGAGTGAGGTTTTCCGGCCGTTGGCCGCGGTGATCACGACACCCGAGCCGTCAGATTTCGCGCTGACGTCGGCCACGAGATCGAATCCGCGCGGAATGGCGGCGACGGCAAAAACATGAGGCACGCGCAGCGGTTTTTTGGGCGAGAGTTTAACGGTCGTCGGATAACCGGCACGGGAAAGTGCGTTGGGTTGCGCTGACTCCGCTTGGCCGAAATGAAAATACGAAGTCGTTTCCTCGAGCCCGAGCACGTGGCGGTGGCGTCCGTTCCACGGCGCGTAGTGGCGTCCGCCGTTGGAGTGCCAAAGAATCGTGTGCCGCAGGATCGCGGGATTTTTTAATTGGAGAAACACCCAGCCATCTTCGGGAAACGTCACCGCGCTCCAACCGAGCGTGCGGCCCGGTGCGCCGATGAGCATCACGAGATCTTCAAAGCCCGCGCGCGCCGGGTAGCGCGTGAGATCGGTGGTGCCGCCATTCGCCAAAGGCACGGCGGCGAGATTTTTAAACCGCGCGCCCGTTTTTAGCGCAGAATATCCGCCCAGCGCCGGATTTTCAAACGGCACAGGCGAGACTTGGCCCCATTCCCAACCGCCCGCCGAAATGCGCGCGGCTCCTTCGACTCCGGGCATCTGCAAACACGGATGCGTCCCCAGCGTCAGCGGCCCGGTGAAACCACGCAGCGTGTGCTCGACGTAGATGGCGTTGTGACCCGCCCGCAAACTCACGCGTTTATCGATCACGCCGCGTCTTACTTTGGTTTTGAGCTGAACTTGTAGCGCAGTCGCGTCGCGCGTCTGCGTAGCGTTGATAAACGTCCAATCGCCATTGGCGGATTCGCCGTGCGGCGGGTGTTGTTCGCCGCGCCATGTCGTGCTGTTGCCGCCAAACGGCGCGCAGAAAAAATCCCCGCGCAAGGCCCGCAACAGCGGGGGCGAACTCGCCGGTAGTTTTTCGTCGCACCACGGCGCGACGGCGAAGGGTTGCACGGTGCGGCCGTTGGCGAACTTAAATGTGGTCGGTCCCAACATGCCGGCGGTGCGGGTGACGAAGGTTTCGACTCCGCGGTTTTTGAGCCGCCAGCTGGGTTGACCGAGTTTGATGGAGAGGGGTGCTGCCATGCGGAAAAGCACACGTAGGGGTTCAACGCGAGGCAAGCGTGGGCTCTGCGCCGCATGCTTGCTAGGAGCCCAAACCTTGCCAACGTCCCATGCGATGTCTCGTCCCACCCCAATCGATCCCGCCACTCGGCCCGGCCTCATGCGCCGACTCGGAGCCGCGGGTCCGTTCGCGATTTTGTTGTCGTTTTGGCCGCCGGTAGGGTCGTTTTTTTTAATCGCTTCACTCACGCAACTCGGTCCGTGGCTGCGTTCACACGATGCGGTAGGGTTGCTGATTTATTTTTTAGTCATCGGATTTTTGTTGGGCGTTTCTTTCGTGCCGACGTACGCGAGTGCTATTCTGGCGGGTTGGGCATTTGGTTTCGGCAAGGGTGCGATGATTGCCATTCTCACCATCACGGCATCCTCGTTGCTCGCTTATGCCGTGGGCCGTTGGATCGCTCGCGATCGCGTGCTCGAGATCATTCGCGAACGACCCAAGTGGCATGCTATTTATCAGGCTTTAGTCGGTAAACATTTTGCCCGGACGCTTCTCGTCGTCACGTTGATGCGGGTGCCGCCGCTGTCGCCGTTTGCGTTGGCGAATTTTGCTCTCGCCGCGGCGCGCGTACCGCTCGGCACGTACACGCTGGGGACCTTTTTGGGTATTTTGCCTCGCACGATCGTCGCCACCTTTGCCGCCGCGCAAGTGGAACAACTCGACCTTAACAATTTGGGTCAATCGTGGGTGAAAATGGCCGGTATCGCGCTGACCATCGCGGCGTGCATCGGGCTCGGCATATTGGCCAACCGGGTATTACGCGAGATGACATCGACCAAGTAATCCGCCACTCCGGCGGATCGCCTCCGTTTTTGTGAAAGCCCTTTTTTACCCCGCGTTTGATCAGCTTGAAATCCGAGACGTACCTATGCCGGAACCGGCGGCGGACGAAGTGCTGTTGCGCGTCGCCGCTTGCGGACTTTGCGGCAGCGAACTCGAGACGTTTAAAAATCATAGTCCGCGTCGTCAGCCACCGCTGGTCATGGGCCACGAATTTTGCGGGACGATTGCCGCGGTCGGCCCGGGTGGCGATGCCGCGCTCGTCGGGCGCAAATGCGTGAGCAATTCCCTGATTCCCTGCGGCCGTTGTGTGCGGTGCGTGCGCGGGGACACGCACCTATGTGCGGATCGCCAGATTTTCGGGATGCACCGTGGCGGGGCGTTTGCTGAATACGTCCGCGTGCCGACGCGCGTGCTGATCCCGTGGCCCGAGGAATTGAGCGCGCAAGCCGCTTCGCTGGCCGAGCCGCTCGGCAACGGCGTGCACATCGTCAACCTCACGCGTCATTTACCCGTCCGCACTGCGCTCGTCATCGGTGCCGGTCCGATCGGTCTCATGTGCCAACAAGCGCTGCAGGCGATGCGGGGCGTGAGCACGATGGTCTGCGATCTTTCGATGGGTCGCCTTGCGGTGGCCCAAAAACTCGGGGCCACGCGCGTGGTCTCCTCGAAAAACGAAGACGTCGCCGCCGCCGCACTCGCTTGGACTGACGGCGAAGGCGTGGACTTGGTCGTCGACGCCGCGGGTTCGGCCGCGACGAAACGCCTCTCACTCGCTGCGCTCCGACCGGGCGGCGCGGCGGTCTGGATCGGCCTGCACGGAAACACGATGGAGTTCGATTCTTACGGCGTGACGTTGCCCGAAAAACAAATTTTCGGCACCTACGCCGCGAAGATCGAGGAATTGGCCGAAGCGCTCGAGCTCATGCGCAGTGGGCGCGTCGATGTGACTTCGTGGACGGAAACCGTACCGCTCGAACACGCGGTGCCGGCGTTTCATCGGATGTTGGCGCCCGGCGACAGCGACCTGAAAGCCGTTTTTATCCCGTAAAATTTTTACCATGAAAATTGTCCTCACCGACCACGGCTTTCCGTCGATCGATCAAGAGCGCGCTCTCTTCGCCGCCGCCGGTCATGAGCTCGTCGTCGCGCAATCCAAGACGCCCGCCGAGCTGATGCCGCTCTGCCGCGATGCCGATGCGTTGCTTGTGCAATGGGCCACCATCAGCCGCGAACTCATCGCGACCCTCGCCCGCTGCAAAGTCATCGTGCGCTATGGCATCGGCGTCGACAGCGTCGATCTGCAAGCCGCTGGTGAACGCGGTATCCCCGTCTGCAACGTCCCGGATTACTGCATCGACGAAGTCGCTGATCACACGCTCGCGCTTGCCCTCGCGCTGGCGCGCCAGATTCCGCAAACCGACGCCGCCGTGCGCGCCGGTACGTGGAAAATCATGCCCCCGTCGCCCTTCGCGGCGTTTCGCGACACGACGTTTGCTACGGCAGGTTTTGGCCGCATCGCGCGCGCCGTGTTGGCGCGGGCGAAAGTGTTCGGTTTCAAGCTCGCCGCATACGATCCCTTCGTGGACGACGCCCGTTTTGCGGCCGCCGGCGTGCGGCGACTCGGGGCGGCTGAAGTGCTCCGTGAAGCAGGTATTCTTTCGCTGCATCTCCCGTTGACCGACGAGACGAAACATTTTCTCAACCGCGACTCGCTATCGACCATGCGCCGCGATGCGATCATCGTGAACACCGCGCGCGGAGCTTTGATCGACACCGTCGCACTCGCCGCCGCGCTCACGGCGCGCACGGTGGGCGCCGCCGGCCTCGATGTTTACGAAACCGAGCCTTTGCCCGCCGGCCATCCGTTGCGCGTCGCGCCCGGTGCGTTACTCACATCGCACACGGCGTGGTACAGCGCGGGCAGCGTGCCCGAGCTGCAGCGCAAGAGCGCCGAGGCGGTACTCGCTGGATTGCGTGGCGGCGCGCTCGCCAACGTCGTCAACGCCCGCTTCTTTCCCGTCACCCCTCGTACCCCATGAAATTCGTCGATCTGTCGCATCCGCTCATCCACGGGCAGGCTAATTTCCCGATGGACCCTAAGTTGAGTATCATGACGCACTGCACGACGCAGACGCTCAAATACGCCATGACCCACGTCAGCATGGCGACGCATCAAGGCACGCACCTCGACGCGATGTCGCACTTCGTCGATGGCGGGAAAACCATCGACCAGATGCCGCTCGATTGGTTTTACGGCGAAACGATTTTGCTGCGCATCCCTAAAGCTCCGCGCGAGGAAATCACCGTCGCTGATTTTCAAAAAATCGAGCACCAGCTGCAGCCCGGCGTGAAGCTCATCTATGAGACGGGCTGGCATCGCCAGTTTGGACAGGAAAATTATTTTAGTGATTTCCCGAGCCTCACACAGGACGCGGCGCGTTATTTGGTTTCCCGAAAAATTCGCCTGCTCGGCATGGATACGCCTACGCCGAGTCGCGACTGGTTTGAGGTTCATCACATTCTACTCGCGGCGAACGCCGAGGTCGTCGTCGTGGAAGGCCTGACCAATCTCGATCAATTGCCCGAGCGTTTCACCTTCGCTGGCTTCCCGCTCAACTTTCACGGCCGCGACGGTTCGCCGATCCGCGCCGTGGCGATTTTGCCATGAGAGGCCTAAAAGGAAAAATCGCGCTCGTGACCGGCGGGCTCGGCGATCTCGGTTACGCGTCCATCGTGCGGCTGGTCGAAGAAGGCTGCCGCGTGGCTTCGTTCGATCTTAAAACCGACGATGCACAAAAACTTTCCGCGCTCGGGGTTTTTCATCAAGCCGTCGACATCGCCGATGAAGCCGCGGTGAAAGTCGCGTGCGCTGCGATCTTGGAAAAAATTGGCCCTGTCACGATCCTCGTGAATTGCGCCGCGCGATTTATTTTTCGCAGCGTCGATGCGACACCCGCGGAATGGAACGACATCCTCTCGGTTAACATCATCGGCACGTCGCTCGTCACCCAGAATATCCTGCCGCAGATGAAGGCGAGTGGTGGTGGCAGCATCATTAATTTTTCGTCGGTGAGTGGCTTCGTCGGGCAGGCAAATTTTTCGACGTACAACGCCACCAAGTTTGCGCTGCGCGGCCTCACCAAGTGTTGGGCGCAGGATTTTGCGCCGCATCACATTCGCGTGAACACGATTTGCCCGGGCTACATTTACACGTCGGCCTTCACGGATTCCTGCCAAAAACTCGGCTTGGATATCGCCGAGGAAGATCGGCGCGCGTCCGCGATGCACTTGCTGGGTCGGCAAGGTCAGCCGGCGGAAGTCGGCGCGGCGGTCGCTTTTTTGGCGAGCGATGACGCGTCGTTTATGACCGGCAGCGATCTCGTCGTGGATGGCGGCTACCTCGCGCGTTGAGCGCGGGGCGGCGGCTGCGACTTAGCGATGGCTGCGCGCGAGCTCGGCGGCGGTCGCCAGCTCGTAGCTGATTTTGCCTTCGGCGATTTCGCGCAAGGCGGTGTCTTCCGCAGAAAGTTTTTCCAACGACTCGATGAGCGGACGGTTGCCGCGCTTGAGCTGTTTCACGCGCAGGGAGACGACGTTCACGAGAATATTGGGATCTTCGATCACCTTGAGGGCGTTTTGGATGTAGTCGTCTCTCATGGTAAGTTTGGGCTGGCCGCGAGCGGGTGTGGACCGGGCGCGAGGATCGCGGCGGGCCACCGTGTTCTCGGCGAGTTGCAACAGCTTAAAAAACGCCGGAGCCAAACGCGACGTTCATTCCCGAACGCACGCGTCCGATCGGGCAACCTGCTCGCGGGCCATAGCCTTGAAGCGATTAAAAGGTGCGAGTCGACTCAACCCGAAGTGCTTAATTCACGCAGATCGGCGCGCGCGGTCGCGTAACTCGTCGCAAAGGCGGCGATGCGTTCGTCGTGCGGGCGGGCGTGAACGCGGCACCATTCGCGGTACAGCGCGGGCCACCAGTTTTCGTGTTGGGTGAGGCCTTGCGCGCGGTAGGAATGCCAGTCGATGAGCACCTTCGACCAGCAGGCGTCGCCGTACTCGGTGGCTTTGCGCGGGTCGCCCATGACTTTGACGTACCAATCGCGGCCGATGCGCGCGTGCAGCACTTCGTCGGCCCAATCGTAATCTTGGATGAGTGCCGAAAACGCGTCGCCCGAGGCCACCCCGACTTCCCATTCGAAACGTTTCCCGGTTTTCGGCATCAGACCTTGTTCGATAAAATAGAGCACCGCGTGACGCTCCAGCGGCGAGAGCTGCGTGTTGAGCGCGAGCGACCACGTGAAGTTCACGCGTACGAATTGCCGCCAATCGATCCCAGCGCGCACGAAACCGACTTCGCCCATCATGGCGTGGCGCGCTTCGTCCCAGAGCTGGCGCGTCAGGTCGACGGTGTAGTTCCAAGGCTTGCCGGGAGTTTCGGCGATGATGCTCGCCATCATCTCGGGCACGTCGATTTCGCGCAGACGCTTGTAATACATCATGAGCGTCTTCGGCTCCGGGGGAAAGGTCTCGTCGTAGAGAAACGCCTCCGCGTGCACGCCCATGTTGTAGGAATCGGTGAAGCGCTCGTCGCGTCGCGGCGTGCCGTTGTAAACGTAGGGCTGCGCGGAGAAATGGCGCTCGGGCGTGATAGCGGCGGCGCTGGTTTCCTGCGGGGTGTGACCGTCGAGTGATCCAGCGAGATTCAGCAAACGTTCGAGTTGATGCGACCACGGCGCGAGGGCGGCGCGGCGTTCGGGCGCGAGGAGTTGCGCGAGGGCTTTTTCGCCGAAGGCGATCATTTCGCCGATCTCGATCAGCGCGAAGCGACAGAGGCGAAACGACGGATGATCGACGAGGCGGTTGGTTTCGCGTTGGTGGCGTTCGAGGGCGTCGCGTAGCGCCGGCAGGGCGTGATGGTAAAGCCCGAGCAGGAGCGCATCGGTTTCGGGCGCGGCGCGGATTTCGTCGAAAAAAATGTCGAGCGCAGGGTGGGGCACGGCGTCGAGGCCAAGCGGTGGCTCGCGCATTTCGCCGACGCGAGTGCGCCAGGCGGCGGCGTGTTCGGCGCAATAATGCGCGTGCAGGCTGAACGCCATTTTCAGTTCGTAGATGGGCTCGGCGGTGAGGCGCTTGATGAAAATTTCGTGGAGCCGGCGCAGGGCCCAGTGGTGGCGTTTGAGTCGGGCGACGCAGTCGTCGATGGAGAGCCCGGGCTGCATGGCTTCGGCAAACGAGGCGAGGCCGGCGAGGGGTGGCAGGTCGCGGTACGAGCGGTAGGTCGTGGGGTCCATGGGGGAGGGAGCGGTTTTAACGTATGCGTCCGGCGCGCGTTGTCGCGTCTGGAAAGCATTTTTGCGGCGTGTTTTTCGTGGGTGTTTTTTTTGCCCACAAAAAAGCCCCGGCGGGTGAGGCCGGGGCGGAGTTTTTCAGGAGAAAAACGTAGCGAGTTTACGCTTCGAGTTGCGGACGGTTTTTCTCGGGCCAGTCGATGTGGAAGAACTTGCCGCGGGGTTTGTCGGTGCGCTCGTAGGTGTGGGCGCCGAAGTAGTCGCGTTGGGCTTGGAGCAAGTTGGCCGGCAGGCGAGCGGAGCGGTAGGCGTCGTAGTAGCTGAGCGCCGAGGCAAAAGTCGGGATGCTGATGCCGCTCTCGACGGCGAGGCTGATGACTTTGCGCCAGTTGGCCTGGGCTTTCTGGATCGTCTGGTTGAAGTATTGGTCGAGGAGGAGGTTCGCGAGCTTCGGGTTGCGGGCGTAGGCCTCGGTGATTTTTTGCAGGAAGGCGGCGCGGATGATGCAACCGCCGCGGAAGATCTGGGCGATCTGGCCGAAGTTGAGTTTCCAGCCGTATTCGCCCTGCGCGGTGCGCATGAGTTGGAAGCCTTGCGCGTAGGAGCAGATTTTCGAGCAGTAGAGCGCGTCGTGGATGGCCTTGATGAGCTCCTTCTTCTTCGCGGGGGAAACTTTTTTAACCTTGGGGCCTTTGAGGACCTTCGAGGCTGCGACGCGCTCTTCCTTGATGGCGGAGAGGCAGCGAGCGAAGACGGATTCGGCGATCGTCGGAGCGGGCACGCCCATGTCGAGGGCGTTGACGGAGGTCCATTTGCCGGTGCCTTTTTGGCCGGCGGTATCGAGGACGATGTCGACGAAGGGCTTCTTGGTGACGGGGTCTTTCTGCTTGAGGATGTCGGCGGTGATTTCGACGAGGAAGCTGTCGAGCGCGCCTTTATTCCAAGCGGAGAAAATTTCGCCCATCTCGGCGGGCTTGAGGCCGAGGAGGCCCTGCATGAGGGCATAGGCCTCACAGATCATCTGCATGTCGCCATACTCGATGCCGTTGTGAACCATCTTTACGTAGTGGCCGGCGCCGTTTTCGCCGATGTAGGTGGTGCAGGGTACGCCGCCTTTGACGGGTTTGCCGGGGGTGGCGCCCATGATGGGTTTGCCGGTCTTCTTATCGACCTTGGCGGCGATCGCGGTCCAGATCGGCTTCAGTTCTTCCCAAGAGGATTTCTCGCCGCCGGGCATGAGGGACGGGCCGAAGCGGGCGCCTTCTTCACCGCCGGACACACCAGAGCCGATGAAGCGGAGACCTTTTTCCTTGAGCGCTTTTTCGCGGCGGATCGTGTCGGTCCAAAGGGCGTTGCCGCCGTCGATGATGATGTCGTTGGGCGCGAGGAGCGGGATGAGGCCGTCGATGACGGCGTCGGTGGCTTTGCCTGCTTGAACCAAAATCACGATCTTGCGCGGGAGCGCGAGCGACTGGACGAATTCAGAGAGGGATTTGCTGCCCACGACGCCGCCGGGCGTGTTGGGGTTTTCCGCGACGAATTTTTCGGTTTTCTCGACCGTGCGGTTATAAACCGAGATCTGGAAGCCGTGGTCGGCGATATTGAGGGCGAGGTTCTGACCCATCACGGCGAGTCCGATGAGTCCGATGTCAGAGTGCGTTTTGGCCATAAAGAGGAAGGGTTGATACCCTGCTTCTGGCCCGAAACCAACCCGTTTTTACAAGTAGCCCTAAAAATTCTGTCTCGGTTGCTCCGGCTAAAGCTAAAATCAAAATTTCGGCGTAGTTTGCTGCTTTTTTTGATAGCTGGATTTGGCCGGAAAAAATGGAGCGATCAAATCCACTAACGGGGTCAGAAATTTCGGTTCGTTGCGTTCGTAGATCCAGCTAAAGCCCATGGCCGAGGCTATGATCAAAACGAAAGTGATCAGCACGAATTTATTAACGCCGGCTAGGGCGCGTAGGAAAAATACCCCTCCAACAACTAAAAGCACCCCAAGCACCAGATATAACCAAAAAGAAGCGGGGATTTTGGCGATTTTTTCGGCAGTGGTTAAGGCTAACAACATCACCACGCATGTCATAAACCTCCGCGGTTCCTAGACGAGACGAAATCCGCCTGAGACCAAACAGGATTAACTCTTTATCGTATGAGCGAAGTCACCGCGCGTGGCGCAATTGATCCAGACCGTGGCTCCATCGGCGTAGTGTTCTTTTTTCCAAATGGGCACGCGCGCCTTCGTCTCGTCGATGAGATAACGGCAGGCGTCAAACGCCGCCCCGCGGTGCGCGGCGGCCACGCCGACCCACACCGCGAGCTCGCCGATTTTGAGGGCGCCCACGCGGTGCACGCAGACGGCGCCGCGGATCGCGAACCGCTCCCGCGCTTCGGCGAGGATCCGCGCCCCTTCTTTTTCTGCGAGCGGCGCATACGCTTCGTAGTCGAGGGCGAGGACGGGTTGGCCGTCGTTATGATCGCGCACCCAGCCTTCAAACGTCACGCACGCGCCGGCGTGCGCATCGGCGAGCGTGCGTTGCAAAGCAGCGGGATCGAGCGGCTCGTGCGAGATGCGAAACATGTTAAAAAATATAATCTCTCGGCGGGTGCTGCGGTTTAACCGCCGGCCACCGGCGGGATAAACACCACAGTTTGCCCGTCGCGCAAGGGCGTGTCCCAAGCGACGAAATTTTCATCCACGGCGGCTCGCACCCGATCGCGCGGCAGCGAAAATCCGTAGCGGGCGCGCAACTCTTCGTAGAGCGCGGCGGCGGTGGCGGCGGGCGTGGCGAGGGTTTCGTGCGCGAGGCCGCGTTGTTCCCGCAAGATGGCGAAATACTGGATGGTGACGGTGATCATGTGATCGAGGCCGGCCCGCGGAAATCGCTTTTGCCGCCGGTTTTTTCGCAGAGCCGCACGTCTTTGATGACGATATCGTGGCTCACGGCTTTACCCATGTCGTACAACGTGAGCGCGGCGATCGTCGCGCCGGTGAGCGCTTCCATCTCGACGCCGGTTTTCGCGTGGGTCTCCGCGCGGCAGGTGATGAAAATCTCCGTCGAGCCATCGGCTGCAGGCGGTTGGTTTTCGACGGTGATTTTACAATCATCCAGCGGGAGCGGATGACAGAGCGGGATGAGTTCGCTCGTGCGCTTGGCGCCCATGATGCCGGCTAGAATTGCCGTTTGAAACACCGGGCCTTTCTTCGTCGCAATATCGCCGTCACGCAGCAACGCCGCCAACGCCGCCGGCAACACCACGATAGCCCGCGCTTGCGCGACGCGATGGGTCACGGCCTTGGCGCCGACATTGACCATCGCGGGCTGACCTTGGGCGTCGAGGTGGGAAAGCATACTTTGAAAACGTTTATCCGGCGATGCGCGGCGCGTAAAGTCGAGCTTGCGACGAAATCACCCCCAAGGCGTAAACGGCACGATCGTACCCGCCGGAAATTCAGTTTTATCGGCGGGCAACTCGATAAAACCATCGGTATCAATTAACCCCGCGAAATCCCCCGAGGTATTCACGCGCTCCGGTTTCGCGATCAACTCCGCCCGCGGGCCGCTGCTCAAAGTCACCGGCAACAGATACGCGAGCTTCGGTGGAAACACCACCGGTTCGGCCAGCGCCACCATCCGTTGCGCCACGGGCGTCGCGCCGCTCGCCTGCGCCAGCGCCGGTAACACGTAGCGATGTAAGCACGTGTAACTCGAAACCGGATTCCCCGGCAATGCGAAGACCGGCGTCGCCCGCGAGCTCAGGCCAAACCAAAACGGTTTACCGGGCCGCTGCGCCACGCCGTGAAATATTTTTTTCACACCCTGCCGATCGAGTTCGTCGGGCAGAAAATCAAATTTCCCTTTTGAAACGCCACCCGTGATCAAGATCACATCGTACTCCGCCAGCAGATGCCACAGCAGGTGCTCGATCTCGTGGCGCACATCGTGCATGTGATAGCGCTCCACGCGCGGATAACCCGCCTGAATCAACGCCGCCCGCAACGCATGGTCGTTGCTACGCCGAATCTGATGCGGCGCGACAGCGCCTTCGACTTCAACCAACTCGTCCCCGGTGGAAATTACGGCGATTTTCGGCGACTGCGCGACGCTCAGCCGCGCATGCCCGCACGAAGCAGCCACGGCGATTTCCCGTCCGCTGATGCGCGTGCCGGCCCGCACCATCACGTCACCGGCGCGATGATCACTGCCGCGCCGATGGATCGCGTGCCCGGCCAAAAATTTCCCCGCCTCTTTACTCACCGTGATCGTGCCGCCACTCGCCTCGCGCGTGGTTTCCTCGTAGGGCACCACACAATCTGCCCCTGTCGACAACACGGCCCCGGTCATGATTTCCACGCTAGCATCGGGCGCCGCACCGAGAGCACGGGGCAACATCCCTGCGGCTTGCACGCCCTCGATGCGAAATTGCCGCGTCCCCGCCGCGAGCATGGCGGCCCGTACCGCGTAACCATCCATCGTCACGCGATCAAACGGCGGCAAATCGCGATCCGAGCGCAAATCCTCTCTTAAAATCCGACCGTGCGACGCCACGAGCGGACAATCCTCTCGGGGAAAGAGGGACATAGTTTCGCGGATCAACCGCTCGGCTGCGCTGGGCGTGAGCATGGGCAACGCGTTTCTGTGCCGGGAAGGGCCGTGGCGGCGACTGCAAATTCTCCAAATGCATTCGATCCCAACGCGCCCTCAGAAAAAGTTCGTCGTTTCCTTTGCGTTCAAACCTGCCCCACATTCGTTTCACGTTCATGTCCGGCCCCCGCGATCAATTCCAACGCCCCCTCCGCGATCTACGCATCTCGGTGACCGACCGTTGCAATTTTCGTTGTCCGTATTGCATGCCGAAAGAGGTCTTTGGCCCCGGCCACGCCTTTCTGCGCGATCCGCAGCTCATGTCCCTCGGCGAACTCACCCGCATTGCCCGAGCCTTCACTTCGCTCGGCGTCGAAAAAATCCGTCTCACTGGCGGCGAACCGCTCCTGCGGCCAGACGTGCCCGATCTCGTCGCGGCGTTGAAACACGACCTGCGTCTCCCCGACGTCGCGCTCACCACCAACGGTTGGCTCCTCGAAAAACTCGCCCCCGCGCTCCGCACCGCCGGCCTCGATCGCATTAATGTCTCCGTCGATTCCCTCGACGACACCACGGCAGGAAAACTCAACGGTCTCGGCTTCAGCGTCGCGCGCGTCCTGCGCGGCATCGATGCCGCCGCCGCCCTTAGCCTACCGGTAAAAATCAACTGCGTCATCCAACGCGGCGTGAATGACGGCGAGCTCCTCGAGCTCTGCGAATTTTTTCGTACGCGCGGACACACGCTCCGCTTCATCGAGTTCATGGACGTCGGTAACACCAACCACTGGTCGGCCGAACGTGTCGTGCCCGCGCGTGAACTCGTCGCGCGCATCGCCGCCCGCTGGCCGCTCGAACCCGTCGGTCCCGCTTATCGCGGTGAAGTCGCCGCGCGTTACCGCTACACGGATGGTCGCGGCGAGATCGGCCTCATCAGTTCTGTGACCGAGCCGTTTTGCCGCGACTGTCATCGCGCGCGGCTCTCCGCCGACGGTAAACTTTTCACGTGTCTCTTTGCGTCGCTGGGTTGGGACGTACTCGGTTGCCTGCGGGCGGGTGCCGATGACGCCGAACTCGCCGCCTACGTCGCCCGCATCTGGCGCGGCCGCGAAGATCGTTACAGCGACGAACGCGCCGGCCTGCTCGCCGCCGGCGAATCCCGCGCCAAGATCGAGATGAGCTACATCGGTGGCTGAAAATTTTTCTCCAGCGACTCATGAACATCACCGATATTCCCTTCGGCACCACCGACTGGAGTACCGTCGAAGTGACCGAGCATCCAGGCACCACCGGCAAAGCATTTTGGCGCACCCGTCAGTTTGGCGATATCCGAGTCCGTTTCTTGGAATACACGCCGGGCTACCTCGCCGACCATTGGTGTGTGAAAGGCCACATTTTGTTCTGCCTCGAAGGCCAGCTCGATACGGAATTGGCCGATGGCCGGAAGTTCACGCTCACCTCGGGCATGAGTTATCAAGTCGCCGATCAAGCGGAGCCGCACCGCTCCGCCACGGCGATCGGGGCAAAACTTTTCGTCGTCGATTAGGCCGCGCGCGCACGGGCCGTCGCCAAAATTTTCCGCAACGCCGCGAAATCTTCGTCGCGCGAACCGCTCTGGATCACGAATTCAAATTTCGGCGCTTCGAGTAATTCAGCCTCCGCGGTCGCCATGCGCCGCGCGATTTCGGCTTCGTCGTCTTGGCCGCGCCCGCGGATGCGCGCCACCAATTGCTCGTGATCGAGCATGATGAAAATCGTCGCCATCGCGCGTTGTAGTGCAATCGAGTGCTCCGCCGCGCGCCGTAGGCTGTTCACGCCCTGGACATCGAGATTGATCGCGAGGCTTTGCCCGCGTTTGAGCGGCTCCAACACGCTTGCTGCCAACGTGCCGTAGCGCCGGTCGCCATGGACCCAAGCCCATTCCAGAAATTCATCCGCCGCGATCTTCGCGTCGAATTGCTCCGGCGTGAGAAAATGATAATGCACGCCATTCACTTCGCCCGGCCGCGGCGCACGTGTGGTCGTGGTGATGACGCGCTCGAAACCCGGTTCTTCTTGGACGATACGTTCGCACAACGTGCTTTTGCCTGAGCCCGCCGGTCCAGCGAGCACGAGCAAGACCGGGACGTTTTTTGGTGAAACAGGGGAGGGGGCCGTCATGCGAAAAGAAGCGGGCTGCTTGAAAAAAGGAACGTCGCCGGCGCTCAATAAGTGAGCGCCACGCTGCACAGGAGCAGGCCGTAGGCGGCGCACACGCCACCAGCGATGCGGGCGCGCTGGGGCACGATGAACAACCAGTTAATCCAGTCGCGCAGACGCCAAGGTTGCGCCCCGAGCCAGATCGAGGCCGCGATGCAGATGTAAACAAAACTCACCATGAACAACCGCTGCGGCAGCGCCCATTCCATGTACGCGGCGTCGAGCAACGGCATCGCCCCAAGCAGCACAATCGCGCACAACCCACGCACCGACAAAAAATCCGGCACGCACTTAAACGCCATCACCGCGACAAACAAAAATCCGGCAAATAACAGTTTCCGGTACTCGCCCATGTCGGCCATGGAGAGGTTCCAGATGTTATACAAAAACCAAGCCGCACCCACGCCGAAGAAAAGATAAGAAGCCGCCTTGGAACGCGGGAACGACTTCAACGCCGCGCCCGCGATCGAATTACCCATCAACAATGGCACGCCGAGCAGGAGCAAAATCAAGCCGGGGATGAGGGTGGCGACGGTGAGTGACATGGTAATGCGGGATGGATTGGCAGCTTAGGCCTCGACGCCGGCGAGCACAATTTCGCCGTAAAGCGTGCTCACGCTGGCGCGGTCGATTTTGAGCGGGATGAGTTGGCCGATCAGACGCGGGTTGGCGTCGAAGATGCACACGCGATTGCCGCGCGTGCGGCCGGTGAATTTTTTGCCGGTTTTATCCGGGCCTTCGACGAGCACCTCTTCAACCGTGCCGATGAGCGTGGCGTTGCGGCGCACCGAATTTTGTTGGAGCAACCCGAGCAGCGTGGCGTTGCGCGTCTCTTTTACTTCATCCGGGATCTGGTCGCCCATCGCCGCGGCCGGTGTGCCAGAGCGAATCGAGTATTTGAAAACATAGGCCATGTCGTAGTTGGCCCGCTCGAAGAGTTCGCGCGTGTGTTCAAAATCTTCGTCGGTTTCACCCGGGAAACCCACGATGATGTCGGTCGAGAAATACATGTCCGGTCGCACGGCGCGGAGCGCTTCCACAATTTCCCAATAACGCTCGCGCGTATATGGCCGGTTCATCGCCTTCAAAATTCGGTTACTGCCCGATTGCATCGGCAGGTGGACGTAGCCACACAGTTTTGGCAGCCGCCCGTAGGCTTCGACGAGATCTTGTTTGAACCCGCGTGGATGCGGCGAAGTGAAGCGGATGCGTGCGATACCCTCGATGGCGCTGACGCGTTCGAGCAATTGCACGAACGGTGAAATCCCGTCCGTGTGCACGTAGTCGCGCCGGCCGTAGCTCGTCACGATTTGTCCGAGCAAGGTGACTTCGCGCACGCCTCGCGCCGCGAGCGCGCGACATTCCGTCACGATGTCATCCATCGGACGCGAGCGTTCGTCGCCGCGCGTTTTGGGTACGATGCAGAAAGCGCAATCCATGTTGCAGCCCTGCTGAATCGACACGAACGCACTTACTTGCGGTGCGGCGTCCACGATTCCATCTGTGGCGGCTTCGGCCGCGACGTCCTGCGAGAGCACGTGATCGCGGATCGTGTTTTGCGAACCCGCTTCTTCCGCGATGTCCACGATACTCGTCGCTAGCGGCAAGCCCGCGGCTTTCGCCGCCCGGATGCTTTCCAGATAATCGGGCACTTGGTGAAATTTTTGCGTGCCCACGATCAGGTCCACGTCGGGCAATTTGTCCAAAAGCTCGGCGCCGCGGTTCTGCGCCATGCAGCCTAAAATCCCCAGCACAAAGTCCGGTTGGCGGCGTTTGCGGTGGGCGATGTTGGCGGCTTTGCCGATGGCTTTTTGCTCCGCCGCGTCACGCACGCTGCACGTGTTCAACAACAACACATCGCAATCGTCCTCGCTCGCCACGATCCGGTAGCCGCGGGCACGCAACATCGCCGCGACCGCCTCGCTGTCGCGCTCGTTCATCTGGCACCCGTAGGTTTTGATGTGGACCCGATTCATCCGTGGGAGGGGTTTAAGTAAACACGCCTCCCTGAGCGTCAAACGGTAAACCCAGCCCGCGGGCTTGCCGCAGCGCGTCTTGGGTCGTCAGTCTCGGCCTATCATGCGCCGCTTCGTTTTCTTCTTCGCGCTTTTTTCCGCCGTCATCGGGCGGCTCTGCGCCGCTGATCTCAAGCCCGAGCCTGACGCTCTCGTGCTCATCGTGGGCGATCAACACTCAGCCTACGAACGCACGGCGCAACTCGTAGCCCGCATCGACCAACTTCGCGCGACGCATCCCGGCGTGCCCTTCGCCGTCCTGATTAACGGTGACTCCCTCGAATACGGCAACGTCGTCGCCCGCCGCAGCGCCGGCGCGATCGATTTTGCGTTTTTCGCCGCGCTCGCCCGCCGCGTTCCCACGATTCTCAATCTCGGCAACCACGAGCCGGAATTCTACGCCGTCGACGATACGGTTGCGCGCATCCAAGCCACCGGCGTCACCGTCATCAGCAATCTCGTCAACCGCGACACGGGCCAAGCGTTTGCCCCGGTTTCCACGTCGCTGCGGCTTGGTGTCCGCGAAGCGGTCGTCGTCGGCCTCGCCACGGATAAACTCACTACCTACCGCGCGGCCATCCGCCCGTCGCTCGACCTCGCCGACCCGGTCGTCTGGGCCAAACAAAATCTCGCCGCGTTTTTCCCGCCAGCTACCGCGCTCCCGATTTTGCTCGCGCATACGGGCCTCAATGCGGACCGCGCCCTGCTCGAACTGATCCCCGACGGCACGCTCTTCGCCGGCGCTCACGATCACCTCCGTTTCGTCCACCAAGCCGGCCGCACGGTTTATTTTCACTCGGGCTCATGGAACGACGGTTATTCCCTCGCCACGCTGCGCACCGATGCCGCCGGCCAACCGCGCTGGACCGTCGCCCAATTTCCCCTCGCGGCCACCGACCCCACCGATCCCGAACTTGCCGCCTTGATTCCAAAAATCTCCGCGCAACACCTCACACCCGAAGACCTCGCCGTTCTCGGACGCAATGCCACCGCCCTCGCGCCCGGCGCGGCCGCGCGTTTTGTCGTGGCGGCCCTGCGCACGGCTGCCCGCGCAGATGCCGCGGTGATCGGCGCGACGACGTTTGGCGCTGGCTTGCCCGCCGGCGAAGTCACGCGCGTCGCCCTCGATGCGTGCGTGCGCTTCGACGGGACAATCTTTGTCGCCGAAATCTCCGGCGCGGAACTCGCCGCCATTTTGGCCAAATCCAACCAAGATCCCGCCACGCCCCTTTCCGCGCGTCGGGGCGAAAATCTTGTCGCCGTCGGGCCCGACCTGCCGCTCGACCCTGCGCGCCGCTACCGTCTCGCGACGACGGATTGGGGCGCCAAAAACGCCCGCACTTACTTCGGCTCCGAGACATTCGGCTTCGTTGAGCAACCGAACCTTCGGCTCAAAACTCTCGCTGCCGCCGCACTTTCTGCTGCCGCCTCGGTCATACCCTGAGCTATGCGCTCATTTCGCTATTTTTTATCCGGCGCCTTAGCCCCCGCGCTGCTGGCTGCGCCACCTGCGGTTACGTCACCGCGCCCTGAGCCCACGGCTGACGAAC
>Ga0222712_10002258_pt1 | contig 22350 bp, 12 predicted proteins | sample C33_657DmetaG_FD_165043 | JGI IMG/M metagenome (GOLD analysis project Ga0222712, IMG submission 165043) | Estuarine water microbial communities from San Francisco Bay, California, United States - C33_657D | ecosystem: Environmental > Aquatic > Marine > Unclassified | place: USA: California... | reverse complement strand
TTCAATGGAAGTTATACTAGTTTTATTGTTTTTTAAACTCCAACTAACGAGAATTTTGTCTCCAAAATATCCCTTCGACACTTCAAAGAATTCTTCTGAAAAAGTAGAGTACAAGTATAAAATATTCCATGGAAATCGAATATCCGCAGGGGTAATAGTTCGAGTAGTAACACTCGAAGAAACTTTTTGGCCTAATATTGGTAGCCCCACCTGTATAGTATATTTTTTGTCTGTGGTAGTGTTAAATTGAACCGCCTGAGACACAAAAACAAATTTAGCACCCTTGTCATTCTGTGCCCATAGCCCTAAACAGAGCATTGTAATGAAAAAGGTTACAATTATTTTTTTCATAATAGAAAGCGTACTGCTATATTTATTGAATGAATCTGAAGGGTTACAAGACCCTTGTAAAGTAAAAACCGGTTTTATTAACCTTCCAACTAGATTGGTAATTATAATTTTATAATATAGTTAACCCCATAGTTTACTGGTCGGGTTTCAGAACCACCAGTATAAGTTGCAGTTAATGTAGCAGAATTACTAATCGTTATGCCTGTTACGTTTCTGCTTGTGCCATAGTTATTACTAGGATCACCACCGTCTCCATTGCCAAAATTAGTACCTCCTCCACTGCCTCCTTTAACGGGCCCTGTGTGACTATGACCTCCGTCGTTTAGCTGATGACCATGTGGCTGTATTGTAGCGTCGTGTGATTTAAGCAATTCATTCTGAAACGCTTGGACAGCAGGGCCAACATTATTATTGTATGAAGAATTTGAATTAGTTCCAGCTCCTCTCATAAACATTCCTCTTAAATCAGGTGCATAATTTGATTGTAATAAGATCTTCAATTCACCAGCAGAATTTGGTAATAGCGAGCCATCACATAAAGCCCAACCTCTAGGCGCTGTTGGACCAACAAAGGGCATGATAGAACCCGTTGGTACCCCATTACTGGCAGAAACCGCATAGGGAACAAAATTTAACTTTTCATCAGAAATAACCCCACTAGTTGGACTTGTTTGTTCTATTTTAAGCATTAACTGATTATCGTAGAAAATTTTATTTTCTATGGCTGATACATCCAATGTATAAGAAAAAACACCAAAAGCATCCGTCGTTAGCGTTACAGAAATAGGTGAAATCGCATTCGTTGGTGTAGCCCCATAATAAACGGTGAATTTTAAACCGATGGAGCTGCTAACAATTGCGTTGTTGGTAGCCGCGTCCCTTGCGATACCTTGAATTGCAATACCTGTGGTAGTAATTTGAGCAAATGAACTAGCTACTGCAAGTAGTATGAATGCAGTCAAAAATAGCAACTTGGTTTTCATGATGGTTTTTATTAGGAATGAAAAATAAACTTTAAGGTGAGCGAAAATACAAACTAAATAACAATTAGGGGGTCAGAAACAGCTGTAACCTGTCTCAAATTCAGAATAGTGAACTAATTTCAAGTCACTTATCATAATAAATTTCAATAATCTACTACTAATTGTATTCAAAAAATTAGAAGCTAATTGGATGGTTAGTAATAGATGAGCTTTGATAAATTCTCATTTTAATAAAATCCTTATTACTGCGCCAGCGATATCCTCAACTGAACCCCCGCCCTTGTATTGGTCATTGGCGCACTGGAAGAAATATAGGGGTTCACCCTACGCTGATCAAAAAAGAGTTTGATATTGATCCGACTATTCAAAAAATAATCAATGGTAGGTGAAAGGGTAATTTCTTTACTGCCACCAGTTGGCAAAGTAGAATTTTGATCCAAGCGATTATTTACCGTTACATTGTCTCTAACTTTTAAGTCAAATCTGAAATTGATTTCATTGTCTAATTTACTACCTCCATCCTTACTTAAAAATTTAGGCAATTTTAATCCACCTAGTAATTTAAGTCCACGCTTACGATATCCAGCACCTATAGCAAATTCTGTGCTCCTTGTTTCACTTAATTGAAAATCTACCAGACTTAAACTAAGTGTTCTTTGTTTGGTATAATCAATCTTAAACTGAAACTGATTGGTAAAGGTCATGTCCACCCCCACCAATGGAGCAAACTGCTCTTGGATAGTAATGTTAGGCAACATGAAATAAGGAATATAATTTTTTGAAATGGTATCAAAAAAAGATGGATAACCATAGCGAGACACATCTTGATATAATAATGCGGAGGTAAATCCATTCATACTCAAACTTCCATTGTATCCATGAGATAAAGTGACATTGGTAAAAATCTTTTCTAACCCCTTCACCCTGCTTAATCCGTTATAATCTAATTTCCAATTAGGCCTTGGCAAAATTTTACTAAATGGATTGGACTTGATATTCGCATTACTTTGTTTGATTAAAGCAACACTATTGGGATCTTGACCTGAGTAGGCAGCAATAAATGCAGGAATCAAAACATCAATCGCGTATTTATTATATCCATAAGCATAGCCATTCGCCTCTAATGGTCTGCCATCATTGTATTTATTCAATGCACCCAATCTTTGAGAAATAGTCTTTCGGCTGTTTTGAAAACTAAGGAAGGTTTCAGAAATCTGATTGGGATCAAAATTTCCAAATAATGTTTTGTAGGAAATATAACTCACATCAAATCCACCTCCTCCATAAGGACTCAGGTGACTGAATTGTCTTCCGGTACCAGTGGTATCTTTAAATAATTCTGAATAATTTTTATTGAAAGTTTTATTCAAACTCACACTAATATTTAGATCCCTAAAGGGCTCTAGCTGGGCAGTTAGATTTAACCGTTGATCAAAACTTTGTTGCAAAATACTATTGAATAAAGTATCTGCACTAATCAAGCCCTTTCTTGCAGCGTTATTCAGCCAATTAGTATCTGGCTGCTGCCCTGAAATAAAATCAAAACCAGGTTGCATACTTCGGAAATTCTGACCAACATATTGCGTACTATCCAAATAGCCAGGTAAACGAGTATTTGCATTTTCAGATAAAGAAACATTCACCTGCTTAACACTGCTAATCAATTTACCAAAGACTCTTCCAACTGTTCCAATATCAGGCAAAAAATTAGGATCCTTTAGCTTGGTCACTTTAATGCGCTTAAACTTTTTAGTAGTAACACCTGCCTTAGTAATTGATTTAAAAATAGAATCTCTAGTAACTTCTCGATTCTTTTTTTGTCCTGAATTTGGCTGTTCAATAGCGCGGAAAAATCTTAATTTATTATATAATCTAGTAAAATCAAGCTGAGCAGTTGCCTCTTGACTTTGACCATTTTCTAAAATATTTCCTAACTCAACCGCTAATCTTGATGCGCCAATCCAACGATAGGTTGCTTGATATTTTACATTAAAAGTTGTCCATTCAAGTAAAGGAAACTTTGCAGTAGGCAATGTATAAGAAGCATTGGCAGAATGGCTGTACAAAGTATTACGTCCACCCTTTAACAAATTAGACCAAAGACTATCTTTTTGAAGAGCCGTTTCTAATCTGCCTGCAGGTTCATCTACCCTAGAATTATTATTAGCAGTAAAATCAACATTAATAGAACGTGTTAAACCCCAACGAAAAATAAAGTCGCGCTGAAAGGTCAAATATTTATCGTAAGTCTCTGGAATTTTATATTTATCAGAACCCACAGACCTTGGCCTTACTGCGCCAAACTGCCGATGAATATCTGCTCTGAAACTTAATTGTGATGGCATAGGATTAAGATTTATATCTTTCAATAAATCAAACCAATGAGTTTTTCTTTTAACTAAAAAAGGAATCTTCTTAAGTGGTTCTAAGTACTTAGGCTGTGGAGCAAAATTATAACCAAGACCACCTCGATGACGAGTGATTTCATTATTTTCAATCAATGGATTATGGGCTGTGATATTAATATAGGAATAACTGACATCTACATTAGAAAGGTCATATAGCTTTGGACTTTTTTTACTAGTCCTAGTTTTTTTAACATTCGTAAAATTCAATGTTTTAGTACTGGTAAAATCAATAGCTGCATTGTTAATAGAATCTCTTTTACTTGCAGGAGAAACACCTATCTTATCTTTTAGGCGAATGTCCATATCATAAGGATCATATTCAGGCTTACTGATAGCCTGAGTATAACTAGCAAACATTGGAATGGAAACAGCTGCTTGCTTGGGCAATAATTTACCCAACTCAATATTTGCTGCTACATCCATTTGAGTAAAATTATCTCGATACCTTTCATTAACGCGCTGCTCCAGCGTACCAAAACCAGCAGTGTGATTTGAAATAGATCCTGATATAGTTCCTAAATCCGCTAATGACATATTGATTTTTGCCATAGCAGCCCATCCGCCATTTTCATTAATAGAATTAAGGCGTAATTCATTGACCCACATTTCGCCACAAGCGGAACTATTACTACTGTTTTCTACTCCAATTAATATGCCTCTTACTTCTCCTAAATTTGGATCACCTAATATGGAATAAGTCTGCCCATTAGATTGCAACTTCCTATACATGGTAGTCGATACGCCCCTAATATTTCTTTCCTGTTTTAGTTTTGGTAAAATACTGAGGTCTAGATTCAAGCTATTGATAGCTCTCCAAAGGGTATCATTATATTTATCAGAATTAGGATCTAATATATTAGCCGATAAGGGAGTGATGTATAAGGGTATTTTTATTTCGAAATAATTACTTACAAAATCAGTTCCTATTCTGATGATTGCATTTAAATCGCGATCCTTAATCCCGTTAGCAGTTTTTACATTATTTTCAGCATGAATATACATTGACAATTTTCCATATTGCCTTATATCTCTATTAGCAAATGTTTGTTGTACCCCTCTTGCATCTCCCTTACCTAAACCGCAAAATTGCAATGACATACTCTGCTCGTTTTGCAAAAGATTTACACCATTATTACTTAGTATTTGTTGGCGTTTAATTTCCCTTGGAGTCCGGTAAGCGAGTGGAGTTCGCTTATCATTTTCTTCAATATTTACTCCATTAATATTTAAGGAAGCACTCGTATTGATAGGAGAATAAATTCCAGAAGAATCAATTTTATTAGGAAACTTCCTCCACATATTTCTAGTTAATTCTAATTTACCAAAACGCATCACTACCTCTTCTTCAAAACCTGTTAAAAACATTCTCATAAAACGAATGGATTTAAAATCAGGTATATTTCCAATCTTGTTGGTATAGGCACCAATTGGAATTCTAAATTGATACCAAGTTTCTAGTCTACTCGTTCCATCTGGCAATCCAGTAACATTAACGGTCTTTTTATCTACAATATAATTTACACCAATTTGCATGGATGGATCAGTAGAAGGTTTAACATCTACTATGTATTGAAAATACTCTTCCGATTCATTCATGGTATTATCCCTATTCAAATCTTCTGCATCAGGATATAAGGTAGCCGCTGAAGAAAATGCTGAACCGTCATTTACTTTTGAATTTCCTTCTTGGTTATTAAAATTTTTGTAGCGTTTCACAATTCCATCTGATCCTGTAAAAGCTGCATCTCGATAATGTATATAATCATCTGAAGAAGGATCTTTCGATGCCGCTTGATAGGCAGCGCCACTAAGGGTTCCCTGCAGTTGCGCTAGATAAGGAGCTCTCTTAACTTTTTCAGAATCACTATTATTTCCATCAAAGCCAAGGTCCTGATATTTTCTATCATCGGCATTATTACTAAATGCGTTGGTTACTTGAATAGGATTGAGTGGCACTCTTCCCCAAACAGAAGCAATGTCTACCTGAGAAGAAGCCGTAGGAGTAGGCAATCCATTTTCATAAAATCTTCTTCCATCTTTAAGAATATCTTCAGAAATATTTCCAAGATTAAAATATAATTTACCCCCAGCTGACTTATCTGCATTAGGCCGCTGAGCAGTATTGATGAAAGGATCTTGTATCCAACATTCAATAAACTCAATATTGGCTGTTTCAAAATCTGTCTGATCAATATTGCGCATCAATCCACCCCATTTTTGTTTAGGATTTTTTAAACGATGGTTTGCATCAATTGCCAAAGGAGAAGATTCGTAATTATAAGGCCCCTTTTCCGAAGGATAAAAAGCAAGGTCAAAAGTAATCAACTGATTTTGTCCAAAATCGGTTGTTCTTTGTGGAAATATTTCACTCTGTTTCACCAGCCTAACTCTTGGATCACTTAACTCAGTTCTGTTATCACTTAAAGGATTATTCACTCCCTTAAACGCTTGCAAGGCTGGTTCAATTTGATACCAAGCTAACTTTGCTCTCTTCTTTCCATAATCAATATTATTATTTAAGATAGCCTCAGGAAAAAGTAGATTACCACCAGCATCCGTTGCCTTTTGAGGTACAGAAGCCATTGCCCAACTGATAGCAGGAAAACGAAGATCAATACCCGATTTACTTCCTTCAAAATCATCAATATAAACTGTTCCTGCAGCCCCCTTTCCAATTTGAGGAGCATGACCTGGTTGCAAAAAAGCACCCTCCGCGTAGGCATTAATGGAAGAAGCTGCAGTCGTTGAATAAAAAGGAAGCTTGTCTAACAATTTAGTTATCCGAGGCGTTTCCTTTTTATAATTTACATCCAACCCGTACATTGAATTTCTAATCGGATCTTCACCCAAATTATTTTTAGTAAAAAATGGACGCTCCCCTAAACGAACCACTGTTCCGCCAATGGACAACTGCTCTTTCAATTTGTTTTTGGCTAAATAATCCATCCGTAAGCCCATGTAATTTCTTTGCTGCATTCCAAAAGCAGCATTGTTCTCAAAATTTACTTGCACTGGCAAACCTGCATTGAGTATCGCTTGATTGGTTACCTTAATCGTTCCAAGATCATAATTAATATCATAATCCGCTCCCTCAATCAATGTTTGTCCACCGGCACTAACAGTAACGCTACCACGAGGAATGTTATACCCGATGCTGATATCAGAAGACCCAGAGGTACGGGCTGAACCTTTCATAACAAAACGATTCAGATTAGGATATTGCTGAGCTACTGCCTTAATAGAATCATACAAGGCATAATACAAGGTATCTTTCGCAGAAGCAGGAGGAGATGAATAAACTTGACTCGCCAAATCTCGGCCAAAGGGTTCCAATACTGGAAATACAATTCTACTGTATTGAGAAATAACAGTAAAGCCTTCCACATAATCAAAAACTCCATCTGGCTGTGGATCCAGCTGACTATTCAACCTATCCAAATTTACCAATGAGATAATAGGCGAACCCACATTTTTATTTCCAAAAGGAACATAGCGTTTCCACCCAAGCCCAGGTTCTTGATATAAAACATTTAGTTTGAAATCGGTAGCCGTTAAAGTGCCATACCCTACCGAGTAAACATTTTTCATCATCAACTTCCAAATAGGAAGTGCCGTTCTTTGAGAAGTAGCTTTTAATAATTTTAAGAATAAAACCTTTTGCGTAGCGGAGGTACTATCTGGAGGTAAATCTTGCGAAAATTCACCTACCGAATATATTTTACCATTATAAGAATATTGATATGCTACCCCCAATACTTCATCTGCTTGCAAAGGCTGACTCAATGAAATATACCCTGCTTGCTTATTAAAAATATATTGTGTAGAGTCAAGTTTTCTTGCAAATGTTTTTTCAAAATCTTGAACCGGTGAAAGTCCTAGCATTTGTAAATTACTCACCACCAATGCAGGATTTCTATTCCCCGTATTAGAAATTATTTGAGCATAAAGATTATTGGTTTTATTGTCGGGTAAATTTCCTGAAGTGATGAGTGAACTTAGGTAAGGATTTTTTTCTCCTAAATCCATCAAACCAACAATATCTCTAGTGTTAGTAGTACTTCCATTGCGATTGGTCACCCACACATCCAAACGAAGTATTTGAACGGGAGTAGTTACAGCAGGTAATTTGGACAATACTTTATTATAGTTATCCTTGAAATATTGTCCTAATAAAAAGTGTCTATTTTCTTCATACTCATCCGCTTTGATATCAATTACCTGAGCAGCAGCTCCCCCTTGTAAGTTTACAGATTGTCGCTGTGATTTTTGATTGGCTAATACCGCCGTTACATTTAATTTACCAAACTGCAATTGTGTTTTTAATCCAAATAATTGTTGTGCTCCCGGGATTAAGGTACTGCGAGAAGGGAATTGAACTGTTCCCGCTTCTATTCGCTTTATAATTTCATCATCAATGCCACTGTAATCTAATTTCAATTGATTTTCCTGACCAAAATTAGCAAGCGTATTATAATTGATAGGGAACTTTAATTTATCACCAATGTTAGCGTTTACATTCACTTTGGCATTCATGTCAAAATCAAAACCTCCATTTTTTCTAGCTCTCTCTGGAAGTGTAGGATTCAGTACATTCTGTCCTTGATAGCCAGCAGTTATATCCACGTTCCCTTGGGGACTAATATCAATTTTTCCATTTCCAAAAAGACGATTAAACAAATTATCGTACAAGGATAACCGTGGTTTAGTTAATTTGCGATTAAGCAAATTCATGGTATTGGCTCTCTTTTTAAAATAGTCTACTTCTGTCTGCCTACCTCGCAGTTGCCAATATTCAGCAGCCGTATAAGTGGTGGGAGTCTTGTAATATTTATTCCCTATTTTTTCATACACCGTATATAAACCTGTCCTAAAATCATAGGCAACAGAATCTTTAATATTGGGAGGATTTTTAAAATCGAAGGTACTCTTCTTAGAATCAATTAACCCATCACCTTTGCGCTCATAAAGAGGAAAAGGAAAAGGCATCGTATCTCTTGAATTGATCAGTACAGGCAAGGAAGTAACAGGCAACTTATTATTTTCTGCAGTAAGCGACAGAGAAATAGACAAGAAGAATATAAAGCACAACGATCTAAGGCCAATCAATTCGGTCGTTAAATTTCCTTTACGAAACATCCAGTAATTAGTTAATGTAGAGTTCTATCAAATGGCTTTAAGTGCTTTTTTAATTAATTCTTCAAGATTGAGGATATTAGTATCAGTAGTTGTAATTTTTTTAATGGCATTTTCAGCCTGCGCTCTTGTAATTCCTAAGGCCACCAAGGCATTCAGCGCATCCTGCTGAAAACTACTACTTGGTGTTTCTTGCGAATGAACAATACTTTCAATTTTATTGACTTTATCTCTTAACTCCAACACTAATCTTTCCGCTGTTTTTTTTCCTATTCCTTTAATACTCTCCAGCAATCTTACATTGCCCTGCTGAATGGCGGTACTCAATTCGTCTGGTTTTAAATGCGATAACATCATTCTAGCAGTCGATGCTCCCACACCCGAAACACTGATTAATTGAATAAACATTTCCTTTTCACCCCTATCAAAAAAGCCAAACAAAGTGTGGCCATCTTCCTTAATTTGAAGATAAGTATAGAGCTTTCCAGCATCAGAATTTTGTATGTAAGTATATGTATTTAAACTAATATTTACTTCATATCCAACCCCATTTACATCAATATAAACCTGAGCGGGGTTTTTAAGTGAAAATTTTCCCTGTAAATATGCGTACATAATAAATTTAAATCTTATGCGAAAATAAGGATTATTCGTGAGCGAAGCGACAAAATCCAACCTAGCGCTTTTTAACGTATTTTTGCCACTTAGAGAGGGTAAGTAATACCCACTAAAATATAAACCTTTTTTCTTATATGCAAAAAATTACAGCGGCAATTACTTCAGTAGGCGGATATGTTCCTGAATATAGACTTACCAATGCTATTTTGGAGACGATGATTGATACCAATGACGAATGGATCAAGACAAGAACAGGTGTGGAAGAAAGAAGAATTTTAAAAGGTGAAGGTCTGGCCACTTCGGATATGTGCGCACCCGCAGTATTGGAATTATGTAAAAAAAGAGGCATTCAACCCGATGAAATCGACTGTATGATTGTAGCAACGATAACGCCTGACATGGTTTTTCCTGCTACTGCCAATATTGTTTGTGATAAAATAGGAGCGGTAAATGCTTGGGGATTCGATTTGAGTGCTGCCTGTTCTGGATTTTTATTTGGACTAACCACCGGTTCTTCATTGATTGAAAGTGGGCGATATAAAAAAGTAGTGGTGGTGGGTGCAGATAAAATGAGTGCAATTGTCGACTATACCGACAGAACTACTTGTATACTTTTTGGAGATGGTGCAGGCGCAGTTTTACTAGAACCCTCTACCGATGGCAATGGAGTAAAAGACAGTTTATTAAAAAGTGATGGTAGCGGAAAAGATTTTTTGAATATGAAAGCGGGTGGTTCATTAAAGCCTGCTAGCATGGAAACTATATTAGCAAAAGAGCATAACATTTACCAAGCAGGTCAGCAAGTATTTAAAGCCGCTGTGACAGGTATGGCTGATGCTGCTTATGATTTGCTAGAACGCAACCACTTAACAGGCGAAGATATCGCTTGGCTTGTACCACATCAAGCCAATAAAAGAATCATAGATGCAACTGCAAATAGAATGGGATTATCACATGATAAAGTAATGTTGAATATTCAACGATATGGTAATACTACTGCCGCTACCATACCCTTGTGTTTATGGGAATGGGAAAAGCAATTACATAAGGGAGACAAAATTGTGTTAGCTGCGTTTGGAGGTGGATTTACTTGGGGCGCTACATTAGTTGAATGGGCTTATGATACCGCTTCTTAAAAAATAATTGCTAGGCTCAAGCTTGAGTAATATCAATTCTTTTTGTACCTGCATACAACTCATATTCAAACAATCTGCAATCAATTTTACTAGTATAAAATTCGATGCGCCTTTTTGGTTTGAGTCCAATTTTTTTTGCAAGCTCTAAATTCCCAGTAAAAATATAACCGGCATAACCCTTACATTGTTGCTTCATAAAATCTCCGATTCTACCATAAGTAATTTCTAGTTCAGCTTCTACACCCAAGCGATCTCCATATTCTGGATTAAAATAAATAACGCCACTTTGATCCGCTGGAATCGGAGTAGTTGCAAAATCGCCTATTGCAAATTCAATCAAATCTTCTACGCCTGCAGCAGCGGCATTAATCTTTGAAATATTTACTGCATCACTACTTATATCAGTGGCAATAATTTTTAAATCCCTCACATTGATAATGGCTTCCGCTAATTTTTTTCTTTGTGCTGCATACAGATCAAAATCAAATCCAACTAAATGCATGAATGCATAATTATTTCTAAATAATCCAGGCATTCGATGAGTAGCCAACAATGCAGCTTCTATCGCTAAGGTAGAAGAACCGCACATTGGATTAATGAAGGGAGATTTTCTATCCCACTTAGTAGCTAATAAAGTAGCTGCAGCTAGTGCCTCCAACATGGGCGCCTTTCCTGGAATTTTTCTATAGCCGTGTTTAGAAAGGGTTTCACCTGAAGTATCAATAAATATTTCAGCTACATCTTCCTTCCAATATAAATGAATCACCACTTTATCCAACTCAGGGCCAGAATTAGGACGCTGGCCTGTTCGATTTCTAAATCGATCTGCTATGGCATCCTTTACTTTCACATTGGCAAACAAAGAATTATTAATCGTATCATTATCAACATTACTAGTGATGGAAAAATACCCATCCGCTGCAATAATATCTTCCCATTCTAAATGCAATAAATGATTATATAATTCTTCAGCATTTCGTGCAGCAAATTCATTGATAGAAAATAAAACCTGACTAGCACAACGAAGATTTAAATTGAGCCGCATACAATCTTCTAAAGTACCCTTTAACTCTACGCCTGTTTTAAAAACACGAATAGGAGTAAAACCTAGCTCAACAATTTCTTGTTGTAAAAATGGCGATAGCCGATTGCTACAAGTAACAATTATTCGGCTGGTAATTTTAAAGAGTTGCATAGTGGAAGCAAAAATAGGCAATAGAAACGGCATCAAGAGAATGATTCAATAAATAATACTCCCCAAAACACAAGCCCCTCACTTTTCAGCAAGGGGCTTCACAAACAATACAAATTAAAATCAAATCAACAAATCCTAATCACAAAAAATTATCGATATTTTAATCTGGCTTTTTACCATCTAAAAAGGAATTTATTGAGCCAGGTTCAATCAAATTATTATCATCGGATTTAACTGTGTAATTACTATAAAAACTTTCAACATCTGCAATAGAATTATGAAGCTCCATATTTCTTCTAAGGTAAGCCGGTACTGATTCAAACTCATTATTTGGATCAGCAGCATTGATATTAAAAGATAGATTACGCAGCTTAGCTATACGATCCATCGCACGGCGTCTAAGCTCTTCCGTTTCATCAGGTATCGATGGCTCCTCTGTTCTAGCCATTACAATTTGCTGGCTTTCAACTACATTTTCCATTTCCTCCTCCATCAAATACTCCTCTTTAATTACCATTTGCATTTCCATTGCAGCTGCTTCCTCCACCTCTTCCTCTTCTTCTTCAAATGAAGTGATAGCCAAATCTTGAACTGGTGGTGCTGGATTTTTTGGTTCAGAAATATAAATATTGACAGGTTTTTCTAAATATCCACCCGCAGTTATATTAGTAGCAGTAACTTCATTTTGTTTCCTAATGGCAGTAATTTCATCAGCATTGGTGGTTGATTTTCTTTCTGGCGAAGGCATACTCACAGGAATATCAAATTCAATCACTGGAGCCTGATCTGCAACAGAAGAAATTTCAAAAAATACTTTTTGTGTATCATTCGTTGCTGGTGCAATTTCAACTACTGGTTCAATTATTGGTTCTTGAATAGTTTCAACCACTAAGGTAGGCATCATTGATTCTGAAATAACTGGTTCAGGTGCCTTAGGTATTTCTACCACCGGCGCTTCAGCTACTTCAGGTGCTAAATTTTCTTCAAATGGTAGACTATGTTGGTGAAGTATTTTTTTCTCTTCCTTTACAGGCATTTCCAAAGTCATTACTATTTTTTCATCCTTTTTTTCTTCTTTAGAAATACTACTCTTTTTTGCAAAAGGATCTTTATGTTCAAAGCCAGTAGCAATCAAGGTGATACTAATTCCTTCTGCTAAAGTATTGTCATATCCTAATCCTAAAATTACATCACTGTCTTCTCCTGCTTTACTAATCAAATAATTTTGTATAATCTCCACTTCATCCATGGTAAACTCATGTTCTCCTTCTGCAGAATTAATATTGATTAAAATCCATCTTGCACCACGTATTTCACTGTCATTTAATAAAGGTGAATTCAATGCATTTTCAATAGCTACCTGTGCTCTATTTTCACCTGCTGCGATGGCACTACCCAAAATTGCCACGCCGCCATTACTCATTACAGTGCACACATCCGCAAAATCGACATTGATTTGACCAGTGCTATTAATTACGTCTGTAATACACTTTGCTGCAGTAGCTAGTACATTATCCGCTTTTTCAAAAGCTTCTTTCATCTTTAAATTTCCAAACTGATGACGTAGTTTATCATTACTGATAACTAATAAGGTATCAACATGATCTTTCATCATTCTAACTCCCTCCTCTGCTTGAGCCAAACGTTTCTTTCCTTCATAAGCAAATGGAGTCGTTACAATACCCACTGTTAGAATTCCTAAATCCTTACAAATTTTTGCTAAAATAGGAGCACCCCCAGTACCTGTTCCGCCACCCATACCGGCAGTAATAAATGCCATTTTGGTATTTACTTCCAAAATTCGCTTGATCTCTTCCAGACTTTCTTCAGTAGCCTGACGACCGATTGCAGGATTTGCGCCAGCGCCCAAACCTTGCGTCAGATGGGGTCCTAACTGAATTTTATTGGGTACTTTACTTTGAGCAATCGCCTGTGCATCTGTATTACAGATGATAAAATTTACGCCTTCGATGTTTTGCGAAAACATATGGTTTACAGCATTGCTTCCGCCTCCACCTACACCAATTACCTTGATGATGGATGATTGCTCTTTAGGTAAATCAAAATGTATCATAATGGTTACTATTTAAGTACGTTCTTTATTTTCTGTTAGTAAGGCAGCAAATTGAAAGTACTGTTGTTAATTGGTTAGTATATTTATTTTTAAAATTTGTAACGACTTATAATTTTCCGTCTTCCTCTTCTTTGAACAAATCAATCAAGCCAATTTTGAAAGAATCCATAAATCCCTTTAAAGATTTACGCTCGTTTATTTTTTTATTACTTGATAGTTGATCAAATTCTTCACCCGCTATTGACGCTTCCAAATCTTCTGAAGCAGTTTTTCTTCTTAATGAATTAGGGACAGTTATTTTATGAAATGATTCATCCAAAGGCCTATTTTTATTTTCATAATCATTATACCCTTTTAATATTAAACCAATACAAGTACTGTACATTGGCTTGGTTAACTCATCAATATGTCCACCAGCTAAATGTTCATTTGGATAACCAATTCTTGCATTGAGTCCGGTAACATATTCAGTTAACTGAATCAAGTGTTTCAATTGTGATCCTCCACCAGTTAAAATAATTCCACCATTCAATAAACGAGTATCTAAACCTACCTGCTTTAAATGATAGCTAACAAAATCCATGATTTCACTCATTCTAGCCTGAACAATTGCTGCAAGATTTTTTACACTAATTTCCTTAGACTGCATACCGCGTAATCCAGGGATAGTAATGAATGCATTAGATTTTGCCTCATCACTCAAGGCACTGCCAAACTGAATTTTCATTTGCTCAGCCTGTGTTTTTAAAACACCTAGACCATTCTTAATGTCATTGGTAATATTTTCTCCTCCAAAAGGAATAACAGCGGTGTGTTTTAATATTCCTTCGTAGAATACGGCTAGATCTGTGGTACCGCCTCCAATATCTACTATTGCCACACCTGCCTCTAAATCTTGTTCACACATTACTGCAGCAGCTGATGCTAATGGTTGTAAAACCAAATCTTTAGTAGACAATCCTGCTTTTTCTACACTTCTATTAATATTGCGAATAGCGTTTTTGTCGCCAGTAATTATATGAAAATTTGCCCCCACTTTCACTCCGCTATACCCAATAGGATTAGGAATATTTTGGAAATTGTCCACTGTAAACTCTTGCGGAATAACATCAATAATTTGATCTCCTGCAGGAATGTAAGTTCTATATTGATCAGCAACTAAGCGATCTACTTCCTCCTGGCGAATTTCTTCTTCAGTAGCTTGACGAACAATATCACCACGAGTTTGCAAACTCTTAATATGATGGCCTGCAATACCAACATACACTTCTTCAATCGATAAATTAGGATTGGAATCATAACAATTTTTCAAAGCCATTTCAATTGCCTTAATGGTTTGATCAATGTTTAATACCATTCCATGCTGAACGCCATTACTATTAGCACGGCCAAAACCAAGAATTTCTAGTTTGCCGTATTCATTTTTCCGACCAGCAATAGCAGCTATTTTAGTAGTGCCAATGTCAAGGCCAACAATAACAGGATTGGTATTTACCACTCCGCTATCATTTGTTGTGTTTTGTTCTTGAGTCATAATTGTATGTTTGTGTGTGTTTATAAAAATTGATACTTTATAATGAATGTTTTTTTACTACTGTTTTAGGTAATGCTTGATTTGTCTTTTTAGTTTTATCCAAGTTCTGTTTTCCAACTGCTGCGGGCATTTTATTTTCAATATTTCCCTTTGAAGAAATAGGCTCCAACACGGGAATAGAATCACTATTTTCATCTCGCTCAATTGACTGCAAAATCATATTAGCATTAGGCGAATTTTTCTCAGTGTCCTGAATAATCGTTTGCAAAGAGTCTTCTGATAACTTTTTAGCATTCTCAGCTATCAACTGAATTAATTGCAAAGTGCGCAATGAATCTGCCCGCACATCTTCGACACCCTTTCTTTTTGCTACCACTTGATTATTGTACTGAATATTAATTTCACTATACTTACTCCATCCAGCATTTACTACAATCTCTTTATAAAACAAACGGAGTTTAGCTAATTTTTTTTCTATATTTTTTGCATCTCCAACTACAATAAGTGTATTACCTAATTTAGGCAACATTTCAAAAGTATGTTGAGGCGTTATATCAATCTGCTCAATCATCGCCATATAAAATGAATCTTTTTGAATCGCTTGACTGATTGAAATAATATCCCTTAACAAACTACTGTCTGACGGCAAGAGCACTTTTTTATCAGATGGAAAATTTGTAAAAACCGGCAGTCTAGCTGAAAACTTATCACTCAATGGAAGCATTGAAACCTCTTTGTCCACATAAAAAGTAGTTCCATAGCTACTAAATACCCTAGCGACTGGCTCCCTCTCTGTAACGTTTACTTGTAACTTCTCATTATTATCAAAAAACAATTGTGCATTTTTAATCCAAATATTTTTTTCAAGTTCTAACTCAATTCCTTTCAAATCAAAAGAACTCACTTTATTATCTTTTAAGTCACCATTCGTATTAGAAGCAATAATTTTAAGTATATCTGCTTTATCTACAAAAAAGTTATTACTCACTGCTTTGATAGTAATCTCTACTCCAGTACATTTTTTTGAATCCTTAATACGTATTGCTGCAGCTAGCAAAACAATAGTTCCCGTACCTAAGGCAGTCCAAAAAATGGCTAGCAAAACATTTATTATAATTTTCTTTTTTACCATATAATCAACCCTCTATTACTATTTCTTTAAAGGGATATTTTGATTAATTTTTATTGATTAATATTTCTTTAATTGGTTCAACCAACGTATCGATATCTCCAGCACCTGCTGTAATCACCATATTTCCTGTAAAGCCCTCTTCTACCTGCGCATCTTTTTCTGACGAAAAATGCTTTAATAGATTTTCCTTGCTCAATAACATTCTATCTTCACTATGCATCCTATCCAAAATCATTTGACTACTAACCCCTTCCATTGGTAATTCCCTTGCAGGATATATCGGTAAAAGAATGATTTCATCAGCAAGATCTAAGACTTCTGCAAAACCATCCACAAAATCCCTAGTTCTACTAAACAAATGCGGCTGGAAAACCACGGTACACTTTTTATCTGGAAATAGATTCTTTGCACCAGTTATCAAAGCCCTTAACTCCTCCGGATGATGCGCATAATCATCGATGAAAACTTGATGACTCGATTTTAAAATATATTCAAAGCGCCGCTTTACCCCTTTGAAATCAGCTACCGCATCAATAATTTTCTTATCCTCCACTCCAATATGATGGGCTACAGCGATTGCTGCAAGCATATTTTCGATATTATGTTTACCCCCCATATTTAACACTACCCCTTTTAGCATCCAATTACCCCCATTGAAATCATTCCATTCAATATCAAATTGGTAACTACCATTTTGAATAATAATATTGCTTGCAAAAACATTGGCCTTATTGTCGGTTAAATGATAGGTTAACATTTGGTCCGCACCTAAATCTGCCGCTCTATTCAACCCGTATTTACTAATCAACAATCCGCCTGGTTTAACCTTTTTTGAAAAGTCGATAAACGCCTGCTCCATATTTTCCGCTGTACCATATATATCCAAATGATCCGCATCCATTGAACTAATAATGGCGATATCTGGACTTAACTTCAAAAAACTTCTATCATATTCATCCGCTTCTACAACACAAACATTTTTACTATCACTCCAGAAATTAGTACCATAATTAACTGAAATACCCCCAAGAAAAGCATTGCAACCATACTTACTATGACGAAGAATATGTCCAACCATAGTACTGGTAGTTGTTTTACCATGTGTACCTGCAATACAAATATTGAAAGCTGCATTGGTAATGGCCCCTAATACTTCGCTTCTCTTAACAACCGTATAATTATTTTGCTGATAAAAATTTAATTCAATACTATCTTTCGGTACAGCCGGTGTATAAATAACCAATTGAGCATCTTTATTAATCCATTCAATTTTATCTTCATAATGAATAGCGATACCCTCAGCAGAAAGTTGTCTCGTAAGTACAGTCTCTGTTTTATCATATCCACTTACTTTGACACCCTGTGATTGAAAATATCTTGCCAATGCGCTCATGCCTATTCCTCCGATACCCAGAAAATAGACTGCTGGTTCAACTCCTTCCTTAAGGGGATAAGATGCTCCTAAAAATGATAACAATTGATTAAATATTTTCATTGATATTTTTGATACTTTTTATTAACTACGCTTATTTAAAGCGTTTAAAATCTCTAAAGCAATTACTTCATCCGCATTATTTACTGCCAACTCGCTAATATTTTCCTTTAACGCTTGCTGCTTATCATCGTTCTTTGAAAGCTCAACTACCGTCGATACTAATTGATCGAATGCCGCCGAATCAGGTATCATTATTGCTGCATTTTTATCTACCAATCTTTGTGCATTCACTGTTTGGTGGTCTTCGGCTGCAAACGGAAAAGGAACTAATACGGCTGGCTTTTTCATCACCGCTAATTCAGCAATCGACATCGCACCACTTCTACTAATTACTATATCCGCAGCCCCATAAGCATTTTCCATTTGAGTAATAAAATCATTTACCCAAATATTTGATTTGCCATTCGCTATTTCTCTTCCTTTTTCCACAAAGGGTTTTCCAGTTTGCCAAATAAGTTGTAAGTCATTTTTCTCAAATTCACTGATACCCTTAGCCAAAGCTTCATTGATATTTTTAGCACCCAAACTTCCACCAATAGCAAGAACTGTTTTCTTATTAGGATCAAGTCCGAAAAATAAAATTGCCTCTTCTCTCGATAGCTTACTGTTAACGATAGCTTCTCTAACAGGATTGCCAGTTTGAATAATTTTATTGGAAGGAAAAAACTTACCCATTCCATCAATAGCAACAAAAATCTTAGTAGCATTTTTTCCTAACATTCGATTCGACTTACCCGCATAAGAATTACTTTCATGAATAAATGTATCTACCCCTTTTGCTTGAGCATAACGAAGAACAGGAAAACTTGAATACCCTCCCACTCCAATTACTGCAGTAGGCTTAAAGGATTTAAAAATGTTACTGACTTGAAAAAAACTCTTTAACAACTTAAAGGGTAAACTAATATTTTTAATCAAAGAGCTTCTATTAAATCCAGCTATTGTTAATCCTTCAATACGAAATCCAGCTAAGGGCACTTTTTCCATTTCCATTTTGCCCGACGCCCCTACAAACAAAATTTGTGTTTGTGGTTGTAATCTGACAATCGCTTTAGCGATAGCAATAGCTGGAAAAATATGTCCGCCGGTTCCCCCACCTGCAATAATGATGCGGGCTATTCGGCTTCCAAAAGTGGAATTTCCTAAAATGCTATCGGCTACTTTTTCTTTCATTACTATTATACAATCAATTTTTTTACACTTCTTCTTTAACTACTGCAAGTGAAGCTGGACTTTCCTGCTGTTCTACATTTCTAGCTACACTTAAAATAATTCCTATAGACAAACAAGTAAAAAGAAAACTACTTCCGCCCATACTTACTAACGGCAGGGTAACGCCTGTGTTAGGAAATATATTTACATTCACTCCCATATTAGCAAATGCTTGAATCACCAAAGTAAAACTCAAGGCTAATGCAAGAAAAGCACCAAATGCAAATGGACATTTTCTATACAACCTTATACATCGATACAAAAACAATAAATAAATAAAAACAATAAACGCCCCTCCTAATAATCCATACTCTTCTAATATGATAGCGAAAATAAAATCACTGTAAGAGTGAGGTAAAAAATTACGAGCATTACTATTTCCTGGTCCTCTTCCAAACCAACCTCCACTGGCAATTGCAATCTTTGCCTGGTTAATCTGATAGGTCTTTTCTCCACCATCTCCCTTACCTGTGTAAATAAATGTTTGAATACGACTAATCCAGGTAGGAACTCTTCCAGAAGAAAATATGGCTGGCAAATCTTTTGATTTCCCTTCCGCCTTATCATAATATTTAACTGCTACCAGTGTTAGCAGTATAATTGGAATGATTGCGATAGTAATCGTTAATATCAGGTGCTTGGCATTTGCACGACCAATAAACATTAGCATAAAACTTGTACCAGCTACTAATATTGCAGTAGATAAATTAGCTGGAGCAATTAAAATACATATAACGAGAATCGGAATAATTATGGGTAAAAATCCTTTCTTAAAATCTTTAATGACTAGTTGCTTTCTACTCAATTGTCGGCTCAAATACATAAACAGTGCTAACTTGGCAAGATCAGATGTTTGAAAAGTTTGATTAATTACAGGAAGTTTAATCCAACGACTACCTTCATTTAAAGTTGTACCAAAAAAATACGTGTAGATTAATAAAGGAATAGAGATTAAAAATAATATTTTGGCTACCCTAGAGTAGAAAGTGTAATTGACCCGATGGGCAAAGTATATAAAGATTACACCTGATATAATTAATGCAAATTGTTTAAAAAGATAACTCTCGGTACTCTTACTGTATTTATAAGCCAATGAGCCAGTACTACTATAAACTACTAATAAGCTAATCAATGAAAGAATAATCACAATCGCCCATATTACTTTATCTCCACTAGTCTTCCGCACAAGATTACCACTCATCCCTTCAACTCCTCTTATAGAAGTATTAAAGACTCCTTCTTCGATTGGTGGAATTCCAAACAATTTTTTTAATATAGATTTTTGCTCTGACATATTTTTCTCCTACTAGTTGGAGATCGATTGACTGTTTTGTTTTTATTCTTTGCCAATAGGCATCGAATTAGATTTTCTTATAAATTTTTTACAGCATGTTTGAATTGATTTCCTCTATCCTCATAATTTTTAAAGAGATCAAAACTTGCGCAAGCTGGACTTAGCAATACAACATCTCCCTTATCCGAAAAATGAAATGCTGCTTTAACCGCCTCCTCAGCAGAACTAGCATTAACAATTAATGAAACAATATCTCCAAAAGCTTCATGTATCTTACGGTTATCAACCCCCATGCAAACGATGGCTTTTACTTTTTCCTTAACTAAATCATTTAAAAGCGAGTAATCGTTACCCTTATCTACTCCACCCAATATTAGAATGGTTGGCTTATCAATACTCTCTAATGCAAACCAAGTACTATTGACATTAGTAGCTTTTGAATCATTAATAAATTGCACCCCCTTTATTTTAGCCACTGGCTCCATGCGGTGTTCTAAACTTTGGAAAGTTTGTAGGGACTCCCTGATAATTTCTTTCTTGATACCAACAGCCGTAGCACCTAAACTTGCAGCCATACTGTTGTACTGGTTGTGTTTTCCTTTCAAAGCAAAATCTTCTATGCTCATATGCATTTCCTCCGCTTTCCATTTTAAGTGCATCTGAGCGTTTGTCAGGTACGCACCCTGTGGTAGTTCTTTACTCATTGTAATAGGATATAAAGTTGATTGAATGGAATATTTATTTATATTTTGATTAGTAATTGTATCATCTAAATTGAAAATGAATACATCGTTGACCTGCTGATTTTCTACTATCCTAAACTTACTATCTACATAGTTTTGCATTTTATAATCATACCTATCTAGATGATCTTCAGTGATATTCGTCAGTATCGCCACATCTGGACGAAAAGTTTTTATATCATCTAATTGAAAAGAGCTAATCTCTATCACATATAAAGATTTTGGATCAAGAGCCAATTGTCTTGCAAAAGAGTATCCGATATTTCCAACCATTGCACAATCCATTCCAGCATTTTTACAAATATGCCATGTAAGCGCTGTGGTGGTGGTTTTTCCGTTACTCCCCGTTATAGCAATTATTCTACTATCACCCTTATATCTAAACGCAAATTCAATTTCACTGATAATGGAAATCCCTTTTTGTCTTATTTTTTTTACTAATTCATTTTTTTCTGGAATACCTGGACTTTTCATTACTTCATCTGCATTGAGAATCTTTTCTTCTGCATGTCCTAATTCTTCAAAGTCAATCCCATTGGTTTTCAATTCATTTTTATACTCCTCTTTTATTTTTCCTCCATCACTTACAAATACTTCATATCCTTGCTTTATAGCCAATAGAGCAGTACCAACACCACTTTCACCTGCTCCTAATATGACTAACTTTTTCTTCATCCTTTTTTATCTCAATTTCAATGTAACGATTGCCACTACTACACATAGAATGGTAACAATCCAAAATCTAACTGCAATTTTACTTTCATGATAACCTAATTTTTGATAATGATGATGCAGCGGGCTCATTAAAAATACCCTTCGCCCTTCGCCATACTTTCGCTTCGTATATTTGAAATAGGCTACCTGAATCATTACACTTAAATTTTCTATCAAAAAAACTCCGCAAAAAATTGGAATCAATAATTCTTTACGAACAATAATTGCTAATGCAGCAATGATGCCACCCAAGGCAAGACTACCCGTGTCTCCCATAAAAACTTGCGCAGGATAAGAATTGTACCAAAGAAACCCGATACATGCACCA